>Ga0302320_10028722_pt1 | contig 10664 bp, 10 predicted proteins | sample Bog_T0_3_FD_202130 | JGI IMG/M metagenome (GOLD analysis project Ga0302320, IMG submission 202130) | Peat permafrost microbial communities from Stordalen Mire near Abisko, Sweden - Bog_T0_3 | ecosystem: Environmental > Terrestrial > Soil > Wetlands > Peat | place: Sweden: Abisko, Stordalen Mire... | reverse complement strand
TATCACGGGCAACGGCAGGGCGTGACCTTCGCCATGGCCGATGCGCTGTGCTGGCTGCTGGCATCGCGCTGCCAGATTTTAGATGTGCTGGAACTCAAGGCCCATGGAGATGCCGAGGGGATGGAAGGGGCTGCGGAGTTTTTCGCGGACCTGGCCCACACGCAGGCCGCGCAGGCCAGCGGCGAGGCCGCGCGCATCTGCAGTGAACTGGTCTTCGGCTACAACAGCCATCCGGCATGGGACGAGAACGGATGCAAGAACTGTTTCCAGGCCTGCGAACTGGATGAGTACGAATTGACCATGCCCGGAATCTCAGGGTTTGCCGTCGACGTGATTGGCGCCAACGGCGAGCATCCCGCCAAGGCCGGCCCCTGCGCAAATTGTGCCGGCGCCAGCGAATTTCTTCGCCTGCAGACCAAGCTGACTATGTGCCTGAGCGGCTCTCGGCTGGCCAAAGACAGCGCGGCGGAAACGGTTAGCAAGGTGATGATTCCGGAAGCCCTGGACTATCCGGCATGATTCCAGAGACCACACCTCAGGAGGAATTCGCGCTGCAGCTCATGCCGGAGCCCGCGCCCGAGATTGACCGGCAGTCGATGGAAGTCGATATCGCTTGTGCTGGATTTGGGCCCTCCATGGGCGGATTTCTGACCACGCTTGCGCATGCCTGGAACGAGAATCCAACGGATCCCGCATTCGAAAGCAAAGTTGCGCCGGGAATGCCACTTCAGGTTCTTTGCTACGAGCGCGCCGACGAGATCTCCGCCGGAGTGAGCGGCGTGGTCACGCGAGCCAAAGGGATTCGCGCCAGCTTTCCTCACTTGAATCCAGCCGAAATTCCGATGGCCGTCGAGGTTAAACAGGAGCGCGTCTTCTATCTGCTCGACCCCATCGGAGCCAGCCGGCGCTCCGCGCTTTTGCGTCTCGGGGATTTTTTTCTTGGCCTTGGACGCGGGCTGTGGCTGAAAAATTACGCATTCGAATTGCCGTGGACGCCCGCATTTCTTCACAAGCAGCCGGGACTGGTACTTTCGATCGGCCAATTCAATCAGTGGGTCGGCTCTCAATTGATGGCCAGCGGACTGGTGCAGATTTGGCCCGCAACGCCTGTTAGCGCACCCATCTTTTCCGGGAGTGCGGTGGAAGGGCTTCGGCTGGCCGATCAGGGCGTGAGCCGCAGCGGCGAGCCGGAAGCAGGCTTTGCGCCGGGGATGGATATTCGCGCGCGGCTGACGGTTGTCGGCGACGGGCCGGTGGGCGCAGTAAGCCGCGCCATCGACGAGAAGATGAGGCTACCGGAAGGCCATGCGCGCCGCGAATGGGCGCTGGGAATGAAGTTCGTCATTGAAGTTCCAGAGGGCTCGCCGTTGGTGCCGGGAACCGTTTGGCACACGTTTGGATTCCCCGAGCCGGAGATATTCGGCTTTCTCTACGTTCATCCTGATCGAATGGTGTCGGTCGGAATTTTTGTTCCCTCGTGGATGAGTGATCCGCTGCGTACATCGTATCGATATTTGCAGCACTATATCCAGCACCCCGCACTGTCGCCGTATCTCAAGGATGGAACGCTCCGGTCGTGGGGAGCAAAGTCGCTGGAGGAATCGGGCAAACATGGCGAGCCGTTCCTCTCCGGCGACGGCTATGCGCGCATTGGAGAAGGCTCTGGAAGCACCAACATGCTTACCGGCTCAGGCGTGGATGAAGCCTGGACCACCGGCGTGCAACTGGGCGAGGCGGTTTTGGAGTTGCTGAGCGCGAATCAACCGTTTACCAAGGAAAATCTTGCGGTCACTTACGAAGCGCGTCGTCGCGCAAGCTGGGTAGAGCGCGGAGCTCAGGAAGCAGCAAATGCGCGTAACGGATTTCAAGGCGGCTTCTTGCGTGGGCTCGCTGGCATGGCACTTGCAGGACTAACCGGCGGTAAGCTGTCGATGGCTGCGCATATTCCGCCTGCTTACCGCCAGATTCGCCACGAGTCGCATCGCGGCCTCAAGAACAATGGAGCGTTGCTCGCGCTGGAAACAGGCCGCCCCTTGCACGATGCAATTCTCTCGGCGCGCGGCTGGCCGGAGATTGCATTCGATGGACGAGTACTTGTCAGCCAGCAAGATGCATTGATCCTGGGCGGAAAGGTTCAGGCCATGCCCGGCTACGCGGACCATGTAACTTTTCGCGATCCGCGGCTCTGCGTTGCCTGCGTTGAGAAAACCTGCATTGCCATGTGTTCGGGTCAGGCACTTACCGAAGGCGCGGGTGGTGTGCCTGCATTCGAGCGCGAAAAGTGCGTGCACTGCGGCGCTTGTCTGTGGAACTGCGCAGGTTCACCCGATGACGAAAACGGCAATGTCGCATTCAGCGCCGGCGCGGGCGGTCTGCACTCGGCGGAGAACTGAGAGCGAGCTGACAGCTAACAGCTTACAGCTTACAGTTAAGGCGTCGGGCTCACAATCTAGTCTTTTGAATCTAGGTTTCATGAAAGGTTTGTCACTTGTCTCAAGATTTCTGTGATTTGATTGTTTGGCAAAGATCCATTGATCTAACTGTCTCCATTTACGGCCTGACTTAATCGTTTCCCAAGGACGAAATCTATGGCCTTATCTCACAAATGCGTAGGGCGAGCGTATCGGTGGCAAGCAATATCGCGGAAGGCCGCGGCAGGTTGAGCCCTCTGGAGTTCCGCCAGTTTCTCGGGCTTGCACATGGATCTTTGTGCGAGCTAAGAACTCAGATGCTCGTTGCCAAGCGATTGGGAATGGCGAAGAGTGAGGCAATGGTTGAGGGGGAGGGTCTATGCGAAGAAATGTCAAAGCTGCTCACATCATTCATCAAGACGCTAAGTCTGACGAAGAAGCTGAAAGCTGTGAGCTGAAAGCTGGAAGCTGAAGAAGGAATTTATGCCAAACGCTCTCCACATCGTCGTCTGCGCCGGGATCGTGCCCGATCCGCTGCAAACGCTGGAACCAGTCAGCGGGCCCAGCGGCCCTGCGCTCAAGAATGAAATGGCTCTCCCCGCAGTTCTAGATCCATGGGCCGCAAGCGCGCTGTACGAGGCCGCGAATCTCGCCGCGAAAAATCCCGGCAGTAAACTCTGGCTAGTCTCGCTCGCGCCAAAGGCAAAACTCCAGCAGGTCATGATGACCATCGCGCAGAAGGCCAGCTTTGAGCTTGTGGCAGTCGATGGGCCGTCGAGCGGATTTACGGATGCGCACGCGACGGCTGCCGTGCTGGCCGAGACCATCGCCGCTTTGCCCGGTCTCGATCGCGAGCGCCTTCTGCTGTTTGGCGGATGGGAGTCCGCCACGCGCGGCGCTGGCGTTACGCTACAGTTGGTTGGCGAACGGCTTGGCATCACGGATCAGTTTCAGGGTGTGGACCAGATCGAACTCCGCGACGATGGCTCGTTTGAAGTGCTGGAGCGCATTGAAGGAGGAAGGCACCAGGTCTCGGTATGCGCAGGAACGCCCGCTGTACTTGGCTGGGCAACCGGCAGTCTTGCCGAGCCACGCAACAATCCGCAAATCGGCATGGCCAACATGCGCGGAATCCTTCCCGCATTGCAGAAAGCCAAGCCCGCACAGCTTGTGGCCAATGGACTGAGTTATCTCTCCGTGAGCTTGCCCAAGGCAGTGCGTACCACGCGGGTGGAAAAAGACATGTCCCCAAAAACAATTGCCGGCGAACTCTTCGCATGGCTGAGAGAGGAGTAGAGCCGATGGAATCGATCCTGATATTGACACACGTAGATGACAGCGGAGCCTCCCTCGCCAAGAGTTCTCTTGAAGCAGTCACTGCGGGAATGAATTTGGCCGCGCGCCTGGGCGCTCAGCTGAGCATTGGAGTCGTGGGCGCCGATGCATTAAGCGCAGCCGGAGCATTGGCACAAACCGGAGCGCGCCTGCTCGCCGTGTCGGGCGAGCCTTTCGCGCAAGCCAGGTATGCGAGCGATGCCGCGGCGTGCGAAGCACTCTGCCGTGCGGCGCAAGCCACCATTGTGATTGCCCCAGGCAGCGCTCGCTTTACACGTGTAGCTGCGGGCGTTGCATTTCGTTTGGGCGGATTCATCGACACACATATCACCGCAATCGGCGGGACTGAAAATGTCGAAGCGAGCCGCTGGTTCTATCGCCAGCGTCTGGAGGCACTTATCAGTCGCGACGCGCGCCCATGGTTCCTGCTGCTTGACCCAGGGACGAATCCGGCCTTCGAGGCCGCGCCCGGGTCCGCAAATCCCAGTTCAGTTGATGTTGAGCAGATCGCAGTGGAACTGCCTGCGCCGCGCACCACCGTGACCGGCGTTCGTTCCCCCGTGCAGAGCGCGCAAACCATCCGCCCCGATGCCAAACTTCTATTCGTAGCCGGCGCCGGATGGACCAAGAAGCAGCCGGACGGACAGGTTCACACTACCGAAGCCGCATCTCTGATTCTCGATTTCCTCACTGCGTCGGGCGCATCGCTGGGCAGCAGCAAATCACTGGTTGATCAGACAGGCGAGAACCAGCAGGTGCTTCCTTTCCTTACCCACATGAATCAGATAGGCCAGACCGGCGCTACGCCGCGGCACCGCAAAGGGCTCTCCACCTGCTGCCATGGCGAGGAGCCGCATGTCGTCGGCTGGCGATTCATCACCGAACGGCGCGCCATCAGCCTCGATCCCAATTGCGGCTGGACTCGCGGCAAAGCTGACGTTGTTTATATCGCCGATGCATTTCAAGTGATGGCAGAGTTGAACGGGCTCCTGAACTCAGGACAGGGATAAATCTTCAGCTCTTTGTGATTGATAGATCCGTAGATCGTTGACAGCCGCCAGCCGCGAGGCTTGACACGTGGTGGGGATGGGTATAAATTGGCCGTGAATCAGGCTGAAACTGTAATTCCTTCGAGTTGTAATCGGTGGGCTCCACGGCGCAGACGGAGATGTGCTCGTAATCGCCGGAGGGCCAAAGAACGACTCCGTTTGACCTCACAGTGCAGGAAATAGTCGAGGGGCCTCGCGTATCAGGAAGGAAATCTGGGCCGAAGAAATACTGTTCTGGCAAGCTCTCGGATAGTCCAAGCGCCGGCACAGAATCAGCAAATCGCGAGACAAAGAAAACTGCCCCCTGTGCTTCCCCCATGGCGGGTTCCACGTCGCTAAGCGACGCAGGAACCTCGCGACTTACGCAACAGGAGGTAGCCCATGTCAAACACTCGAAACAGGAAGGCGCTCGCGGGTGTCGCCGCTCTTGCCGCATCCGCGCTTCTGCTCACGCTCTTCATTGCCGGCCGGGCATATGCTCGAAACACGGTTATTAAGACCATCACCTTCGCCATGCCTCCCTGCCCGATCAAGGCTTTCACGACTCCTCCCACCAAATCGAATTTCACGATTCCGCGCCGGCCTCCCCTGATCAGACCATTATCCGTTACGGGTACGATCCAGATGACTGACCAGACGAGCAGCACGGTTCTGTTGCTTCAACCCACACTGTCCGCCGATCATACGGGGCTTTCGTTCTCGCGCACAGTGAAACAACTGGGACACGCAACTGGAGAGCTCACTTTCGATATGGGTTGCACAAAGACTGATCCGTATGGTTCCAACAACTGCCAATGGCCATGGGGCGAGTCGATCACAGAGGACTTTAGCGACACCTTGCAGGAGAATATCTCCGCCGGCAAGCTGATTGTCGATCTCCAGGTCAGCACCACCAGCCTGACCAACCCAGCGAAGACCACCACAACCCCGCTTCAATTCACCTGCTCCATCTGCGGCTCCCCCTGTTCCTTCTCAGTCCCCAAGGAGCTTGACAGCGGTCATTGGAACAGAGTCTGGGACCTGATGATTTCTATACTCCGGCATGACTATGACGTTGGATGAGAACCAACAATCATTCTTGAGCGCATTCTCCCCGCTGGCGCTCTGACCTGCTAACTCGCCGGCCTGCGGCCTCGCCATCCCGCTCCCACCATTTACCCTTATTGAGGGAGTTTTCCTGATGCGTTCGGTCGCAATTCTGCTGGGTTCGATAGCGCTCGCGGGCAGCGTGTCTTTGGCACCCGCGCAGGCTGGCCAGCCCACGGCGGCAGAGAAGAAATCGGCGACCACGGTGATGCTGCCCCCGCCTCCACCCAAGCTGCTTCCTGACGCGCTCGACGGCTGGGTGCAGACAGCGCCGCCTAAAAACATCACCGACCCCACACAGCTCGACGCCGCCAACGCCGCGGCTCTCAAGGAATACGGTTTTACCTTTGCCCAAGTCGCGGCCTACACGCGCGAGGGCGAGACGCTCAACATCCACGCTCTGAGCTTTGTCGATCTCACCGGGGCATACGGCGCTTACTCCTACTACCGCCAGAACGGCTGGCCCAAAGAGGAGATTGGAAACGGAGCCACATCCAACCACAACCGCGTGCTCTTCTGGAAAGGCGCCACGGTGGTCGACGCCACCTTCTCTCACATCTCGCCCGAGTCAGCCAGCGAGATGCGCGAGATCGCAGACAAGCTGCCCCTGCCCACAGGCTCGAAAGCAGTCCCGCCGCCGATCCTCTCTTTTCTGCCGCAGGCCTCGCTCGACGGCCAGACCACCCACTACGCACTCGGCCCGGCAGGCTACGCTGGCTCAGGCGGCGTGCTTCCGCCCAGCCTTATCGGCTTCGATACCGACGCTGAGACGGTGACCGCAAATTACTCGCTTGCCTCCGGCCCGGCCACGCTCACCATCATCGATTACCCCACGCCGCAGATCGCCGCCGCCAAAGAGACTGAGATTCGCGCTTACATCCAGGCAGGCTCAAAGGCCAAGCCGCCCTGGCCCAAGCCGCTCACTGACTCCGATGCGGCATCGCTGGAGGTGCGCAAGAGCGGCGTGCTCGTCATTCTGGTCAGCGGCGACGCCATTCCTGACGAAAGCCACAGGCTCATCGAGACCGTTCACTACGAGGCACAGCTGATGTCGGTTCCGCAGCCCATGCAGTCTGAGGTGGCAAAGACCGGCCAGTTGCTGCTCGGCATCGCTTCAATTGTCATCGTCGGATCTCTTGCCGCCATCCTGCTTGGTTTCTTCCTCGGCGGCGGCCGCGCGCTCTATCGCCTCGCGCGCGGCAGGCCCATCTCCTCGATGTACGATACCGAGTTCATTCACATCGATCTGCGCGAAGACGTTATCGAAGTGCGCGAAGAATCGATCGAAATCCTGATTGAACGCGAGGATCGGAGCGAGAAGAAGAACAAATCCTGAGGCATTTTTAGAATCGCCGCACTCTCAAACCGCGAAACTCCGGTCAGTGGCACAAGCGATACCTGCACCAGCCAGCCTCAAAAAATGCCGAAAGCCTGTGGATAAATAGACATAAACCCTAAGAAACACCCCCAATATCGGGACAATTTCATAGAATCCAAGGCGAAACATCAGCGAAGACTCGAAGCCTCGTCCGGTGTGGATGCCCTCTTGTAATCTACTTAATTTAAAGGGTTTATTTCAGCCCAGATTTCTCCTTGACACTGCTACCCCCCGCTCCTACTATGCAGCCAGAAAGTTCTGATGGTTTTGCCTCCGTTGGAACTATTCTCCCTGAGGAAAGAGCTGCCCTGTTGCCGGGCGGCTCTTTCCGTGTTTAAAGGACTTAGCCACCAGCTGCCTCGGCCGTCGTTTCTCCCTCTTCAACTGGATCGGCCCATTCCGCGCCGCAGGCCTCGCATAACCACGCATTCGTGGGCTCAGCGCTTTCCAGCACCGGATCGCCCGCACCGCATTTCGGGCACACGGGTGGCTCGTACTCCGGCACATCCGCTTTGGAGAGATCGATAATCTCTTGCGGAATCGGCTGTGCGGCAATCGCGCGCGCCTGCTCAAGCTGGTCGGCGGCTACGAGCACTTGAAGATTTCCCTCCATGAACTCGTCGGGCCAAGGGACAAAGTGTCTTGCACCGGCCCTCTCGATCCAGCTCTCAATTCCCGCTCGCCGCAGGACTTCAGAGATCTGCCAGGCCTGTTCTTGGTCGTCGCACCCGCACAGCGGAGTCTTCCATGTGTAAGCCACGCTGGGCCCAGCCTGCTCTTCTTCCGCCGGCTGCCTCACTCCCTCTTCAGCCTGCTGCAGCGCGCTCGCCGCTTCCGTCTTGTTCCGCGCTACAAGCGTCTGCAGCGCCGTCTTCGGTTCGCCAAGGCCGCGGCTGCGCAGCTCCTGCCGCAGCGCATCTTGAGCTGTTGGGGTTAAATCCGCAAGGTCGGCCGCAAGCTCGCACAGCTCCTCGTCGCTGATCTGGCGATAATGCTCCGTCAGCCTTTGCCACTCCATGATGGGGTCAGGTTGCATGGGCAGAAGTATAGCGGCTGGGCCGGCGGTTGCGGCGCCACCGGCAGGTGCTGCTATCGCAGGCCAAAATCAGCCAGCATGGCACGAATTACCACCAGTGCGGTCACAATCACCGCCGCCAGCAGGCACGTCCAGAAGCCGGCGCGGCTGTAGGGAACCATGATGAATCCCTGGCCGTCGTAGATGGGGATCCCGAGCTTGTCGGGCAGCAGCGCGCGTACCGTCAATGCCAATACAAATCCGCCAGCCCACACCAGTGCGATTTTGAAAGCAATCAGAACTGTCTGTCCCATGATCGTCATACGTCACCTGGTCATAACAAGAGTGCTGCGCCCCGCGCAGGTACCGCTTAACTTTACCTTCGATAGGCGCAACGATACAATCAAAGAGTAGGCCGACGTAGCTCAGTTGGTAGAGCAGCTGATTCGTAATCAGCAGGTCGTCAGTTCAAGTCTGACCGTCGGCTCCACGCGCCTTCCGCCCATCTGCTCAAGACCGCAAATCCATCCTCACATCTTTTGACGCGCTCGCTCCGCACCCGTTTCCTGCTTCCTTCATGCACCGCACCTGCGGCATTTGTTAATTCCCCGCCGGTGTACCAAGACGCGCACCTGTTATCCACGCATTTTTTGTTGCGCAGGGAGTTCCTGTCATCTTATCCACCCGCGCCCTTGGCATAATTCAACTAAGACCGGTTGTTCCAGAATTCAGGGCGGTTATTCAAATATGTTCCGGCATCAACAAACCACGACCGTGTGCCGTGCAACCTGTGGGAGCATTCAAGAGTGACCAGCTATTGCCGTCAGGACGTATTGCGCATCATGCAGATCACTTCCCGCCAGTTGCAGGGGTGGGAAAGAGCCGGTCTTATTCCCCAGAAGCAGACTTATAGCTTTCAGGATCTCAGCCAGTTGCGGATTCTCCGCTCCCTGCGCCAGGACGCCGTTCCCGCAGCTTCTATCCGCGACTCCATCATGGCCATGAAGGCCGTTGCCGGCATGGCCAATCCGCTGCTTGAGGCCTGCGTGGTGCGCACCGGCACGCGCCTCGCCTTCCGCCATTGCGGCGCCATGGTCGATCCCATTCGCCGCCAGCTTTTGTTTGATTTTGACCGCGCTGAAGCATCCGATCGGCCAACGTCGGCCTCTGAGCCGGCTCCGCTTCGCCTGCCCGGCACCACCGCGCCCAGCGTAGTCCAGGAGCGCTTTCTGGCCGCTGTCCAGGCCGAGGAGGCCGGCGAGAAGCAACGCGCCATCGCTCTTTACGAAGAGATTCTCACCTTCGATGCGGAGTACGCGCCCGCCTGCATCAATCTCGGCACACTTCACTTTCATCTGCGCCAGTTCGCACGCGCTGAGGCTCTTTACCGCCGCGCCACCGAGGTTGACCCCGGCTACGTTCTGGCTTACTTCGATCTCGGCAACGTGCTCGACGAGCTCAGCCGTCTCGACGAATCCATCGCCGCCTACCGCAAGGCCGTCGCTCTCTCGCCCCGCTATGCCGACGCGCACTACAACCTGGCCCTGGCCTACGAGCGCAGCGGCCAGCACCGCGCCGCCCTATGCCACTGGCAAACCTATCTCAAGGTGGACAATCGCGGCCCCTGGGCCGACCACGCCCGCGGCGAGATTCGCAAGCTCCTCAGCCGCGAACAGATCTCCATCGCCACCCGCGCTGCACGATTTATCCCAAAGCGCAAAGGCATCGCACCGCTCGTTGCCGTCTGATTTCGTTAGCTCGCCGGATCCTTCTGCCGCGTAGCCTTCACGGCCGACAGTATCCCAATGCCGGCCATCACCACCGCACCCACAAGAATCCACTGCGACGGCATGTGCACAAGGTGTGCGGCATACGCTAGTCCGGCAATCAAAATAGCGAACCCGGCAGCATAAATTCCAAATGACATAAATTCTCCTTGAAGAGTTAGCTTGTTGGCAGACACTGTCATCCGGCAGAGATGCCTCCGCCTTGCGAATCCACATGGGGATCCGCGACCTCACACGAGCTTGTTTCGCCTGCGTGTCCGCTCTGGACTCGGCGGGGGATCGAGCAGAATGGGCCTCGATGCATTGTCCTCAGGCAACGAATCCTGAAGAACCATTGTGAGCAGCGATTTGTTCACTCGAATGCGGCCGTTGTACGCAATATAGCCGAGCTTCCTAAAGCGATTCATGAAGAAGCTCACTCGCGAGCGCGTGGTGCCGATCATCTCCGCAAGAGTTTCCTGGGTGATGACCGGGATCAGCGGCTCCGGCTCGCCCGGCTTGCCAAAATCCGCCATCAGCAGCAGGGTGCGCGCCAGGCGCCGTTCGCTGGAGTTGAAGAGCTGATCCACAAGGTCCGCTTGCGTCCGAATGCCCCGCTTGAGC
>Ga0302320_10028721_pt1 | contig 10664 bp, 9 predicted proteins | sample Bog_T0_3_FD_202130 | JGI IMG/M metagenome (GOLD analysis project Ga0302320, IMG submission 202130) | Peat permafrost microbial communities from Stordalen Mire near Abisko, Sweden - Bog_T0_3 | ecosystem: Environmental > Terrestrial > Soil > Wetlands > Peat | place: Sweden: Abisko, Stordalen Mire... | reverse complement strand
ACGCCGCAGGACCTGAAATACCGCGGTGAGCCCACCGCAACCGAGATCGGCGACGACAACACCATCCGCGAGAACGTGACCATCAGCCGGGGCACCACCGGCGGTGGCGGCATCACGCGGATCGGCTCCGGCTGCCTGCTCATGGCCAGCGTCCACATTGGCCACGACAGCCATGTGGGCTCGCACTGCATCCTGGCCAATGCGGCCACCCTCGCCGGCCACGTGGTGATTGAGGACTACGCCACCGTGGGCGCATTCAGCCCGGTGCACCAGCACTGCACGGTTGGCCGACACGCGTTCATCGGCGGCGGGACGATTGTGACGCAGGACGTGCTGCCGTTTTCCAAGACCTCCGCGCGGCGCGAGAACAAGGCCTTCGGCGTAAACAGCGTGGGCCTGGAGCGGCGCGGCTTCAGCCCGGAGCGGATCAGGGCGCTGCAGAAGGCCTTCCGGGTGCTGCTGGTGTCGAAGCTGAACACCACGCAGGCGCTCGAGAAGATGCGGGAGCTGGAAGGCGAGGACGTGGCGCTGCTGGTCGGCTTCATCGAACGCAGCGCGCGCGGGGTGATCAAGTAACCTCAATGGTGAACGACGCCAACTTACGAAGCATGATGCCGATCTTCGTTCGACAGGGTCGGAGCCGAACCAAGTACAAATCCGGATTCATTGATGGAAATGGCCAGATCGTCATACCGCCGATCTATGACCATGCGCATCCGTTTCGCAATGGTCGCGCTTCGGTGCTCCGAGGTGAACTGTGGGGTGCGGTTGATGAGGCAGGAGACTTGGTTATCCCGCCGAGATTTCGTGGTCCGCTCGAGTTCAACGAGGGCTTTTCGCAATTCTCTCTGCCTCCAGATCGACGTGGTGTTGTCGACCTTATGGGAGATGTTGTCATCCCCGCTCGTTTTCGATTTGTCAGCCATTTCTGCAATGGCGTTGCGTGTGTCCACTCCGGCGAACTCTACGGGTTCATCGATCAGCATGGCCATGAGATTATCCCACCGTTCTTTGAGGACGCACGCGCCTTCTCCGAAGGGCTCGCCGCCGTGAAATTGGGCGGAAAATGGGGTTATATCCATCTGGATGGAAGCAGTGCCATTGCACCGCAGTTTATCTGCGACCGGGGAATGGCGGGACCATTTCGGCAGGGGTTGGCAAGGGTTGCGAAAGATGGAAGATGGGGTCACATCAATCGCGACGCGGAGTTTGTGGTTGCGCCAAGATTCGATATGGCGCTTGAATTTTCAGAAGGATTGGCGCGGGTCAGACTCGGTAAGCGCAATGGCTTTGTGGACCGTTCTGGAAATCTCGTCGTAGATACCATCTATATCCATGCCGGGGACTTTTCGGAGGGCCTAGCGCAAGTGAACGTGGGCACTGGCGAGGCACACAAATCCGTTGCCGCAGGCTGCGAAGTTGGGTTCATCAATAAGACCGGGGATATTGTGATCAGTCCTCAGTTTTTCAGCGCGGGGAGATTCCACCGAGGCCATTGCTTGGTAACGACCGAAAAGAATATCGGGTACATCAATCATTCGGGGATCTTTGTCTGGAGTGATGGATGGGTTGAGATGCTCATGATGGATCCACATCATTTGCTTCCCCCTGAGGCCCTTGAGGAAGAGAGAAAGCTATGAAGCTCGGCCTCATTGCCGGCAACGGGCGGTTTCCGTTTCTTCTGCTGGATGCGGCGCGGGCGCAGGGGCTCGCTGTCTCGGTGGCCGCCATTCGCGAGGAGGCCGACGCCGAAATTGACGTACGCGCCGCGGCCGACCCCGGCATCTCCGTCCACTGGCTTTCGCTGGGCGAGCTGTCCAAGCTCATCGAGGTCTTCCACAAGGAAGGCGTGACCAAAGCCGTGATGGCCGGGCAGGTGAAGCACAAGCAGATCTTTTCCTCCATCCGCCCGGACTGGCGGCTGGCCAAGCTGCTGCTCAGCCTGCGCACGCGCAACACCGACATGCTCCTCGGCGCGGTGGCCAAGGTGCTGGGCGACGAGGGCATTGAGCTGATCAGTTCCACTGCCTTTCTGGAGCCGCTGCTGGCCGAGGATGGCGTGTTGACTGCGCGCGCACCAGACGAAGACGAACGCAAGAACATTGAGTATGGCCTGGGTGTGGCGCGGGCCGTGGCTGCGTTCGACATTGGGCAGACGGTGGTGGTGGCCGCGCAGGCCTGCGTGGCGGTTGAAGCCATGGAAGGCACAGACGCAGCCATCGAGCGCGCCGGCGCGCTGATGCGGAGTCTGGATCGAGCCGAGGGAGGGGTTGATTTCCCAGGTCTCAGAAGCGAGACCTGGGGCACCCAGGACATTGCCGCATCTGCGGCATCGACGCTAGCCCGCAAGCTGACCGTCGTGAAGGTAGCCAAGCCCAACCAGGACATGCGCTTCGATGTGCCGGTGATCGGGATCAGGACAGTGGAGACGATGATCGCGGCCGGCGCTACCTGTCTTTCGGTCGAGGCCGGCCGCACACTGCTCTTCGATCGGGCGGCGCTCGTGGAGCGCGCTTCGGCCGCGGGGATTGCCATCGTCGGGTCGCCGCGCGGATACTGAGCGCCAGGGAGCAGGGAATGGGGAATAGAAGCGGCATTGACGCGCTTCCGATGCAGGGTTCACACTTGAAGTTCGAGCGACGGCCCCTTCCGTCGCCTTTTCTGCCAATATCTCGGTTTCTGTTCCCTAATCCCTGTTCCCTGCTTTTGGAGGTCCCCGTGAGAAAACCACTCTTCTTCGTTCTGGCCGCGGCGCTGGTGCTGGCGGTCACGTACATCAAGGTTCAGGCGGCCGATGAGCCGATGCCCGCAGCCGGCCAGGCTGCACCCACCTTCACCCTGCCCTCGCAGGATGGATCGCAGATTGCTCTAGACAGCTTCCGGGGCAAGTGGGTGGTGCTCTACTTCTACCCCAAGGACCAGACGCCTGGCTGCACCATTGAGGCGCACAACTTCCAGCGCGACCTGGCTCAGTTTGAGGCCAAGAACGCCGTCATTGTGGGCGTGAGCGTGGATACACCGGACAGCCACAAGCAGTTCTGCACCAAGGAAGGGCTAACCTTCCGCCTGCTGGCCGACCCGGAGCACAAGGTGGTCGATCAATACGGCTCGCTGGGCCACTTCGGCACCATGACCATCGCCAACCGCAATACCTTCCTCATCGATCCCTCGGGCAAGATTGTGAAGGTGTGGACGAAGGTGAGCCCGCAGGGCCACTCGGCCGAAGTGCTGGCTGCGATCCCGGCAAGCTAGGGCGCGGAATGACGACAGAGCTGGCCGAGCACTTTCGAACAGAGCTGGGCGTGCTTCGGGAGACCCTGTTGGGCCTTGACCCGGCTCTGGCGGACGCGCCCTGGCGCGCGGGCGGCTGGACGCGCAGGCAGATCGTTGGCCACCTGCTCGACTCGGCCACCAACAACCGGCAGCGGTTTGTGCGCGCGGCTACTGAGGGCCGCTATGCTGGGCCGCTTTATGGGCAGGACGCTTGGGTCGCGGCGCATGGCTACGCGGAGCAGAGCTGGGAGACGCTGCTGCGGTGGTGGCAGATTGAGCACGAAATTCTGGCCGCGGTGGTGGATCGCATTCCCGAAGAGCGGCTGGGCGCGGAGTGCGTGGTGGGCGATGACGCGCCGGTCACACTGGGGTTTCTGATCGAGGATTATTTAAGGCATCAGCGCTGGCATTTTGGGCAGATGACGAGCGGGGCGGCCGAATGACCAGCGTGCGCGGTTTGCGATTCGAACTCGGCACTCGAAGGCTTAGTGCGCGTGGAGCGCGGCGCGGAGTTTGTCGACATGGGTGCCGTGCGCGTGGATCAGCTCGTGAAGTTTTTCGCCCGTGACGCCGAAATCCTTGGACCAGTACGCAATGTCGGAAGCTATCTTCGGGTTGATCAGCTTGGGATCGTGCGGCCCCTTGGCGGCGTTGTCCTCGTGCAGGGGGTGAGCTTCGTGACCTTTCGCGGCCTCGTGGTGTTCCGTCATGAGTGTCTCCTCTTTTCGCTTCTCCTGGTTGGATGAGGCGGGAGTGGCCGGGGATGTATTTGAACCTGTCCGGAAACTCTTGAGCAATGCGGCTGAAAAGGGACGCGCGAAGACATAGTTGCGCGCGCCCGTTTTTGTTTGCCGAAATCGCGGTTGTCAGTTAGGGCGTATCGACATATACTGACGCGCAGCGTTGCGAGCGACCTTCGCGGCGGATGCTATAACGATGCCAACCCCCATGCGGTCACGTCCGTAAAGCTGGTGCTTGCCATCGAGGCGCCAAAGGCGCAAGTGGATCTCGTTTTCTCTGTCCTGAAAAAAGAGGGCTGGCCACGTGACAGGGTAAATGTTCAATCGTGGGGTGATTATCCCCAGCCGCCCCGATGAGCATGGGTTTACGAGCTCCCGCAGGGGCTAAAGCCCGGGCTCATGGATTGCACTTTCGGCACGACTGAAGTCGTGCCCTGACACTTCTTGCTCGTCCGGGATGGGTTTTTCAGCAGCCTGTGAAGTCGTCCGTGTTACACAGCGATTTCCAGACGCAGAAAAGCCCGCTCGGGAGCGGGCTCTTTTGCTTGCCTTACGTTGCCTGTTGCCTGTTACTTCTTGGTTGCTTTCTTTGCAGGTGCCTTCTTCGCAACTGCCTTCTTGGCGGGAGCCTTCTTGGCCGCCTTCTTTGCAGGAGCCTTCTTGGCGACTGCCTTCTTTGCTGCCTTCTTGGCCGGAGCCTTCTTTGCTGCCTTCTTAACTGCCAATTTTCTACCTCTCTTGATGGTTTTGCTGGCGCTCTTTTTCGCCACAGCCTTTTTGGCTTTGGCTTTTCCGCCCTTCGCGACAGCAGGTTTTGCGGCGGACTTCTTTGCGGCCTTTTTGACCACAACTTTTTTCGCGGCTGCCTTCTTGGCCGGAGCCTTCTTGGCAGCTTTCTTCGCGGGAGCTTTTTTGGCGGCCTTCTTGGCTGGAGCTTTCTTTGCGGCCTTCTTGGCAGGCGCTTTCTTGGCCGGTGCTTTCTTGGCGGCCTTCTTCGCAGCCTTCCTGGCGGCCGGCTTCTTTGCAGGCGGCGCTACTTCCGGCTCATCCACAAAGATGATCAGGGTTTCTTCGATGACTCCCTCATCATCGTCAGAGGAAGTGAGCACGCTGGAGGTTTCGACTTCTTCATCTTCATCGTCGAAGTCTTCATCGTGATCGGGGTCCAATTCCTGCGGCTCACCCAGCGGATCGCCGTCACTCATTGCATACATCCTGAACACTTCGTCCATCCCATTGCCTCCAGCGGCCGCCGCTGACGTTGATTTGGATTGCGTCATCACCAAACGCATACGCACAGCTCACTCGTCGTAGTGAGCCTCTGAATAGATTGCACGCTAGAGGCATCAAAACACAAGTGCTTAATGAGATGCTGGAGAATTTTTTGTCGGTGATCCAATTATTTTTGCGATGCGGGCTGCTTGCTTCCGCGCTTTTTCTTCGCGCTCGGGGCAGCACGTTTGCTGCCGGATGCGCTGGAGTGCGCTTTGCCGGTGTGCGCATTCGTGGCGCTGTTCGCAGACGGCGCAGGTGCGGATTTGTTCGCCGCCGGAGCGGCTGTTCTGCTGGCCGCCGATAACGCCGGCCGATGCGCGGAACCCTTTGCTGGCGCGGCTTGCGGAGCATTCTCGCCGGCCGGCGTGGCTGCTGCCGTGTGATGCGAACGCGTGCCGTGCAAGGCTCCCGAGGGCTCGGCAATATGCAGCCGGCGGCCGGGCTCCACTTTGACGCCGGCCATCTTGTTCCAGCGGCGCAGGTCAGTGAGCGATACGCCAAAGCGATCGGCGATGGTGACCAGGGTGTCGCCCTTGCGCGCCACGTAAAGCAGCATGTGCGAGGGCGCAGCCACCGGCGCCAGGGGGATGGCGAGGCCCTCCACGCCTTGCAGGCTCGATGCTTCATTGAGCTGGTTGACGTCGGCCAGCGATTCTTCGGTTACGCGGAACTGCCGCGCAACCGAGGCCAGCGTGTCGTCCGCGGCCACGCGATGATAGCGCCACGCCGCGCGCCGCGACTCGGGCACGGTGGCCACGCGCTGCTCATAGAGTGTGGCCGTGCCTGCGGGCAGGTGCAGATCGAAGCTCTGGTCGGGTGGCGTGGCCATGCGCAGCAGGCTGGGGTTCAGCGCCTCGAGCTCATCGACAGGCGCGTCCACAATGTCTGCCACCAGGCGCAGGTCGATGGAGTAGTTGATGGTGACTGTGTCAGTGAGCACCGGCGGATCGAGTGAGATGTCGTCAAACCCATACTGCGTGGGATTGTTGGCGATGATGATGGCGGCCAGAATTTCCGGCACATAGTTCTGCGTTTCAGTGGGCAGCTCGTGGCGCTTGTAGAGCTCCCAGAAGTCGGCGTAGCCGGTGCGCTGGACGGCGTGCTGAATGTTGCCGGTGCCGTGATCGTAAGCGGCCATGGAGAGGTACCAGTCGCCCAGCTGGTTATAGATGAACTTCATGTAGCGGGCGTAGGCGCGGGTGGACTTCTCAGGATCGAAGCGCTCATCGACGTAGCTGCTAAAGGCCAGCCCGTAGGCCGGATCGTGGGGCATGAACTGCCACATGCCGCCGGCGTGGGAGTGGGCATTCAGAGCGCGCGGATTAAAGCCGGATTCGGCGACGGCGAGGTAGATGAGATCCTGGGGCACACCCTCTTCCGCCATGACCCGCTGAATCATGGCGCGGTAGCGGCCGGAGCGCTGGAAGGAGTGCAGCAGCGTGTTGTGGCCCCGCTGCGTATTGGCAAAAAAGTTGATGTAGACGGCCACGTAGTCATTGACCACCAGGGGCAAGTCGGACTTGGTGGTAGCCAGCTCGGCGCGGGCCTTGGCCACCACGTTGGGATCGACGGCGAAGGTGACATCGCTGGCCACTTCAGCCGGCGCGGGCTCTTCCTTGGGTGCAAAGCCGTTGCCCTGCTTGAGGGCTTCCATCTCCAGAGCGTTGACGCCGTCGACGATGCGATCGAACTCGTCCTGCAATGGCGCGTCGGTCTTGATGTCGATGCCGCTCATGAGCATCAAGTCGACGGCGCGATCGAAGTCGGTTTTGGCGTTGGCCAGGTCGCCCTTGCGGTACGCGGCCTGCCCTTGTGCGTAGGCCTGGTCCACCTGCTTAATGAGCTGGCGAACGCGCTGCTCGTGCGCAGTGGGCTGCGGAGGAGCCGGCGCTGGCGCAGCCTGGGCCGGCTCGGCCATGGCGTTGGCTGGCGCCGTGGCCTGGGGCGGCGCGGACAGGCCTGGAGTGGGGGATGGAGAGGGCACGCATCCGGCCAGCGTGAGGGCGAGCAGGGAGAAGCCGAGAAAACGAAATCGAGATGAACTTGTGTGCATGAGTGATCGCGCCACCCGGCGAGCCGACGCGGCCGCAGGAGACACTATGCCGATGATAAGCTATGACCTGGAGCATTGCATGCAGCAGCGCTTCCTAAGAGCCTGCCTATGGACGCAAAACTCCTTCGCAACTTCGCCATCATTGCCCACATCGACCATGGAAAGTCGACGCTGAGCGACCGTCTTCTGGAACTGACGGGGTCGGTGACTGGCCGCGAGATGCAAGCGCAGATTCTGGACGACATGGATCTGGAGCGGGAGCGTGGTATCACCATCAAGGCCCACGCCGTGCGCATGATGTACAAGGCGAAGGACGGCGTCACCTATCAGCTCAACCTGATCGACACACCCGGCCACGTGGACTTCAGCTACGAAGTCTCGCGCTCGCTGGCTTCGTGCGAGGGCGCGCTGCTGGTGGTGGACGCGAGCCAGGGCGTGGAAGCGCAGACACTGGCCAACGCGTATCTGGCCATCAATCATGGCCTGGAAATTATCCCCGTCATCAACAAGATCGATCTGCCTTCGGCGGATATTCTGCGCACGCAGGAAGCGATTGAGCAGGCAGTGGGCCTGGATGCGACCGACGCGATCGCCTGTAGCGCCAAGACCGGTCAGGGCGTGGAAGAGATTCTGGAAGCGATTGTGCACCGGCTTCCCGCTCCGACAGGCGATCCGGATGCACCGCTGCAGGCGCTCATCTTCGACTCGTGGTTCGATGCCTATCGCGGCGTGATTGTGCTGGTGCGGGTGATGCAGGGCACGATGAGGAAGGGCCAGCGCATCCGGCTGATGTCGAATGGCAAGTCGTTTGAAGTGGAGTCGATGGGCGTGCTGATGCCCAAGCCGGTGGAGATCGGGCTGCTGACCGCGGGCGAGGTGGGATTTTTTGCAGCCACCATCAAGAACGTGGGCGACACCAAGATCGGCGACACGGTAACCGAAGAGGCGCGCCCCGCCGCGGCGCAGCTGCCCGGCTTTGAAGACATCAAGCCGATGGTGTTCGCCGGCCTCTATACCGTTGACTCGCATGAGCACACGCTGTTGCGCGATGCCCTGGAGAAACTGCGCCTCAACGATTCGTCGTTCTTCTTTGAGCCGGAGAGCTCGGTGGCGCTGGGTTTCGGGTTTCGCTGCGGCTTCCTCGGCCTGCTGCACATGGAGATCATTCAGGAGCGGCTGGAGCGCGAGTACGAGCTGGACCTGATCACCACCGCGCCCGGCGTGCGCTACCACATCGCGCTCACCGACGGCAGCGTGCTCGAAGTCGACAACCCCTCCCGCTGGCCCGACCCGACCAACATTGAAGAGATTCGCGAGCCGGTCATCATGGCCAAGATTCTGACCAACGAGGAATATGTCGGCGGCATTCTCAAGCTGGTCGAAGAGAAGCGCGGCAAGCAGGTGAACTTCGAGTACGTGACGCCGACGCGCGTGATGCTCACCTATGAGCTGCCACTGAATGAGATCGTGCTGGACTTCTACGACCGGCTCAAATCCATCTCCCGCGGCTATGCATCGCTCGATTATCAGCTGGCCGGCGAGTGGGTCTCGCCCATGGTGAAGATGGACATCCTGGTGTCCGGCGAGCCGGTTGATGCGCTCTCGATCATCGTGCATCGCGACTTTGCCTATGAGCGCGGCAAGCTGCTGGTGTCGAAGATGCGCGAGCTGATCCCGCGCCAGCAGTTCGAGGTGGCCATCCAGGCCGCGATCGGCGCCAAGATCATCGCCCGCGAGACCGTGGCCGCGCTCCGAAAGAACGTGCTGGCCAAGTGCTATGGCGGCGATATCTCGCGCAAACGCAAGCTGCTGGAGAAGCAAAAAGAAGGCAAGAAGCGGATGAAGCGGATCGGCAAGGTCGACATACCGCAGGAGGCGTTTCTGGCCGTGCTGCGGATCGGGGAAGACCAGCAGAAGTAGTGGATGAGGAGTAACTAACCGGATACTTTAGTTACCTGGCGTTCACATCAAATTGTGGAAAGCGCGCAAACCCGCTGGCCGCGACCACTCCCGCAGGCCCAGCCCCTCTGGCTGTTTTGTCTCCCGGCTTTCTGCTGATATGAAAGGATTTATATTATCTATCAGACTGAAGGCACAAATGGCAAGAGAAGAAACAGGGCTTTCCGCAGAGATTGGCAGGAAATAATCCACATTTTTTTCCACAAGACGGGGCGCGCGTTCCGAAGTTTATTTTTGACCCCGGTCGGCATCCAGGTTGCTCTACCGGAAACCTCAGAAACCAAACGTGAAAAAGGGCCCGCATGCGGGCCCTTTTTGCGTAGCTCGCTGTTGGATTCAGTGAGCCGCCGGGGCCTTGGCTGCCGGCCTGGGCGCGGCGGCCGCGCCTGCCGCCGGCGCCGCGGGAGCCGGGATACCCGACTTCAGGTTGTAGGCAGCGACCACTGCCTTGGTGATGTCGGTCGCGGGCAGCGCGAACAGGACCGGATTCTGCTGCTGTGAGATATCCAGGACCAGGGTGTAGCCCTGCTGCTGTGCGTAGCTGGCCAGCACGTCATAGACCTTGGAGGCGACCGTGGCGTACATCGCCTGAGCGTCCTGCCCGCCAGCGGCGCGCAGGTCATCGGCATCGCGCTGCAGCTTCTTCTTTTTCTCGTCGATGCTACGGGCCTTGGTGGCACGATCGGCCGCGCTCAGGGTGGTGCCGGTGGCCTGCAGCTGCTTAGTGAGGCTCTGGATCTCGTCGTCCTGCGCCTTGAGCAGGTTCTCCTTGGGCTCGTATTTCTTCTTGAGGTCGGCGAAGTTGCGCTCGCCCTCGTTGGTCTGGGCCACGGCTACCTGGAACGCGACGACGGCGATCTTGGAAGGTGCGGCTGCAGGAGACGGCTGGGTTTGTGCGGCTGCGCTGAGGGCAAGGCCCGTAGCCAGCAAGGTGGCAAGTGCAAACGAACGCTTCATGGGAATGGAGAACTCCTTCAGGTCGAGGGCGAATTTTCTTCCGCGGCGGCCGCGCGAAAGCGAGGCCAGGCCGGTGTCTCCTGAGCAACCTCACGGTCCTTTATCAACTCAGCGATTCGACCGGAGGGAGCGAAGGTGAGAAAAAGACGCGGACGGAAACGTCAGCGGGAACAGTCTGGATTATAGGAGCGCGGAACGGGAGCGTCAAACGCCTGACCTGAACCGGCAAACGCTCGCCCATGCGCGGCAAAGCGCTGGAGATGAAAAAAGCAAGGCCCCGGTTCAGGAGGCCTTGCTGTGGTGATCGATCCGTTGGCCTGGAGCGCGGCAAGATCAGTGCGCAGCCGGGGCCTTGGCGGCAGGCTTGGGAGCCGGAGCCGACTCTGGCTGCGGCGGTGGTGCGGGCA
>Ga0302320_10028719_pt1 | contig 10664 bp, 9 predicted proteins | sample Bog_T0_3_FD_202130 | JGI IMG/M metagenome (GOLD analysis project Ga0302320, IMG submission 202130) | Peat permafrost microbial communities from Stordalen Mire near Abisko, Sweden - Bog_T0_3 | ecosystem: Environmental > Terrestrial > Soil > Wetlands > Peat | place: Sweden: Abisko, Stordalen Mire... | reverse complement strand
AAGCTCGCCGCCCAATTGTCGTCGGAGCAAAAGACGGCGGCCGCCGCGTTTGAGGCTGATTTCAAGGCGAAGCACGCAAACGCTTGGCCCGGCTGAGGCTTGCGACAAAGGGTATATTGCGTTGACGGCGCCAGCGCCGGAATTGGTCGGTCACAGCAACTGACTTATCGATCTGCCGACGCGAAACTCCACGTCCGCCATAAAGTCGGCTTTCGAGGAACAGCCAGTTCCGACTGAACGGCGAAGGTGGGCGCAACCCAGCCGAACGCCAAAGCCAATTCTGGCCAGGAGAAGGCGGACCGATTTCGGCGATCGGCGCGTCATGACGTGCGGAAGGGCGCCCGGTGGGTGTTGGATTGGGTCACCCGACTAGGACACACGACATCTCTGGGTCACGAAACGCATTGATTTTGCAAGGTCGTTTGGGCGCCGCGAAGAGCAAGCGGGCATACGATTGGCGCGAGCGAACGGCACGGTTCAACGCAACTGAGAATCCGGCGAGCGCCGAGCGCGTGTTTCTAACTTTGCCTAACTGGACACGATTGGCCGCATTTCGCCCCAAGGTTGGCAGGTCTCAAAGGCCGCAGCCGCGGCGATCACGGCGCCATCGGCAAGGTGCCGTCCGACGATTTGCAATCCAACTGGAAGGCCATCGTCGGTCCACCCCGCGGGGACGCTGGCTGCGGGTTGGCCGGTGAGGTTTGCCGGATAGAGCGCAGGCGTCCAGGCGTCGTCGGCGACGGCTTCGGATTCGATCGCGCCCGGTCCCGCCAGGTCGATGGCGAAGGGGAGAGTGGGCACTGCCGGCGTCAGGAGTAAATCGAATCGCGTCATGAACTGCGCCATGGCCTGAACAGCCTTCTTGCGCGCGGTGATGGCGTCGGTGAAAGCTTCTGAGGGCCATGACTTCGACAGCAGCGCGCGAACCGAAGGCGACAGGTCACTCTCCCGCCCGGCGCTCAAGGCCTTCAGGCCTGCAATGTCGGTTTCGAGCGCGACGATCGCGCGAAAGCAATCGATGAAATCGCCGAGCGGCGCCTTCTCGATCGTGACGCGACAGGCGAGGTCCGTTTCGAAGCGCTCGGCTGCGCGGTCCACAAGCGCGCGCACCCTTCGATCGACGCGAACGCCGCCCCAGTCCGGACAATACGCCACCTTCAGGCCAAGCCCCGCGGTCGGCGACGCCGCCGCCCGGATCCAGTCGACGCCTTCGACCGGGATCGAAAGTCGATCGCGTGGGTCGGGTCCGGCGATGACGTCGAGCATCAGCGCCGCGTCGGCGACGCTGCGCGCGAGTGGGCCGATATGCTCGATTGATTCCCAGCCCGATGCACCGGGAAAACGCGGATCGCGACAGCCTGGCCAGATCGGAACGCGGCCCATCGACGCCTTTATTCCGACGAGGCCGCAGAACGACGCCGGCAGGCGTATCGAACCGCCTCCGTCGCTGGCGATCGCGATCGGGCACATGCGGCTGGCGACCGCGGCTGCCGAACCCGCGCTCGAACCGCCCGGCGTCAGGCTCACGTTCCAGGGGTTTCGCGTTGTGGGAAAGACCGGGTTGTGCCCAAAGCCGCCGTAACCGAATTCGGAAGCGTTGGTCTTTCCTAAAATGATCGCGTCGGCGGCCTTCAGGCGCTCCACGACAATGTCGTCGTCGTCGGGGATGAATTCCTCATAGAGCTTCGAACCATAAGTTGTGCGGACACCCTTGGTGGAGACGAGATCCTTGATCGCGACAGGAACCCCAGCCAGCGCGCCAACCGCTTCGCCGCGACGGATGCGGAGTTCCAAGGCGCGGGCGGCCTCTCTGGCGGCTTCTGGGGTTGGCGTGCAGAACGCATGCAGCGACGCATCGAGACTTTGCTGGACCGATAAGGCGGCCTCGACGATTTCGACCGGCGACAGTGAACCAGCCTTCACTTGACGCGCCATCTCTGCCGCCCCGAGCAAGCCGTAGTCTTCCAGCGACAACATGATGCCTCGACGTTCTCATTCTGGCGAGAAGTCGCCCGCGGTCTCTTTGACCGCGGGCGATGCGAGCGTTTTAGTTCGTCCGCTTGATCGAGCGATAGTCGAGCACCAGGTGGAACCAGTAGGTGTAGCCCTCGATGTTCTTCTGCATCGCGACGTCGCGGTAGTCGTTGACCAGCGGAATACGCGGCACGTCAGCGAAGGCGGTCGTGATGAAGCTCTTGACCTCGACGTCGTACTTGGCGGGGTCGGTCTCGAAGCGCGCCGCTTCGATCTGGCTGTCCATGGCCGGGTTCTTGTAATTCATGTCGTCAAAGACGGAATTGTTGATCCCGTCGTAGGTCCAATAGAAATAATAGTCGGGATAGTTGAGCCACGCCTTGAAGCTCATGAGCAGGAGCGGCATGTCCTTCTTGTTGAGCCGCGTGTACCACTCGGCGCCCGGCACCTTCTCGATCTGCGCGTCGATTCCGATCTTTTTGAGATTGGCCTGCGTGAGGACCGCGATCGGTTCGCGGGTGGTCGACGTCGTCACGTCATAGCTGAGCGTCGTCTTGAAGCCGTCGGGATAGCCGGCCTCCTTGAGCAGCGCCTTCGCCTTGTCGAGATCCGTGTCGAACGGCGAAGGTTGGGGCCACGCGGTCGTCGTGACTTCGCCCTTGGCGCCGAACATGCCGATGCCGCGATCGTAAAGCCCGGTGTGAAGGATGTCCTGGTAAGGAACAGCATAGGCAATCGCCTGCCGGACCTTCGGATTGTCGAAGGGCGGCATTGTGACGTTCATGTCCATGTAGAGCAGTTCGGCGTCGATCTGCGTTCCGATGACCTTGAGCTTGCCCTCCTTGGCCAGTTCGGCGAAGTCTTTGGGCGGAAGATTGAAGGAGAGGTCGGCGTCGCCCTTCTCCAACAGGGCGCGGCGCGTGCCAGCCGACTCGATTTGACGCTCGATCACCTTCTTCATCGCGGGAAGCGGGCCGGACTTCCAAGCGTCGAAGCGATTGAAAACGATCTCTGAGCCGGGCTTCCAGCTTTCGACCATGTACGCGCCGCCGCCGGCGTCGTTCCTGCCGACCCAATCGAGCGCCCAGGGATCGGCCGCCGTGGCGTGCTGCTTGGCGAGCTTGGAATTGACGATCATCGCGATCGGCACCGCAAGATTGGGCAGTTCCAGCTTGTTCGGCTTGGGAAAGGTGACCTTGAACGTCAGCGGATCGACCACCACGAACTGATCGGGCGACTTCATGTCGCTCGCGCCCATCTGGATGCCGGGAAAGCCGCCAACCGAGACCGCGCGATCGAACGACCATTTCACGTCTTCGGCGGTGACCGGCGAGCCGTCATGGAAGGTGGCGTCCTTGCGCAAATGAAACGTGACGGACGAACGGTCCGGAGCGATCTCCCAGCTCTCGGCGAGTTCCGGCTTGAACTGGGTGAAGTCATAGGAGGGCGTACCGTCTGGCAGCGTCTTCATGCCGTGGGTGATCAGGCGATCGTATATGTTCCAGGACACTTCGTGTGTCGGCACGTTGGCGTTGGCGGCGTCGATGTCGAGCGAGGCCGGCCCTTCCTCGGCGACGACGATCAGGGTTTCTGCACGTGTCTGGGCTAGCGCCCCTGAGAATTGCAGGGCGCAGGCGGCCGTCAAGGCGGCGGCCCTAAAGCCCATCTTCAAAGCGCGTTTCCGCCGATCCTCAATGTTCAACATACCGGTCTCCCAGGTCGGATCGCGCCGTGGCGCGAACTCAGGCACGAAGTTGTGACATGCCTACGAAGCAAGTTAGATGCCAGAAAGGGCAGGCGCTTTGGGGCGGTTTCGCACGAATTTTGCCGAGGCAATGAATTCAGAGCGCTGTTGAATTTTGCAACATGCCTAAAAATCATTTCACGTGCCGCAATCTTCAGCTTGCGGCGATTGCATTCCGCTGAAGCCGACGGTTCCCGACGCCGCTTTCTGCATTGCGTTCATGGCATGGGATTTGCGGTCATGCCGACGGCGAAAGGCGACGGAGGGGGCGCGTTGGGGACGCTGCGAGTGATAAGGGGCCGGGCCCTAGCCGCGGCGCCCAACCTGGTCGGCGTCGTCGCCGTTGTCTTCCTGCTGACGCATGTCCTTCCCGGGGACCCCGCCGCCTATTTCGCCGGGCCCTCGGCGACGGCGGCGTCAATCGAGGAGACGCGCCATCGCCTCGGCCTCGATCACAACCTGGTCGAACAGTTCGCCCTCTATGTCCGCGGCCTCGCTCACGGCGATCTCGGACAGTCCCTCATTTCCGGTCAGCCCGTGCTCGCCGACCTCGCCCAGCGGCTGCCGGCTTCGCTTGAATTGACCCTCGGCGCTCTGTTGCTGGCCCTGGCGGTGGGGATACCCCTGGGGATGCGGGCGGCTTTGCGGCCGGACGGTTGGGTTGACGGGCTTTGCAGCGCCATTTCGACCATAGGGCAGGCCACGCCCACTTTCTTTCTCGGCTTGGTGCTGGTCTTCGTCTTCTACTACCTGCTCGACTGGGCGCCGGCGCCGCTTGGTCGTCTCGACAGCATGCTCTCTCCGCCGCCGGGACGGACGGGTTTCTGGACCGTCGACGCCGCGCTTGCCGGGGATCTGCCGCTGCTGGCCGCGGTGCTCGGACAATTGGTGTTGCCCGTCGTGACGCTCGGTCTGTTCGGCGTCGGGCCGATCGCTCGCATGACGCGAGCGAGTCTCATTGAGGTCTTGGCCAGCGACTATGTTCGCACGGCGCGCGCGGCCGGGCTGCCGCCGCAACAGGTGCTGTGGACCTACGCGTTCCGCAACGCCGTCGTTCCGATCCTCAACACAGTCGGGATGGTGTTTTCGTTTCTGCTCGGCGCCAACGTTCTTGTCGAAAAAGTCTTCGGATGGCCCGGCGTCGGCGCTTACGCGATCGACGCTCTTCTGGCTTCGGACTTTGCCCCGGTGCAGGGCTTTGTGGTCGTCATGGCCTTCTTCTACCTGATCGTGAACCTCGGCGTCGACGTGGCCGCCGCATTGGTCGATCCCCGGGTCGCCGTCGATGCCTGAGACCGCCGTCAAACGATCAGCCGTCACGGCGGCGAAAATTCGGACTGTCATTGCAGTCGCGCTGCTGACCGCCTTTGTCGTCGCCGCGGCCTTGGGCCCCTATGTCGCGCCTTACGACCCGCTAGCGCCGGCGCCGCTCGAAGCGTTGAAGGCGCCAAGCCTCTCGCACGCCTTCGGCACCGACGCCTACGGACGCGACATTTTGAGCCGCGTGCTGGTTGCGACACGCCTCGATCTGATCATCGCTTTCGCGGCGGTGTTGATCGCTCTGACGATCGGGACTGCCCTTGGCGCCTTCGCCGGCTGGGCCGGAGGGTGGCCCGACCGCATCATCGGGCGCATTATCGATACGATCATGGCGTTCCCGCTCTTTGTGCTCGCCGTTGGCGTCGCCGCGGGTCTGGGAAATTCGATCTCCTCCGTCATCGTCGCCACAGCGATCGTCAACTTGCCATTCTATGCGCGCCAGGCGCGCAGCGACGTCAGCCGTCAGCGTAAGGCGGCCTATGTGGAAGCCGCCGCGCTCGCCGGGTTTTCGCCGGTTCTGATCGTCTTGCTGCAAATCCTGCCCAACATCGCGCCGCCGCTGATGGTTCAGTCTTCGCTCAATCTCGGTTGGGCGATCCTGAATGCAGCGGGCCTGTCGTTCATCGGCCTCGGTGTGCGCGCGCCGCAGGCGGAATGGGGCATCATGGTCTCCGACGGGGCCGCCAACATCTTCTCCGGCGAGTGGTGGATGTTCATTTTCCCCGGCGCGGCTCTGATGATCGCGATCCTGACGTTTTCGCTTTGTGGCGACGCCCTGCGCGACCTTCTGGACCCGAAACGGCGATGACGGCGCCTCCGGCCGATCCGACTTTGATCTCGATTCGCGGTCTGACGATCCGTTTCGGCTCAGACGCCGCGCGCCCACCGACCGTCGACGGCGTCGACCTGGATATTCGCCCGGGAGAGTTCGTCGCTCTCGTGGGCGAGAGTGGTTCAGGCAAATCACTGACGGCGCATACGCTAGCCGGCATCCTGGATCCCGCGGCGAAGCTCAGCGCGGAACGCCTGGAGGTGGCGGGGATCGACGTTCTCGCAGACGGTTGGGATCAATTGCGGGGTCGCAAGGTCGGCATCGTGTTCCAGAATTCCCGCGCCGCGCTCAACCCCATACGCAGCATCGGCCGCCAACTCGCGGACGTCTTCAAGGCGCACGGCACAGCGTCGGGTTCCGCGATCGCCCCCGCGGTTGTCGCTGCGCTGACCGACGTTCGCATTCCCGACCCCAAGCGGCGTATCAGCGCCTATCCAGGAGAACTCTCCGGCGGCATGTGCCAACGAGTGATGCTCGCCATCGCCCTCGCCGGCAACCCATCGCTTCTCGTCGCCGACGAGCCGACGACTGGCCTCGACGTGACGACGCAGTCGGCGATCTTGGCGCTTCTGCTCGAACGCGCGCGCGCCAGACGCATGGCGGCAATCCTGATCACGCACGATCTTGAACTGGCGCGCGCCTACGCCGAGCGGATCATCGTCATGCAGGCCGGGCAGATCGTGGAGGACGCGCCGGCTGCGGCGCTGTTTGCCAACCCGCGCCACCCATATTCCGCGTTGTTGATCGCGGCGACGCCCGCCCGCGCACGCAGTGTCGATGGACTCTCGGGTATTCCCGGCCAGACGCCCGATCTCGACGCAACCACCCCCGCCTGTCGCTTCGCCAACCGTTGCGGACGTGCGGAGCCACGCTGCCGAACCGAATTTCCGCCGCTCCGCATTGAAGTCGACGGCCACGGATTCCATTGCTGGCGACCGCTATGAGCAGCCTTCTCGAAGTCACCGGCCTGCGCAAACTCTTCCCCGCCGGCCACGGAGCGAAGCTGCATGCGGTCGACGACGTCGACTTTGACCTCGCAGAGGGCGAAAGCCTCGGCGTCATTGGCGAAAGCGGCTCCGGGAAATCAACGATCGCCAGATTGATCGCGCGCCTCGCCGACCCGACTGCGGGACGTATTCGATTCGAGGGGCGCGACATCGGCGCCATTCCCAGCCGCAAATTCGCCGGCGACGTCGCTCGCAAGTCGATCCAGCTCGTCTTTCAGAGCGCCGGGGATTCTCTAAATCCGGCATACAGCGCCGCGCGCAACATCGTTGTAGGTTTCGGCTCGATCCGTCTCAATTCCGAGTCCCGCGAATGGGCGGCAAGCCTGGCCGGGGAGGTCGGCCTCGCTCCAGAATTGCTCGACCGCCGCCCGCATCAATTGTCCGGCGGCCAGCAGGCGCGTGTCGGCATCGCCCGAGCCCTGGCCTGCGAGCCTCGCCTGTTGATCCTGGACGAACCGACGGCGCCGCTCGACGTTTCCGTTCAGGCGACGGTCCTCAAACTGATCGACGGGATCCGACGCAAACGGCGCCTGAGCCTGGTGTTCGTTTCACACGACCTCGACGTCGTTCGCCTCATGTGCGATCGGGTCATGGTGCTCTATCTCGGGCGCGTCGCGGAAATCGGTCCAGTCGGCGAAGTCCTGAGCGCGCCCCGCCACCCCTACACGCGCGCGCTGATCGCCTCGGCGCCAGGATCAGCGACGCCTGCGCAGCTTCCTGGCGAAGCGACAAGTCCGATTGATCCGGCGCCGAACGCTTGCCTGTTCGCGAACCGTTGCACGAACGCAGTCCCGGAATGCGCTTTGCGGCGACCTCAACTTGTCGACGTCGGGTCGAGCCACCGCGCCGCATGTCTGCGGCTCTGAGAACCCGTCCGCGGGTTCAGTGCACCTGGGGCGTATTCACCCAAACGATACGGGCAGTTTCAGTGCCGGTGTTGCGATAGCTGTTGGGCAGGTGCGCCTTGAAGAAGAAGGAATAGCCCGCCTTCAGTTGATAGGTGGCGCCATCGATCGTCAGCTCGATCTCCCCCGAAATCAGCAACCCCACAGCTTCGCCCTGGTGCGTTATGGCGTCAAATTTTTCGCCGCCGGGCTCAATGACATGAATGTTCGCCTCGAGCAGGTTACCCGCCGCGAGCGGCACCAGTCGCTCATAGGACACCCCCTTGCCTGGACGCAAGGCGTCAGCGCCGACGACCATTCGATCTTCGGGACGCTGGACCAGTTTATGGGTGTCGATCTCCAGGCCGAAAAACGAACCGAGGTCGCGATTGAGGGCGGTCACGATCTTGTTGAGCATGATAAGCGAGGGGGTGACCTTTCCCGCTTCAATCTTGGAAATCATGCTTTCATTGCAGCCAACGGCGTCGGCAAGGTCTCGCATCCGCATCCCGTTCAAGATACGTGCATGGCGAACGCGCGCCCCCACCTGCAAGGAGTCGATCGCGCGCTCATCCGATTTTTCGTCCATGCTTGTCTTCCGAAACGCGGCCAATTCGTCGCGGGTTACACGATTTTCAGGGAACTTGCCAGTTTCGGACCCGGTGCAAGTCACATGAATTCCCGCCCGAGGCTGTGACGCAGGACTTCCGTGTCGATGGTCTGTGGCCGGCAATTCGGCCACGGACCTGCTGTCCCAATTTTTGCGGCGCGGCCGACGGCGTCACAAACTTTGCTGCGCCGCAAGAATATCAACGGCTTCGCTGTCGCAAATTGCCGCTGCAAATGTTCGCGCCAAATCTGCGGTCACTGGAAAGCGTCCCGCCTACGCTGTATCCGCTTTTGAGAAACGCCGTATTTGCCGGGACTGGCCGCGACCGGCGCGAAGCAGCCTGAGACGCTCGAAAATGGCGCGCGCGTTTGACGAATAGCCGGAGGTTGCGCTCCCCGTTGCAGAGATAAACCCTGTAAGTTTCGGCTGTTATGCAGTCAGTGACTGAGTTGACCACTTTGATGTGATGCTCGTGCGCTTTGCCGATAATATCGGCGATGCTGGCCTTAACCTCCTCGGGTTTGTAACCATACCAGCGTTCGTTGAAACTGGACGCTCCCAATACGAGAACGCGCGTCGATGCATCGACAACTCCATCAAAGCGCGCCAACATTCCGGCGGCGGTATCGCCGCTGCGGCCCGCGTTAGCGACAGCGACATTAATCCCCTTTGCGTGCAGCATCGCCTCGAGTTGCGCGGGGAAAGCCTCACTCTGCGAGACGCCGTCACCCTGTGTCGCGCTGGCGCCAAGGCAGACAACTTCGGCCGCATACGATCTCGCGCACCCCAGCCCTCCCAGGGCGACGAAGGCGACCGAGCACAAAGTCGTTCTCAAATATGCGGCTAGGCGTCGGTTGTAAGGCCGCATGTAAACTCAACTCCCGTTGCGTTGCACCAAATGCAAAGGGCCTGATCATTAGCTCGGATTGATCGACGGCAATGCTTTCGGCGGATTTATCAATCCGATAGCGGCCTTGAAGGCTCCGCACCGTGCCTCGACAGAATCGCCTCCGGGGAATGACCACTGGCGACACGAGGCGTCGCCTGCGGCGACCGACCGCGACCGCCCTTTGCGCCGAGCGCCACGTCGAGATCGCGCCGCGGCGCAGAGGCGCCGAAAGCGCCGTGTCAGCGTAGCGTCGGCTTTCGAGACTCACTCGTCTGTTCGGGGATGGCCGACTTGAGCGCATTGCAGACGCAAATCGAGCTATGGGCCGGCCCTATTTGCAGTGCGTGCCTCTCAACAAATTGGCGCGAAATGGGCTAAGCGATCCTTGAAGGATGGCTCACGAATTCTCGGAAGGACCGTCTCGGGCATCCTTGTGGCGGCCATCGCCGACCGCAACGCGGTCCGAAGAAGCGCCCTGTGGATCCTTGCCGCGAGAGGATTGCGGAACGAGGCAAGTTGGATGTTGGATTGGGTCACCACCTAGGACACATGACATCTCAGGCGTCACGAAAAGCATTGAGTTTGCAACGTAGTTTTGGCTTTGGACGTCCTCTCCCGGAATTCAATCCTCTCTTGCAGCCCCGGCCGCGCCCGATCAGCCCCGCAACGGTTCGGCACGGCTGAGAAGTTCGACGATCCGCAGCGCGACGTCGTCGACCACGCTCCACGCCGTATATTCGACCGAGGCGGTGGGATCGGTCGGGCCTCGCGTCAGCGTCATGATGAAGCGGATCATTTGCCGGTCCAGCCAGCCGTAGCGCGGATAGTCCAGACGTCCGGCGACGGCCAGAGCGAAAGCCGGAGCAAGCCGATGCCGGGCGATCGCCTTGCGAAGATAGGGATTGTTTTCCGCTGTGTCCCGGCCCGATTTCCTTGCCGCGAGACACACGGACAGGAACACCAGCGGGGGCGGCGCGCGCAACGTCTGGTAGATTGAAAGAAACCGCCGTCCTTGCGGCAGATGCCGGCCATAACGCACGGCCGACACGATCGTCACCAGCCGCGCCGCCGCCAGCTCTTCCGCGGTCGGAAGGCTCGCCGCCAGATCCTGTGGCGAAGCTCGGATTCCCTTCTCCGCCAGGCGGGCGGCGATTCGCTCGGCAATGCGTCGCGCCTGGCCATCGTGTGTCGCGTAGTAGAGCTGCATGTTTCGACCGAAGTGACGAACAACGCAAATCATGGGCCGGTCGGCGCATGATTCAGAGCCGGAATGATAGTCCTAATCGAGTTTGCGGGCCGAGCGGAACGTGAACACGCCGGCGCGCTTGATCTCGGCGTCTTCGAGCGCGCGCGTGGTCGGAACGGAATATTCGGCGACGCATTCGAGCCGGTCGAGGGCGAGAT
>Ga0302320_10028716_pt1 | contig 10665 bp, 9 predicted proteins | sample Bog_T0_3_FD_202130 | JGI IMG/M metagenome (GOLD analysis project Ga0302320, IMG submission 202130) | Peat permafrost microbial communities from Stordalen Mire near Abisko, Sweden - Bog_T0_3 | ecosystem: Environmental > Terrestrial > Soil > Wetlands > Peat | place: Sweden: Abisko, Stordalen Mire... | reverse complement strand
CACGGCGATATAGACGGTGATCGCGACGGCGAGCACCGCGAGCGCAACCGCCAGACCGGCCACCCCGGCGATCCGCGTGCGCAGGCTCACGGCTCGCACGCGGGCGCGGAACGCCCCGGCGGTTGAGGGTGCGCGGCGAGGCTCACGGCTCGCGCAGGACGTAGCCGACGCCGCGAACGGTGTGGATCAGCTGGCGTGCGCCCGCCGCCTCGAGCTTGCGGCGCAGGTAACCGACGTAGACACGCAGTGCATTCGACGCCGGGCCGAAGTCATAGCCCCACACGCGGTCGTAGATGACATCGTGCGTGAGGACCTGGCGCGGGTTTGCCAGCAGGAGCTCCAAGAGCTGGTACTCCGTGCGCGTCAGCTCGGCGAAGTTCTCGCCGACGAACGCCCCGTGGCGCGCGCGGTCGAGCCTCACCTCCGCGAAGGAGGGCGCCTGGGGATCGCCCTCCGAGCTCGAGCGTCGCAAGAGCGCCCGCATACGCGCCTTCAGCTCGTCGAGATCGAAGGGCTTGACGAGGTAGTCATCCGCGCCCGCATCCAGGCCCTCCACCCGGTCGCTCACCTCCGCGCGGGCCGTCAGCATCAGGATCGGCACGCGGTTACCGAGCGTGCGCAGGCGACGGCACAGCTCGAGGCCGTCGATGTCCGGCAGGCCGACATCCAGCACAACCGCGTCCGGCACCGATTGGGCGATCAGATCGATCGCCCCGTTGCCGTCCTCGGCGGTCTGAACTTCGTAGTCGGCCAGAGTCAGCGCCCTGCGAAGCGCCTCGCGCACGGCGCGATCGTCGTCGACAACGAGGACCCTCACCGCGAGACCCGCAGATAGGCGAGCACGGCGAGCACCCGCCGATGACTGTCCTCCAGGGCGGGGAGTTCGAGCTTGGAGAAGATGTTCGTGATGTGCTTCTCGACCGCACCGGGCGTCACGACAAGACTCTCCGCGATGCCCGCATTGGAGCGCCCCTCCGCGATCAGCTCGAGCACCTCGCGCTCGCGCGCGGACAGGCGGCCAAGGCCGTCCATCGTGCCCTCCCGCGGAGCCAGCAGCTGCGTGACGACCTGGCGATCGATCACCGTCCCGCCGCCCGCAACCTGGTGCAGCGCGTCGAGGAACGCCCTCACATCGCCGACACGCTCCTTCAGCAGGTAGCCGATACCGGCCGTGTTTTCGCCGATCAGCTCACTCGCGTAGGCCGTCTCAACGTACTGGGAGAGCACCAGCACCCCCAGGTGCGGCTGGCGCCGGCGCGCCTCGATCGCCGCCCGCAGGCCCTCGTCGCTGAACGTCGGCGGCAGGCGCACGTCGACGATCGCAAGGTCCGGTTCGTGGCCGGCGATCGCCCGGAGGAGGCCCGGGCCATCCTCCACCTGCGCGACGACGTCGATGTCGTTCTCGCGCAGCAGCGCAACGACGCCCTCGCGCAACAGGGCGAGATCCTCCGCGATCACTACGCGCACGGGATCCTCACCTCCACCACCGTCCCGGCCCCGGGGGGACTCTCCACGTCGAGTGTGCCGTCGAGCGCCTCCACGCGAGCGCGCAGCCCCGCGAGGCCCGATCCGCCCGGATCTGCGCCGCCGTTGCCATCGTCTCCCACGAGCACCACCAGAGCGCGATCGTCGTCTGAGAGACGGATCCAGCTGCGCCGGGCCGACGCGTGCTTGGCCGTATTCGTCAGCGCCTCCGCAACGACGAAGTACGCCGCGCGCTCCACCGCCGGGGACAACTCGCGGCTGGTCTCCACGGAGACGCCCGTGCCGAGGCCATAGCGCGCGGAGAGCGACTCGATCGCCGCCGCCAGCCCGCGGTCGGCGAGCAGCGGCGGGACGATCCCGCGTGCCAGGTCCCTGAGCTCGCCGATCGCACGGTGAGCCTCCTGCTGAGCATCCAGGATCAGGCGCCGGACCTCCGGCTGGCCCTCCACACGCATCTCCGCCCGGCCCAGCTGGAGCGTCAGCGCGACCAGCCGCGCCTGCGCCCCATCGTGCAGGTCGCGCTCGATCCGCCTGAGCTCCGCCGCCTGCGCGTCGACCGCCTGTCGGCGCGTGGTCGTGAGCAGGTCGATCCTCGCTTTCAGCGCCCTGCGCCCGCGCGCGACGAGCACCCGGTCCTGAAGCGCGATCAGCGAGTAGGCGCTGCTCACCGTGTACAGGCCGACCAGCGCCCACGCCGGCCAGAAGTGAGTCGCCCCCGCCAGCAGCCACGTCAGCAGCCACGTCAGTACGAGGATCACCGCCACGACGCTCACGAGCGCCCATACGCAGGCGACCCTGCGGACGGGACCTGCAGGCTTGCGCCACGCCCAGCCGGCGGTGAAGTCGAGCAGCACCGGCACGCCGACGCCCAGCCATGCCCACGCCGGCCAGAAGTAGCCCTGCCCGCCAAGCGCCCAGATCGCCGTGAGAAGGACCGCCACCAGGGCGGCAAGCCGGCGTACCAGCGAGCGTGCGTACTGGGCCACCGACAACCCCGCCGCAAGCGTCGGCATCCAGCGCTTGGCACGGGCCGGTGGAAAGGACGGAAGGTTTGCCGCGAGCCGGGCGCGCTCGGTCATTCACCCAATGGTCGCACGCCTCAAGCGCCTGGCGGTGCCGGTCCGCCGGCGCCCTGCAACGACGGGTTCAGGGCGACCCGGCCGGCTGACGGCGGCAGTCTCGCGCCACACCCCGCACCGCCGGCCTCAGAGCGACTTGGCCGCCTGGCGCTCGGGGCTGATCCGCTGTACATCCCAGACGAGCCCCACCCGCTCGAGCGCGGAGATGACGATGCCGGAGGCGTCGAACTCGCCCTCGCCCATACCGTGAATCGCCGAGGTCGGGAAGGCGTGGTGGTTGTTGTGCCATGCCTCCCCCAGCGAGAACGGGGTGAGCCAGCGCAGGTTGCGCGAGTGATCGTCGGTGTCAAAGCGACGGCCGCCGAAGAAGTGGCAGAGGGAGTTGATGCTGTAGGTCACGTGGTGGAGCACGAGGATCCGCACCGCACCTCCCCACAGCATTCCCTCCCAGCCGGCGCCGATCGTGCCGCCGAACAGCACGCCGAGACCAAATGGAATCGCCAGGCCGAGCAGCGACCAGAGCACGAACGTCTTATCGACGAAGCTGACGACCGGGTCGGCGAGCAGGTCCGGCGCGAAGCGTTCCTGTGCCCCACGCTGCTGATGGTCGAACAGCCAGCCGACGTGCGCGTGGAAGAGGCCGCGCAGCGAGCCCTTCCAACCCCCGCCGTGATCGACGTGCGGGCTGTGCGGATCGCCCTTGCGATCGGAGTATGCGTGGTGCTTGCGATGGTCAGCCACCCACGAGATGATCGGACCCTCGACCGACATCGTGCCCAGCACCGCCAGCACGAACCTCATCCACGGAGCCGTCTTGAAACTCCGGTGCGTGAACAGCCGATGAAAGCCCACCGTCACGCCGAGGCCGACGGGGACATACATGATCAGGAAGATCGCCACGTCCCGCCAGTGAAGCTGGTGATTCCACGTCTGCCAGATCGCCAGCCCGAGCAACAACGGCGGGACCGCCGTGATCACTCCCGTGACCGCCCGGTCGAGGTTCTGCATCACAGGCTCGCGGATCTCCTCCACGCAGGGGCCCTCGCCCGTCGGGCGGCCTTCAAGCGACCTGGCCGCCGCCGGGTCGAGCGGGCCGTTCGCTGCGCCCGATGCCGCCCGGTCGCCGGGCCCGCGCTCTGCGCGGAACTCTCCGTGCGTATCTTCGGCTGCGCCTGGGGCAACCTCTGAGGGAACCGCCCGCTCAGCCTCCGCGACCGGTCCAGCAGCTGAATCCATACATGAATGGTGACGCAGCGCGACCCCGTATTCACTGAGGCATGCCACAGAAAGACGGCGGCTTTCCCCCGAGTTGCGACGGGGGTTAACCCCCTTGGGCACACATCGGTGCCTGCGAGGGGCGCAGGCACCACGAGCGAGCAGGCAGGACGGTAAGGTTTCGCCCAGGGAAGACCGCGAGATACCTCTGAGCACGGCCGACGAACTCCAACTCCGCGAACTGACCCTGCACGGTCAGCAGGTGGCTTACCGGATGGCCGGGAGCGGCCCCGTGATCTTCCTGATTCACGGAATCACCTCCAACTCTGAAACCTGGGGGCGGGTGCTGCCGACGCTCGCCCGCAGGTTCACCGTCATCGCCCCCGACCTCATCGGACACGGCGCCTCAGACAAGCCCAAGGGCGACTACTCGCTCGGCGCCCACGCGAGCACCATGCGCGACCTGCTCGTCGCGCTCGGCCACGACCGCGCCACATGGGTCGGGCACTCGCTCGGCGGGGGTATCGCGATGCAGCTCATCTACCAGTTCCCCGAGCGCTGCGAGCGCCTCGTGCTGGTCGACAGCGGCGGGCTCGGGCGAGACGTCAACGTGCTCCTGCGCGCAGCCACGCTGCCGGGCTCCGAGTTCGTGCTTCCGCTGCTCGCCGCCACGCGACTGCTCGACGTAGGGCGCCGCGCCGGCGGCCTGCTCGGCCGCCTCGGCCTGCGCGCCGGAACCGACATCGAGGAGATCGCCCGCGGGCACGCCACGCTCTCAGACCCCGAGACGCGCGCCGCCTTCGTGCACACGTTGCGTTCCGTCGTCGAGCCCGGCGGCCAGCGCGTCGACGCCGTCCACCGAATGCACATGGACGGGCACATCCCCCTGCTGCTGGTCTGGGGCGAACGCGACTCCGTGATCCCGATCGCCCACGGCCGCGGTGCCCACGCGCTCGTTCCCGGTAGCCGATTCGAGGCCTTCGCCAAATCGGGCCATTTCCCCCAGCTCGACGAGCCCGAGCGCCTGATCGAGGTGATCGGTGACTTCATCGACAGCACCGCGCCCGCCACCTTCGACGCGGATCAGTGGCGCGAGCTCTTCAAGGGCTAGCGTGAGTCACGCCCCGAGTTTGAGGCGTGTGCCGGTCTTTGGGTATGTCGGCGCGCGGGTGCGTCCGGGACGGGCCGCGCGAGGGCGCGCACTGCGGCGCGCGTGACGCCCTCCTAAGGGAGTTCGGTAACTCCCGCGGAAAAGGTGGATAGCAATGGTATATGCCTACGTAGATACCATTGCTATCAAGCGTTTCTGCCGGACACACCCGCACCGCTGCTCGTCGCCGGAACGCCGCGCTCAGCCGGTGCGTACGTCCAGGACGACCTTGCCCGTCGCGCGGCGCTCGTCGATCTCCTTCAGCGCGTCGGCCACCCGCTCCAGCGGGAAGCGCGCACCGACGATCGGGCGGATGAAACCCTCCTCGATCAGGCGCGCGACCTGCGCGCCGATCTCCGCGCTCACCTCCGGCCGCGCCATCACGTAGCCGCCCCAGCCGGCACCGATCACCTCGGTGTTGTTGAGCAGCAGGCGGTTCACCTTCACCTCCGGAATCGACCCCGCGGTGAAGCCGACGACGACCACGCGGCCCATCGCCCGCAGGGAGCGGAGCGAGTCTGTGAAGCGATCGCCGCCGACCGGGTCGATGACCACATCCACGCCGCCGTCGGAGAGCGCCAGCACCTCATCCCTCCACGGCCCGTCCGAGCGCACCACGTGATCGGCTCCCGCCTGCTCGGCGACGCGTTGCTTGGCCTCGTCGGAGACGACGGCGATCGTCCGCGCGCCCATCCCCTTTGCGACCTGCAGCGAGGCCGTGCCGACACCACCGGCCGCTCCGTGGACGAGCACCGTCTCACCCTCCGAGAGGCGACCACGCATTGCGAGCGAGAAGTACGCCGTGTGGTAGTTGAGGATCACCGAGGCGCCCTGCGCGAAGTCGAGCTGCGACGGCAGGGCGAACGTCATCGCGTCCGGCGCGACGACCGTCTCCGCGAAGCCACCCAACCCGCAGAAGGCCATCACGCGATCGCCCTCCTTGAACCCCGTGTCATCGGGCGCGCTGCGCACGACACCGGCAACCTCGCTACCCGGCACGAAGGGAAGCGGAGGTTTGAGCTGGTAGGCGCCCCTCGTCTGCAGCACCTCCGGAAATGAGACACCGGCCGCGTGCACGTCGATCAGCACGCCGCGCCCGGGCGTCATCGGATGAACCGCCTGCGGCTCGTCCAAATCGACCTCCGCCAGCGCGCCATCGGGACCCGACAACTCGACGATCTGCACCGCTCTCATGCCGGGAGTATGGCGCGCGGGACTGGACAGATGTTGAACGCCGCGCTAGAGGCTTTGGTGTTAGGCCATTTACGCCGATGGCAACTGCATGACGACGTCAGTCGAGGAGAGGGAGCGCGACCGCGCGGCCGACGCCGCCTCCGACATGGGGCCGCGATTCGATTCGAGCCTGATGGCGCGGGCGCTCGGCGCGCTGCTCGCCGCCGGTGCGACGCTCGCGCTGGTGACGGTCGCGTTGCCCCACTCCCTCGCGCAGGGACGCGAGATAGGCCTGCTCGCGGCGGTCGCCGGAGTCTACGTCCTGGCCGGCGTCCTGCTCTGGCGAGGGCGTGGTGTTTCCCGGCGGATGCTCCCCTACGCGCTCGCCTGGGGCAGCACGGTGATCACGGGGATCGCATACCTCTCGGCGCAGACGCCCAGCCCGCTCGTCTTCTGCTTCCTGTGGATCTGCCTCTGCGCCTCCTATTTCCTGACGACGACAGCCGCCGCCGCGCAGCTCGTCTTCATCGGCCTGCTGTTCGGAGCACTCCTCACCGCGCGCACGCCCTCCAGCGGAATCGCCGAGTGGTGGTTCGTCGGCATGGGAACGCTGTTCGTCGCCTCCGTGCTGATCAGCTCGATGCGCGAGCGTGTCGAGCTGCTGATCGAGCGGCTGTACGACGCCGCCCGCTCGGACCCTCTGACGAAGCTGCCCAACCGCCAGGGCTTCCGCGAGCTGCTCGACCTCGAGCTCGAGCGCGCGCGTCGCGGGAGCAGCGACATGACCGTCCTCGTCGCGACGCTCGACAACTTCGCCGAACTCAACGACCGTCTCGGCCGGGCCTTCGGCGACAGCGCGCTGCAACGCGTCGCCGACGGACTCGAGGCCGCCAAGCGCCAGATCGACGGGCTTGCGCGAGTCGGGGCGGAGGAATTTGCGCTGATCCTCCCCGACACCGACCTGCACCAGGCGCTCGTACTCTCAGAACGCCTGCGCGACCAGGTCCGCGGCGAGTTCTCTCGCGACCCGGTTCCCGTCACGCTGAGTCTCGGGCTGGCCACCTACCCCCAACACTGCGAGACAGCCGCTTCACTCCTGCGCGCGGCCGACGAGGCGCTGTATGCCGCCAGGGAGAGCGGCGGCAACAGAACCGTCCTCTACAGCCAGGCCCTCCGGGACACCTACCGCCCCGGCGGTGACGCGCGCGACGTCGGCGGCGAGCGCTTCGTCGCCGCAATCCTCGACCTGGCCGAGGCCGTCGACCTGCGCTTCAGCGGGACCGCCCGCCATTCGGAAACGGTCGGGCGCTACGCCGAGATGATGGCCCGCGAGCTCGGCTTCTCGGAGGAGCACATCGCACGCGTGAAGCTCGCCGGAATGCTGCACGATGTCGGCAAGATCGGCGTCCCCGACGCGATCCTGCAGAAGCCCGCCAAGCTGACGGACGAGGAGTTCGAGGCGATCAAGCGCCACCCTGGGCTCGGTGCGCAGATCCTCGAGCATCCCCGTTTCGACGATGTCCGCGAGTGGGTCGCCATGCATCACGAGCGTCCCGACGGGCACGGATACCCGCGCGGCCTCTCCGACGCGGACATTCCCATCGAGGCGAGGATCCTCGCCGTCGCGGATGCCTACGAGGCGATGACCAGCGACCGCGCCTATCGCGATTCACTCGGACAGGAGGCCGCCTGCATGGAGCTCGAACGGTGCGCGAACACCCAGTTCGATCCCCGCGTGATCAATGCCCTGACATCGGCCATCGACCGTGAAAGCCAGCAGGTCGACCAGGTTCTCCAGCACCGCGAAGCGGCACGCACGACCTCCGTTCGCTGACCGGTCCTCAGCCCCGAGGTGAGCGCCGGCCGCCGGCAGCTCGGCCCGGCGTCAGTCCACTCGCAGCACAGCCTTGCCGGCGATGCGGCGCTCCATCAGCGCCTCGATCGCATCGGCGGCCGAGCGCCAGGAGTCTTCGCGGTCGATCGAGCAGTTCAGGCGCCCGCCGGCGACGAGGTCGAGCAGACGGCCGAGATCGCGCGCGCCGGACCCCTCGCGCTGCACCTGGGCGAAGACGAACAGCCCGTGCAGACGCGCGCCGGGCGCCCGTCCGAAGAACGAACGCGTAGGGAACTCCACCGGCGCCGGGTCGCTGGAGGCAAACGAGACGATCGCTCCGAACGGCGCCACGCGCTGGATCGCCGCTCCGAGGCTACGGCCGCCGACGCCCTCGATGATCGCATCGAACTCCTCGCCGTTCGGCTCGAGTGTGGCGAGCACCTCTCGCGCACCCAGCTCCTCAAGGCCACGCGCGCGCTCGGCGTTTGCGGAGACCGCCGTCACGTGTGCACCCGAAAGGGTCGCCAGCTGTACGGCGAAGCGCCCCACGCCGCCGCTTGCCCCCGTGACGAGGACGCGGTCGCCGAGCACCGCCCCGATGATGTCGAGGGCCTTGAGCGCCGTCAGCCCGGCCACCGGCAGCGTGGCCGCCTGGGCATCCGTCACGCCGTCGGGAAGCGGCGCGAGCATCCCCGTATCCACCGCCGCGAGCTCCGCCCATGCGCCGCGGCCGAGCACCCCGACCACGCGCGTGCCCGCCGCCGGGCCGCTCCCGTCGGCGGCGGCCCGCTCGACCACACCTGCAAGGTCCCAGCCGGTCAGCTCGCCGTCGCCCATCTCCGCCAGGCGTCTCACCTCACCGCGATTGAGCGAGACGGCGCTCACCCGCACGAGCGCCTGGCCGGACCATGGCTCGGGGTCGGGCACCTCGCGCAGCTCGACGTTTCCCGGCGCCCCGGGTGCGGCCGTGAGGGCGAGCATCAGCCCGCGCTGGACGTCGCCCAGAGGTCGATATCGCCCTCCTGGGCGTGGCGGTCGATCGCCTCGAGCTCTGAGTGGTCGAAGTCCAGGCGCTCGAGAGCCGCGACGTTCTGCTCGAGCTGGTGCACACTGCTGGCGCCGAGGAGGGCCGAGGTGACACGCCCGTCGCGCAGTGCCCATGCGATCGCCAGCTGAGCGAGCGTCTGGCCTCGGCCCTTGGCGATCTCGTTCAGCGCGCGGACGCGGGCGAGATTCTCATCGGTGATGAGCTCAGCGGAGAAGTAGTTGCCGCGGCGCACGCGCGAGTCCTCGGAGATGCCCTCGAGGTAGCGGTCGGTCAACAGGCCCTGGGCGAGCGGCGAGAAGACGATGCTTCCAACCGCCTCGCGCTCGAGCACGTCGAGGAGCCCCCGCTCGATCCAGCGATTCAAGAGCGAGTAGGACGGCTGATGGATCAGCAGCGGAGTGCCCAGCTCGCGCAGGATCTTCGCCGCTTCGGCGGTGCGCTCGGGACCGTATGAGGAGATCCCGACATAGCGCGCCTTGCCCGCCCGCACGGCGCTGTCGAGCGCGCCCATCGTCTCCTGCAGCGGCGTGTCCGGGTCGAAGCGATGGGAGTAGAAGATGTCCACGTACTCAAGACCCATGCGCGCGAGGCTCTGGTCGAGGCTCGCCAGCAGGTACTTGCGCGACCCCCACTCGCCATACGGACCCGGCCACATGTCGTAGCCGGCCTTCGTCGAGATGATCAGCTCGTCGCGGTAGGGACGGAGGTCCTCGGCGAGAATGCGACCGAAGTTGATCTCCGCGCTGCCGTAGGGAGGCCCGTAGTTGTTCGCCAGGTCGAAGTGCGTGATCCCGAGGTCGAACGCCCGGCGCAGGATCGCCCTGCTGTCGCGCAGCGGGCGATCGTCGCCGAAGTTCTGCCACAGACCGAGCGAGATGGCCGGGAGCTTCACGCCGCTCTGACCGCAGCGGCGGTAGGCCATCGCCTCGTAGCGATGCGCGTCAGCCGCGTAATGCGTTGGCGCGAGATCGGAATTGAAGGGCACGGCGGTTTGGAGTATTCCACTCAAGGGTCTCTCCGCGCGCAGCTGCACGCAGGCGCCTCACGCCGCGCAGATCCTCCCACGCGGTTGCCACGATGGCGACCCGCGAGTCGGGGTCGTCGACCCAGCGGACGGGCACCTCGAGAATCGACAGCTTGCGCCGCTGCGCGAGGTAGAGGAGCTCCGTGTCAAAGAACCACGCCTCGTCGCGCACATCCGCGAGCAGCGGTTGGATCACCTCGCGCCGGCCGGCCTTGAAGCCGCATTGGGCATCTCCGAAGGACACGCCGAGGAGAGCACGCAGCAGCAGGTTGTAGCTGCGCGAGATGAACTCGCGCTTGGCTCCTCTCGTCACCTCGGCGCCGGGTGCGAGCCGCGAGCCGATCGCGATGTCCCCGCGCCGCTGAAGGAGCGGCTCGAGCAGCGCGGGAAGGGCCGAGAGATCCGTCGACAGGTCGACGTCCATATAGCCGAGGACATCGGCATCGCTTCGAGCCCACGCCGCGCGCAGCGCGCGCCCGCGGCCCTTCTGCTCGAGGTAGAGCGCCTCGACCTCGGGGAGCTCGGCGCACAGCGCCTCCGCCACCGCGAAGGTCGAGTCTGTGCTGGCGTTGTCGGCGATCGTTATGCGGAAGGGGAACGTGTAGTTACGACGGAGGAAGGCGTGCAGCTTCCGTACGCTCGCCGCCAGCACGCGCT
>Ga0302320_10028715_pt1 | contig 10665 bp, 9 predicted proteins | sample Bog_T0_3_FD_202130 | JGI IMG/M metagenome (GOLD analysis project Ga0302320, IMG submission 202130) | Peat permafrost microbial communities from Stordalen Mire near Abisko, Sweden - Bog_T0_3 | ecosystem: Environmental > Terrestrial > Soil > Wetlands > Peat | place: Sweden: Abisko, Stordalen Mire... | reverse complement strand
ATCCTGTTTTTTAAATTTTTGAATTTTTATTTATTATTTTTATGTGTTATAATTTTTTTTTATAAAGCAAGAATATAAAACCAATACAAGCACAATTCTAAGTTATTTAATTATAAATTATAAGACAATAAAAAATGTAATAAATCTCTACATTAGAAATGCAAACTTTCAACCCTAAAAAATCTGCCTGTCTCTTTTACATATTAGAAATTTTCATATCCTCTTCCCCCTTATTCATAACGAAATTCAGAGACCCATTACTTGACGAATTCACCGAATTAAATTTCAATTTACATCCATAGAGTTTTTGAATATCTTCATTGGTCCAGAATTTCGGATGATAATTTGAAGTGGCATTTTCTTTTTCCTTCAAAGCTTCAAAATCGAACTTAAAGTTCCTATCAATGGAATATCTAACTTGATGTGTATTAGTTGAAATTGTCTTCCCCTTAGCAGAATGGAAAGAATTATTTGATTTTTTCTCCACATCATCAATTTCTCCATTGATGCTAATTATTTTTGAGTTCCTTTTTTCCATTGAGCTCAATGGTCTCAAATTAGAAACAAATTTTATTGAAAAATTCTTAGCAGTGTTTCGTTCAAATGAGTTCTTTGAGTCATTTACTGGGCTTTCATTGTGGGTTTGAGTTTTGTTGGGAATACCATAAAGAGACCTGTTAAAATAGAAGTTGGAAAACATTGATTGATCGTTCAAAATATCAGAATTTGTATCATCTTCGGAGTTTTTCTCAGGGAAGGGATATTCGAATAAGCGGAAGGAGCCTTTTGCACGGATTTCGTTCTTTGGGAAAGGATTGATTTGGCTGCTTTGGGTTGCAAATCGATTTTTTTTCTCAAGATTTATTGCAGCACTTTTAAAATTCATCATAATAATAAAAAGCAATAAAAAATAATGGATTTTTTAATTAAAATTATGATTAAAAACGACTTAGAAAGAAAAAAACAATAAAATACCTATTGACTTTCTTCATATTGACTTCTGGAGACGTGAAAATCAGCGAAGATCGACCATTGGGGTAGGAAAGGAGGTTTTCGGAGCAGAAAAAATCATGTTTTAGCACTGAATTAATTTCTATTCTTTTCATGGGATCAGTTTCCAACATTTTTTCCAACAAGTCCAATGCTTTTTTTTCATCATTAAAAATAAAAGTTCAACATATATTTAATAATTATTTGACCTTCATTAGACATAAATGAATATCTATTATCAGATTTATTGAAATGGAACCTTTTATTTTCATTCAAGACCTCATTGTAATTTTTCGTGTTGAAGGGTTTACTACCAGTTAATCTAAAAAAAATTAATAAAAATTTCTCAATAAAATAAAAAATACAATAAATGTAATAAAATTCCAGCACTAAATACATCACAAGCGCATGTATATCTAGATTTCGGGTCTTTTGCTTTTAATACCTCCGGAGCCACATATCCTGGAGTGCCACATCTCGTATAAATGTATTTCTCATCCTTTTCATATTGAGCTAAACCAAAATCAACTATAATGAGATTTTGGGTTGACAATTTTTTTTCCTTTTTCTTAAAAAGAATGTTTTGAAGCTTGATATCTCGATGCATTATATTCTTTGAAGTTAAATAAGAAATTCCGCTCATGACTCCTGTTAAAATGATTGATGCTTTGGTTTCATCAAGCTTCCCTTCCTCATCAAGGTATTGGTCTAAAGATTTCCCTTTATACAGATCTAGCACCAAATAAATCGATTTTTCTGTTTCGTATATCTCATTGAGACAAGTAATGTTTGGGTGGTCGAGGTTCCGCATTATTTTGATCTCGTTCATAAGCAATTCCTAAAGATTTTATTAAAATGTTTGAGAGAAATTTTTTTTTTTCAATAAATAATGAATAATAATAATGTCAAAATAAAATAGTAACAAAGAATTCAAAATATTATCGAAAAATCAAGCAATACTCAAAAACATTTTATAAATAGATTCAATAAAGCGAAAAACATACAGAAGATTAGTGCTAACAAACAAACAAAAATAGACATTGATTTTAGAACACACTTATGAAAATTTAAATTATTAACAAAATTTTCCAAAAAATCCCCTACAATTAATTATTAACAAATTATTTACATATCCTTTCTCCTCCTTGCTCGTGAAATTCTCCTTTGAAAACGCTTTCACAGCGAACTTTTCCCGAGTGATGATGTTCTCTGATTTATAAACCTGCAAAAATTCTTAATTTATCCAACATTTTTAATAAAATTCCTACTGTAGCAAAATTGCCTCGCCCCAATTGTTTCAATGCCTTATAATTCTGATGGAAATTGGTTTGGAAAATCCGTTTCCGCAGGAATTTCATCACTTTTTCCGCGCCATTCTTCTCATTCGAATATAATTCTTTTTCGAACCCTTCCTTGCTGATTCTGATTCCGATGTTTTCTAAATTTATCTTCTTTTTATCATTGTCAACCCGTTTAATGAACTCTAGCTTCGCGTTGAAATTAAAGAAAAAAATCGACTTGAGGACTGGTTTCTTGGAAAGATCGAAATATAAGCATTTTTCATCAAAAAATTGATATTTTCCAGGTTTCTCCTTTTTTAAAATTTTCTGTTTCTTGAACAGAATGCATTCAAAAAAAGGCTGTTCAACGGGTAGTTTGAACTCATGAGGTCTTTTAATTTTAAGGAAAATGTTGAAAGGAGGGCGGGTTTTCGGGTCCAGACGTGACCGGACGTTTTCCAAAGTGATTTCCATTTTAAGTTATTAAAAAATTACAAAAATATCATAAAAAATTAAGATTTTTTGCATAATTTATTCCTAATGCCTTTTTTGATAAGTTCCCAATTCTTTAATTCTCGACCTAATTTTTCCCTATTAATGAGATCAAATTCCAATGATTCATTGAACAGAACTTTTATTCTGGATTGGATTTCTATCGGAAGCATAAGAAAGGCTTTCCTTTCCAATCGCATCACCGTGGTCCCTTCACGATCACTGGCCACTGTTAATTTCGCTGCTCGGTTGAAATCCTCGCATAAAATTAATGATTTATGTTTGATTTCTTCATCAGAAAAAAGGGCACGCTCACAAAAGAAATCCAATTCATGGAGAATACCTATGACATCATTTTTTCCTTCTTGGGGGAATAAACGATTTGGAATGAGGTCCTCTGGTAATAGATCTGGTAAATTGGAGGAAAGAGAAGAGGATTTTCGAAAAAAGGGCTTGATTGGAGCCGATTTATGTGTTTTTTCATCATTTTTATGGATTTTAGTTGTTTTAATGATTTCATCATGGAGATTTTCATTGTTTTTGCTAAGATTTTCTAAATCGTCGTTAGAACGATATAAAATCACACATCTGCCACTTACTATAATGAAAAAATCCTCTATTTCCTCCCCATCTCTCACCAAAACTTCTCCTATTTTGTAACTTTTTATTTGAAATTGACTGGCTAAAGCTAATAACGTCCCATTTTCCTCATCTTTAAACACTTCCACACTTTTCAACACATTCATCTTCTCATTCCAGTCCCTTTGCATCATGTTCTTCAATAATCCACTCCACATCTTGAATTCGATCCTTAAACAAACACTACTTTCACAAGCTTCCACATAAGGTTCATTTATCATAAGTTGTCCCTTTTTCGCTTTTTTGGTGAAATTCCATCCGAATTCATTTGAAAAATCTCCAAAATGGTCCCCATCGTATAATGAAATCAAGACCATATTCATGTTTTGTGAGTTCTTTTGGAATGAGCCACGAATGTTCACCCCTCCTTTCAAAATTATATATGCATATTGCCCTTTATTGGTCTCGTTTATTATGATCTCCCCCATATCAAAACTTATCAGTTCTGAATTCCGCAAAATCAATTGCCTTACATCTTTTGACACCAAATGGAAAAATTTCAGGGTTTTTGTCAATACCTCCAACAAATGCCAATCTCTTTCCTTTTTCCCTCTAGCAAAATTATCCTTTATCAACCCCAACTCTTCAAAGGTGAGCTTTGGCACCCCAATCTCCTTATAATTCCTCAAATCAATAGGATTCTTACCCTGATCATAAATTTCCTTCATTTTGTTTAATTTAGCAGCACCCAAAGCCATCATAGTCTTTTCAGAGAACTTGAAAATCGAGTCATGTATTCTTTCCTTTGGCTTTCTGTTTAGCTTCTCATAAAGCTTCTCCTTTAATTCAGTGATATCCTCACGAACTTCCTGATATTCAGCCTGGTAAACCGACTTTTGGATGTTTTCATGGTTACCTTTGAGACTTTTCTGAAGAAATTGAGCAAAAGCACTGTTTCGAAAGGTGGAAAGAGGGGCTTGCATGAATTCTGGGTTATTTATGGGGATTATCGAGAGTTTGGTCCTATTTTTGCCTCCTTTGGTCATTTCTATCAGATTTTGATCTGCTTTTTTAATTGAAAATTTCCGCAAATCGAGGCTCGGGTCAAGATAATTCTTGAGTTGTGGTGATTCTGGCACTGATTTCCCAAAGTTGTCCTTGTTTTTCTGATGGTTTTCAAGAATCTCGATAACATCAAGAATTGAGAGTTTTTTTGGAGATTTTGGAGAAGCGAGCTTTTTATTTTTCGTATTAATAAAATATGTTCTGCTTTTCTTTGTTGTGTTCTCATTTTTTTTTTCTGAACTAAACGTTTTCTTGAAATTATCGAATTGAACTTGATGATGGAAAGATTTCAAGGTCTGGGTGGGTTGGGCAAGACGTTGTTGAGAAGAGAAACTTGAGAAAGATGGATGTTTTTTTCTAGGATGAAAAATTGGGATTGTGGTTAGAAATAAAGGCTTGATGGGCTGAGGGTCAGGGGAAAGCTCCGAAGGGGGGAGGTCATTGTGCGGGAGTGAAAAACGCGCCTTGATGAGGTTGTGATGAGAAAGAAAAAGAGAGGTTTCAGCGTTTTTATTAATTTGCATTATTTCAGTTTTAAACAAAAACAAGTTGAACAATTATTATAAGAGATATAAAAAAAATTAACTTCCCATCTTGAAACTATTTTGAGTATTTCATTTTCCTGCCAAAATCCTTAGATAGCCTCATCAATCTTCTAGCCAAGATAAAATATGTTTTGAAAATTTTAAAATTATTTTAATCATGTTTTTTTAATTTTTTAGTGGACAAAGTTTTTATATTCCAAAGTAATGTTTGATTTTTTATATAAATCCATTCATAATCATTTGATTTTTAAATTTCTAAACTACTTCAAAGAATCTTTCGGATTCATCAAAGCATTACACAACGCCTCATTTTTCGAAATATCTGACCCCTTAGATTGTCTACTTGGCATATTTATATGATCATTAATCATAAACTTCGAAGATCTGATTCTTTTTTCGACTCTTTTCTTATTGCTGTTTCTTTTGGAACTAAACGACACCGGTGACAATTTTTTCTCCAGCATTTTTTCAAGCACATTTTTCACATTATTTTGTGTGAAATAATAATTATAGTTCCTCATTTTTTCGAAATCATAAAAAAACATCCAATTCGATTCATATTCCTTATATTTCTCTATATAATTTTCCTTCCCTTCCTCTTTTTCAATTTGAACGATTGTTTTTTTTTTCGTAAAGACTCTTCTAATAGCATTTTGACTAGGAATTTTGCCCTCTGACACTTTTCCAAACATCTTTTTTTCCTTATCGAAATTCTCCTCGGTGCTGAATTTCGGGGTGTTCTGAAATAAATTAAATCCTTTCAAATTTTTATTTTTGATTTCCTTTGTTTCAACCAATTGTTGATCATCTATCGAAGGGAATTTGCTTATTATTTTTTGTTGATCTTTTCTTGGTGATGATGATGAAGATTCATTTTTCTTAAAATTTTGCGGACTTAAATCAATTTCACTGCTTTCAAAGATTTTTTCCTTCGAATTTTCTTCTTCACTGGGGATTCCGATCAATAATTGGGTTTGAGGCTTAAGGTTGATTTCTTCATTTTGCTCACTTTCTACATCATCATTGTCTGAGAAAACTGAAGACCCTAGATACAGAATTGCGCTTTGATAGCAATTGATGTTAAATCGTGAGTTATATTTTTTGCGTTTCTTACGATTAAAATCAGAGCGTTCTTGTGGTTTTGAACAAAGCGAACGTTTTATTATAAAATCTCTGTCTGGAATGAAATGAATCAATGGACATTCACTGTAGAGATGAGTTGTTTTATCACAACTGATACATTTGAGTTGAGTGGAATTGTAATAATGGTTGAATTTGATCTGATCCTTGACCCAAAGAAATCTTTCATAGTCTTCAGGATACTTTTTAATTATTTTCAAGAAATCTGATTGTTTGATTTCGAATAAAGTGGAGAAATTCCAACTTCGGATACTATTTTCACGAGGATTATCAGTGAAAAAGCTTTTTATGCCTAAAATTTCTCCACGCTATAATAATTTTTTTTAATAATATGTTAATAATTTTTTAACTAAGATTAAAATAATTGATACCTTGAAAGTATGCACACTTTTCACACTATGTTCTTTCTCATAGACCATCTCTAATTCACCTTTGGCCACAATAAATAAGGAGCAATTATCAATGTCATTGATCTTTATCAAAGGAAAATATCATTAAAATAAAAAAATGTAATAAAACATGATATATGTATTCCTCTGGACTGTATCTAACTTGCTTTAAAGAAAACGCCAATTGTTCTAAAGTTTTGGCTGAAAAGTTTTGGTTGAAAAGAGGAATCTCATAAATAAATTTCCCGTTGGATTCTAAAATCACTTCCTTTTTCAAAGCGAATGTCAATTTATTTAAGATTGCGCTCTCTTTCTCTACATTAGTCTCTTTATGCATGATGTACTCTAAGTATTTTCTAACTCTCCCTTGTAACTCAAAGTTGATATTCTTGCTATTCATATATTGATTTATTACACTGAGACATTCCCTAAAAAATATATATTAAGCAATGATTTAGTTAAAAAAAAAAATTACTTGTATTCTCTTTCATGTTTGGCCATCTCATCAAAAATTTCCCTCATGCAATTAATTGTAAAACCATAAAATAACGCGGAACCCAAAAAAATCAATACTCCCATCATCAGTTCCGCATTATTTTGGGGACTCACTTTCTCACCAAAACCGATCGTTACCATTACAGAAACAGCCCAAAACAAAGAATAATAATATCTTGTTGACCATTCGAAATGCTTGATGTTTGCATAATCTAACCAGGTAGTTGTGTTGGATACAGGATAATAAAAAGCCACTGAATGCCATAAACATGCGTTGATATGGCAAAAAAAAATGATTTGGAATGTTAGTATGATCAATCCAAGAATATAATCATTTTTTCCATTAAGAGATATCATTTCACGGAAGTTGTTCATGATCAATTGGACTCTCTTTAATTTGCAGAAAACAAGCAATTGAAGGATTTTCAAAAAAATGGTTGCATCTTGTAAAACTGATTGAAGGATTATTGAGAAATAGGACAAAAGATCAAAAATCAGCCCTTTTTTCAAATAATGATGAATAATTTCTCTTCTATTTATGATCACCAGACCGTTTTCATAATATCCTGTGATAAGCTTCAATAAACTATCTAAAATCAATAAAAGTTCTGGAATTAAGATCAAAAAACTAATGATCTTTTCATGGAGACCATAAGAAAGAAAAATATCATGAAACTCATCCTCATAATTAAACCCAAAACTCAATTGCAAAGGAATGACAAAAAAGAAAAAGGTGATTGTAAATAAAATCAAAACATCCCATAAAACCTTCCCTTTTTGAAAAGGCTTTATCACAGGGGTATTGGCTTCAAAAAACTTGCAAATTTTCACATATTTATCTAAAAAAAAATAAAAAAAAAATTGGATTTCAAAATTACCCAACAAATTGGTCAGCAACATATTTGAGAAAACCCAACTCATAACATTATAGTATAATTTCTTCAACATCTATAAAAAAAATTACATGTATAGAGAAGTTTCAAATTTTTTCGAAATGTTTATAATTCTTACATTCTTTTCTGTAAATCTCTTCAAAAAGTAGTTCTTTTGCAATTTTCCTTGAAAATTGCTCTCATCATTTATTAGTCCGATTTGTTTTTCATTAATGAATCTTAAATCTCGAAATTTCGTTCTAAACCTAAGAATATTGGCAGCTTTTATTAAAATCCTGATATGGTTTAGAAGGTTGATCGGTGTATGGCTTGGCCTATGCTCCCCAACAGATTTCGCCTGAGCTAAATTCAGTTTTAACTCGTTATTACCCCTGTTTTGTTTGCTTTCGGTTTTAAAGGAGCTCGTATAAAATTTATTCAATTTCATTCCTTTTTTAGTGATAGTGGAAGCCTTGGAAATTGGCGATTTCGGCATTATTTTGCTTGTTTTTGCTCTTTTTGGAATTATGGTCTTAATGGGTTGGGGGACGACTGTCCTTGTGTTTAATGGGATGGACTGAATTTCCAGCATTTTGTTCGCAGGCTCAAAACTGATAAATTTTTTTTGGATAGTTTTTAGACCTGAAAGACGCTTTTTATAAAAAAATGAACTTATTTAAAGGGAGGCTACTTTTGATTTCTTTTTGGGAAGCGTTCATTATGTGTTAAACTCTTTGATAATGTTTTTCTTTTTTTTATTATAAGAATTAATAAATCAAAAACTGAAAAATGTAAATAGGATCATTATTTAATTTTTTTTTTGTTAGTATTATAAAAAAACACAAATAATTGAAAAAAACAAATTTTCTAATACAAAATTATTCATTTAATTAAGGAATTCCTCCAAGATAGCAAATGGAACGATATATTTTCTGAGGAAATCATTTAAAATACAATTTCTATCAAAGATTTTAACTTTCTGAATAGAAAACTATTTTTTTCGTCAAAGGTATCGCTTCCGCGCATATTTCTACATAAAAATTCGTTAGAGCTTTTATTCTGAGGCAAATGCTTCTCTCCATCACCCACCCATCAGTTATAACTATTTTGAATTTATTGGTTTTATCCTTGCTTTCAGAATAAATATCAAGATGGGATAGAATAAAGCCTTCAGGCGCTTCAATTTTCAAATCTTCCTCCCTTTTCGTGAAACAAGTGGTCAATAAAGATTCAAAGAAAACCTGATGGGTTATTTTTTGATTATAAACCATGATCCGACCAGGGAGATTGGGTAATCCCAGTTTGAAGCTTCCGAAATTCGAATATTTTAAGCATTTTTCTAAAGAATAGTCGGCGAAAAATTGATCATTTGTATGAAAAAGAAGAGCCAAATACTCATTTATCTTAAAAAGACCCTTAAGATGATTAAGGAAAATCACATTGCCGATAAATGTGGGACTTTGGTCAATAAGTTGTCTGGAACAAATGTTGGGGATCTTTTGTGTTTTATTATGAAAATCAATTATAAGGTTTTGGAGATGTGAATCGATGAGTTTCCCGTAGGTTTTTTCAAAGAATGCAGGGGTAAGGTCTTCACAAATAGTGGAATATTCCTGCGAAATTAGTAAATTAGTAGTGATTTCAATGGATTTTGCGTTTTTGAACAGATTATTTAAAGAATTTGTCAGAATCGCATCATTTTCACTTATGAAATAATCATCATTATAGGTTTGAATTGGGTCACAAAGTAATATGTATCTGATTTTATTCTTTTGAATATCGTTTATTTTGAGAGAACGAGTGAAATCCTTTCTTTTAAGTGCAAATGATTCTATATTTAATGTTTTACCTATCAGTTTTTTTAAAGTTTCCTGAGTTTCCTGAGACTTGCATTGAAACTTAAAGGATAAAAACATAAATTCTGTGCTTCTTTGATTAAACCTTTCAAAAAAATCATGAATTTGCAAAAGACCGTCTTTCATTTTGATACTCTCTTTATCCCCGAAGCAAAAAACTCCAACATTTTCTGAGTTCAATTGACAATCAAAACTCATAAAACGAACACCAGCCATTAGTTGTGAAAAAAGATCATATTTCTGTAAATTCTCATTGATCAGGTTTTTCTCTAATAATTTAAGAGAAGGTTGATTTTTCAAAATTATTTCATTAGACTTCAGATTATAAATTGCTGAATGAAGGGTCGCTGGGAAACTCATCTCATGGATATATGTTTCATCAATTAAAAAACTCATCCAATTGATAAATTTTCGATGTTGCAATGAGGAAGGGATACGGTTTGATATTGCACTGTCAGGACGATTGTATGATAAAACATCATAGAGAAAATCTGAGGCCTGAGTTTGTGAAAACAATTTTAGCATTTTAAGAAAAAAATTATTTTTTATTATGGTTTTTTGGAAAGGAAAAGCTCAAGAATGAAAATAAATTTTCATATTCAAAAATTTTCTCTACTTTGATTTTCTTTGTCACAAATTAAATCCACTTTGAATCAAAAAATTAAAAATTAAAAAAAAAAAAATGCATCGTACGGGAATCGAACCCGTGTCAGCAGCTTGGAAGGCTACGATCATACCACTAGACCAACGATGCTTTGTTATCTACTTATGCCTTGTTTATCATCGAAATACTTCTAAGTTTTTTATGAAAAATGATTAAATGCGAATGCATCATAAGGGACTTAACGAGATTTTTTTAATAAATTGCTTTGATTTTTAAAAGATAACTACTAAAATCAAATTGCCTATAAAAAAAAATAGATAAACTGAAAATTGCAGAGGAACTTATGTGGGGCCCGCGC
>Ga0302320_10028714_pt1 | contig 10665 bp, 4 predicted proteins | sample Bog_T0_3_FD_202130 | JGI IMG/M metagenome (GOLD analysis project Ga0302320, IMG submission 202130) | Peat permafrost microbial communities from Stordalen Mire near Abisko, Sweden - Bog_T0_3 | ecosystem: Environmental > Terrestrial > Soil > Wetlands > Peat | place: Sweden: Abisko, Stordalen Mire... | reverse complement strand
CCTGCGCCCCGGCCCAGGGCCGCCAGTCGCCCACGGCTTGCCCCTGCCAGCGCAGGTCCAGCAGGTGGTGCCAGTAGACCCACTGGCCTTGGCTGCTCTCCACGGCCTCGTCCACCATCAGCACCGCGCCCGGCCGGCCCCGGCCCCGCTGCCACCAAGCCGCGCTCAGGGCCTGGTATTCGACCGATGAGGCGGCCCCGCCGACGTCACTGCTCACGTCCATCAAAGTATAGCCCAGGTCCAAGGGCCAAGCGGCCCCTTCCCAGCCGACGTGGCCGAAAAAAACGCCATCCAGGCTGTCCCGATCCGTGGGACCGGACTGGGAATGGCTGACCTGGCCTCCCACCCGCACGAAGCCCGTCCAACGCCCGCCCGCCTGCATGCCCGGCTCGGCCTCCTCGGCCCCGCGCCCGGCGTTACCCCGGTCCACGCTGGTCAGGCTGCGCAGCCCCACCGCCTCCGGCGAAGCCGGATCCAGGCGCAACGCCTGGCCCGGGTCCATCCAGGCGGTGGCGCCGTCCCCGCGCTGCGCGCGCAAGGCCGCCAAGCCGGCATAGGCCTGGCTGCAATCCGGGTCCACCTGCAAGGCCAGCTGATAGCCCCGCTCGGCCGCGTCCCATCGGCCCAGGCGGCGGTCCAGGTCGGCCGCGCCGACCACGGGCAGGGCGGCCGCCTGGCGCAGCCGGGCCAGGGCCTCCTGGCGCAAGCGGCGGATCGCGTCCGAGCCGGGGGCCAGGCCTAGGGCCCGATCCAGGCTGTCCAGCGCGGCCTGGTCCTGGCCCAACTGCAATTGGCACAGGGCCAGGCCGTAGAGCGGGGCCGCCCAGGAAGGGTCTGAAAGGTGGGCTTGCTGGTAGAGCGGCAACGCCGCCGCCGCCTGGCCTGCGCTCCAAGCGGCGTTGGCCGCGGCCTGGCTGGCGGCGGCATCCGCCGGCAGGGCCGCGGGGAGGGCCGGGAGCCGGCAGGCCCACGACAGCAGCGATAGGAACAACAAGGTCCGGTGCAAGGGTCGGCCGAAGCGCTCAGGCCCGGCGTGCCTCGGCCTGAAGGTGGTTCAAGGTGGTCAGCGCCCAGGCGCCGCGGATGGGGCCGGGGCTTTCTGGGATGAAGCTCAGGCGCCGCGTCTCGCCCGGCAGAAGGTCGAAACCGTTGGCGCTGAAGCGGCCTAGGACCGGGGCTTGGATCTCGCAAGCCAGGCTCAGGTGGCGGGCCTGCACCGCCAGCTCGATGCCGGCCCCCTGGGCCCGGCCGCCCAGCGTCAGGCTGCTGGGCTCCAACTGCAGGCGCTTGGGCGGCTCGAAGAACAGCAGGCTGCGGCGGCCGCCCCGCGGCCCCTCCAGCTGGAAGGCCAGGAACTGGCGGGTGGGGTCCAACACCCCGCAATCGCGCCGGCCCCGCCTCCACAGGCAGCGGCTGCGCCCCGCGGCCAGGTTGACGGCCACGCGGCCCAGCACGGCTTCGCGGCCGCGCATGCCCCAGCGCTCGACGCGCAACACGCCCTTCCAGGGCTGGGGGCCGTCCAAGGTCAGCCAGGCCTCGGCCTTGCCATCCTCCTGCTCCGCCCGCAGCGGCAGGCGGCCCACCTTGTCGCTCAGGCGCCGGGGCTCGGCCTCCAGGCTGCTGAGCAGCGCGTCGTCCAGCGCATCCCGCACCGCAAAATAGGCCAGCTTGGGCTCATCCGCCGAATCCAGGATGGACCAGCTGATCACGGGCCAGCAGTCGTTCAGCTGCCACACCAGCGCGCCTTGGTTGTGGGGCTTGAGCCGGCGCCAGTGCTCGAAGCCGGTGCGCAGCGCCAACGCCTGATTGACCTGGCTGAGGTAGCGGAAGCGCTCCAGCCCGCCCGCCTGGGGCAGGAACATGTTGATGAAGTAGCTGATGCGGGCCGAAGCGCCGCCCCACTCCACCTTGTCGTGCATGGCCAGGCCCCGGCTCTGCACCCAGCGTTCCTGCGGGGCCAGGGCCTCGCGCAGGCGGCCGGCGTTGGGCAAGGCCGCGAAGCCGAACTCGCTGATGAAGCGGCCCTGGTCCTGGCGGTACGAGTCGTAGCCGTGGTGGTTGGCCCACACGTCCCAGTGATGTCGGTCACCCATGGCGGGGCTGTTGGCGTCGGCCCCGCCGAAGGGGCTGCCCGGCCAGTACGGCCGGTCCGGGTCCAGCCGGGCGAAGAGCCGCGGCAGCCGCCGCTCGTAGAGCCGTTGGCCCCAGTCCCGCGAATCGCGGCCGCGGAACCAGCCGGCCGAGCGGGCCATGTGGGCCTCGTTGTTGCCGCACCACAGGGCCAGGCTGGGATGCCGCCGCAGCCGCCGCGCCGCCAGCGCCACCTCGGCCTCGACCTGAGCCAGGAATTCCGGGTGCTCGCTGATCTCGGAGCAGGCGAAGGGCAGGTCCTGCCACACCAGCAGGCCGGCCCGGTCGCAGGCGGCGTAGAAATCCTCGCCTTCGTACAGCCCGCCGCCCCAGACCCTCAGCAGGGTCATGTTGGCCTGGGCCGCCAGGGCCACCAGCTTTTGGATGCGCTCGGCCGTCACCCGCCCCAGGAAGCTGTCGGCGGGGATCCAGTTGGCGCCTTTGGCGTAGACCGCGCGGCCGTTGACCTCGAGGCCGAAGCCCTCGCCGGCGGCGTCCTTCTCGCGCCGCAGGGCCACCGTTCGCAGCCCCACCTCCACCGCCGCGCGGGCCGCCCCGCCCAGGCTGAGCCGGGCTTGGTAAAGGTCGGGGGCGCCGTGGCCGCGCGGCCACCACAGCCGGGGCCGGGCGATGCGCCAGGGCAGGCGGAGCCGGTTGAGACCCTTTTTCAGCGCCACCGTCCGCTCAAAATGCCACGGCCCCAGGTCGGCGCGCAGCGCCAGCCGCTGGGGCCGCGTGCATCCCACTTCCGCTTCCAGGACGCCGCTGGCCTCGGCCGGGCTGGCCTTCAGGGTGCGGCACCACAGGTCATCGATGCGGGCCTCGCCCGCCCCTTCCAGGCGGATGGGCTTGAAGATGCCGCTGCTGGGCAGACGCGGGCCCCAATCCCAGCCGAAGCCGTATTGGGCCTTGCGCCCATGGACCCGCAGGGGGTCGCCCACGGCGGCGCGCCTGCCGTAGCGCCGCTCCAGCGCCTGCAGCACCCGGCCGGGGGCCTCGAAGCGCAGCAGCAGCTCATTGACGCCGGGCTTCAGCCGCCCGCGCACGTCGAAGCGCTGCTCCACGAACATGTCCTGGGCCCGCCCCAGGCGCCGGCCGTTGAGCCACAGCGTGGCCCAGGTGTCGATGCCCTCAGCCACCAGGCGCAACTGGGCCTGGCCCAGCAGCGCCGGATCCACCGTGAATCGGCGGCGGTACCACCAATCGCGCTGCTCCACCCAGCCGGCTTCGGCCTCCTGGCCCCGCACCAAGGGGTCGCGCAGGCGCCCGCAGGCCATCAGGTCGGTGTGCACATTGCCGGGGACCCGGGCCGGCGCCCAAGCGCGCCCGGGCCGGGAGGAGCCGCCGGCCTCTTGGAACTCCCAATCGCCACCCAGGTCCTGGATGAGCTGGTCGCTGGAGAGGGGCACGGTCGGCCTTGAAGGTGGGTGAAGGGCGGGGTTAAGGCCGCAGGAGGGCCTCAAAATGGGCCAAGGTCTCGCCGGGGGAGCGCACCGCCAGGCAATCCATCACCCCCAGCACCGGCGTGTCGTTGCCGGTCTCCTCGAATCGGTCGCCGAAATACAGGCAATCCTGGGCCTGCCAGCCCAGGCGCTGCAGCAGCTCGCGCACGCCGCTGCCCTTGTCCACGCCCTTGGCGGTGATGTCGATGCTGCTGGTGCCGCCCACGCGCAGGCTGAAGCGGCCCGCGCCCAGGCGCTGCTCCAGGTAGCCCACCCATCCCTGGCGGATGGCGCCGTCCGGGTCGAAGGCGCGCTTGCGGGCATCGGGGGCGTTGCGGCCCAGGGCCGACAGGGTGAACTGGCAGCCGCGGTCCTGCAGCTGGTCCTGGCGGTCGGTGTCGGGGCGCACGCCGTAGCGGTCGATGAGGGCCTCCAGCGCGGCCAGGATGTCGGCCCGGTCGCCGGCGCTGAAGCCGTGGTTGAACAGCTCTTGGCGCTGCAGGGCCCCGCCCGCCGCTCGCACCGCCACGGCGTGCGAGCCGGACGTGCCCAGCAGCACATGGTCCCGCTGGAGCGGCAGGCTGACCTGGCCCCACATCTGCTCCACCGAGCCTCCGCTGACGAAGGCCAGGCCCACGCCCGCGTCCACCAGGGCCAGCAGGGCCGCACGCATGGGCGCCTCGATGGGGCGCGTGCTGGGGGCGATGGTGTCGTCGACGTCCATCAGCAGGGCCCGGGGCCGCGCGGCCGGCAGCTGGGTCAGCAGGCGCCGCATGTCAGGCCACCGGGGCGACGGCCAGGAACGCCACGCCCGCGTTGTTGCGCACGGTGCTCTCCAGGCTCCACACGTCGCGGAAAAGGCCCACCGGGCGGCCATCCAGGTCCTCCAGCAGGCGGCAGGTGTTGGCCTCGCGCAGGTCCGCCAGCTTCTCGGGCGGCCCCTGCAGCCAGCGCGCGACCTTGTATTGCAGCTTCTCCAGGTCGGTCTTGGCCCCGTATTCGGCCGCCAGCCGGTACTGCAGCACCTCGAACTGCAGGGGGCCCACGGCCCCCAGCACCAGGTCGTTGCCGCTGGCCGCGGGCTCGCGGAAGCCCTGGATGGCGCCCTCCTGCAGCAGCTCGTCCAGGCCCTTGGTGAAGGCCTTGCGGCTGCTGGGCGCGCAGCGCAGCACGCCGAAATGCTCCGCCGGGAAGCGCGGGATGCCCGGGAAGCGCAGCCCCTTGTCGGCGGTCAGCGTGTCCCCGATCCTCAGTTGGCCCGCGTTCATCAGCCCCAGGATGTCGCCCGGCCAGGCCTCGGTGACGGTCTCGCGCTCACGGCCGAAGAACTCCTTGGGGTTGCTCAGGCGCACGTCCTTGGCCAAGCGCTGGTGCCAGGCCTCCATGCCGCCCTCGAATCGGCCCGACACGACCCGCAGGAAGGCGATGCGGTCGCGGTGCTTGGGGTCCATGTTGGCCTGGGTCTTGAACACGAAGGCGGTGAAGCGGGGGTCCTCGGGGGCCAGCAGGGCCCCGCCCGCCAGGTCGCGGGCGTGCGGGCCGGGGCCCAGGGCCAGGAAGCCCTTCAGCAGGGGCTCCACGCCGAAATTGGTCACGGCCGACCCGAAGAAGACCGGCGACAGCAGCCCGGCCTGCACCAGCTCGTCGTCGTGGCCCAGGCCCATGGTGCTGAGCATGTCCAGCTCGTCCTTCAGCGCCGCCAGGCTGTCGGGGCCGATCTTGGCCGCGATGGCCGGGTCGTCGAGCCCGGCGTCACGGCTCAGGGCCTCGCGGGCGCCGCGGTCCTGGCGCTCGAACAGGATGGCCTTGCGGGTCAGGGGGTCCACCACGCCGCAGAAGCTGGGGCCATTGCCGATGGGCCAGTTCACCGGGTAGGCGTCCAGGCCCAGCTTGGCCTTGAGCTCGTCGAGGATCTGCAGGGGCTCCAGGCTGGGCCGGTCCATCTTGTTGACGAAGGTGAAGATCGGCAGGCCCTTCATGCGGCACACCGCGTAGAGCTTCTCGGTGATGGGCTCCACGCCCTTGCCGCCGTCGAGCAGCATGATGGCCGCGTCGGCCGCCATCAGGGTGCGGTAGGTGTCCTCGCCGAAATCCTGGTGGCCGGGGGTGTCCAGCAGGTTGACCTTGTAGCCGCCGTACTCGAACTGCAGCACGGTGCTGGTCACCGAGATGCCGCGCTCGCGCTCGATGGCCATCCAATCGGAGGTGGCCGAGCGCTGGGCCCGGCGCGCCTTGACGCTGCCAGCCATCTGGATGGCGCCGCCATACAGCAGGAACTTCTCCGTCAGCGTGGTCTTGCCCGCATCCGGATGGGCGATGATGGCGAAGGTGCGCCGCCGGGAGATCTCGGGGTTCTCGCTCACTGCTGGTGCTTCCTCATGGGACTGGTGTAAAAAACGAAACCCGCCGTCGCCGGCGGGCTCGTGATTGGTGCGCGGGAAGGGACTTGAACCCTTACGCCTTTCGGCATACGCACCTCAAGCGTACGTGTCTGCCATTTCACCACCCGCGCAGCTGGGCCCGCCATTATCCACATACGGGCCGCTCAGGCAAGGGCCTTGGGGGGCCTAGTCCCCGAACATCTTGTGGGGGATCAGCTTCCAGTAATCGGCCTGGCTGGCGTCGTCCATGCAGGCCTGGATGATCTTGCGCCCCAGGGGGTCCAGGTCCGGCACCAGGAAGGGCGCCAGCTCCTTCTTGAAGAAGTCACGCCATTGCTTGGCCCCGGCCTGGAAGACGGCCTCGCCGCCCTCGCTTTGGCCGGTCACGTCCAGGAAGACCCGCGGGATCAGGGTGCCCTCCACCTGGATGCTGTGGGGGACGTAGCCCAGCAGCGGGCAGGGGCTGTCCCAGATCTGCTCGGTCCGGAAGCGGGCGCCGCCGCGCCGGGCCAGGTACTCGCGCACCACCCACTCGGCCATGAAGCCCACCTTCCACGCCCCGATGTACTGGTTGGGGATCAGCACGTGGCGGGTGTCGGGGGTGTTGATGATCTGGTGCAGCAGCAGGTTGGCCTGGTCCACCCGCCGGCCGGTGCAGAAGGCCCAGTAGCTGCCCACGCCCTCGCTCTGCATGCCTTTGGAATCGTGGATGCTGGGGTTGGCGTGGCCGCGCGGGGCCACCAGGCGCCATAGCCAGGCCAGCGCCGGGTTGAGCACGTGCAGCATGCCGATGATGCCATAGAGCTGGCTGGCCTCGTGGGTGGGCGGGCAGCGCACGCCAAAGCTGCGCACGTTCACCGCCACCGGCCCCGAGACGATGTTGTCGATGCTGCCCCGGGGGATGATGAAGCGGGGGTTGGGGCAGGGCTTGCCGGGGGCGTCCTGGATGTGCTCCCAGATCAGCGCCTGGCCGCCGGCCACGGCGTGATGGTTCAGGAAGATCAGGGGCTGGCTGGGCTGGATGCTCTTCTTCTCCAGGTGGGGGTCGGTGCCATAGCTGGTGATGTGGTCCACGCGCACGAACCAGCCCGCCTCCGCGTCGGCGATGTGCAGGCGGGTCTGGCCCTTGTTGTAGTCGGGATGGGCCAGGGCCATGTCATCGGCGACGGGGTAGAGATGGCAGGCCTCGGGCAGGGCCAGGGTGCGCTCCTCGCCGGTGACGACGTTGCGGCCCAGCAGCAGGCGGCCATCATCCATGCGCTGGATATGGCCGGTCATCTCGCTCTTGCCGCCCCCGCTGGCGCCCTCGTGCATGATCACCAGGCGGTTGTCGTAGGGCGTGACCACGCCCACGGCGGCGCAATGGTTGGTGACCCAGCCTTCGCGCTCGCCGATATCCAGCAGCAGGCTGTAGACGCCCTTCTTGGCGCTGGGGCCCGGGTACAGGTTGTAGCTGAACACCTCCTGGTGGGTGCCGCAGCGCTGGTGCACCACCACCTGGCGGCCGCCGAACTGGGTGTGGCGGAAGGGCGGGGCGATGAAGATCACGCCGCCCGACAGCTTGAAATCCTTGGGCACGTCCTTGCGCGCGATCATCCCCTGCAGGTCCGCCAAGGCCCCGGCGAAGAAGCCCGCATTCTTGGGGCACAGCAGCAGCGCGCCGTAACCCAGCTCGTCGGGGCCGGCGTAGAAGGGCACCACGATCAAGTCCTGGGTCTTGAGCCAGTCCAGCGTCCTCTGGCGGGTCTTCTCGAATGGCTCGCCGAAGCGCTGCTCAAAGGTGGGCTTGTCGGTGGGCAGGCCGTCGCCGATGACCATGGCGTCGGGGTCGCGGCGGCGCATGGCCGGCTCGATGTAGTTCACCGACAGCCCGTTGCGCACCTTGGTGACGGTGGCCTCCACCACCGGGCCCTTGCCGGGGACGTCGAAGGCGACCTCGTACTCGCCCTTGTCCTCGCGATTCTCCCGGCTCCAATCGGTGGACCCGGCCTCGCGGCCCAAAGCCCAGTTCAGCAGGTCCTCACGGCACTCCGGCACGTGGATGGAAAGCGCGGCTGCCAGGACCTCGGACACGGATGCCGGCAAGTCCAGCTTGGTCCAGTCCAGTTTGAAGTCGAGGGTCTCGACCGTCGTGGTTTTGGGGGTCATGGCGTGGTCCTGGTTCAGGATGCGGAACAAGCGGGAGGTGTTTGGATGATACAGGACAAATCTTCTTTTGGAAAAGGCGATTTCACCAGTCGGCGGGGAGCCTCATCAGGCCTTGCTTGTCCTCGTAGAGCAAGTACCCGAACTTCTTCCCGAATTCCCACAGATCCCGGGTCACGGCCACATCCTGCTGGCAGTACGCCAGCAGGTCGCTCAAGTTGCCTTCCCGCCACCAGGCGACCGCCTGCAAGCCGTCGGCGCTCTTGCCGACGTTCAGCGTCGCCTGGGCCAGGCTATCCAGCTTCAGGCGCCGCCCCAGGGAGCGGGTCACCGCCAGCAGCAGGTCCAGGTTGTGGGTGGCGTCCGCCAGGCCTTCCCCGCCCGGATAGGCCGCCAGCACCCCGTAGTCGAACTTGACATGGTTGAAGCCCACCACCAGGTCGGCGGCCTTGAGGCGCGCGATCAGGGCCGGCACCTGGGCCTCGGTGTACTGGCGGAATGACTGCTCCTTCACCGACCAAAGCACCGCCACGCTGACCTTCATGGCGGCGGTGTTATCCCAGCCGCCCACCTCGGCGGCCAGGTACTGGGTCTCCAGGTCGAAGACGACGATGTCGCCCCCTTGGGGGAGGGCGGATGCCGCCGGGGCCGGGCGCGGCGGGGTGGAAGGGCTGGGGGGCGGCGACTGACTGCCGGCGTTCCAAGCCGGCGGTGCCGGTGCCGCCTCCAACGCCGCCGCCTCCACCACCTTGGACCCCGCCAGCCTGGCCTTCAGCCGTCGCACCAGCTCCTTGGCCCCGGCCTTGTCCAACGGCTTGTTGCCGTTGCCGCACTTGGGGCTCTGGATGCAGGCCGGGCAACCCTCATCGCAGGGGCATTCGCGCAGCAGCTCCTCCACCGCGTCCAGCCAAGGGCCCACGATCTCCCAACCCTGCTCGGCCAAGGCCGCCCCGCCCGCATGGCCGTCGTAGATGAAGATGGCGGGCTGGTCCAGCTGGGGCTGGCTCCAATAGCTGACCCCGCCCAGGTCCCAGCGGTCGCAGAGGGCGAAGACCGGCAGCAGCGCGATCTGGGCGTGCTCCAGGGCATGGATGGCCCCGGCGAAATCCAGGCCGGCCTCGGCGAACTCCTTGCGCCAGGCGCTGGGCAGCTCCCACCAGGCAGCCTTGGTCTCGTACTCGTGCAGGGGCATGTCCAGCGCGTGCTCGCTGAGGATCTTCTGCGTGCTCACATGCTTGGTGACGTAGCCGGTCACCTGCTCGCGCGCCCGCACCTGCCCCCAGCACCAGCTGACGCCGCCGAGGTCGCGCCGCCTCTCCACCTGCACGATCTCGATATGGTCCTCGCCGCGGGGCTCGGTGTAGTGCTCAACGTCGACCTCCTTCACCAGCACCTGCTTGGCGTCCCCGTCCAGCTTGGTCACCTGCCACTGGGCGCCCTGGTGCAGGTAGATCGCCCCCGGATGGCCGTCACGATAGACCCGCGGCACCTCCAAGGTGCCCAAGCTGAAGGCGGGGCGGCCATCCTTCCCCAACGCCTGGACCAGGAAGCTGTCGCCGCTGCTGCGCAGGTTCACCTCGCGGGTGGGCCGCCCGGTGACCGCATGGAACTTCCCCTCGGCGCCTTTGCGCAGCCGGGCGCTGCGCCACAAGGCCTCGCAAAGGGGGGCGAAGGCGGGGCCGAACCACTGGGCGTCGGAGGCCTCCAACGGCAGCTCCGCGGCGGCGCAGGCCAGGTGCTGGGCCAGGATCACGGGGTTGTCCACCGGCACGCGGGCCCGCTCCGTGGGGCGGCCGAAAAAAGCCCCAGGATGGCGCATGAAGTACTGATCCAAGGCGTCGTTCAAGCCCACCATCAGCACCAGGCTGGCCTGGCCGCCCCGGCCCACGCGGCCCATGCGCTGGCGCGCGCTGATCATGGTGCCCGGGAATCCGACCAGGATGCAGGCGTCCAAGCCGCCCACGTCGATGCCCAGCTCCAGCGCGCTGGTGGCGATGACCCCGTCCAAGGCCCCGCTGAAGAGCTGCTGCTCGATGGCCCGCCGCTGCTCGGGCAGGTAGCCGGCCCGATAGCCGGCGATGCGCCCCTTCAGCTCCGGGCTGTCCTGCTGGGCCCACATCGTCATCAACTCGGCGATCTTGCGGGCCTTGGTGAAGGCCAGGGTCTTGCGGCCGCTGGCCAGGAGCCGCACGAAGAGCTGGCTGGCCTCGCGGTAGGGGCTGGCCAGCGGGTTCCACAGGCCCACATGGCGCTCGCCCTGGGGCGCGCCGCTGGCCTCGATCACCCGGGTCGGCCGGCCCAACAGGGCTTCGGCGAAGAGGGCCGGCTCGGCCATGGTGGCCGACAGCAGGATGAACTGCGGGTCCGCGCCGTAGAAGCGGGCCAGGCGCTGCAGGCGCCGCAGCACCATGGCCACATGCGCCCCGAACACGCCGCGATAGCTGTGGGCCTCATCCACGACGATGTATCTCAATTGCCGCAGCCAGCCGCCCCAGCCGCTGTGAAAGGGCAGGAGCCCCAGGTGCAGCATGTCAGGGTTGCTCAGCAGCAGGGCCGGCGGGGCCTTC
>Ga0302320_10028709_pt1 | contig 10667 bp, 14 predicted proteins | sample Bog_T0_3_FD_202130 | JGI IMG/M metagenome (GOLD analysis project Ga0302320, IMG submission 202130) | Peat permafrost microbial communities from Stordalen Mire near Abisko, Sweden - Bog_T0_3 | ecosystem: Environmental > Terrestrial > Soil > Wetlands > Peat | place: Sweden: Abisko, Stordalen Mire... | reverse complement strand
GACGGGCGTTTCCGACCTCGTGCGGATGCTCGACGCCGACAAGATCAACCGCGCCGTCAGCGTCGAGGTTCTGCGCCGCTCGGAATTGCTGCGGCTGTGGATCGGCCCCGTGGAGCGCGTCGCCAAGCTCGCGGCGCGCTAGGGCTTGATCCGGTCGAGCCGGGTCAATCGCTTCCTTGACGACACGGACGGAAAATCTGTAGACCCTGCGCGCGCCTCCCGTTCCGGCGAAGCCAGGGGCTACGCCTAGCGGCGAATTTCACTCAGGTTTCCGGTCGGGTCATCGGTTGTCTCCCGGGCGTTTGCTTCTCGTCATGATTGAATACGACGGCTCTCGCCGCGCCCATCTGTCCAGAAGCGCGGCTACTTTAGCAAAATCCTCCGCGCATTGCTCCGGACACATCTCCGCTCCTCCAATTGGCAAGCTAAGGCGGGCTGCCGAATCGAGGTCAAGACGCCTTCGGCGCCACCAGCGGCCCCGGAAACGCCGCCTCGGCCTCGGCGCGCAAAAGCTGTTCGTGGTGGGCGACGAAGCGGCTTGCGGCGAAGGCGCCGATGACGGCGGCGACCAGCGCGGCTATGCCGACGGGCCGCGCGTAATGCTCGAAGGCCATGCCGAGCCAATAGCCGCCCATGCCGAAAATCGTCGCCCAGACGATGCCGCCGAGCGAGTTGAAGATCAGGAAGCGCGGCCAGGACAGATGATTGACGCCGGCGAGGAACGCGGCGAAAGCCCTGAGCAAGGCGACGAAGCGGCCGAAGAACACGATCTTGCCGCCGTGGCGCAGGAACAGATATTGCGCCACCTTCAACCGGCCCTCGTCGACCCGGATCGCCGCGCCGTATTTGTAGATTAACGGAAAGCCAAACTCCCTGCCTACCCAATAGCCGGCGTTGTCGCCGGCGATGGCGGCAAGCGCCGCGACGGCGATGACGAGGTAGATGTTCAGAGATCCCTGCCCGGCGAAAATCGCCGCGGAAATCAGCACGGTTTCGCCGGGCAACGGGATGCCGGCGCTCTCCAGCGCGACGAAGATCAGCACGGCGAGATAGCCATAGTGGTGAACGAACGGCTGCAGAGTTTCGACGAGGGACAAGGCGCTCGGCTCCGGGAACGATTGCCCTGGATTCGCCGAAGGCGAGGCGTTTGTCCAGGGCCGCTCGAGACGACCAAGCCGTGGACCGCGGCCCGCTCAGCCCCGGGCTTTGGCCCGGTGCGCCAAAAGCGCCGCCATGATGAGCTTTTCCAGGCCTTTGGGCTCTTCGAACGCCAGCGTGACCGGCAGCGCCATGATCGTTGCGCGCTCGGCGGCGGGAATCCGGACCGCGTCCTTCTCCGTGGTCACCAGCGTCAAACCGCGTTGCTCGGCCTCGTAGACCAAGGCCTCCAGTTCGCGGCGCGCAAAACGGTGGTGATCGGGAAAGCCCTGGCGAACCGCGACGCGGGCGCCGATCGATTCCAGGGTCGCGAAGAACTTTTCCGGCCGGGCGATGCCGGCGAAGGCGAGCACCGAACGGCCGACGAGCGGCGCCGCCGCGATGGCGTCGGGCCGCAGGTGCGCGGCGAAATGCGGTCGGCCCGGGGCGACCGTCTTCAGCCGCGCGCCGTCCTCGCCGCCGACGAAAATCACTGCGTCGACGAACCTCGCCTGCCCCGCCACCGGAGCGCGTAACGGTCCGGCGGGAAAACACAGACCATTGCCGAAGCCCGCCTCGGCGTCGACGACGGCGAGCCGCAGATCCTTGGCCAGCGCCGGACTTTGCAGGCCGTCGTCCATCACCAGCACGCTCGCGCCCTGCTCGATGGCGACGCGAGCGCCGGCGACGCGATCGCCCCCGACATAGCAAGGCGCGATTCGGGCCAGCAGCAGCGGCTCGTCGCCGACCGCCCGCGCGCCATGCATCGACGGATCGACCCTCAGCGGCGCCGCGCGTTTCTCGCCGCCGTAGCCGCGCGACAAAAAGGCGACGCGCTCGCCGCGCTGCAGCAGCATCTTGGCGATGGTGATCGCGGTCGGAGTTTTTCCCGCGCCGCCGAGCACGAAATTGCCGATGCAGATCACCGGCACGGCGACCTGCTCCCCCGCCCGCGCCATTTTACGCGCGGTGGCGGCGCCGTAGAGGGCGCCCAAGGGCGCGAGGAGCCGCGCCGCGATGGTGGAGCCGCGCCGATTCCAGAACTTGGGAGCCCGGAAGGCGTTCACGCTGCGGTCGCCGCGGCGAGGCGGGCCCCCAATGCGGCCATGGCTCGGTCCGCGGCGCCGGATTGCCGCTCGACCGTTTCCGCCGCGGCCCGGGCCATGGCGCGCAACCGGCCGGGATCGCCGAACAGGCCGATGAGTTGGCTCGCCAGATCCTCGGCGTCGCAGGTTTGCGCCGCGCCGCCGGCGGCGTCGAGCCCGGCGTAGACATCGAGAAAATTGGCTACGCTCGGCCCATGCAAAATCGCGCTGGCGAGCTTCGCGGGCTCGATCGGGTTCTGTCCGCCGCGCCCCGCAAGTGATTTTCCGACGAAGACGACTCCCGCCAGTCTATAGAACAGGCCGAGTTCGCCCATCGTATCGCAGATGTAGATTTCGACCTCCGACCCTGGCTTTTCGCCGCGCGAGCGCAGCGCCGTCGAAAATCCGGCCGCTCTCAACTCGGCCTCTATGGCCGCGCCGCGAAACGGATGGCGCGGCGCGATCAGGGTGAGCACGCCCGGAAAGCGCTTGGCGACCCGGCGATGGGCGATGGCCGCGATGCGCTCTTCGCCGTCGTGGGTCGAAGCGGCGACCCAGATCGGCCGGCCGGAAGTCAACCCGGAAAGCGCCGCGAGTTCCTGCCGGTCGGCGGGCGGCGCCGGCGCGTCATATTTCAGATTGCCCATCACCTGGACTTCGCGCGCGCCCAGACCGACGAGCCGCTCGGCGTCGCCACGGCTTTGCGCCAGACTGAGGTCGATGCGCCCAAGCAGCGCGCGGATGAAGTTCGGCGCCTTGCGCCAACGCTCGAACGAGCGTTCGCTCATCCGCGCGTTGACCATCGTCATCGGCACGCCCGCGTTGGCGGCATCGACGATCATGTTGGGCCAAAGCTCGGACTCTGCGATGAGGCCGAGATCAGGGCGCCAATGGGCGAAGAAGCGCCGCGTGAACGACGGCGCGTCGAGCGGCGCGTATTGGTGGAAGGCGCCCGCGGGCAGCCGCAGCTCCATCAATTGCGCCGACGTGACCGTGCCCGTCGTCACCAGCGCCGCGAGACCCGCCTGGGTCAGGCGCTCGATCAGCGGCAGCAGCGACAACGATTCACCGACGCTCGCGCCATGCAGCCAGATCAGCGGCCCCTTCGGGCGCTCGCGCCGGCTGGCGCCGCGACGTTCGTCGAGCCGCCGGGGATCTTCCTTGCCGCGTCGCAGGCGAAACGACAGCAGCGGGCCCGCGATCGGGGTCGCCGCCCAGGTCGCTAGCCGGTACCCTCTGAGCGAGAGCGGCATGCTCATGCATCCCTCAGATCGGCGCCTGGGTCCAATGCCCCCACCAGGGCATAGGCGCGCCGGTGCGCCGCGTCGAGTCCTTCTTCCACCGCCTTGCGCGCCGCCGCCAAAGCCGCGTCGTCAGCGTCGGCGGCGACGTGGATCAATTCGCCGATCACCACCGCTCCGCGCCCGAACGGCTTGCCGATGCTGGCTTTGTCCCAGGAGTTGAAATCGAACCGCCGGGAGGTCGCAACGGCCGTCGGCGCGATCGGACGTCCGGAAATTCGGGCGAGCGTGACGATGCCGAGGCCCGCGACCCGCGGCGTTTTCGGCACGTCCGCGGTCATAGCGATGGACACGCCCTGTTCGAGCAACCGCTTGAGAGCCAGCATCGCCGGCGCGCCGCCCTTTTCGCGCGAACGGTCGGCGCGACCGCCCGAACCGCGCACCGGCGTCACGCCGAGACGCCGCAGCGTCACGGCCTGCGCGCCCGCGTCCGCGTGGCGCGAAATCAGCGCCGCCATGCGGGCGATGGAATGCGGCCAGGCAAAGGAAATCATCATGTGTTGGCCATGCCACATCGCCACGATCACCGGCGTCTGGCCGGCGATCGTCGCGTCGATGTCGGCGGGCTCGCGGCGAAACCGATTGGTGCGCCTGACGATGCGCAAATAGATCGCGAACAACAAACCCAGCGCCTCGTCCAGCAACGTGGCGCCCCTGCCCTTGGCCATGATGTTCGTCTCAAGCCAGCTTACGCTTGAGGCCGGTCGGCTCCATGAAGCGATGCAGATGCACGATGAAATAGCGGGTCTGCGCGCTGTCGACAGTCATTTGCGCCTTTGCGCGCCAAGCCTTCTCGGCGCTGTCGTAGTTGGGGAAGATGCCGACGACATCGATGTTCGCGGGATCGCGGAACGTGTGGCTCTCGATATCGGTGAGTTCGCCGCCAAAAACGAGATGCAGCAACTGTCGCGCGTCCTGGGTTTCGTCGTTGCTCATTTAGTCAATCCTTGCCTGGCCCTGATCAGGGCATTTTGACGCGGCGCCGCGCCGTTTGCCCCCAACGCGAGAAAAACGCAACCGGCGAGCCGCTGGGAGACGGCTTCAAATTTCGTGCCGCGCTGTCTTGGCGGCGAGAACGGCGCGTCCCAGCGCTTCGGCGAACGCGTCGATCAGCGCATCGGGCGCGGCCGCCAGCGAATCGCGACGGGTCGAGGGGCGATTGTAGGCGAGCGTAGCGCCTGAACCATCCCTGAGGCTGGCGCCCGCCTCGGCGAGCAGCACATCGGCCGCCGCGACGTCCCATTCATGGGCGTTGATGGATGCCAGCGCCCCGTCGAGCGAGCCTTCGGCGACGCGCGCGAATCGATAGGCGAGCGACGGAATCTTCGGCTCCAAAACGAAAGCCACGCCCGCCTTTTCCGCGACCGCGGCGACCAACGGCTTGGGACCGCCGATCCGGGCGCCATCCAGTTCCGTCCTCTGGGAAGCCGCGATCCGGGCGCCGTTGCGCGTCGCGCCCGCCCCGAGCGAGGCGGCGAAGGTTTCGCCCAGCGCCGGCGCATGGACCACGCCGGCGACCACGCGGCCATCGACGACGAAAGCCAGCGCCACCGTCCAGCGCGGATCTCCGTTGAGATACGCGCGCGTGCCGTCGATCGGATCGACGATGATCGTTTCGCTGAGCGCCAGACGGGCGGTATCGTCGGCGGTCTCTTCCGATAGCCAGCCGGCGTCAGGAAAGGCGGCGCCGAGTTCGCGTTTCAGAAAGGCGTCGACGTCGAGATCGGCCTGGGTGACGGGCGAATTGCCGGCCTTGTAGCGCACGCTCGCCGTAGTCGGCTGTCCCAGGCGGAAATCGCGCAGCGCGATCTCGCCGCCAGCGTGCGCCGCCGCGACGAGGATCGCGAGCGCCTCGGCGGCCCGGCGTTGTTCCACGAGGCGGGATGGGGATGTGACTATGTTCATCGGTCAGCACAGGTTTACCGACCCGAGCCCCGATGTGCAACTTTTCAACGCGTGACGATCGCGACGGCGACGCCCGCCATCAGGCCCGCGGTCGCGCGCCGCATCCATTTCACCGCCGGCGTCGCCGCGAGCCAGCCGCGCACGCGATTGGCGGCGAGGGCGTAAGACAGGAAAATGCCGGTCTGTATCAGCGCGGCGAGGCCGGCGACGATGAACAGATTGCGGATTTCGAGCTGGCCGAGATCGAGGACAAGCGGCAGGATCGAAAGGAAGAACACGATCACCTTCGGATTGCCGACGGTGAGCGACAACGAACCCAGGAACGCCCGCGCGCCTGTCGTCGCCGCCGGCGGCGATGCGCCGGCATCGAAGGACGCAGGCATGCGTAGAAGGCTCAAGGCGACATAGAGCAGATAAGCGGCGCCGGCGAATTTGACCGCCGTGACGACGCCCGCGAACTCCCTCGCCAGCACGCTCAGGCCCGTCGAGGCCAGCAAGAACCAAAGCATATCGCCCGCGACGAATCCCGCGATGACCGCCTCGACCCCCTTCAGCCCATGCGCCATGACCCGGCCGACCAACGCCGCAATGCCCGGGCCGGGCGTGGCGACGGCGGCGAAATAGACGCCCGCGAACAGGAGGAGGGAAGAGAGGGACATTGTGTTTTGGCCTTGACGCCGGGACTTGCTATGAACGTTTCAAACGCCTCCGTCGGCGCGCCGTCAAGCCGCCTCGCATTGGGAAACCACCGCTGCCATGCCCCTGAACATCCGACCGGCGAAAAAGGGCGAGGCTGCGCTCGTGCTCTCCTTCATCCACGAACTCGCCGAATACGAGCGGCTCACGCATGAGGTCGACGCCACCGAGGCGCTGATCGACGCGGCTTTGTTCGGTCCGAGCCCCAATACCTTCTGCGAATTCGCCGAGTGGAACGATGAGCCTGTCGGCTTCGTGCTGTGGTTCCTGAATTTCTCGTCGTTTCGCGGTCGCAACGGCCTCTATCTCGAAGACCTCTACGTAAAACCCTCGCATCGCGGGCTTGGAATCGGCGCCGCCTTCCTGAGCCATCTGGCGCGGCGTTGCGTTGCCGAGGGCTGGACGCGGCTAGAATGGAGCGTGCTCGATTGGAACGAACCGGCGATCGAATTCTATAAGGCCAAGGGCGCGAAGTTGATGAACGACTGGACGAATTGCCGCGTCACCGGCGAGGCGCTCTGGGCGCTGGCGGATCGCGACGAGAGCGCCTCTTGACGCGACGCGCGGCCGCGGCATTGCTTGTCCGGCCTCGAATCTCCGCGCGGAGCCTTGCCGTGAAACTCGCCCTTGCCCTAGCCGCCGGTCTTTGCCTCGCCGCTCCCGCCTTGGCGCAGACGACCGACCCCGTGCCCGGATCGAGATCCGTGACCCCTCAGGGCTTCCTTTTGCCGTCGGGCGGCAATTGCGGCGCCGAGATCGCCCGCTATCGCGCCATTCAGGAAAACGATCTGGCGATGGGCCATGTCGCGCAATCCGTCTACAATCAGATCAAGACGGAGATCGCCGCGGCGGAACGCGAATGCTCGGCGGGCAATGACGCGAAGGCGCGCGGCATGATCGTCGCCTCGAAGCGCAAGCACGGCTATCCCACGGATTTGTGAGCGCACCCCTCATCGCGAGCCGAAGGCGTGGCGATCCAGGCGCCGCCCTACTGCGCATATTCCAGGAACGCCCTGACGAACCTCGGCGTGCGGCTTTCGTCGAGATCTCGCGCGAAGCGCGCGATATGCATGCGCACCAGTTCCGGCTTGGCCTCGGCGCCCAAGAACGCCTCGATCCGCGCCTTCGCCGCTTCCGCGGTCGCGGCGAGGCGCATCACTTTCAAGCAGGCGATGCGCGGCGGGGCATGGACGACGATCCAATTTCCGTCATAGGCCGTTTCCCGCGCGGGGACCCCGGTTTCCTCCTCGAGTTCGCGTGTCACGCTGGCGGTCAAATCCACCTTGCCGTCGAACACGTCGCTCGGGTCGGGGGTGCCGGAGGCAAAATAGATCTGGCCCGCGTTGGCGGTCTGCCCGCCCATTTCGCCGAGCAGGAAGGCGCCGTCGGCGCACTTCAGCGCCGCCATCGAGAAACAATTGCAGATCGGCTCGCCGGGAAAACCGAAGTCGCGCCAGGCGAGAAAATTCGAGAAGGCGGTTTCGAAATAGGCGCCGCGCAAGGCGAGCCCGCTTGTCACGCGCACGATCTCGTGCCTGAACATCAGCAACACCCGTCCGTCGAACAGTTCAGGTTTTTCCGCGCGTCGCTTCTCCCAGTGCGCGGCGATCGCGGCCGCGTTTTCGCGCGCGAACGGCCAGTCGTAGGCTTGCAGCGCGAAGTCGAGTTCGGCGACTTCGAGGATCCTTTCGCCGCTCATATTTCGATGAAACCCTGACAGACGATGCGCGCCGAGCCGCCGATGGTGGCGTCGGCGAGGCGGCCGTTTTCGATGTTGAGCGCCAGCGAGATTTGGCTCGGCCGGCCCATCTCGTAGCCCTGCTCGATGACATACATGTGCTCCCCCTCCCCCGGCGGCTCGAAAGCCATCAGCACCCCCGCGAAGGCCGCCGCCGCCGAGCCGGTCGCGGGGTCCTCGTAGACGCCCCAGCCTGCCGCAAACATGCGCGCGTGAAAATGCGAGCCCGGGTCAGCCCCTGCGCGCGCGTAAACGTACAGGCAAGGGCCGCCGTTCTCGCCCCAGTGTTTTCTGTCCGGCTTCAGCCGCGCGACCACTTCTCGGCTCTTGACCGGCACGAACAGATTGGGCGTGCCCGCGCCCATCAGCGCCGGCTGGTGCGCGTCGAAGCCGATGTCCTCGTGCGCGATGCCGAGATCGCCAGCGAGCTCCGTGATTCCAGGCGCATCACCGAGCCGTTCCGGCAGGCGCGGCAGGTGGAAATAGGCGGCCATCGCCGCGCCGGGACGGTGGCGCGCGATGCAGACGATCGCGCCGACCTTCTCCTCCAGAACGACGCGCAGATCCTGGGTCTTGAGCAACTCCTTGGCGCGCAAATGGGCGAGCAGGATGGCGGTTCCGACGGTCGGATGTCCGGCGAACGGCAGTTCGCGCGCCGGGGTGAAAATGCGCAGGGCGGCGGTGTTGGTGGCGTCGCGAGGGTCGGAAACGAACACCGTCTCGGCGAGGTTGAACTCGCGGGCGATCTTCTGCATGCGCGCGTCGTCGAGGCCCTGGCTATCGAGCACCACGGCGAGCGGATTGCCGGCGAGCGGCCGGTCGGTAAACACATCCAGCGTGTAATAGGCGCGGCGCATTTCGCTTCTCCTCAGAGCGGCTCGGGCGTGAAACGCCGCGAGGGCGATTCCAACTCCCGTTGCGCCGGTATCAACGCCAATTCCGTCGCCTGTAAAACCGCCGTGGCGGCGACGATGCCGTAAACGCTCGCCGCCGCGCGAGCAAGCGCGTCGGGCGCCGAGCGCGTGTCGAGCCAATGGGCGAGAAACAGGGCGCTCATTAGATCGCCCGCGCCATGGACCGAGATCGGCAGCAACGGCGTGCGCAACCGCCAGGCGCCCGAGCAATCGGCGACGGCGAGATCGAGCTCGTCGGCCGGCGTGTCTTCCAGCCTCAGCGACGTCGCGAGGACCACTTTCGGCCCACGCCGCAACAAGGCGGCCAAGGCTGGGCGCGGCGCCAGGCCCGTCAGGTATTCCAGCTCGAAGGCGTTGGGCGTGACGATATCGGCCTGGGGCAGAGCGCGGTCGCGAAAAAACTCGGCGATTCCCGGGGCGACGTAAACCCCGCGCCCCACGTCGCCAATCACCGGATCGCAGGCCCAGACCGCCTCGGGCGAGGCCGCGCGCACGGCGGCGACCGCCCGCAGCGCCGCCTCGCCGATGTCACGCTTGCCGATATAGCCGGTGAGCGCGGCCGCGCATTTTTCCAGAGCGTGAATGGCCTGCAGCCCCGCCACGCATTCGTCGATCAGTCCCGCCTCGAACGCGCGCCCGCGCCAGCCGGGATAGCCGGCGTGGCTGGAAAACTGCACGGTGTGGATCGGCCAGACCTCGAAGCCCAATCGTTGCAGGGCGAACACGGCGGCGCTGTTGCCGACATGGCCGAAGACCACATGGGATTGGATGGAGAGAATCGCGCCGGGCATGAGGCGAAGGGGACACGAGTTTGAGGACGGCGTCCAGGAGGGCTGGCGCCGATGCGAGCGTCACGCCCCCAGGATTTCATTCAAGCCTTCGATGATTTTGGCGACCTCCATCGGAGGAAGGAGAGCCAAACGCTTGCCGATATGTTCGACCGACAATGTCCTGATCTGGCTGATCTTCGCCCATGTCGGCTTGGAAAGCCCGTCGGCCCTGATCTCGAACGTCAACGGAAATCCCGCCTTTTGCGGCTGACTCGTCAGAGCGACAGCGATGACGGTCCCGGACCGGGCGTTGAAAACGTCGTGGCTGAGGATCAATACGGGCCGGCGGCCTGCTTGCTCATGGCCACGCGTCGGATCCAGCTCGGCCCAGCGAACCTCGCCTCTCAATATCCCGGCCACGACGCCAAATCCGCTTCGATGCCTACCTCAGCCAAATCCTTCTCTTCGGTCGCGTCGAGCTTGGCGCATTCCGCCGCCAACCGCACGCCTTCCTCGCGCGCGAGCTTTTCCTGAAGCGCGATTTGGATGGCGCGACTGCGGTTGGGAAAAACTCGCCGCGAAACGAGGCTGTCCACCCGCGCCAGAGTTTCCCGATCGAGCGTGATCGCCACCTTGACGCTGGCCATGGTTCGGTCTCCGGTATGATGGATTATCATACCACGAGGAGCGACTCCATAGGAAGCGTTCCGTTGGGAGCTCTTCGCGGCTCTCGGCGTCGATGGCGTTGTCGTAAATGAGCAAGAGCCCCTCGCACTCGTGGCGCAACCGCTCGCGCACTTTCGTCAGCGCCGGCTCCTCCTTCTCGTCCGCGGCGACCCAGCCGAGCTGCACGCCGAGCGCGACGAGATCAGCGGGCATCGTCGAATCCGTCTGGGCGCGAATCCACCAAGTAGCGCGATATTCGGTTCGGTGCAGGTCGGCGTAGGCCGCGGCCAGCGTCGTCTTGCCGACGCCGCGCAAGCCGTGCAGCGTTGTGATCGCGACGCGGCCGTCATGGCGCTTCAGCGCCGCGTCGACCGCCGCCAGCGCGTCGTCGCGGCCGAGGAAGTGCTCGGGCACGCGGATCGGGATGTTGGAGAGGGCGAAGACTTGTGTCGGAA
>Ga0302320_10028706_pt1 | contig 10668 bp, 9 predicted proteins | sample Bog_T0_3_FD_202130 | JGI IMG/M metagenome (GOLD analysis project Ga0302320, IMG submission 202130) | Peat permafrost microbial communities from Stordalen Mire near Abisko, Sweden - Bog_T0_3 | ecosystem: Environmental > Terrestrial > Soil > Wetlands > Peat | place: Sweden: Abisko, Stordalen Mire... | reverse complement strand
TGTGCCCGCCCGCATAGCGAGCCACCGCGCTGAACCGCTCGCTCAGCACATCAACAATCTTGCCCTTACCCTCATCGCCCCACTGGGCGCCCAACACCACTGCCGTCTTAGCTCGCATCTCGTCCCACTTCTTGGCTACAGCCCCCAAAATCAATCAACAACAGAAACACTTCCCGTGCACGACCTGTGCCCCATTCATCGCAGCCCTATCGCGATGAGTGGGATCGCTGGATTTATATGGAACCCCTGGTGCTTCCGCTACTATCTCCAGAGTTTTCCCGCTCAACCACTCGCGGACCGTCCCTCCCGCGCCATTCACGATCATAAACCCTCGTCAGCTTCCGTCCACCGCACCCGCATCACAGCAAATTTTCCGTTTCTCACGAAATCCCTGTTAACCAATCGCCTTCTCACTTCGTTATACCGGCAGAACAGCCTTCAACCCTTTTCGCTGAGAGGAACTTCGCAATGCGCCCCACCCGTCTCATCGCCCGGCTTTTTCGCTCCGCACTCATTTCTCTCGTCATTCCCGCAACACTGGCCCCCGCCCTCGCATCCGCCCAAACCCAGCCTGTCCATCCGGCCGCGCCGCCGCCCATCAGCGACAAAGACTTTCGTGCCACCCAGGACGAGCTCATCAAGATGCTCCGTCTCAGCCCCACCCTGACCACCGTCGTCTCCCACGACCCCTCCCTGCTCTCCAATCAGGAATACGTCAGCCACAACAATCCCCAGCTCGCCGCGTTCCTCGCTGCTCACCCCGAGGTCGCCCGCAATCCCGATTTCTACCTCTTCACCCGCGTGCACCATGAAGACGGCAGCCCCAACGAAGAGCTCGAGCGGGCCGTCTGGCCGGAGCTTGTCCGGCCCCCGCAAAACCGCACCGCTGAGGATATCGCCCAGCCCTTCATGGCCCTCCTCGCCTTCGCCTGTTTCCTCGGCACCATTATTTGGCTGCTCCGCCAGTTCCTTGAAAACCGCCGCTGGAGCCGCATCTTCAAGCTCCAAAGCGAAGTCCACGGCCGCCTCATCGACAAGTTCAGCTCCAGCCAGGAACTCGCCCAATACATGGAAACCGAAGCAGGCAAGCGCTTCCTTGAAGCCGCGCCCATCTCCGCCGGCATCGAGCCCGAGCAGCGCGTCCCCAACGCCGTCGCCCGCGTCCTAACACCCCTCCAAATCGGCATCGTGCTCGTCCTCCTCGGTCTTGGACTGCTCCTGCTTCGCCACGCCGCTACGGAAACACAAGTCCCGATGCTCATCTTCGGAGTCGTAGCCCTCATGCCCGGTCTTGGATTTATCATCTCTGCGGGAGTCACCTGGGTCCTTGCGGCGCGTCTCGGCCTCATGCCCGAAATCCCCGCATCCGTAACCAACAGCAAGTCTCCCTTCGGGTCTCGTGAAAACTAGTGACCCCGAAGGCCCGCAGCCGAGATAAGAGCCCCTATGCCCACTCTTTGGGAATCCGTTCTTCCCGGCCTCATCGCCGGCCATGCCCCCCAAGCGGCGGCGCTGCCCCTTCACGCAATGGATAGCGATCTCTTCGCCGGCTTCTACGGCCGCTCCGCGCGGCCGCTCTGGGCCTATCTCGCTCGCGTCTCCGGCGACCCCGCCCTCGCCGACGACCTCATGCAGGAAAGCTTCGTCCGCTACCTCTGCGCGGCCCTCCCCGCCTCGCTGGTAGAGGAAGGCGAAGTCGCCGCGCGTCGCTACCTCTTCCGCATCGCAACCAACCTCCTCCGCGACCACTGGCGTCGTCCCCGCGCCGCGTCCATTGAAGACCTCCCCGAAGAATTCTTCGCCGCAACCGCCGACCCCCTCGCCAGCTTCGGTCAATCTGACTCGCAAGCTCTCCTCGGACCCGCCCTCGCCCAAATGCGTCCCCGCGAACGCCAGCTTCTCTGGCTAGCCCACGCTGAGGGCTACTCCCACCGCGAAATCGCCGAAGTCACCGGCCTCGGCTCGGCCAGCATTCGCCTGCTCCTCTTCCGCGCCCGACGCAAAATCGCCCGTCTCCTCCAGAATCCGCCGACACGCCCCGCGCCCAACCCCTCCGCGAGTCGAGACCAAGCCGCCAACTCCTCGCAATCAGCCGCCACACACAGGAGCACGCCATGACCTTCGGCTCCTGCGTCCATGAAAAAGAGCTCACCGCGCTGCTTGCTCTCGGACACTACCCCAACGCTTGCCCGCCGGAGATCCGCGACCACGTCAGCACCTGTCGCTCATGCGCGGAGCTCGTCCTCGTCACCCGCGCCTTCCAAACCGCCCGCACCCAAACCGCTGCGGCCGCCAACCTCGCCTCCCCCGGTCTGCTCTGGTGGCGCGCCCAGCTCCGACGTCGCAACCAGGCGGTTGAGCGCGTCGGCAAGCCCATCCTCGGCGCAAACATCTTTGCCCTGTCGGTCATGTTCCTCTTCGCCATCGGCTTTCTCGCCACGCAAGCCACCAGCGGCCTCCGCTGGCTCTCCTGGTTTGAGCAAATCCCCCAGGCACCCGCGTTCCATCTGCAGTCCCTCTGGCCCTCCGCCCTCCTCAGCTCCACCTGGGGACTCCCGCTGCTGATTCCGGCCTGCGCAACCCTGGCCCTCCTCGGCGGAGTTGTCGTCTACCTCTCCCTGGAAAAGCAATAGACCCGATCTTCCCAAGTTGGGCCTAGCCACAAAAGCCCCGTGCCCCGTCGTGCCGATAAAGCCAATAAAATGAGATGATTATCGAGCTTGCTCAGGCAGGATGTTTTTGAGGGCCAAAGGTCCGGCCCTATACCAGCCTGGGGCGCAGCCCCAGGTTAAAATCGAGAACCGGAGCAGAGGGCTGTAAGCCCGATCTATAGCCCCTCCATAGCGGCAATTACCACCGCCTTCCGCGCACTCTTTAGCTAGTGAATGGGACCCGGAAGTCTTTTAACTTGGGCTTGTGAGTCGAAGAGTCCGCATTTGCTCCCTCCCAATCCTCTCGACGTCAACTCGAATCCGCCTTAAACTAGCCGAACACAAGTTCAGCCCACCCGCGGAGACCCTCCATGCCCACAGCAACCGCTACCCCAACAGCAGCCAGCATCCTCGCCGACCTCAAATCCAAGGGAAAAGAAAGCGCGCGCAAAATCTACAGTCGTCACGGCATGGCAGCCGACCGAATCTACGGCGTCAGCGTCGCCGACATGAAAACCATCGCCAAGACCCTCAAGAAGCAGCAGGCCCTCGCCCTCGAGCTCTACGCAACCGGCATCATGGACGCCATGTACCTCGCCGGCATGGTCGCCAACGGCGCCCAAATGACGCGCGAGCAGCTCAATGCCTGGGCTGAGGGAGCGGCCTCCATGCAGATGATCTCCGAATACACCGTCCCCTGGGTTGCCGTTGAAAACCCCCACGGCCGCGAACTCGCCCTCCAGTGGATCAAGTCCCCAAAGGAGCATGTCGCGACCGCCGGCTGGTGTACTCTCTCCGGCCTCGTCGCCACCCAGCCCGACTCCGCCCTCGACCTCAAGGAGATCGAATCCCTCCTCAAGACCGTAGAGAAGGGAATTCCCGCTGCGCAGAACCGTGTCCGCTACACCATGAACGGCTTCCTCATCTCCGTCGGCACATACGTTCAGCCCCTCCTGAAACAGGCCAAAGCCGCCGCTCAGCGCATCGGTGAAGTCAGCGTCGACGTAGGCGAAACCGCCTGCAAGGTCCCATTGGCCACCGAGTACATCGCCAAAGTAGAGTCCATGGGCCGCACCGGCCAAAAGAAAAAAACCATCCGCTGCTAACGACCCTCGGCCGTCTGATGAAAAGCAAACCGGTCATTCTGAACATCATCACTCGCCCTGGCGAGCTTCGGCTGAGTTAGACATTCTGCGGCGAAAAGCGCCCCGGAGGGGCCGCAGGAGAATAGCCCAGGACAAGCGAAGCGCAGTCCTGGGTACCAAGGCAAAAATCAGTCTCGCGCCCTGGAAGGGCGCTGTGAAATTGCCCCTGTTCGTCAAGAGCGAACGGATCCCCAGGCGCTTTTCAACCCCGGGGAAGTCTATCGAAGAACGTTGGCATTCGCTTAACGGCGAAAACTTCCTCGAATTGGAACGTGCCGTCCACTGCCTTCGAGTAGGACTTGAAAACGTCAACGGCCTCACCAAAGCAATGCCGGGTGCCCCACTTTCGCCGCTTTCGCGGCATTTTGCGAAACGGTTAAAGTGGGATAGCTCCACCTATCTACAGCCCTTAGTGCCTTTTATAGTTCTTGAGTCCTTTACAGTTCTTCCAACCCCGCGGACACCCATTCATCCGCCCAGCTTCATGCCCACCCGTCCACCTGTCCACCGTTCACCGTCCACCTGCCCAACTCGCCGCAACTATCCCCTCCGTTCCGGGTCTACACCAGTCGCCCGTACTTCCGTCGAATGGTGAAGAATCCCTCCGCCGGCTTGGAAAGCAAGTCGATTCCTTGGGCGGTCCGTCAGGTTCGCTGAGGAGAACATGAAACCCCAAACCGATCTGCGTCTTTCCGGGTGCGCGCATCACGCCAGCCTGATTGCCCTCGTTCCCCTGACGCTTCTTCTTGCATCTCTACCCAAAACCATTACCGCGCAGCAGACAATTCCGCAGGATCCGCAAGCCACCAACGGCCAGATTCCACAGACCCCCAAGCCAAAGCCGCCCGCAGGCCATTACGCCGCCGTGAGCCCACAGCCGGACGCCATCCAGCAGCCCGATCAGGCCTCCAGTCCAGTTCCTACAGCCGCCCTTGTTCCCGATCCGGCTCCCCATCCTCGCCACGCCCAACAGCACCATCCTGTTCCGACCCCCGATCAGACGCCAGACCCCACTTATGCCCAGCAAGCTCATCCCCTTCCCCCCTCCGACCGGGCTCCCCTGGCGGGCTACGCAAGACAGCTCAATCTTGCCCCTGCTCCCGACCAGGCTCCGGATCCCGGCTATATCCCGCATCCCTACATCGCTCTTAACCAGGCTCCTGATCCCGGCATCGCCCAAAACCCTGGGTACGGTCAACAAACCTATCCTGCTCCCAACCAGACGCCCGATCCTGGGTATGCACAGCCGTCTTATCCTGCCCCTGATCAGGCACCGATTCCCCGCTATTCTCAAGACCCTGGCTACCCGCAAAACCCCGGCTACACCCAAGGCAACGGCCAACCCGTCCCCCAACCCAACTTCGACCAGCAGCAGCAGCCCCAGGACTCCGGCCAACAGGCCATGGGCCCCGACCAACTCGAGCAGCTCCTCGCCCCCATCGCTCTTTATCCCGACGCGCTAATCGCCCAGGTCCTGGCTGCTGCCACCTATCCTGCCCAGGTCGTCGGCGCCGACCACTGGCTCCAGTCTCAAGGCAATGTCCCCCCCGATTCCATCGCGTACGCGGCCGGCCAGCAGCCATGGGATCCCAGCGTAAAGGCCCTCACCGCGTTCCCCCAGGTCCTGGCACAAATGGACCACGACATTGCCTGGACCACCGACCTCGGCAACGCGTACTACAACCAGCCGCAAGACGTCATGCAGACCATCCAGGTCCTCCGCCAGCGCGCCCTCAGTGCAGGAACCCTCCAAAACACCCCGCAGGAAACCGTCAGCGATAACCAGGGCTACCTCCAACTGGCTCCCCCCAATCCGCAGGTTGTCTACGTCCCCGCCTACAATCCCTGGAACGCCTACGGCCAGCCCATCCAGCCCTGGTCCGGCTTCTCGCTCCTCGGTTCAATGGCATCGTTTGCCGGCTCGGCGGCCTTGCGTTTCGGCCCCGGCGTAGCAATGGGAGCCTTCAACGCCACTCCCTTCGGCTGGGGCACCTGGGCGCTCAACTGGCTCGGCGGATCTATCTTCTTCAACCATTCCAACTACATGACCCACAGCACCACAGTCGGCCGCGGAAACCTACCCGGTCGCGGCGGCCCACAACGTGGTCCGACTCCTCGCCCCATGGACGCTTACAACCGCGGCGGCAATTACAACCGTCCAACCGAAGGCTACCGCCCCGACAACCACCAATACGGCCCCAATCGCAACAACGAAGCTCCTTATCGCGGAAATGAATCTCCGTACCGCGGAAATGAATTCGCCAACCGCGGCAACGAAGCTCCCAACCGCGCCTACCAGCAGCCCGGCAACTACGCCCGCCCCCCGCAGCCAGCCATGCCGGCCCGCCCGCAACCCTACGACCGTCCCAACGGCGGCTATGGTTCCAGCTTCTACGGCAACCCCGCCTACGGCCGTCCAGCAACCGACTACGCCCGCCAGCAAGCCCTCCGCGAGCCAACGCCCCAATTCCGCCAAGCGCCGCAGTACAACACCCTCAACCAGCGCGCCTATTCGCAACCCAATCGCGGATACTCCCAGCCCTACTCCGCCCCCCGCAGCTTCGCGGAACCCCGCACTTACTCCCAGCCCCGCAACTTCGCCCAATCCCAGCCCGGACGTTCCGGCGGCAATGGTTTCTTCGGCAACCGTGGCGGCGGAAGCTCCCACCAGTCCTACCGCGAGCCCAAAGCCCCAAAATACAAAGCCCCCAAAGAACATGGCGGCGGACACAGCTCCGGCGGCGGCCATTCCGGCGGCAGCCACCACAGCGGCGGCCACCACTTCTAGAACCGCCCCAAGATGATTATCGAGATTGTTCAGGCAGAATGTTTCATAGGGCCAAAGGCCCGGCCCCATACCAGCCTGGGGCGCAGCCCCAGGTTACATAGAGCACCGGAACAGAGGGCTGTAAGCCCGATCTATAACCCTCTACCGCAGTTAAAGCCTGCCCTGAGCGGAGTCGAAGGGGTGGGATAGCTCCATCTATCTATAGCTTCCTATCGCTTCACGGGCTTTTCATAGCCTTTCGGGCCTTTTATAGTCCTTGCCAACTCCGCTAACCCCGCGAACTCCGCTACTCTAAGCCACCACACCCTCTTCCGCCCGAGCAAACGTATAAGGCCCTTCCGGCACCAGCGCCACCCGCGCCCCCTCCGGCAGCCCATCCAGAACCGCCGCAACCGCCTCTGGCAGCGTCTTATAAGCCCAATCCCCCAAAAACCCCAACTGGCTTCGCGTCACCCCGGGCGTAAAGAAGAACAGGTCAAACTTCTCCCCCACCAGCGCCAGTTTCTCCAATTGCCACTGGTCCACCTCCACCGCCGCGCCTTTAATCTCGTCGAGAAACCCCTTGAAATCCCGCAACCCCGCCAGCCGCCTTGCAAACTCCGGCGACCCTACCCCCTCCGCGCACTGCGACACCACCAGAATCCGCCCTCCCGGCTTCACCACGTGCTGCGCCGCCGTAATCCCCTTCACCGTCTGGTAGAACGTCAAATCCAGCGGATACCCCGCCGCGCTCGTAATCACCGCATCCACCGGCTCCGGCAGCCGCTCCAGGCAGGTCGACTCCACAAACTCCACGCCCGCCGCATGCGCCTTCACCGGCTCGCCCGCAAATACCCCGCTGATCCCGCGCTCCTGCGTCAGCGTCACGTCCATCGCAAAGTCGTGCCGCGCCATCCGCGCCACTTCCAGCAGCTCCGCGTGCAGCGGATTGTCCGCAATCGACCCCTCCGTCGCCCTCGGTTCCCGCATAAACCTTGGCGAATGAATAACCTTGATCGTCTCCTGCGCCGCCAGTCCCGGAGCAATCAGCTTCCGCCCGCCGCTGAATCCCAGCATCAAATGCTGCTCAATAAATCCCAGCGTAATGTGCAGGTCCGCCGCCATAAACCGCTCGTCGATATAAACCGGCGTCCCGCGCCCCGTCTCCCCCAGAAACCGGTGCTCCCCCAGCGCCTTCGCATCGTGACTCACCACCTTGTACGCGGCCGCAATCTCCGGTCCCACAATCGTCAGCACCTCGTCCTCGGTCGCCCCCCGGTGCAGCCCGGTGGCAATCAGGATCGTGATCCCCTCCGCCGGAATCCCCGCCGCATGCAGCCTCTCCAGCAGCGGAGGCAGTGTCTTCCGATTCGGCGCCGGCCGCGTAATATCGCACACGCTGATCGCCGCCGACTTCTTCCCCCGCGCCATCTCCACCAGCGGCTCACACCCAATCGGATGATCCAGCGCAAACCCAATCGCCGCGGCCTCATCCTCTACGGCGTTAGCCGTATGGCTCTTGATCACCTGCGTCCGGAACCCCTCCGGAACCGAAACCTCAAGACCGCTCTTCCCAAAAGAAAACCGAGCTTTCATCGCGCTCTCCCGTCTCAATCACCTTCATCTTAGCCCCGCCCTCAACTCGCTGTCCTCACCGGCTGCTATATTCACTTCGTCGCAAAAACTGGGTGCCCCCGGTCCCTGGCTTTTGGGGACCGGGGATGGAACTGATCCCCAAAACCGGAGCCCCAATGGACCTCAACGAAACCTCCCGCCGCGCCTTCCTCAAGCAACTCAGCGCCGCCTCCGCCCTCGCCCTCACCACCGCCCCCGCCGCCGAAGCCCATTCCGCCCAACCCGGCACCCAACCCTCCATCTCCACCGCCCGCCAAGCCGACACCCGCGCCCAGCGCATGGCCTGGTGGCATCAAGCAAAATTCGGCATGTTCATCCACTGGGGCCTCTACTCCGTCACCGGCCAGCACGAGTGGGCCAAGGAAGTCGAAGGCGTCCCCATCCCTCAATACGAGCTCCTCGCCAAGCATTTCAACCCCAAGCCCAACGCCGCCCGCGACTGGGCCAAGCTTGCGAAGGCCGCCGGCCAGAAGTACATGGTCATGACCACCAAGCACCACGAGGGCTTCTGCCACTGGGACACCAAACTCACCGACTACTGCGCCCCCCGGCAAGGTCCCGGCCGCGACCTCGTCCGCGAATTCGTCGATGCCGCCCGCGCCGAAGGCCTCCGCGTCGGCTTCTACTACTCCCTCATGGACTGGCACCACCCCGACGGCGCCACCTGCAAAACCGACCCCGCCGCCCGCCGCCGCTTCGTCGACTACACCCACGGCCTCATCCGCGAGCTCATGACCAACTACGGCAAAATCGACGTCCTCTGGTACGACGTCGACTGGCCCCTCAGCGCCGCCGAGTGGGAGTCCGAGCGCATGAATCAAATGGTCTTCGAGCTGCAGCCTGACATCATCGTCAACAACCGCAACGGCCTTGAAGGTGACTTCGCCACCCCCGAGCAGGAGATCAAAGCCGCCCAGTCCGGCCGCGCCTGGGAATCCTGCATGACCCTCAACGACTCCTGGGGATTCAACCGTTTCGACGACGCCTGGAAGACGCCCAAGACCATCGTCGCCAACCTCGCCACCTGCGCCCGAGGCGGCGGCAATTACCTGCTCAACATCGGCCCCAAGCCCGACGGCTCCATCCCTGAGGAGTCCGTCACCTGCCTTGAAGCCGTCGGCAAATGGCTCCAGACCAACGGCCGCGCCATCTATGAAACCGACGCCGGCAACTTCAGTTGGAACGTCAACGCCAACTACACCCGCCGCGCCAACACGCTTTACATCCACCAGCAATACTGGCCCGGCCACACCCCAGCAGCCGAGTGGCTAACCTTCTACCAGCCAGAAGCCGTCATCGCCATCGCCGGCTTAAAACCCAAAGTCCTCTCCGCCAAAATCCTCAAAACCGGCCAGCACATTCCGTTCACACAAGACGACCTGACCCTCCGCCTAACTGGCCTGCCGCTCCAGGCCCCCGACCAACCCGCCACAGTAATAGAAGTAGAGTGCGACGGAGAACCCATCATCGACCACAACGCCACAAGACCCCTCTGGCCGAGGTACAAAGTGGGCGTGAGCTAAACGGACTCCAAAACCCAACCGATTCGGTTTATGCTACACTTCCTTCATGCCAAGCGTTCTGAGGTTTGGCGCGCTCCGGATCGTCATCTATCCGAACGACCATCGCCCCGCCCATGTTCACGTCATTGGGCAAGGCCACGAAGCCGTCTACGAGCTAAGCGTTCCCGCAGGATCAGTCACCCTCCGCGAGAACTACGGCTTCACCCGCAGCGATCTGGCCGCAATTGCGCGCGCCCTTGTTCAGAACCTGGAAGCGCTTTTGCGCGCATGGGAAGGAATTCATGGACCAGCTTGACCAGCTTAACCAGTTTGACCAACTTGCCCAGCCTGACCAGTTTGAACAGGCGAACGCCCGCGCTCGCGAAATGCAATCCGCACTTCCCCGCGCCGTCGCAGCCCGCTATGACCGCCGCATCGGCCGCATCGTTCTTCAACTCTCTACCGGCATCGATCTGGCCTTCCCGCCCGCCATCGCACAGGGTCTTGAAGCGGCAACCCCCGCACAGCTCACGCCGATAGAAATCTCCCCATCCGGCTTCGGTATCTACTTCCCCAAGCTTGACGCCGATCTCTATCTCCCCGCCCTCCTCGAAGGCTTCCTCGGTTCCCGCCAATGGATGGCCAGTCGTTTGGGCGCGCGAGGCGGAAAATCCACTAGCCATGCCAAGACCGTAGCAGCCCAGCGCAACGGCCGCGCAGGCGGTCGCCCCAGAAAGAAAACCGCCGCCATTGCCTGATTGTCCGAACTCGATACTCCACTGCGGCAAATCGAGAATCTTTGCATGCTCCCGACCCGCTGACTTGCTGACTCGCCAACTCCGCAAAGCGGAGGCTGACTCGCTGAACGAATCTACCCGCTCTTCATCCGATGCCCGCTCAACTAACCACCCCGCGCCTAACCCTCCGCCCCTGGCGCGACTCCGACCGCCTCCCCTTCCAGGCGATAA
>Ga0302320_10028702_pt1 | contig 10668 bp, 9 predicted proteins | sample Bog_T0_3_FD_202130 | JGI IMG/M metagenome (GOLD analysis project Ga0302320, IMG submission 202130) | Peat permafrost microbial communities from Stordalen Mire near Abisko, Sweden - Bog_T0_3 | ecosystem: Environmental > Terrestrial > Soil > Wetlands > Peat | place: Sweden: Abisko, Stordalen Mire... | reverse complement strand
CCGCCAAGCGAGTCAAACCTCGCCATCAGCCGACGAAGCTGTTCCGTCGGCGGGCAGTCGTAAGAAATGCGACTGTAACGCATGATAATGCTATGCGAACGGTAGCATAAGCTTCGCCTTCACGGTTGGCTAGCAGCGGAGAGGTTAATGTTCTTATATATCGCTTTCTTGTTGGGTCTCGTTCTTTTGGTGGTTGCCTTCGCCGCCGGGTATCGATTGAAGGCTAAGCGGGCGCGCCGGCGCGAAAAGAGACTGGTTCAGGCCGCCCTATCGAGTTTTGATAACGTTGGGTTGCCTCGTGGGGAGTCTCAAAATCAGGAAATAGATCCTCGTCAACGGGCCTGGGACGCGCAAGTAACTCTGGCGCTCCTTACCACTGACTCATCGCTATGCCGCCATATCGATGTTGGCGGCACATCCGCAGAACGTCTAGCGCTGATCGAGCACACACGGAAAGTTTGGTATAATTACGGGAAGAAAGCCCCATTTTTCTCTGTACTGACAGATGATAAATTCAAATTGGAAGCAATGACAGCAGAGGCTGAGCAAGAATTCTATGATAGCGGGGCTTGGGATGCTGAAACCTTATTTAAGGCATGCGAACGCAATGGGTTAATTCCTGTGGTGGGCGGAACGATAGTTGATTTTGGATGTGGGCTTGGAAGAATAGGCGAGCACCTTGCAAAAAAATTTGAGCGATACGTTGGTGTTGATATTAGTCGTTCTCATTTGAATCGGGCCGAAGCGCGCATGTCAATAAATGGATTACGAAACGTTCGATTTATGTTGTTGTCGGAATATCTTGATAATTTGGTGCCTGCAGACGTAATTTTTTCGTTTATTGTATTACAGCACAATCCACCGCCAATCATTGCTATGTTACTCGACCGGTTGTGCAGCACGTTGCGCCCGGGCGGGGTAGCCTATTTCCAGGTTCCGACAGCGCTGTTCGATTATGAATTTCGGTTGTCAGACTATCTTAAGGCGCCGCCTTCTCATGGCGGAATGGAAATGCATGCGTTGCCGCAGCATGAAGTGTTCAAGATTCTCGAACGTAACCGATGCTTTCCATCGGAAGTCGTTCCAGATGGAAAGGCGGGGTCGCTCGGAATTTCGACGACCTTCCTTGCTCGCAAGGCGGCTAGTTGATGTGGGCGGTCTCTAGGGCGCGGACGCGCCTCTTGCTCTACCCAATACGACGATACGGCGTTCTTATTTCTGACAGTTTTTCTCCGGCGATTGTCGGGGCTCGTCGTCGTGCCGGAGATTCTTTATGCTCAAGTCAAATTCCGAGTTGAGGGCCCTGACGGGATTGCGGGGCGCAGCGGCGCTTACGGTTGCGCTTGCGCATTACAACCTTCCTATACTTGGCGCCGTAAATAGGCTGTTTTTCTGGCATGACGCGGCGGTTGATCTGTTCTTCTGCCTGAGTGGGTTCACGCTTGCGCTGGTCTATGTCGGGAAGCCTTTATCTAGGACCGGGGCGTGGAATTATGGCGTGGCCCGCTTCGCGAGGATTTATCCACTTTATATCTCATCGTTGTTGGCGATGGCGTTCATACGTCTGCCGATCGGGAACGGGTATGATTTCTGCGCGGGGTCTCGTGATTTTGTCCGGCAAGTTCTGATGGTCAATGCGTGGCCGTTAGGAACGGGCGTCCATTGGAACATTCCGGCCTGGTCTATATCAGTCGAATGGTTCTGCTACCTGTTTGTTTTTCCGCCCCTTTGGCTCGTCGGTGCGCGCGTTACGGCGGCCTATGCGACGTTGCTGGCCGCCGGTTGCATGGCTGTGGCGTTTATGGCGCTGACGTTCTTTTTCGACTGGCAGATTTTCGCGGCGGGAGTTTATGGCCCAATGCACCATCCTGGCTGGACGGCCTACGCGGTCAATGTCGTTCGCGGCTCGTCAGGCTTCATTGCGGGGTGGGCCATGTACTCGATCTACGTCGGAGGCTCCTGGTTGAACAGGGGCGCGGCGCGGGCGACCGATGCGATCGTGGTCGCCATCCTGGCGCTCATCGTCGGGTCGGCGCTCGGAGTCGCCAATAATGTCTTTGTCCTGTTCCTGTTCCCGGCGCTCGTGCTGGGGCTTGCGAACGAAGGGTCCGCGACTGCGCGCATATTGGCGTCACCGGTTTTCCATAAGCTCGGCCTGTGGTCGTATTCGATCTATATGCTGCATGTTCCGACCCGCGCGCTGCTCGATCTACTGTCCGCCCACTCGATTTTAGCGCGAAACGATGCGCTCTACGCCGTCGCGGCCCTGTCGGCGCTTCTCGCGGCCGCCGCGGCGTCATATCGGTTTTTCGAGGTCCCCTGGCGGCGGATGCTCCGCGACGCGTTCCAACTCCCGCGCTCTCCGGGTCCTGCATGGTGGGGTGTTGGCTCGCGGCAGAATTGGGGGGCGTTGGCGATCGGCGTCGGTTTGTCGGGCGCGACGGCGAGCATAGCGGCGGAGGCATTCGCGCCCGTCATGCCAGGGAAAGAGCTTTTGACACGCATTGGATATATCCGGTTCCTACGCGAAGGTTGGAGCAGCTTCGAAGGGACGCCGGGCGACGCGCACGTATGGGGCGTTGGCAAACTCTCGACCATCATCGTCGACCTGCCCGTCAAGGACGGGTCTGATGCGGTCGAGCTAAAGGGGGTTGCTTTCGTCCCGCCGGAAAAGCCGGAGCTCTTTACACGCATCGCGGTCAACGGAGAGATTGTCGCGACGATCGAGGCGACGCGAGAAAGACCGGCGTTTGATGTCTCGGTCAGAGTCCCAAAGGGTGCGGCCATCGCGCAGATCGACCTAGTGACTGAGAAGACCGCTTCCCCGAAAGAGGCCGGTCTATCAAATGACGATCGAGAGCTTTCCGTTTCGCTGACGTCGCTTCGCGTGATCGAGGCCCGGTAGGACAGGGGGGTGCAGAGCTATCATGACTTTCCCATTCCCAGACGGCGAAAGTTTTGGCTCAGGCGAGGAGCTCTCGGAGGTATAAAGCCCAAGCGTTTTCCTTGGACGCCTACGGCCGCCGGCGGCTTCACACGATAGAGATAACGTCGTCGCCTTGGCCTTGGCGGTGACAAGGGCCATCGCGGGTCCGCCTGGCGATCATGCTGCGCTTTCTTTCGCCGAGCGCCGCGTACAAGTGCATCCTGAACGGGTCGGCGTCGCGGCCGGAGTTCGGCGCCGATGAACGGGATGCGCAGCGACATTAAGCCGGAAATAAGATGTACGTTACGCGAGAGCCCGCCGAACTGAGGACGATGGAGCAATAAACGCGGCGGCGTGCGGCGACGTGCGACTCCGGATTCGCATAATCGCGTTGTATGGAACCGCGCCCCCGAGCCATCCGAACCTCAACCGCCCGAACCAGCGCGGCCCTTGGCGCCGACGCGCGATTTCTTCCCAAGCTCCCGCGCCATAGTCGACTTCGGTCTTGCATGGCGACCAGCAACTGACGCCGCGGGAACATCGAGCGGCAGAAACACGGCGGTCATAGTCGTGGTGGAATAAGCGACCATGCTGCGCGCCGCGCAGAGGAGCGTCCCTGACATCATGATCGATGACGGTCTCCAGACACTGGGACCAATCAGCCATGCCTATCCGGTTGACGCATACAGAGTATAGAAGCCGCTTCCGCCGACTTTTACGCCCGCGTGGCGCAGCACATTTTTGAACCTCGTCAACACCCCGGCGGGAGCAAGAACATCGCCTGAGGCTTCGCACAGACCCATTTCCTGGCGCAGAATTTCCTAGTGATGCTGTCTGCGTCAACCGGATAGGCACGCAATCAGCATCGTCCCGACGACTCTCGCCCAGGGTTAGTCAAGTGTATTATTTTTAAAAAGTTAGTTCTTGGGATTGTGATCAAACAACCCCGAAAAGTCTCTGATGCAAAGAAGGTAACAAATGAATAATATAACATTGGATCAAATGCTGAACATGCCGCTTATTTCTCTCATGCGCATGCTTGCAAATATGCCCGACGACGCTCCAATCAGCATAGAACAGGATGCCAGCGGCGATGCGGTGGACCTGAAGAAATTCAATTGGAGGAAAGCGTCCCGTCACTGTCCGCAAACAGACTGGGCGCGGATCGCCGGCAAAGTCGATTTGCCAGACATGGATCACATCTTTTCCAGCCCCGCGTATCTGCACCTTTTCCGCTCCAACGCCGCGCGCGAAATCTATGTCGGAGCGTGCCCTGGGCTCGCGCGCAAGTCGGACATCTTCAAGTTTCCGGAATACAAGATCTCCACCGTGGCGCCGGGTCGGCTTCTCGAACGGATAGGCGAGTTGAGGGCGGACGTGTACGGCGGCCAATACATCGCGGATGGCGCATTTGTCGACGACGCAGACGGATTCGACGATTGGTTCGCGTCGCATATTTACACGCAAAAGCCGACCGCGCCGAACAGCCCGGTTGAGATTCACCCTCGTGCGCTCACCGTGCGCCTGCCCGTAACGATGAGCCCGGCGGCCTTCGACGCGGCTTTCGATCACGAGATCCGCAAAGCCGCGGTCGATCTGTTTGTCCGAACTCCAGAGGGAGCCGCGCACTGTGACGCGCTCGGAATCGATCCGGCGATCGCCCAGCGATATACCGCTTATCCGCTGGGCTCGGCGGTGCGTCACAGCGCGTGCCAGGAGATCGTCATTTTCCGCATTCGCGAAGATTCCGATCGGCTCGTCGCCATCGCTGAAATGATTGTGCTTCGGCATTTAGGCCTGATTGCCTAGTTCGCGAACAGCGGCAGGTTCGTAAGCGTCCCTGTTTGATGGCGCCGGGGTCTCCGACAATTCGGAGACCTCGGCATTAAGCCGCCGGCGCGAACACAGCGGCGGCGCGAGGACGGCGTATGGCCGTTGCCGCTGTTGCCCTTTCGTCCTCGATCATCCTTCGGTCATAGGCGGATCGCTTTGCTGTCGACCCCCGCTTAAGAAGGCGGGCGGAAGCGACGGTTGGAATGAAATCCGCGACATTGAGACTCGGCACATCGGCTTAGCGTGATTGTTGCGGAGCTGTCGTTCGGGAGGCTCGCAGCCAGACTGACGGCCCGGTTCGCTTTGTATTTGGCGCTGAAGTCGAAGGGACGCGGCTGCGAGGCGCTGCCGCGGAAGGGGTAAGGCGTCGAAGGCCGCTTTATTGTCCATAAACGTTGCGGGTTCATTGTGCTCCGATGAGAACCCTGTACCCTGATCGCGGCGCCCATTCGGTCCACCAACTGCAAGCGCATTTGGTTTTCGTGACTAAATTCCGACGAGAGACAATCGACGCCGAGGTGTTGCAATTTTTGCGCTCGGTTTTCGACGGGGTGTGCCAGGACCTGGACTGCGAGCTTTTGACCTGCCAGTCGGATAAGGATCACGTACACGTTGTGGTGCAGTACCCTCCAAAGATTGCGATCGCTGTGCTCGTCAATCGGCTCAAAGGCGTGTCGAGTTATAAATTCCACCGACAAGGCTCAGGAAAAAGCCTCAATACGGAGGGGGACTCAGTGTACGGACAAGGTGATGAGCCGGCGCATCCCTCCGTCAACAACGCTAAGCCGGCGTTTTGGGCTCCGAGCTATTTCGTAAAATCCGTGGGCGCGTCGACCTTAGCGGAGACCACGGGCTATCTGAATAAACAAGAAGCCAATCGACGCGCCAAGGAAGCGGCCAAGCGCAAGACAAAGCCAACATGAGTGGCGTCGAAAAGCAACCGGCTACGCCGCGTCACGTTTCGCACCGAACTGTAAAAGAAATAGAGCTTGCTTGGAGCAAGTCCAAAGAATGGTGGGCCGGACATGCGAACCGTGGCTCCGCTTTTCTATCCTCTGAGCTTGTTCCGTTGGCGGTCAGCCGGCATGAACTGAGTGAAATTCTGGCCACATTGGAGCGAGAGCTTGGCAAAAAGCCCAATGTCTCGATCGATCTTGTCCACGGAGCGTCGGGCATCAGCTATTCGCGCTTTCCCCGGCCGCCATGGAACGCCAAAACCGACGGCAGGCTCAAGTCGTTCGTGCTGCGTCATGCCCAATGCGTTTGCCAACCGGACGTGGCGATCCTCGCCGACGCCCTTTCCGATATTCCGTCCGGCGCGGATGTAGGGCTGACCTCGAGGGGTATGGACGGCCTCGAACGCTTGTGGGAGGCGATCGGGCAAGCGCCTCTCGTGGCGGGCCAGAAGCTGTGCGGGCTGCTGTTCTTCGAACGCGCGCTCTTGACGCTCGGCGTCAAATCAAATCGAGCCCAAATCGAGAAGGCGCTGGACGATCTTGAATACGCGATCGCCCTGTCCATCAAGCGTCTCGACCGGGCAAGGCGGTTTCAGCCGGCCCCCTCTTGGCGTGACAAGGGCGCGAGCCCGGAGGCTGCGAAAGCGCTCGCCGATTTGGCGACGCTGCTGCGGCCTCGAGTCCACAATCCGGGCGCTGGCAATGAGACACCGCCAGGATGGTCGAAACCAAGTGAGCATCGCCTCGCCTGCGTCGTCGCAAGACGTGGGCCCGGAGCTAGCGACATCGCCATTGTGCATGCGGCGATCCTACCGGGGAACTTCAACTACGGCCGGCAAAAATTGATCTCGCTGTTCAACTTCACGTTTCGGAAGTGGATCTCGATCGCCGCGGTGGTGCAAGTGGCTTGGATCGAGCGCGCCGGCAACGAGGAGGGCGATTGCGAGCCGGAACGGGAAATTTTCCGCCAAGCTCTGGCGGCCGCCAAACGGGGTCAGGAGGCTATCGAGGACTGGAAGACCAGGACGGTGTTCGCGGTGATGCGCGTCGATGCGGCGATGCTGGAAAAGATCGCGGCGATCCCAAGCGCTACGGCGGTCGGTAGTTCCCATGACAAGCTCGCGGAACTGATCGCCAAGGACGCTCGGACCGCCGGCCATCGGCGGTGGACGATCGTTGTGCTGGAGACTTACGAGGCAATGGCTTCGGCCGAGCCTGGACGGAAGAATCGAAGGGCCGTCGCGCTTGCGGTTCACAAGCGTCTCTTGCCGGAACGCAAAGAGGGGATCTATCTCGGAGCGCACGAGCGGAGCGTACATCGCGAGGCGCGGCCGCCTCGTGTTAATTCGCTCAGTCCCAGTCCAAGCGGCGCGGGGGTCGTTGACTAGGCGACGGTGACGCAAACCAGATCGCCGCGCCGTGTCGAACTTGCGCCCATACGGCAACCGCCTGGGGCGGCGACCAACCCACACTCAACGCGACGGCGCCTTTGAAGATCGTTTCGGGCGGGTCGGGATTTTTTTCATCGTGGTTAGTAAATCCGTAATTTGGGAAAAAGACGGGAGTTCGCTGTTTCATGGTTAACAGGCCGTTAACGGCCTTGCGTAAAACGCGGGACGTTCAATTGGCCTTACGGACGTCGTCACCCCCGCCTGAAGGCGGGGGTGTTTGGGACGGTCGGGGCTAGACGCCCTCGCCCCATAGGGGAAGTTAAGGATCTTCTATTTGCTTAGGCACCTATACACCCGCGGAATTGACGACGGGAGAAGGTTAACCGGGAACGCGCCATTTGAATGAAAATGTGACACGCACGTAAAACGTGTATATGTAGGACCTATTCCCGGATTGGGGGAATGGCATGGTGTTGTCGATCAAGGCGGCGGCGCATGCCGATTATTATTTCCAAGCGACTGGTCTCGAAACGCTTCCAGAATACGCCAATGGCGTGTGGTATGGGCGGCCGAAAGGGGCTGGCCTGGGAGTGCGACCGGGCCAGCCTATCTCCCCCCGAGATCTAGATTGCCTTCTTCGGCGTCGCGCCATCTCTGGCGAGCGTCCCACCTTCGGTCGAACGGAAGGGTCCACCGGACGGGATTTTGTGTTCAGCGCCCCGAAATCCGTTTCGATCTTTTGGGCTTTCGGCCTTCCGGCGACGCAAAAGGCGATCGAAGAGGCGCAGGTCCGCGCGGTAAAATCCGCCATTGACGTTTTCCTCGCCGAGGCTTGTCGCGAGCGATGCGGAAAGGGCGGCGTTATCCTGAAGCCGGCCGACACCGTGGTTGCGATCTTCAATCACATCGGAACGAGATTGGCGGCGCATGCCGGCCAAGGAACGCCGGCGGAGCTCAGATTCCAGGATCCCAATCTCCACACCCACGTTGTCGTTCCCGACCTCGTCATCAATGCCGAGGGCCGACTGAAGGTCGGCTTTACCGCCATGCATCGACATTGGAGCATGGCGCTGGGCGCCTGGTACCATGCGATGTTGGCGGCCGAATTGCGCAAAGCGGGCTTCGTCATCCAACCCACGGGCCTGAACGGTCTCTTCCAAATCGCGGATCGCAATGATCCCCCGGAGAATTGGCGCCCCTGGAGCGAATGGATCGTCGCCTTCAGCGCCAGAACCTACGGCAACACCGGCGTGCTAACCCGAACGGGACCGCTTCTCGAACGTTTCATGAGCAAGGAGGTTGGCGACGAGGAATTGCACCTCGACGAGATCGAAAAGCGACGCGCGCGCGCGGAATTCGAAGCCGCGCTGAAGCGGACGCGACAAGCGTTGGCGCGTCTTGAACCTGAACTCCTGACCGAGCTCTGGAAGAGGCATGCGGCGCGGATAGGGGAGATCCGGCACAGTCTGGTTTTCGAACCCCAGCCACGCAAAGCCGTCGCCGCCCTCGACAAAACACGCGAGAGTCGCCTGTTCGAGGATGCGGTCGCCGACGCATCGGCGTCCACCGCTGTGCTGCAAACGCAGGATCTTGTTCGCGCGCTGGCCTCTCGACTCGTCGCCGATCACCTGGACATGCGGCCAAGCTGGGCCTTGGTCGATAGGTTACAGGCGGATCCAACCCTTCTTACCGCCATCAAGGCGACCCAATCTTACAACCTGCGGCAATGGACAACGCCGACGATCGAGGCGCTCGAAAAGGGGATCGCTTCCATGGTCGGTCAGTTGACTGAAATTCGGCGCGACCCTCAGGCCCTGGTCCAGAGGACGTCGGCCGATCTATCCAGATTGAACGACGATCAGAGGCGACATGCGGAGCTGGCGCTTTCAAGCCAGCGGCTGACGGTGATCACCGGCGCTCCGGGAACGGGGAAGACCGAATTGCTTGGGCCGGTGATCCGAGCCTTTCGGCGGCAGGGCTCGAATTTCCATGTCGTGGGGGCCGCCGAAGCCTGGCAGCCCGCGCTCGCTCTCAAGGCGAAATTCGACATTCCGGCTTTTTCCCTGGCGCAGCTCTTTCACCAAGGCTTGCCGTCGTCCGCGGTGGACCCGGCGAACCCGAAGGACGCCAAGTCACGAGAGCGACGAATTCCAATCGGGACGAAAACCCTTCTCATCGTCGACGAGGCTGGCCTCCTGCCGACCAAACGCATGCACGCCGTTCTGGATTGCGTGCTCAAGCGAGGCGCCAAACTCATCTTGCTCGGCGATGACGGCCAGCTGAGCCCCATCGGCGCCGGCTCGGGCCTGAGGCTGGTTCAAGGGGCCATGAGGTCGGGCGCGCGGCCGCTAACGACCCTCATGCGGCAGAACCCCTCGCCTTTCAAAACCATTGTGGAAGGGCTCATCGACCTGAGAACCGCTTCGATCGCGCGCTCTCGGCTATTGCAGCCGGGCTCGGAGTCCGCCGCGGCGAGCGCGAACCTCGTCGCCGAAACTTTCCTTTCGTCCGGGACTTGGGCTTCGCACAAAAACTCTCATCTCGCCGTCGAAATGATTGTGGCGCCGTTGTTGGAGCAAATGAAGAGCCGCGATCCGCAAAAGGGCTCGTTGATCGCGCTGGCCCGCAGTCATCGAGAGATTCAGCATATCACACGCCAACTGAGGATCGGCATGCGGGCCGCCAACCTTCTCGAGGGACCGGATGTCGCGGTGCGCGCCGTCACGCCGATGGGCGTCACGGCCAAGCTTCAGATCGCCAAGGGCGAGCGGATTCGTTTCCTGGTGCGCAACCAGCGGCTCGGCGTTTTCAATGGAACGACGGCCACCGTGGTCGGCATCGAAATGATCGCGGCGGAACCCAGGCTTTCGGTCATTATCGATGATGAGCGATCGCCCCGCGCGGAAAGCTTCGCGATTGCCGAATTCTTCGACGATCACGGCCGAGCCCGAATTGCGCCGGCCTACGCCGGAACCGTCTATGGCGGACAGGGCATGACCGTCGACAATGTCATCGTTCTGAGGAGCGCGGCCATGACGTTCCGCGAGCTTTATGTCGCGATCACTCGGGCCCGCTTTGGCTGTCGGATCGTGGAGGTGAACGCTAAGCGAGCCTTCCTTGCCAAGTGCGAGGCGACGACGCCGGCGACGCGCCAGGCTATCCGGATATCCATCGCCCGCGAGTTGCTTTCGATCGCCCGCCGCGATCAGGTCAAGGCGAACGCCATGGATCATAGGATCGACGCCGTCGCCGAACATCGAGAGCCTTCGCAACCCTGGCTTTGGGAGGCGCTGTTCGAAGAGCGGTCGAATGGTTGGGGAGGCGTCGAATGGGGCTGCAACCCGATTTCGTCCCGGATAGGGGCGTCGCAGGTAGATCAGGCCAGATAGGAGAGCATGACAAAGTGTGGGGCGGGTCGGCTTACGGCTCTATTTTTGCGGGTAGCCGGGGTAGCATGGGGCAAAGCGTGACGTAGGAGTCGCCCTTGCCGAAACGAGCAAAACCATCTCCCGCTTCCGGGCCGGAAATATCCGACGCGATTATGCAATTCAAGGTTTGGCTG
>Ga0302320_10028701_pt1 | contig 10668 bp, 7 predicted proteins | sample Bog_T0_3_FD_202130 | JGI IMG/M metagenome (GOLD analysis project Ga0302320, IMG submission 202130) | Peat permafrost microbial communities from Stordalen Mire near Abisko, Sweden - Bog_T0_3 | ecosystem: Environmental > Terrestrial > Soil > Wetlands > Peat | place: Sweden: Abisko, Stordalen Mire... | reverse complement strand
CCTCGCAAGGGCAATTATATACTTGACATACCATACTTAAAGCCCTATGATTACTTCATGGACGGCATAAACACACTCCAAGAAGCCATTCTCCACTTCGCCAACTACGAGAATTGCTACGCGCTGATGATTAAACTGCGCTGGCCAGATGGCAAGGTTACTTGCCCTCGCTGTGGCGCTGAGAAGGTTACCTACCTCGCCAAGAACCGGGTATGGAAGTGCTATGCCGGGCATCAAATGCCTACGTTCTCGCTCAAGACGGGTACGGTGTTTGAGGACTCTCCGCTCGGTCTTGATAAATGGCTCCCTGCCCTTTGGCTGGTGGTGAACTGTAAGAACGGAATAAGCTCCTGCGAACTATCCCGCGACCTCGGGGTAACGCAAAAGACCGCATGGTTCATGGCTCACCGTTTGCGCTTTGCTCTGAAAGATGGCGGCTTCAACCTCCTCTCCGGTGAAGTAGAGGCCGACGAAACCTTCATCGGTGGAAAGTCCCGCAACATGCACGTCGATAAACGTGAGCGCCGGATTACCGGGACGGGCGGTAAAGATAAGACCGCCGTCATGGGTATGTTGGAGCGCGGGGGCAAAGTCCGTACCGTTGTAGTTCCTAACCGTAAGAAAGCAGCCCTTCAATCGGAAGTCAAGAAACACGTAGAAGCTGGCGCTGCGCTCTACACGGACGCCCTGCTCTCGTATGAAGGGCTGGGTGGTGAATACGCCCACCAAGTAGTAGACCACGCCGTTGAGTATGTAAACGGTCGGGTTCATACCAACGGTCTTGAGAACTTCTGGTCGCTACTCAAGCGCGGCATCTCCGGAACCTATGTAAGTGTAGAACCCTTCCATTTGTTCCGATACCTTGACGAGCAATCCTTCCGCTATAACAACCGTGCTACTAAAGACAACCCGATGAACGATGCCAACCGCTTTACCTTGGCGCTGACTCAGATTGTAGGCAAGCGGCTCACCTACCAACGGCTAACCGGGAAAGCACGAGTGCAGTAGATGTACTTTTTAGAACCTACTCAGGAGGATTACCATCAATGCCCCTCTATCTCGTCAGTTATGACATCGCCGAAAAGAATCGTGATGAATACCAAGAACTTTGGGACTACCTCGGTAATCTTGGCGCTGTCAAAATTCTCTATTCCGAGTACGCTGTGCCTTTTACTGAGAAGGCATCTGGTCTGGTAGATAGAATAAAATCGCATCTTCAGAAGGGTGACCGTCTATTGGTTTGCGAGCTTTTCGACAACAATGACACATGCTTTTGGACTAACCTTAAGGTCAGTGACGACCTCTTCCGAAAGTTGCTGACAAAGTACGCTCGAAGTTTGAACTGACTTCGTCAGTTCCTCAGGGCTGTCAGCAGCAATTGATGTAAATTTAACTGTATCAAGGAGCAAGCATAATGCAGCGTGCTCCTCGTTACTCTCAGGTTCAATGTGTAGTCCGCACTGCCACCAGAATACCTTCATTTCACACCTCGGCTTATTTACTCTCGACTTAGGCGAGCACATTATCGCCCTTGAAGTATTAATACTGTGCCCTGCTCACCTGTCGCGGAGAAATTTGGGGATTTATTTTAATCTTGCAAGTTGCTCAATAATCGGTAGAATTCGAGCGATTCCTTGCAGCCTGAAAACAGGATGGTCTACCGATGAAACATGCCCTTATTGCTGTCTTTGTTATCCTCGTGTTTGTGTTTGGCGCTTATTGGGCGATGCACAACCTGAGAGTAGGTGGTGTGCCCGAGAAACAAAAGGAAGTTGCTACCAACGTGCCTGTACCCGCGAAACACACAGTGGCTAGTGCGACAGCTACGCCCACGAAGGAAGTAGAGAAACCCGCCGAAATTGAAGGAATCATCGACCCGAAACACGATGTCGCATCGTTTGTGGGCACCCCGGTACCAAATGAATGCGGAACAATCGGGCAGCCTGTAGACTGCTTAGAAAAAGAAGTTACCGTTAACCTCTCCGAGCCGTGGCACGCACCTTTTGGTGGTGTCCGGACAGATTCCAGCTTCTACCAATGGACGTTAAAAACGCAAGATGGTGGGTACATAACGCTTGCTTATGCGTTTAATGTGTCGTTAGGTGACGAACCGAATTATAATCCTGACGATCACTTGGTAGGAAGTGAGTGTCCGACCAAAATCGAAGTCGGGAAACCATATCGCTTTGGCCGCAATGGGGAAACCGTAGTATTTCGGTATGGCGATCACGGCGAGTACCGGAGCTATTTTCTGTTGCTGGGTAAGTGTAGCTCAGTGCGCGAATGCCAAAGCATTCCCCGCCGGATGCAACTCTCTCCAAACTGGAAAGAAGCAGTCGCTCCGTGGGAGTGGCAAGAGTTTCGGCAGAGGAAGCAGCAAGCCGAGCAGCGAAAGGAGTACCTCGATACCCCGCGCTAAACCTGATACATAAGTATCAACCATAGTTGATGAGCCAGCGGACAGGCTTACCGATGATAATTTATTTTGGGTGAGAACGACTCGCCTTTTTCTTCTTCAGCACCGCCTTCTTGCTGAAGGGATTCGGTACCTGACTCTTGGGTACCGACAGCACCGCCTTCAGCGCCTCTATAAATCGCACTGCGGCGGGCTGTCCTTCGTCCATTTCAGGGTGGGGTTTCATCTAAAGTATAATACTCCGGTTCTATAAATCCTGTCAGATATGTACCTGTAGCATTATAGATTTATTCTCCTGATGTACGCGCTTGGGAGCGTCTTCTACATGAAACGAGCCACGGTCGCACTTGCTCTGCTCTGCACAGTAGCAATCACAACCTTAGGCGTTTGCCAAACCAAAAACGACAGAGGGGTTGCCAAAGGCAGCGGCGGCCAAGGTGCTAACCAGCACAGCGAAGCTGATAAGAACCAGCAACACACCACAAGCCCGCTTCCTAACGGAATTGTCGTCATCAATAATCAGAACACCTCCCCAGAACATGACGCACATGCAAACCAGACCGACGAGGAACTCGCCAACCAGACCGACGAGGAACTCGCCAAGTTCACAGGGTATTTGGTTTTGGTCGGTGCTTTGCAGTTGGTGGCGCTGGTCGGCCAAGCCGTTGTTTTCTACTTCACACTCAGACAAATTGGTAAGCAAGCGGACATTATGGAGCAGCATAGAACCAGTTTGGAGGAGCTTGCCCGAGCTGCTGGTGACAACGCCAAAGCTGCCCGATTGACCGCTCAATACATCATCAACGCCGAAAGAGCTTGGATGGCGGTAACCCATGAAACATCCCGCAGCGATGATAGTCTCTGCTTTTTCTCCTGCCTTAATCAGGGCAGAACTCCAGCCCAAATTGTAGGTGGGAGTTCTACGCATTTGTTTGTTTCTAACCCCGATAACCTCCCTGTCCCACCGATATACTCCGGCTCTTTTACTATGCCGGGTAACACCCTTATCGTAAATAAAGACAGCTTCGGGGTTAAACCCGAGTTTGACCCTGATAGCATCCTTAACCAAAACAATAAGTGGCAGTTGGTTAAAAACCGGGAGGAGTATCTCGTGTTTTATGGACGTATTTGCTACGAAGATGTTTTTGAGTCGGCAACTACTAAAGTTATCCACGAGACTGGCTGGTGCTATGCCTACTTTCCCGACAAGGGATTTACCGCTTGCGGCCCCGCAGAGTATCAGCAACACACCTAGCGCCAGCGCCAAAGACCTTAGGCGGCGTGGTATGTCAAGTATATAATTGCCCTAATTAGGACGTGAGGCATGCTGTTCAACGCTACATTGAGTAGGAAGTCCGAATGTGGAGCGAGGATACTTGGATTCTCTTTCGCCGCACGTGCGAAAGCAATCAGCAACCACAATCTTGCATGCATATTATAGAAATGCAGGCCAGTTGCGGCGAAGGCTCCGCCCGCATCTGCCTTGGCCAGATTGAGGAGTTGTGTCACCACATTCTCGCGTCCCAAGGCGCACAATCCTCGAACCACGTGCGCCGATTCCCATCGAACACTAGTCTTCGGTGCTGCCAGTCCCGCCCATACGTAACCCGCAACTGCACCCTCCACATCTAGCGGGGGCTCAATACGCGCAGACCAGGGACCATCGCCGTCGTTCTCCTTGAGCACGTCATCGTACAGGTTCAAGCCGAATGTGAGCGCCTCGAGGGCTTCCTTCTTCGACAACTTCAGGGCAACCAGTCCGACCAGCGAGAACAAACGTTCTGCACGTAGGGGATCCGTCCCCTGCCCCAGCGCCGACAAAACGTGATCAGCGACGTCAACCTTGGTGAAATTGCACAGTTCGGCCGCCAGATCGAATGGAAACAGATCATAGCCTCGACCACTCCTAATCTCCAAGCAGTGAACGCGGCAAAAATCTTCGAGCATTTGGCGTAGCGCGTCCCTCACGGACAATCGGTTTCGCCAAGAGTCGGGTACGTGCTCGATAAACACGCGCACTTCATAAGGACTTGCGTCCTTCAGACTAGGTAGGGTGCGAATGAACTCTGCTTCGGCTCCGACCTGAATGCGTTCGCAAGCCTCTTCGAAGAACCCCGCCATTCCCCCAACATGTGGCCCGTTTCGGAATCGAGTGTACGCAAGCGACACACCTTCAGCGGTGGTGAGATTGACTCCCTCAAAAACAACGTCCCAGTTCCTGAGTTCGGTTTGTATCTCCACTTCAACGCCATTATCGCCACTAGGCTTGGTACTGCTCGCTTCGTCCGTTCTCTTTTTGAGGTTAGCCAGTTCATCGACGCCGGGCACTGTCAGCCCGTGCGAAGCAAGCAATGCCTTCAACTCTTGCCATGTCTTACTGCTATAGCCGTTCAGCACCAAATAGTGAAATGCGAAATTGGCCAAGGCCGATTTTTCCGCCGTAGAAACAGACGCTCTCAACGCACGCTCGACCAGGTTCACTGGATCCCATTCGGCGCGGAAACCAAGGAATGCAAGCGCCGTCCCACAATCAATATCACAGCGCTCTAGGAGGAATTCGATGGTCGCGGGCAACAGTCTCTCATCCCTTCCGAATCTCCTATCGCGCCATCGGCTAAGAATCGTCAATGAAGAAGAGGGGCAGAGACCGGCGATCGCCCTAACTGATCCCATCCAATCAAAGTGTTTGTCCCTCACGACGTATTCATAGGTCAATTCGGCACAGCGGGAAAGTCCGTAGGCGGCTTTAGGCGCGGGATTTTCCCGATCAGCTGCACTATCCGCCAGATCAAGCATTGCGGCCCAGCGGGCGAGGTTCTCGTCTCCAACCTTTCCAGCTACTTCTATCGCTTCATCGAAATACGCCTTAGCCTCTGGCGCACTCAATGCCAGCAGCGCCCTCGCCAAGTCGACGTACACCTCTGCTTTTGAATCCGCATTCTCTCGTGCGTCACGCATGATCACGAATGCTTGGTGTGCGTATCCGTGTGCGTACTGGTGTAGCGGCCCGGTCCGAGCGGACAGTCGCGCAAGCTCCGTCAGGGTAGGTGTGAAGAGAGGGCGCTCGCGCGAGGCAATCCATTGGTGAAGTTCGCTCACTGACGATGCGTCGGTAGAGTTTGCTATCAGCAGAACCGCTAGCCAGAGTCGTGCAATCTCATTGGAAATGTCCCAATCCTCCCGGTAGCCATTACCACGCGCATTTGCTGATGCTGCTCGAACATCGGCCAAAGTCGCCGAGACCGCATCGGGCACCACCCGTCCCAGCAACGCATCAGCCCAGAGCGTGTGCCAGGGTAACAGTGCACCCACACCTTCCCGAAACTCTCTTACCTCCTGCGAGTCCGGGGAGGCGCCACGCTCCATTTTTTGGCGCAGCTCCGGATAAGCGAGATCATTTATGCCGATGACTTGATTCGTTAAGGCGGCGCGTAGCGCATAGACGCGTAACAGCGTAAACCTTGATCTTCCATATCTGGAACTGAGACCACGGGGCGGGGAATCCGGGAGATACCGGGTAAGAATTTGTATCAATTCACCCTGATCGAAGCCCGGAAGCTCTATGGCCGATTCAACAACGGCAACAACGGCAGCAAGAAGCTCGTGCTCACCCTGCCATCGGCTCGGTTCTTCTAGCTTTTCGTTGGGAGGAGCCAATAGAGATAGGGCCCTCCTTACGACGCTGGAGGGCGGGTTCCTGTGGATATTTCTGAGCTCAAGCGTGATGGCGAGGAGAAGCCAGATATCATTCCCAGCAGCAGTGGCAAGGTCATCCAGATCTGAGTATCTGGCATGATCTACAAATCGTCGAGCTAGAACTCTCCCTGAGCGGAAGGAGACTTCTCGTGGCGTCCATCCGCGGAAGCTCTTGGCGCAACCCTCCGCCCCGTGAATCTGGAAATGCGCCATTCCCAATTCCGCGATGTCTAGGTCTGATATCTCCTCCTCCCCTCTTTGCTCATCATTGAGTCGACTCCAGTTCCAGAGCCATTCCTCGGCCATTCGAAGCCGACTTCTGGCCTCGCCAACGAGCTCAACCTTGCCCGACATCAGCCCGGCCTCATAGGCATTTTGAGATCCGACCCAACCAGACCCAAAGGTTCTTCTAGAGACAATCTCCTGAATCCGATCCGTATCAAATAACTTTGCGACCAAGTCTGTGTTCGATTGAAGGAGTTCAGCCTCGCGTCCGTACCCCGCGCTCTCACCTCCCGCTTTCAAAGCCAATTTTGCAGTGTCGGCGTGCCGCCCCCTCCGTAAGCTTGCCTTGAGAGCGAATTGAAGGCGCTGGAGTTCAATGTCCCGACGTTCAATCCGGCTCGTATTCGGCAGCCCGTCGGAGGACAGAGCCATGTCCACCAACTCTCCGATCTGGCCAGCCTCCAACATCAGCTGCGGCACCACAGACGCGACATAAGGACTGGATGAGGCAAGCGGCTTCAGTACCTCTAGAAACGCGACGAGATCAGAGGACGTCGCTTTGAATCGTTCCCGGAACCAGGTCTCCGCTGGTTCATCAAAAAACTGAATTGTGGCGCCAGCGACATGTAACGGGCGTCCGAGATCGACGGCGAAGCTCATGATAGCCGCTTCGCTTACACCAGACATCGACGCGAGCACCGAGATTGGGATGAGCGGTCGCAAAATGGCCAACCCCCTGCAGACGCTTTCGATCTGCATCCTCTCGGCTGGTACGGCGAGATCGCGGACTCTCGTAACAGCGTCTTCGAGCAGGCTTCCAATCGCCATCTCAACCGTAGTAGGGTTTGGGCCTAACAAACGTAGAACGTCGCTTAGGGGCAGGCCTCGCGAGACTGCCATTGTTTGCACTCTAGGATTGTGTGAACTCAGTGAGTGAAACTCATCCACGTCACGTTCCGATGCGTGCGGGAAGCAGTGGCGGAGGTGAATGGCCGTTTCGTCTCGACTAAAGGTACGCAACTCGAGACGCAAGACCATGGCTGTGGGGTCTAGTAGAGCTTGCCTCTCCGTTCGGCAGAGAGCAACCAAGCGAACGCCTTCAGGTAACTCTTCGCGAAGCAGGTCGCGAATAAAGGACCGGGGCTCACTAATTTCATCTGCCGCAAGCTGAGCATTGTCTGCCGCATCGACCACTATGCAAAGCAGGGCTGCAGGATTCTCCGCTCTGATTGTTGCTACGCTCTGCTTCAAGCGATAAAGAAACGCACGTAAATACGCAGAAGAGTCGGCGCTCGCTGCCGGGATGAGCGGATGGCAAGAACCCTTCCCAGCTAGTTCATTTGCGATTTGGACTAGCCCTGTCTTGTGACGATGTCGATAACGGCTTGGACTCCGGTATTCACCATTTCCAAAGCAATCGTACAAAACGCACATCGATCCAGCCGGTAGGAGCGCTTGGATACGAGTTGAGAAGACCGTTTTGCCAACGCCCGCCGCAGCATGGAGCAAGACCGAACGCTTTTCTGCGCCAACGATCTTGGCCACCAATTCTGATTCCTGCTCTCTCGGCACTACATCCGGGACTGGCGTTACTAAACACGGCGCCGGGAACAACCCTGATTCGTCTGTCTTTAAGGCCCGGAGCACGTCCATCTTGGTTATGGAGGGGCTGGAAGCATGATGGGAAAGAGCTTTCTGAGTTACGAGTTCCTTCAGCTGGACAGGCCCATCAATATCGGCTTCCGGAAGGTACCCACTATAATCTTGGAAGAGCAGGTTTCGTTGCGACCAATATCCCTCTTGGCTGCCTTCAATCCGAAGGCACTTGCAGAACAGTCCAAGCTCAGATCCATGTAACCCAGTAAACTTCTCCAGCTTCTCGTGATTGGATGCGCTTCTGGCAGGAATTCCGCCAGCAGCGTCCTCTATTGCTCCTTTAAAATCGGGGTCAATCGGTCTGTTCGAGACGAACCAACACTCCAACTTTCCGACGGAAAGTTCTTCCCCCAGGCGCTTCCGAAGCCCAATATAGCGTTTAGCAAACTTACCTATTGTCGCCTCAAGCCCGCTGGGCGTCCAAGCCTCATCCGCGTGCAAAGTAGAGTGTTTGAGCTGGATGTATCGCACCAGAGTCGCCAGCGTGACGTCTTCGCTACCGAAGTACTCCCCAACATCGATGATTTCCTCACCATCCTCCACTGGTTTTCCCGCAGGGAACTCGGTCGAAGATGCACCTTCAATTGTTACGGCAGTGAGGCCAGAAGTCGGCGAAAGTAGCCTCAGGCAGCGTCTAGCGGCCCACCAGTAATGGAACTGGTCGCCGTCTCGGCTAGCGCGAACCAACATGCTACTCGACTTCGTAGATTCGGTCGTCGCAGTCCTGCTGCTCTTCCCATTCGCATCATCCGTTCGTTCATTCAGCGAATCTGGGGCGGTGGGTGAAGCTTTCGGAGCCTTTCGGCGGCTAGTCGTTTGCTTTTTCATGGTCTTCACCGATGGTAGCTCGAAAGTCATTCCTAGGCCATTCGGCTTGCATTCGGCTGCGGAAGGTGAGCGCGACACAGAACGTAAAGGCGGCCAGCATTGCGGCACCAGCTTGGGGCGATTGCGGCACTTCAGGTGGTGCGCATGGGGTGTTGCGGGCCAAGCCCAGCGGTTAGGGATTTGCGCACTAGTTCATAACCTTCTGACGCAAGCAAACATCTCCACTGATCGCGGCTTAAGTTCCATTTCCCGTCAGCGGTTGGCTGGCGATTGCCGCAATCCAGCCGGCCGATTTGCTTCCCCATAACAATTCACTCACGTAGCCCCGTCAGTTTGAGCTACGTCAGGAGCTTATACCCAATGATTTCCGACAAAGCCATGTTGATCTGCCTCCATATCACGATGTGGACAGCACGCAAGCACGACAAGCGTGTGTCCGAGGAAGTAGCACAGTCCCACGAAGCAAACACGAATGCCGGCCGCTACAACAAGCATCTGCTCGATCAGGCCGAAAAGCTGGAGGAACTGCGTACACTTGCAAGCCAGATTCGCCAGTATTTCTACAAGGTGACTCTGCCCTGGTCAGATGAGGGGTATCGCTTGCTCCCGTCCCACCTCTACTTCGAGTTCACCAACCAGATGAGCGAATTCAAGACCGGGTACGAACGGCTGGTGCGAGAGTTTCTCGACGCCTATCCGACCTATCGCGAACAGGCCCGCAGCAGCCTTGGCCTTCTCTACCGCGATAGCGACTACCCGGACTGGTCGAAGCTTACTGAGAAGTTTGATCTGACAACCGACATTCTCCCCGTACCTTGCGGCGAAGATTTCCGCGTCACGCTTGGCGAGGAGGAGAAGGCTCGCGTTGCCCGCGAAATTGATCAGCACGTGAAGCAGTCACTCACGCGGGGCATGTGCGAGTTGTGGTCGCGTCTCATGCAGGCGGTCGCCCACCTAGCCGCACAATTGGAACGACCGAAGGCCCGTTTGCACACGTCCACTCTCCGCAACGTGACCGAGATAGCCGATCTCGTTCCCCTGTTGAACGTAACCAAAGACGAAGAGCTCACGGCGCTCGCGCAGGAGACAAACTCGCGGCTCGCCAACTTCACCCGCCAGGAACTCGCAGAGCATCCAGCGGCGCGCGCTCGGGCGGCGGGAATTGCAAACGATCTTGCAGCCAAGATCAAGCACGCGATGAAAGATCGCGGCTATGACGCCTTGGATGAGTCTGCCGCCATTGGCCGTGTTTCCGGAACAGTGGAAGCTACGGCCTTGGAGGTGCAAATGCCTGATCCGAAACCAACCGATGCGACGTCCCAACCCGCGCCAGCACCCGAGGCTGACCAGATAGTTATGCGGATGCGGGACTACATGGAGCTGATGGCATCATGACAAACCTCTCCGCGGCCGTCCGGCTCAAGCAGGGCCGGACGAAGCTGCTGCTCGATTTCCCATTCTTCGGAGTCCTCATCCTGCGACTCAAGGACAGGGAGACTCCCTCGATCGAGACTATGGCGACCGATGGCGTCTCCCTGTTCTATAACCCTGAATTCGTTGCGAAGCTGACGCCGCCGGAACTGCTTGGCTGCCTGGCGCACGAAGTCATGCATCCGGCGTTGCAACACCACACCCGGCGGGGGACGCGCTCGCCGAAACGCTGGAACGTCGCGTGCGACTTCGCAATCAACCCGCTCATCCGGGACGCGAACCTCGCTCTCCCTGCCGGTGCACTCTACGATCCACGGTTTCGAAACCTCAGCGCTGAGCGGATTTACAACCTCATTGCCGAGGAAAATAATGGCGACTCCGCCGGCGGCCAGGGCGACGGTTCCACGAGTTCCGGA
>Ga0302320_10028700_pt1 | contig 10668 bp, 8 predicted proteins | sample Bog_T0_3_FD_202130 | JGI IMG/M metagenome (GOLD analysis project Ga0302320, IMG submission 202130) | Peat permafrost microbial communities from Stordalen Mire near Abisko, Sweden - Bog_T0_3 | ecosystem: Environmental > Terrestrial > Soil > Wetlands > Peat | place: Sweden: Abisko, Stordalen Mire... | reverse complement strand
TCCGCGTAGCGGATGGCGTCCAGGACGTTATCCGCCTCGGCGCATACTGCCATATCCCCTCGCTTCGAGATGATTGAGGCCAGGCGCTCCCTGAACATGGGATGATCTTCAACCAGGAGGACATTAATGACGGGTGTGACGGTTTCAGCTTGCATGGATGGAATCAGGGTTCTTGGTGCTCGGAAGCGGGGCGCGACAGCAAATCCGTGTGCCTCCCTGGGGCAAAGGTGCGATTTCCATGGTACCGTCCAGGACTCCGGCCCGGTAGCGCATGCTCCGCAGCCCCATGCCGGAGCTGGGGCTATCGAGCGAGCCGATGCCAAGGCCGTTGTCCTCGATGGTAAGGACCACGTGCTGGGCTGCTATCGCAAGTCGGATGGCGATCTCGCTGGCATGCCCATGCCGGACCGCATTGGAGGTGGCTTCCTGTGCGATGCGGTAAAGGTGGGTGGACATATCCCGGTTGCCGATCAGCACCTCGCCGTCGGGCTCGAAGGTGCAGTCAATCTCATGCAACCGGCGGGTATTGGTGGCCAGGTCGTCGAGCGCGGACACGAGTCCGGCTTCGTCCATGTCCACCGGCGCGATGCCGCGCGCGATGTTCCGAGCCTGGACGATCGCTTCCTTCAAGAGCTCATGCAGTTCCGCCGCCGTTTCCGCTTCCGGCTGGTAGCGTTCCGACAGATCATCCCGCAACGAGCCCGTCACACAGGTGATACCGGCAAGGTACTGGCAGAGGCCATCGTGGAGATCCGCCCCGATCCTTTGCTGCTCCCGCTCGCTGGCGCCCACGATGTCGCGCTCCAGCTCCCGCAGGCGCCGCATATCCGCCAGCCAGGCCTCCATACTGTCGCGGCGAGCCTTGATCGCCATGCCGCCCGCGGCGACGAACGCGAAGAAAATGAGCCGGACGATGGTCTCCCAGATTTGCACCCAACTCGCAAAGTAGGGATGGCCAGCCTTCCAGTCCGCCCACCACCAGACGATCGCGCTTACCAGGACGATCAGGATCGTGTGATTGCGGTCCAGAAACCAGACCGTAAAAAGGATTGGGCCAACATAGAACAGGAAGAAGCTGATCTCCCAGCCGGTGATGTAGTCGAAGAATCCGATGCTGAACGTCGCCAGCAGCGCCAGGATCAGCAGGGAACTCTTGGATTGGGAGCGGCAATATTGGGGAAAGGACGTCATCGTCGACAGGAGTGCTTGATATCAGCAATTTCCCGGCCAAAACCTGTCGGGGGCAACGGGGGCTGCGGGCGGGTGTTGCAAAAATGAGAACTCATAAGTGCAAAAATAGTGCCAGAAACGCGGAGAAAGTTTTTGACAGCGATTATGGAAAATATAATGTGCCACCCAACAGACGCCCGGCATCCGATGCCCTTGGCGTGCGAAACCTGAAGGAAACCACCCTAATGAATGACAAGAGCAAGGCTGTGCTGTGGATCTGTTTCACGGTGCTCGTGGCCTCCGGAATGAAGTACGTGCCTCCCTATTTATTGGAACAACGCAGGCTGGACATACAGGAACGCCTCATGGATGTGCGCGAGGATACTTTTCTCCACCAGAAACCGACCCCGACGGTCTCCGACCCGGGCGAGGTGCATGCGAACAGCTCGCAGTTACTCTAGCGGTTTACTGGTAGGGCGACCAGAAGTCCGGCCCTGCAACATCGGACAGGGCATCGGCGGTCTTGTTCGGAACTTTGGGCCGTTCGCCAATGGTGAAGGGGCCATAGGCATCGCCAAAGGCATCCTTGCCATCGCGACGGTAGGCATCGGATTTGGGGTCCAGATACTTGCGAATATCGGCATACGTAGGCCGGAAGCCCCCGGTTTTTCCATTATCGAGGGCGTAATGCTCGATGGCCGATTCCAGCGTGACGAGATCGGCCTTTACCCGCTGCGCCTTGCGGGCTTTCCATTCCGCCAGGAAATGGGGAACCATAATGACCACCATGAGGGCCATGATCACGAGGATGACCGCGATCTCGATAATGGTAAAGCCACGGCGGGCTGATCTGGAGGACGGCGGTTGCGGCATTGGGCGCTGCTAAAGGAAGGGGGGCAAAAGGGGTGGAGCGATATCTATGCCGGGCCGCGCACCGCCGCGCAAGCGGGCTTTCCACATGAGCCACGGAGATTACAAACCTGCGCAAACCCGGAGTGAAACCTCCCGGCGAATGGGCAGGTCAACGGTGATCGGTTGCGCCCCCCGATGCCCTCGCCTTCCGGTGGCCGTCGGAATTGCCGTTGGATCCGCCATCCGGCTTCGGGGTGGCGTGGATCGATTCGCGGATGGCGCGCAGGAGCTTGCGCTTGGTATCGGGATGGGGCGGATGGGGCCGCAGGGAGAGGGCAAAGACGGAATTGAGCTGGCGAAACTCGGCAATAACCTGTTCGGCGCGATCTCCGAATTCGACCCTGGAATCCTGGAACGCCTCCTCCTCCCCCTCCTCGAGCGCGCCCACTACGTAAAGGCGGGCGAGATTTTCAAATTCCGTAAAGGTCATTTTCTGGCGATCTGTAAGGATGCGGGGGTTGGCATTGAGGGCGAATGGATTTCGTACCCTTACCGGAGTATTCGTTTCAACGTGGATTTCAGGTGGACTTATCTTGCTCAGCTTTTAGCGGGAATGGTGCCAGAGCGCCCAAAAGTGACATCCTGAGCCAATCTCGAGCGATGGATGGGCGGGAAATCAGGGGCGGCGGCAGCCAGCAGCTACCCAGACTGCCCGAAGGGATGCTCTTCTTTCCTTCGTACCATGGACGCGTTTTCATGGTTGCTGCGGGGGATCGTTTTGATGCAAATGATCGGCCCCGGTTTTTCCCCGGGGCCTACCCTTTATGCTGAACAAGAAATTTCCCCGTCTGCTGCCAGAACCGATCGTCAAGAACATGCGGGTGGCGGAACTGATCGACACCACCTTCAAGGCCTACAACGGGGGCCGGCTCGGCGAGGGGTGCCGGCTGCTCACGGAGAAGATGCTCCCCGGGAATGGGACGGTGGGGATGACGCTGACGGGGGCGTTGACGCCGGCGGGACTTGGAAGGTCCGCGATTGCGCCGCTCATGAAGGCAGGGTTTGTGGACTGGATCGTCTCGACGGGGGCGAATCTGTACCACGATCTTCATTACGGGCTGGGGATGGAGCTCTATGCGGGATCGCCTTTCCTCAACGACGTGGACTTGCGCCATGACGGGGTGATCCGGATATATGACATCCTGTTCGATTATTCGGTGCTGCTGGATACGGATGCGTTTGTGCGGCAGGTGATCCAGGGGCCGGAATTCCAGAAGACGATGGGGACGGATGAATTCCATTACCTGCTGGGGCGGTATGTGCATGAGCGGGAGAAGAAGCTCGGGCTCAAGGACACGAGCGTGCTGAGCGCGGCGTACCAGTACGCGGTGCCGATTTTCACGAGCTCGCCGGGGGATTCGTCGATCGGAATGAACGTGGCGGCGATGGCGCTGCGGGATTCGGCGCTGCAATTTGACGTGAACCGCGATGTGAACCAAACGGCGGCGATTGTGTACCAGGCGAAGTCGAGCGGGTTGACGAGCAGTGTGTTCATCCTGGGCGGGGGTTCGCCGAAGAATTTCATCCTGCAGACGGAGCCTCAAATCCAGGAGGTGATGGGCATCGAGGAGCGGGGGCACGATTACTTTTTGCAATGCACCGATGCGCGGCCGGATACGGGTGGGCTGTCCGGGGCGACGCCGGCTGAGGCCGTAAGCTGGGGGAAGATCGATCCGGATAACCTGCCGGATTGCGTCGTGTGCTATACGGACTCGACCATTGCGCTGCCGTTGATCACGGCCTATGCGCTGAGCCGCCATGCGCCACGGCCGCGGAAGCGGCTCTATGAGCAGCGGGACGCGATGCTGGCGACACTTAAGGCGCAGTATCTGAAGCGGGGGACGGTGGAGAAGATCGCGCATCGCACCGATTTGAAGAAGGCGCGCCCGCGCACGGGGCGTACTGCCGGGACGGCTGCGCGAAAGGGGAAGCCATGACGATCCTGAAGCCGGGCGATCCCAATTATAAATCTGCGCTGGCCGCGCTGAACCGGACGGCGGAGCCGGACCCAGGGGTAAGCGACACGGTGGCGAAGATCATCGCGGATATCCGGAAGCGGGGGGATGCGGCGCTGATCGAGTTTACCGAGAAATTCGGAGGACCGAAGCTGGCGTCGGGGCAATTGCGGGTGAGCGCTGCGGAATACAAGGCGGGGGAGAAGGTGGTCGATGCCCGGACGCGGACGGCGGTGGCCGTGGCGCACGCGAATGTGCGGGAATTCGCCGAGAAAAGCCTGCGGAAGAGCTGGAATGGGAAGAACCGGCAGGGAGCCCGCGTCGGGGAACGGTTCGATCCGTTTGAGCGGGTGGGCATCTATGTGCCCGGGGGGACGGCGCCGCTGGTCTCCACGGCGGTGATGACCTGCACACTGGCCGCGGCGGCGGGAGTGCCGGAGATCGTGGTGACGACGCCGGCGGACAAGGCGGGAATCGTGAACGGGGCGCTGCTCCATGCGCTGCGCGTGGCGGGCGCGACGGAGGTGTACAAGGTGGGCGGCGCGCAGGCGGTGGCGGCGATGGCATACGGGACGGAGAGCCTTGCCCCCGTGCTGAAGATTTTTGGGCCTGGCAACGCCTATGTGGTGGAGGCGAAGCGGCAATGCTTTGGGCGGGTTGCGATCGATCTGCTGCCGGGGCCGAGCGAGATCCTGGTGATCGCCGATGGATCGGCGAACGCAGAGTGGATCGCAGCGGACCTGCTGGCGCAGGCGGAGCATGGGCATGGGAGCGTGGTGCTCTTCGTGACGGATTCCGCGCGGATGCTGAAGGGCGTCGCGGCGGCGTTCGTGGCGCAGTTGGCGAAGCTCTCGCGGCAGACCCATCTGAGCGAAGTGACGACGCACATGATCCTGGTGAAGAACCTGAAGGAGGCGGTGAAGCTGGCCAATGGATTCGCGCCGGAGCACCTGACCATCGTCGCGAAGAATGACGAGAAGCTGGCGGTGCAAATCCGCACGGCGGGAGCGATTTTCCTAGGGGGATATTCGCCGGTGGTGGCTGGGGACTTCGTGGCGGGACCGAGCCATGAGTTGCCGACTGGGGGCGCCGGAAAATCCTTCCCCGGCCTGACCGTCGATCAATTCCAGCGCCGCACCAGCGTGGTGCGGCTGGACAAGAAATCCCTCGCCGCCCTGCTCCCCGCTATCCAGACATTCAGCGAGATCGAGGGGCTGGATGCGCACGGTCGCTCCGCCACAATCCGATTTGAGTGAGAGGAATCCAGAATTTTGACAGGATTTACAGGATGGGCTTTTGTGAAGGCGGTGAAACTGCCCGGGCTCGCCACTCTCCCGAGTGGCAGATTTACAGGATCGATTTTTGGGACGGCGGCGAAACCGGTAGTTTGCATCCTGTAAATCCTGATTAAAAACCCGCAGTTGCGGGTCCTGTCTAAAAATTCCGGTAAATAAACCTCTGATGAAGATCGGGATTATCGGCTGCGGGAAGATCAGTTCCGCTTATCTCTCGTGCGCGAATTTATTTCCGTTGCTGGAGATCACGTGGTGCGCGGATCTCCTCCCCCGCCGCGCAAAGGCGCAGGCGCGGGAGTTCGGAGTGCCGAGGAGCGGGACCGTGGCCCAATTGCTGGCGGATCCCGACGTGGATCTGGTGATCAATTTAACGATCCCAGCAGCGCATACCGAGGTGAACCGGGCGATCCTGATGGCAGGGAAACATGTGTTTTGCGAGAAGCCGTTTGCGTTGAACCGGGAAGACGGAGCTGAACTGCTGGCGCTGGCGCGCAAGCAGGGCCTGCGGATCGGAAGCGCGCCGGATACGTTCCTGGGCGAGGCACACCAGACCTGCCGGAAGCTGATTGATGGCGGAGCGATTGGGAAGGTGGTGGCGGCGACGGCGTTCATGGCGTCGCACGGGCCGGAAGGGTGGCATCCGAATCCGGCTTTCTTCTACCAGCCGGGCGCGGGACCGATGTTTGATATGGGTCCGTATTACCTGACGGCCATGGTGAACATGATGGGGCCGATGGCGCGGGTGACAGGATTCGCGGCGACGGCATTCGCGGAGCGAAAAGGGGGCGCGAAGAGTCTGCCGCGCAAAAAGTTCAAGGTAACGACGCCGACGCATTTAACGGGAGCGATTGAATTCGCGAGCGGGGCGGTAGCGACGGTCATCATGAGTTTCGATGTCTGGGGCCATTCGCTCCCAATGCTGCAACTGCACGGGACGAAGGGATCGCTCGATGTGCCGGACCCGAACGGAACCCATGGCACACCGGCGACGTACAAAATTGCTGCCAAAAGCTGGGAGCCGGTTCCCCTCGCCTATCCGAGCATTTATGGGGAGAAGTATGGGCGCGGCGCTGGGGTGGCGGAAATGGCGGAAGCGATCATCGAGGGTCGGCCCCATCGTGCCAATGGAGAGATGGCGCTGCATGTGGTCGATGCAATGCAGGCGATTCTGGAATCGGCGGAGAAGGGACGGGCCGTAGAACTGGGGACGCGGTGTGAGCGGCCGGTGGGGATTGCGAGCTGAAGTGTGCGGGCTACATACGCGACCCGCCCCTTCAGAGCTTTTGACGGCGGAACGGATCGTTCGTACCTCCAGGGAGGTTTATATGAAGTCTAGCTTGGCCGACACCGTCTCATTCTAGCCCATGCAACGCTCCATAAGCGTTAACTTGCTCGCACTGATTGAGCTGTGCGAAATTGTCTCGATCCAGCAGGAAGCAGGAGGACGAGCCAGAGCCGAGGTTTTGAAGTCCCGCAGGGACCACCAGACAATAGGCAGGGGATTCATCCCCTGCATCGCAAGGCAAAGAGTTCCAAGTCCCGCAGGGACGGCAGAAAAATCGCCACGGCAGAAACCTACGCAGCCTTCTAAGTCCGTACGCGATCCTTCCAGTCCGGTTTCCAGCGGCCCGAAAGGGCCAGCCATTCGCTCGATTAGGATGCTTTCCAGATTGCCCGCCGCGCAGTCGGACTTTACCAAGTTCAACAGGTATCCTTCCTTCGACCGCGCTCCGGAGGTCTTCGCTCCCTCGGCGAGCGTGGCATCAAGCTCTTCGGGCAAATGGATGGCAAGGGCTGACATGGGCTGAATTTGCCATGATTCACTCCCGCTGCCAAGCTTGGCTTCCTGGTGGGCCCCCTTACACCCGTGCGATCGTTGCGAAGGCAAAGCCACCATCAATAGCTGATCCGGTAATGGCCGGAGGCAAGCGGATAGAGGATCGTCGCCCCGGTCTCCACTTTGGGAAGGAACGCCTTTCCGTTGATGGAAACGGACTTCCCGGTTGCAACCGGAGAAGGCAATAAGACGCGGGCCGTTGCACCGGCGGGGATGTCGAGATCGAGGGACGCAGGGTTGCTTTGCCATGCGACCCGCACAGGGCCACGCGGGGTGGGTACCTTGCCTTGCATCCACTTCAGCGTGCCGAGCTCGGGTGCGATCAGGATCTTTGTGTAGCCCGGCTCGAGGGGACGGACACCAAGGAGATAGCGCGTGATGATATTGGCAGGGGCTGCTCCCCATGCATGATTCCATGTCAGATTCCGTTTCACACTGGGGTCCCATGCCTCGAGTGTCATCGTCGATCCGAGGTCCAACATGTGTGCCCAACTGCGCGGCGTATCCGCGGACATGAGGGCAAGCGCGTCATCGCTTTTTCCCGAGAGGTAGAGGCTTTCCAGGAGAAATTGGGCTCCGTAAACGCTGCATGCCATGCCGCGGGATTGAACAAAGGCCACCACGCCCGCCTGTTGTTCTGGAGGCACAAGTCCGAAAGCCAGCGGGAACATATTCGCGTGGAGGGAGGCATGGGTGGAACCTTCGCCATCGACGTAAATCTTCCGGGTGGCGTCAAAGAAAGTGGCGTTAAAGGCGGTGTAGACCTGTTGCGCACGGGCTGCAAATGCCTGGGCGTCATCCTGCTTGTTCAGCGCCGAAGCCAGGTGAGACATGCACTGGAGCGCGTGGTAGAGAAATGCATTTGCCACGGTGTTCACATCCGGTCCCACCTGCTTCCCCTCGACGACACCGTCGTTGTAACCGTCGCGCTCCGATACCGGCCAATCCACGATGGCGGGCGCGTGGAGCAATCCGTCCGGACCCACTTTTTGCAAGAGGAGCTTGGCTTTCAGCGCTTCGTAGTTATTAGCGGCGAGTACGGGATCGCCCGTAGCCTCATAATCGGCGTCGGCGATCATCGGCATGAACAGGCTCCACTCCGTGGGCCATGTGGGATGCGCCAGCAGATAGTCAAACGTCGCCCGCGCCACGCGCGGATCCAGGTCGCACGCATAGTGCGAGAGCATCGCAATGTAAGCGTCGGCTTCGTAAGGTTTCCGCTCCCGGTCGCCGTCGATGAATACGCCAAATGCCGTGGTCGCCTTCATCGTACGTTTGCAAAGATTCCAGACACTGTTGAGCGTCGCGTCGGAACTGGTAAAATCCGAGGCGCTATCATCAAAGGGGGCGTTCACGGTGAGTTGGCGCACGGTGATGTCTTCCGGAAGCGAATTGGTACCTTCGATCTCCGCGTAGCGAAACGGGACGATCTCGCCGATGCCAGGGGGTGCGCCCATGGCGGCATGCTTTCTGGCGGGCAGCGCCAGTTCGTATTCGAGCTGATCCGGATGGGTGGCTAGAGGGACCTCGCAAAAGAGCACGCTCCCTCCGGGTTTCCGGTTAATCGTGCCGTCATTCGCCAGCCGTTCCCCCAGCCGCACTTTCCAGTCGGCCGAAGGCGGCGCGGAGGAAAAGTCGATTTTCAGGTTACCGAAAGAATCCTGCCCAAAATCCGCAAACAGGACATTGCCATGGGTCGCGACCCGGGTGGGGGCAACCGGTATGACCTGCAAGGGAACCGGCGGCGCAGCCAGCACCGGGATTGCAGCCAAAGCAGCCACCGCAGCAAATGGTAAAGTATGCATCGGTCAGTGCTAAACGAAGGGTTCCGGGAGCGCCTTGCTCTAAATTCCTTTTCGCCTTTGCGCCTTTGCGTGAGGATTTCTCTCTCTGGGGAAGCACGCCGCGCTCATTAAAGAGCAAAACTCGGTTGACATATGTTCACTACTGTTCAACATTGCGAGATGTTTATTCAGTTTTCGAGTCAGGAAATCGAAAGAAATCGGCATCGAAAGGATATCACTGTATATGCATCCGTTCGCATAACCGTCCACACTGGTCCACACTATTCCCCCGATCCGAAAAAATGCCGGCAAAGAGGGCATCTATTTTCATAAGTACTTTGGCACCAATATATAATGTAGATAAACATACCTACACAAATCGTGCAAAAACTGTCCAAAATCCCTCAAATATCCTTCCATTTCTGCATCAAAACTCGCCATGCGGGAACTGAACAATAAACCCAGCAATCCTTAATCCCCTCAAAATCATTTTCCTCCGTCAATCCCTCCCCTATCCTCCGCGCGAATGACCACAGCCGACCTCCCCTTTGAAGTAAACGAATTTGACCGGCTTCTCGAAAAGCCCAATAGCGACACCACCGGCTTTTCCGGGTTTTTCAACACCGGGGAAATCTGGGTGGCCCGGGTGCCGGCGCGGCTGGACGTGATGGGGGGGATCGCGGATTACTCCGGTGCGAATGTCTGCGAAGCTGTCCTCGGGCGGGGCATGCTGATGGCGCTCCAGCCGCGGACGGACCGGACGCTCCGTATCCGGACGCTCCAAGTCGGGAAGCGGAACCTGCCAGTGGAAACGCGGATCCCGCTCGATTATTTCGCCTCCGGGGATGGGCTGGGCACCTATGCCGAGGTGCGGGAGATGTGCCAATCCAATCCGCTGGTCTCCTGGGCGGCGTACATCGGGGGCAGCATTTTCACGTTGCTGAAAGAAGAATCGGTGAAGATGCCGTTCGGATTCAGCCTGCTTCTGCTGAGCGCGGTGCCGATGAATGTCGGGATCGGGAGCTCTGCGGCCGTCGAGATCGGGACGTTGACCTGCCTGAATGCTTACCTGGGCTCTTCCCTGGATGCGCCGCGAATCGCACGGCTGGGGCAGATGGCGGAGAACCACGTGGTGGGAGCGCCTTGCGGCATCATGGATCAGATCGCGATCACCAGCGGCAGAAGCGGCCGGATGACCCACATCCTTTGCCGGCCGGGCACGGTGCTGGGCGAGGTGGAAATCCCGCCGGGAACAGGGTTTGTGGGCATAAACTCGATGGTGCGGCATTCGGTAGGGGCGAATCCGTACAGCGACACGCGAATCGGGGCGTTCATGGGGAAGAAGATAATCAACGGAATCCGCGCGAAGACGGGGCGCGCCCCGCTGGATTACCTTACCGAGATTTCACTGGAGGAACTGACGGAGCAATACCTGCCAAAAATCCCTGAGACGGTGCTCGGCTCGGAGTTCCTCGCGGAGCATAAGACGCACGACGATCCGGTAACGACCATCCAGCCCGACGCGACCTACCGCGTGGCAGGGCCGACGCGGCATCCGGTGGAGGAGAATGAGCGTGTGCTAAAGTTCATGGACTGTCTTAAATGCGCGAATGCCGCCTCGCCGGGCATGGATGAAACCATGCTCTCGGCCGCCGGGGAATTGATGTACGCGGCGCACGAGAGCTACCTGCATAATTGCAACCTGTCGGTGGATG
>Ga0302320_10028697_pt1 | contig 10669 bp, 12 predicted proteins | sample Bog_T0_3_FD_202130 | JGI IMG/M metagenome (GOLD analysis project Ga0302320, IMG submission 202130) | Peat permafrost microbial communities from Stordalen Mire near Abisko, Sweden - Bog_T0_3 | ecosystem: Environmental > Terrestrial > Soil > Wetlands > Peat | place: Sweden: Abisko, Stordalen Mire... | reverse complement strand
AGGGAGAAGGTAGGAAATTAAATGAGGTGCTCGAATGGGGGGCATGCCCAAATGTGGGGTAGTTGACTTATATATTATTCGCTTATAAGGCAACAATCTGTTAATCAAAAAGCGAGATGTAGGATTTACCATCGCCACGCTAATGTTGTTTAGCCTTATTAATATCTACATATATACAGTCCTAATTTTAACATTTCCTTTCTTTTTCAACAACTTAACAGTAAGGAAACCACAAAAGAAACAAATTTCAAGACCACGAATTATCTATGATCATGTCATCTCAAGACAACTTCCTCCCTTTCTCTAGAGAATCCAGGCCCTTTTCGCCCACCTTCCCACCTTTCGGCAAGATAACCGCAACAAAAATATTCGATGAAGATGACCAACTCCTCCCTCTGACCACCGCTCATCTTTCTATTCCACCCAATCGTGATCGAGTCTCTATGTACGCAAACGAATACACATACCGCCTTGTTTCGAAAGCGAAAATAGGCGATCGAAACATTGAGCTTTTCATTGAATTACATCGCAGAGCTTACCACAAATACCATTTCAAAGCACAAGGAAAATTGTATTCTTGGGATCCGTGTGGGCAGGGGAGACACAATGGAAAGTTGTTAGGGCAGTATGAGAGAAGATGGGGCTTGGGTAGTGATGGCGGGAAGACTGTTATGCTCTAGGTTTTTACCACTGGCTAAGGATGAATGGTTAATCATTGTGGAGAGAAAATGCAGGAGACCAGGAGTTTAGGGTCCAGGGGAAATAGGGCTTAGTTTGGGTTTGGCGCATGATATCTGGCGGTGTTTGGAGCTGCTGACAGGACTCTGGTATTTGACTTGCATTCAGCGACGTCTCCAAGATATTACAGCAATGCTAGGAAATCACTGCAGCACGTCTTTTAGGTCGTCGTGATAGGCCACTATGAGAATCACAGACTCTACTTCTAGATCTCGCTTAACAATTTATATCCCCTATTCATTTATTTTAAAACTTGCACAATTCCAGTCAACTGAGTTTCCGTACATTCACATCTGCTGGATAAGTATCTAGGTGAGACTAAGAAGCTTGAATGATCAAATCAACCCTTTAATACAGGAAGGAAGGCTGGCCGGATTTTTTGATTTACAGTGGACTTCACTGATGATCAATAGAGGTTCTTTTTGAATGTTTGAATGATTTTCGAATGCTCAAAGCTCAATTGCTCAAGAAATTTAGAGCATTAACCCATGATCAAAGCATGAGTAAGTGCAATGATATGTAGACCTTACTCACATATTCACAATATAATCACTTACACCAGGAGAGTAATTGAAAAGGATGATGTTTGGGAGATTGATAGACGCTCTCCCATTCAGAACGACAAAAACTCTACTAATCCTGAGAAATATGAAATATTGATTGCTAATTACTATACGTTCAGTAACAGTGAGCTGCGTGCGACTCGCTGCTTCTTTGTGCTGCGTGCGACTTCTCATTTGGGTAAACAACCAAACTTTAATTATCAACCTCCATTTCCTTCCTTCCTTCCTTCCTTCCTCCACTTCAACTTCAACTTCAACTTCGACTTCTCACATCACCAACCTCTGAATCATCCACCTTTAACAATCACACAGACACAACAATCGAAATAATGGGTCGCTGGGCTGAAGGACTCTTCCAAGGCGACTTCGATCTCGACGAGGCTTGCGACATCTCTAAGGATGCCGGTATTGAGCTGTACAGCTACGAAATCGACCCAGAGGATCCTGACAATCGTGGCAAAGGCCTCGAAGCCACTCGGGAGCACTTAAATAGGGTTCTCGATGGCCTTTATGAGAAATATATCAATATGAATCCCAAGCATCTGTTCTTTGGGAAGGAGCTCCGCTTGGTCTTTCTTAGTAAGGCGTCTCTACTACTTCTACATCTATGCTTTACTAACTCCTGGAAGCCGCTTTGGCAATGCGCGTCGGAGCCACGATCAATCCGAAGTATATGGCCCTTCTCAAAAATACTTATACCAAGATTCGCGTTTCTCCAAAATATTCCCTTCCGCTGTTTGATTCGGGCTTCCGAGGTCCTGGTAAAATGCAATTCGAGCAGGCATTGAGGCGCTACAAAAATAATGGAACGCCATGGGACTTCGATGTAGATAGGTGTGGAGCTGAGAGCTGCGGAAAGACAAAGAGCGAGCTTAGGGAGGGCCAGATAATCAAATTGTGTGCAAAGTGCAAGGAAGTCTGTTACTGCAGCAAGGAGTGTCAATCTGAGCACTGGCCAGCCCATAAAAAGACTTGCAAGAAGCCTAGTCCGTCGCCTTGGGGACCGATGATGCTGAATGTTTGAGAAATAGCTTGGGGAGCCATCGATGTACGTTGCATCAAAGCCCCTTTCCGACGCTCCAAGTGCTGATTTGCAGTCTAGTTGCAACTCGCAACTCCTAAGAAATTTGGCGGGAGGGTATGATATTGCTCAGTGCTGGCATAGATATTCTTTCAACTTTCGCTGATTTGAAGCATCTTCCGCGGATCTCGCAATATGCTTAGCTTAGACAGACCATTAAAGCCAATGAAGCCGAGGTATGGGGCAGAAGTGCTTGTAGTTATTTCACAAGATAAATAAAAATTGCAATCATGGTTTGTTGAAACAGACTGCAACATCCTTGATAAACATTGCATTATAGTGTCATTCTCTCCCAATATCTCACTTCCTCTTAAGCACTGTGGAAAATCAAAAGCTCGTTGTTCCGGTCTTTCTTGAACATTGATGATTTGGAAATCTGAATGATTCATTTTCCTGAAACATTGAGCCTCTCGATACTTACCTAGGAACCGTGAGACATTTGTAGGTCAAAAAGAATGCACGTTACCTTGTCCTCTTCCTCAAATTATAACGCCGAAACCCCAAGCTCTTCCTAGCAAAAAAGCCATGAATATAGCTCCTCACATCTAGTACTCTCAACTTCAAGTAAACCCCCAATCAGCCCTATCGCCAACTCGTCTTTCCCCCATATCGAACCCCTACCGACCCTCCTCTAACCAGACACCTTCTCTTCTTGTCCACGTGGTTGCTCTGAAATTTGCGCCCACGGTTGGGCTTTCGATGGACATCGTGTAGCACCCATGGGGGTAATTCTCCCTCTTCATCATCCTCATCCCAATCACTGTCGTCATCTTCTTCTTCATCCTCCTCCTCCTCCTCCTCATCAAGGCATCCTCGACAGTATAGTTCGTAATGAAAACAGAAAATCGCAATCAAGCTGTAGATAGTCAAGACCAACTTCAACACGTCGAGATCGGGGAGTTTGGAATATAGGTACGTGGCGAAGGTACAGAAGCGAATTTGTGAGGGAACTACGTGGAGGTCCATCATTTTTCTCGTTGGTCTTTGCGGTTTATAAGATGAGTATATTCATACTTTTATGACTGGACGATTCGTATTGTTGGATATTATTAGGAATTTTAAACGTTTAGAATACAACTGAGCACCTGCAACTCGAAATTTATGTGTACTTTTGTCGCTGTGGTAGTGCTGCCACTAAGGTACCTAGTTTAAGTCCGTTTCAACATTTCTTTAAACCGTTTATAAATTAGTTGAAATATAAACTAGCTAATCATTAAACTCAGAGAAATTTTGATTCAGACTACTAAAGTAGTTAGTAGCAGGACTTTGTGAAACGTCCAGCCAACAGGTCACTAGTGCCAGGAGAAAATAATGATATTCCCACCTTCTAGCCCTCATTTATGCCTCCCCTTTACGCACGACCCTTCAAAAATAAATAATTTAGGTCACAAAGCTGTCTGTCGAATACCATCCACAGTACAAAATATCATCGAATTCCTAGAAACATTCTCGTTTGGAGGAACATTCACTTGAATGTTCGGAAAATTGTTTCCAGTCGCTGGAACATTGCCTTTCAACTTTGTGGTAATTCTCCAGGACGGAAAGACTTTTTGGTCGTTACTTACACGTTATGTGCTTACGGGCTCCACAGGCTCTGTTGCTGACTTCTAAAATCGACTATCTGTGTCACACTCTTCTAAACAACCTCGCTAAAGGGTTCTTCAGCTCTAATATTCTTGAATTTCTAGCCCCTCAGGTCCTTGACCTTAATTTGAGGTCTTCCTCTTTGGTTTGCAAGGGGCTTTCAAAGGGAAACGAGTTGACCAAATCGAATTAGTTTGATGTAGGCTTTCAAGGACAAACTTATCCCCAAACATTTTCGCTTCCTGCCTCTGATTCCTGGGCTTCAATTCGCATATGCTTTGAATGACGCTTGACTTTCACACAAAAATGGCGCCACTAGATAGATCACCCATTCGTCAAAGATAGATATTAATTGTAGAAACTGTAGTCTGTAATCTATACATCATACCACAACTTCTTCCAGTCATTCGCCTTCTCCCAACTTGCTGCAACCTTCAAACAAGTCAAATCCTCAAACTTCCTTCCCACAATTTGCAAAGCCGTTGGCAAACGAACCGCCTTATCATCTTTCGCGGGGACAAACCCAACAGGTAAGCTGAGTCCAGGATGGCCAGTAGAATTGAAAGTGGCAGTGTTATATGTTACTCCGATGGTCCTACTCAACATTTTGAGAACTCCTAATGTCTTTCCTCCCTCTTCGCAAATCTTCACAGCCGGAAAGATGAGCGTTGGCATCACAAGAACATCTACGTCCCGGAAGGCTCTCTCGTACTCGTCATTGAGTTTACGAAGGAGATTTGTACAACGCGCATGAAGTGGACTTCCAAATCGTTCTTGAAGGAAAAGCCCACGGAGGTAGATGTTTTGTCCGCCAGGCCCCAGAGCGTCGAATGCTTCTTGAGAAAGTTTGGGGCCAACAAAAGTCGAACGTTCGGGAAAAAGTAGCTGCTTCCGGCCAGTAGGATTGGCAAGTAGACCTTGCGTAGTGCCTGCCATTGGTAAAGATACCATCCAGATTATCCCGCTATCTCTGTGAAGTGGGATGCTAATCTCCTTGACTTCTGCCCCTAATTCAACCAGTTTCTGAATTGCAGCATGAGAAGCCGCTGAAACATTGGGGTCCGTCATTGCCTCATCGAAACCTTCCTTAAGTACACCGATTTTGGTTCCTTTGAGTGGCAACGGATTTGTGTCTGCGAGATGTTTCTTGATTTCTTCTCCGAATTTTATCGTACCTGGTGGCCAATTGTGGGGTTGTCGGTCGTCTATTCCATCAGTTCCAGCCATGACTTCCAGGAGTGTTGCACAGTCTTGCGTATTGCGTGCCATTGGGCCTGCATGATCGATGGTTGCTTCAAGTGATATGCAACCAGTATATGGCACCAAACCCCAGGTGGGCTTCAATCCAACCAGCCCGCAATTCGCGGATGGGACACGAATCGAGCCTCCCTGGTCAGCTCCAACTGCCATATCGACTGCACCTGAAGCTACAAGTCGCCCGGAACCAGAACTGGATCCACCACAAGAATAGCCATCTGCGTACGGGTTGTGAACAGGACCCGTCACACTCGTATCACTTTTGCTGTCAGTCATTGACTTCTCAATGGCAAAAAGCGCTCACCTCACTGATCCGAAGCAGTTGTTTTCGCAAGCTGACTTTCCTAATATGATACCACCAGCATCCAGAATTCTTGTAACAAGTGTTGCGTCAACTCTCGGTATCCAATCCACGGCATCAGTGCCGTTTGTACATTTGACTCCCGCCAAAGCGATATTATCTTTCACGGCTAAAGTCCTCCCTGCAAGCTTGTCTGTCTTCGGTTTTGTGGATTTGACTGTAGCTTTCCATGCCCAGCCCCCTTTATCTGTATCAACTGATCCGGAAGGTTGATGGACGTTAGTTCGAGGATAGAGCGAGAGGTCGACTTCGGGGTAATAGTCTGGAATTGTGAGAATCTCTTTTGCACATTGATTCAGGCCTGCGAGGAGAGCCGCCCAGTCAGAGAGATCCTCAGAGGGGATTAAAAGTCCTGATTTGAAGGCTAGAGTTGCCACTTCGTCGATTGTGACAAGAGAGTCTTTTCTGGGTTTCTGATGAGTTGGGAGCTTTGCAACGTAGGGGAAACATACTGTGCTTCTCCTAATACACTGATAGACATTGTTGAATTTACAGATCGCTATTGTTCAATAGATGGCAGGATCTGGGCGTATCTTGAAGCATACCTAAATACCACAAAGTCCTGCATAGAGCAGCCAGCGGGGCATCGACATATCAACGGGGAAAGCTCTTGCGCCGCGGGAAAACATTGCGCCCGTCCATTACGAGTTGATGTAATTGGTTGATCGTAAAGACACTATACTTCGAGCTCAGTGCTTGGTTATCAAGGTGGTTCCATGGTATTCTTCATAAAGGATGGTGTTGAAAGTAGTGATGACCAGAGGAAGTTACAGATCCGGCAAAGCCTCGGCATTCTGATGAACCCCTATTTCCTAGAACCACAGTCTAGATGGATATCATGCTTTGTCTTCCGCCGATGGATTTTTCCACAGAAGACTGTCCGATAAGGATTGAAGTGAACCATTCCTTCATGCTGTGTTGGACTATGATCCTTCCGGGGACTTCCTTCTCAGACCTTCGAGATGCACCACTTCAGCGGCGTGCAACCATTCTGTGAGGATTCAACCCCAAACTATCTCAGCATGCTTGGGATGCTGTGCAGAAGGAACGAGTCTTCCTCCTCTGGCGTATAGCCATAGGCTTTTGATTAATTTTCCATATCTGCCTTCAGGATGGATCAAGTAAGTGTTTTTATTTTTTTTGGAAGACATAGGGCAGGGAATTGATATAAAGCATTCGTTGAAGTCGCCGACATGAGAATCATTGCCGAAGTCTCCATCGAGTGTTGGAATCTCGTGTATTTAGATGTTTCCTCTCAGATTAAATTTGAGATTTTGAATCATTGTCGCAAAATGTTTGAATTGTTCTGTGTCATTCTTTTTGTCCTGCCTGTGGCAGTCCATAGCTCAGCCTCTTCTTCCGCTTCGAACTCCACTTTCGTTGATTATACCAGTATTCAGACGGCCAGGGGCGACCAGCTGCCAGATTTCAGCTTTTGTGGCTATCATTCTTCGGAACTGTCTCTCCCCTCATCAAATAAGTCCCCATCTGCGACATTGCAGCCGGCTTCTGGAGATCAGACGGCAGCGATTCAAAATGCCCTTGATAAAGTTTCCAATGCCGGAGGTGGCGTAGTTGCACTCGCTGCCGGAACTTACCAACTATCTGCCGGGCTAATGCTATCGAACAATACAATACTTAGTGGCGCGGGCATAGGAAAGACAATATTGACGACTAATAATGGCTCCGCCAGCGTCGTGACAATGGGCAGCGGCAAGGGTACTGCTAAACTCGGAAATGTAATAAATATAACAAATACCTATGTCCCTGTCGGAGCAACGAATGTCACATTGCAAAGCACCTCCGGACTATCTGTTGGAATGGCGGTGTACATTCAACGAGCTGTGACACAGGATTGGATAGATGCTAACGGTATGGATGGTTTAGTTAGGGATGGTACTGCACAGACCTGGATTGAGGTGAGTTTTCAATCTAAAAAAAACCCAGTTCTCATCTAATGATCATCTCAGGCAGGCACACTTGCAAAGCAACCTCGTAAAATTGTCGATATTCGTGGCAATACAGTCACCTTGGATATTCCGTTGACGGATGCTCTTAATTCTGAATATATGTCTCCGCAGCTTGTCCCATATACCCCACCTTCCATAGCCACTGAAATGGGCGTCGAGAACCTAAGCATTACTCTCTCTCCTACCTGCTCTGGTAGAATTCTCACCGATGAATCATGTTCTGGTCAAGCTTTGGATATCGCTCCTTGGAGTATTGACTCCTTTGCTCGATCACTAAATCTTACGGGATTCAATAGCTTCATTGCCATTGAACCGAACGCATTCCGCCACACTCTTATTGATATTGCCATGAATCGCGATGGGCCAACTGACAATGGCGCTGGTTATGCTCTTGATATCGATATAGAGGGGAGCCAAGTATTAGTGTCCGACTGCTCGTCGACTGGAAATGCAGATGCGAAATCATTCCCCGTGGCGACCGCGATTCTAACTCCTGGTCCTAATGCCGTACTACGATTTTTCTCCGAGCAGGCTGATATGCAAATCATGCCACATCAGCGCTGGGCACATGGGTTTCTTGTTGACAATAGTACGGCTTCGTTGGCATTGTTCAATCGGGCCACAGACGGCACCGGCCACGGATGGGCTATTACGAGTGGGGTAGGATGGAACGTACAAGGGGACTTAACCATCGAGAGCCCTCCGCTGGGTGTCAATTGGTGTGTAGGATGCCAGGGGGCCAAGGAAGCTGGAACTAATGGAACATTTGTGTCCTATGGAGAGGCGGTGACACCAGTCAGCCTATTTGAGGCTCAGTTAGCAGCTAGAAATGGGGGATGATTTTGAGGGAACTTGGCCTCAAGCAGTGCTTGGAAAAAAGGGCACTTTACCTCAATTCTTTTGACTTTTATTAGATACCCAAGATGTCTAAATCCTTGTTTGGCATTATTTTTGCATGCGAATGTTCATGTTTATCCACTTTCTTACCTTTGAGTATCAAACAACTTATTTCATATGATCTCATCCCAGTCTGAAGAACATAATGCAACTTGGCTTAGCAATTGTCACCATGTTTCTTTGTGCCCTTTGTAATTTGGCAATATCTCTGGAATTCTCCAAATCCGGGAAAATTGGCCAGATAATTCTCTGTGATAAAGAGCAAAGCGACGCATCTTTTTGCTCTCAGCTCCAATTAATCGAAGAATATCAAGTCTCTTTTACTATGTCTCATCAATACAGTATAAAAACTGTACTAGTAATAATATCGCTATTCCAGATCGTAGCACAGCCGAGCGAGCACCATTATTTAATTTTCATTCCTTGCCCCTCTCCACTCTCCCCACTAGCAACCCTGAGAGCCCCTAGTAACTAACAATCATTGCTTTTCCTTCTGGCACATGAGAATTGAGGAGCTTTGGGTAGGTAAAGAGAACTATATATTTGATTAGTAAATTTTGACCGCAAGGTTAATTAATAAGACGAATCTTTGTCTCTTCAATGCTGCAATCGCGCCGTCGCTCACGAATATCGCCGTTACCGCTACCATCCATATTCCCAGTACTCGCAACAATTTCGTTCGCCTATTTCGTTTTGCTTCGATGGGATCCGCTTTCCCTCTTGCAAGAACTGTTTTCATATCGGCGGAAACGACCTCTGGGAAAGCGTTGTTATCGGCGGCGGTGGTGCACTGTCTATCCAGTAGAACTTGGCCGGTTGTGATGACATGGTTCTTTCGGAAAAGGGAAGCTCGGATGAGGCATAGAGAGAAAAGGAAGTTAAGGCAACTTGATGTACTTTTGACTATTCAGTGAACACATCTTAGCCTATGAGGATCAAACCTTATTTTTCCCCGCCATGTTTCATTCAATGCGTGCTGTCGTTAAAAATCCTATTCAGGATAGTAAACTGCCTGGTCGGAATACAAATCCCACTTTTGGTAACTTGGAAACACAAGCTACACCCACCCACCCTTGGGTTGATCTATAAACATTCTTGCATCTTGATTAATCCAATGCTATTCATACAGTATCAGAGGCCGTTTTGTTTAGTTCTTTTGAAAGTGGTGACGTTTTGTCATTTCAATTTCCACTCGGCATAAATAATGACGTTGAAGTGAGTTTCAATTCACTTCCACCATAAAACCGAAATCTGAATTTGAGGACATATCGTCTTCTTGGCTCTCTAAATTTAAATATAGTAGAAAGGGGATTCATCCGCCATGCGGCTATGCCTAATACTATCCCATTTTCAACACCACGCTTTTAACTTGAGGTTGTATATAGTCTCAATGGGCGCTGCGGCAATTTGTTATTTTCCCTTTAAGAGCATGAGCAATAAATGAATAGACCTTATATATCATATCTTATATAATTTTAAGAATCGTAATATAGGCTCGCTTTCTCTTCTCATTGAATCATAAAGCAGCAATCAGCTCAACCATGCACAACTTCGTCGTCCTTTTTTTGAAACGATTTTGCAACGGATCTACCCTTCTAATTATATTTGTACTTGGTCTGTCTACTTGTTTTTGGTACTGCCAAGTCTGCTTAAAAGAAAGTTAAAGTCTCTCTCTAAACATATATACTTTAGCAGTAAGGAGCGGAGAAAGATGATAGGAAGAAAAGGGAAAGTGGAATTCAAGGAGGCTTGCATTTGAAGAGCGCACCTCGGGAGAAAGAGTGGTAATATTGGGGGCTGGCTTGGGGCAAATATAGGAAAGTCATGGTTGGCCAATGATTTGAGGTATGAAGGATTTTTAACGAGGTGTAAATGGTGATCTGGCAACTTTCAGCACACACGCGACAGCACTAGCGTTAACTGAATTTTCTTCTTCTTCTTTTCAAGCAGCCACCTCAACAGTATCCGCAGCTTCTGCTACAGACACTGGCGCAGTGGCCGCATGCTCCGTCCCCTCGGGAACAATATACACCTTCTTCGTTTCTAGTATGACCAGCAAATACTCACTTTCCTGCAACATCGATAACCGAGATCCCTATCACTTTCACACCCTACATAAAATTAACAGCCCCTCTCAATTTTCAATATTAACTATAATAATTAATTATAAATTAACTATATAATTAATTTTTAAAAGGTTAATTATTTAATAATAAAT
>Ga0302320_10028694_pt1 | contig 10670 bp, 13 predicted proteins | sample Bog_T0_3_FD_202130 | JGI IMG/M metagenome (GOLD analysis project Ga0302320, IMG submission 202130) | Peat permafrost microbial communities from Stordalen Mire near Abisko, Sweden - Bog_T0_3 | ecosystem: Environmental > Terrestrial > Soil > Wetlands > Peat | place: Sweden: Abisko, Stordalen Mire... | reverse complement strand
TCTTCTTGAAGGTTGACGTTGGCGCCCTTGTCGATAAGCAGTTTTGCCTCGTCGATGTTGGAAATCATCAGGGCATAATTCAGCGCCGTGTCGCCGCGGCTATCCTGAATGTCTGTTTTGGCGTCCTTCGACAGCAGCAGCTTCACAACATCAGTCTTGCCCATCGCAGACGCGGCAATCAGCGCTGTGATGCCGCCTTTGCCTTGTGCATTGATATGGGCTCCCTGATCCACCAGTTGCGTCACCGTCGCGAAGTCCCCCTTCTCGATGGCCTGAAACATCTGGTCATCGAGACTGGGTGCAGCGCCCTGGCCAGCAGCCTTAAAACCCAACGATAAAACCACGATGGAAAGAACAATTCCGAACACCATCTTCTTCATGCGTGTCTCCTTGCTTCCCAAACCACTCACAATCTCAAACCAAAAATCATTGCGCACCCCGATCCCTGAGTAACTGCGCCACGGTTGGATGCTGTTCATTGACCGCCCAATGCAGCGCTGTATTGCCGTCGTTGCCCTTGGCCGCGATATCAGCTCCCTTCTCCAGCAGCAGGCGTGCCGCCTCGGTCTGGCCCATGTCACCTGCCTCGATCAAGGATGTCCATCCATGCTTGTCTCGGGCTTCGATGTTGGCGCCCTTCGCAAGCAGCAGCTTCATTACCTCGATCTTTCCCTGTCCCGCCGCCACAATCAGCGCCGTATTCCCCTCATTGGGATAGCCGGTGGCTCTGGCCTCGATATTAGCGCCTTTTTCAAGCAGTGCCCGCACAGATTCGCGATTGCCTTCGTAAGCTGCGACCACCAGGGCCGTGGCCCCGTCGGAGTCTTTCGCCTCGATGTTAGCGCCCATTGCGAGCAGCAGCTTCACCACGTCGGCTTTGCCGGCCTTGGCTGCGTCGATCAGCGCCGTATCGCCTTTCTCTTCGTCTACGGACTCAATGCTTGCGCCCTTTTCCATCAGCAGCCTCAACGCTTCAGAGTTGCCTTGCTCGGCCGCATACGACATTGCCGGCCACAATTTCTTGTCTTTGCTCTCGATCTTGGCGCCTTTTTCGAGCAGCAGCACGACCACATCGGAGTAGCCCATAAAGCCCGCTTCATGCAGCGCCCCGTGCCCATATTTCCCCTTGGCCTCGATGTCCGCTCCTTTCGTCAGCAACAGCTTCACCACATCGATGTGGTTCTGATACGCCGCCCAGATCAGCGGCGTCCAGCCAAGACTGTCCCTTGATTCCAGGTTCGCGCCTTTGGCCAACAGCAGCTCCACCGTTTCTGTGCGTCCCTGCCAAGCTGCCCAAGCCAGCGCCGTAAGACCGCCAATCTGATCCGGCTGGCCGTCTTCTCCCAGCACGCCGGCGTCTTTGTCGGTGGCGTCGATGCGGGCGCCCTTCTCAAGCAGCAGGCCGACCACGTCGGTCCTGCCAAACATGGCTGCGTCGATGAGCGCTGTGTAACCCTTCCCATCCGCAGTCTCGATACCAGCGCCTTTCGCCAGCAGCAGCTTCACCACCTCTGCCTGGCCCATTTCCGCCGACCAGGTCAGCGCCGTGCCGGCGATTCGGCCCGCGTCCCTGGCTTCAATGCCCGCTCCATTGGCCAGCAGCAGCTTCACCACCTCGACCTGGCCCATGGTGGCTGCCCAGATCAGCGGCGTCCAGCCAATTTTGTCCGAAATCGCGACGTTGGCGTCATGGGCCAGCAACAGCTTCACCGCCTCGATGTTGCCTTCTCCGGCCGCGCGCATCAACGCCGTCTGGCCGTCGCTGTTCTCCGCCTCGACCTTGGCGCCTTTTGCCAGCAACAGCCTCATCGCCTCCACATTCCCCACGCCTGCGGCGCGGATCAACGCTGTGGCGCCGTTCTTGTCTGGGGTCTCGAGGTTGGCGCCCTTGGCCAGCAGCATCTTCATCACCGCAACGTATTTGTCCGCTTCCGCGCGCAGATTCTTCGTCCGGCTGTAGCCTGCCTGGTTCACTGGATCCCGCAACTGCTGCTGAAGCGGCTCGACCCTCACCACGCGCATCAGCGCCGTGTCGCCTTCGTTATCCGTGGCGTCGATGCTGGCGCCTCCGGCCAGAAGCAGCGTCACGGCATCGATGTGCCCGGTTTTCGCCGCGAGGATCAGCGCCGTCGAACCCTCGTTGTCCTTTGCCTCGATGCTCACGCCTTTCGTCAGCAGCAGCTTCACCATTCCGGAATCGGGTTTGTCGGCGGCATAGAGAAGCGCCGTTCTCCCGTCATTGTCCTTGGCCTCGATGTTCGCGCCTTTGGTCAGCAGCAGCTCAAAAGCCTCAGCTCCTCCGTTCCCAGCCTGGTGTATGAGCGCGGTCCTGCCGTCGCTATCCCTGTCGTCGATCTTTGCGCCTTTGTCGAGCAGCAGGTTCACCGTTGCGGTCTCGTTCCGGACGGCCGCCCACATCAGAGGCGTCCATCCCTTGTTGTCTCTTGCCTCGATGTTGGCGCCTTTGTCGACCAGCAGTTTCACCATATCCGCATCCCCGCCGGTCGTCGCGTAATGCAGAACCGAAATGCCGTTACTATCTTTTGCATTCACATTGGCGCCCTGTTGCAGAAGCTGCTGAACCTCTGCCAGGCCGCCGCCATAGGCCGCTTTCAATAGTTGGGTCTCCTGCGGGTTTGAGCCGGTTTGTCCGATCCCGAGACAACTCAACGACAAAACAACGATTGCCGCACAAACTCTCTTCATCGCTTCTTCCTCGCGCGCGCCGCATTGCGGTCTTTCGGTTACTTCGCGCCATGATCCTTGAGCAGCTTCACTACCTGGGCGTTGTCCTGCTTCAGTGCCCAATCGAGCGCCGTACAACCAAGATCGTCCCTGGCCTGCACGTTGGCGCCCCGTTCCAGCAACATGAAAATAATTGTGACCGGAATTTTCTTCATCGCTGTCTCCTCGCCCGCACAGGGGGAAGACAGTGCGACATCCATTCGTGCCCCAGGGAACACAGCACACGTAGCTGTCTTCTAGCCTTGCTGCGCGCCGCTGGGCCGAGCCGCCAGCGCGCTCCATGCCGAAACCAACCAATCGCAGAGAATTCTACCCCCACTTCACTGGAACGCGCGTTCCGCGCTTTCTTGCAGCCGACAGCGCAGGAATCGCACGAATCCCGAAAAAGTCGAATGCGTAAGATGAATCGTGCAGGATGCTACACTCCGGCAAAAGGACAGGGAATGAAAGCAAGCGCCATCGAGTTTCGCCTCAGGGTCCTGATCATGGTGATCCTCATCGCATTGGGTTTTGTCGCGCCGTGGATCGAATACGCTCACAGGATCACGCTGCTGGAGTGGCTGGCGCTTGAGGCAAGCCGCGTTGGCTTGATGAGCTTTGCCGTTGCCACGCCGGCCGTGATCGTTCTTGCCGCTCTGATCGCGGGCGTGGCCGCCTTCTTCAGGGTGTGGGGAACTGCCTACCTGGGTGCTCTCACGGTGAACCATGTGCAGATGAAGGCCGGCGAAGTGCTTGCCGACGGGCCTTACCGCTACGTGCGCAATCCGCTTTACATTGGCTCGTGGTGCATGTTTGCTTCGATCTCTTTTCTCATGCCGCCAAGCGGTGCGTTGGTTTCCATGATCCTGCTGACCGTGTTCTTGTTCCGCCTGATTCTGGGCGAAGAGGCGTTCCTCGCAGGCCAGGTTGGCGAGCCTTACCGGAACTATCTTCTCGCTGTCCCGCGGCTGATACCGCTTCTGCGCAGCGGTATTCCGCCAAGCGGCCGCGCAGCACATTGGCTTCGATCCGTTCTGGCAGAATTGGCCCCGATAGGCGCCTTCATCACCATGGCATTTCTGTCATGGAGCTACGATCAACGACTCATGGAAAAAGCGCTCCTCATCAGCTTTGGCCTGTCGTTCATCGGGCGGGCGCTGGTGATCGGCGTCAAGCCGGAGCCTGATTCGACGAAGTAACTTTGCCGTTCCGCTTTCCAACACTGCTCAGGTGTGTCCAACCAAATCCCGCTGGGTATTTCAGCCCATAGCCCAGCAGCCGATCCACGCCGATGTGGTTGATCCAGATCAATGCGACTGCCAGCAATGCGGAGCGATGCAGCAGCACCGCGCACACCGCGAGCGTAACGGGTGTCGTGTAAGTATGGATGGCGTTGTAGATGCGTGCGCCCCAGCAGGGCCGGTAGAGGTAGCCAAGCATCGAAAGGTCGGGCAGGAGCCAGAGCCCGGCAAACAGCCACCAGCTTGCCCCGGTGCGCGCATAAAGTATGGCGGAAAGCGCCGCTACCGCCAATCCTTCGATACGCAGGAGAACAAGAACAGGAGCGGCGACGGCGGGAGATGCCAGTGGGTCAGGGAGCGATCGCGTTGTGGCCATACTCCATTCGATGGAGCAACGCGCCCGGCGGATGGAAACATTCCGTCACGGGTCTACGCGAGACACGACATTCCTGACGCGACGAAGGGGAAGAGCGCCAGGCTCTTCCCCCTGTGTCGGCAGTCCGGAATGCTACTTCTTGGTGGGGGCGATCACGTCCTTGGCGGCCTTGGCCACGCGGAACTTGACCACGGTCTTGGCCTTGATCTTGATGGCCGCGCCGGTCTGGGGGTTGCGGCCGATGCGGGCCTTGCGCTCTGCCTTCACGAGACGGCCGATGCCGGGGATCACGAAGACGCCGTTCTTCTTGGTTTCCTTGATGGCGGTCTCCGCCAACAGGTCCAGGAATGCTGCGGATTGCTTATTCGTCAGTTCCAGCTTCTCGGCCAGTTGACGGGTCAGGGCGGTCTTGGTCAGTCCAGTTGCCATTGCGATTATTCTCCTTGTGGGCGAGCCCTCGGGGCCGCCATTGTTGCCTCAGGTTCCGTTGCAAAATTCGAACCGCATGGGGTAGTGCGACTGAGGCAACATTTGCACAAAACCCCTGTATTCATGCGGGTTCGTCAGAACCCTGTCGTTGGTTACAATGCGACTTCCGGGTGCCACAAGTCAATGGCAAAAGCTCGATTTCCACAAGTTTCTTGGGAAATTGTGCAAATTTCTCCGAGATTTGCCTGTTTTTGCCTTGTTTTGCCGGTTTTGAAGGGTCAGCTCTGACCGAAGAGCCCACTAGATTACCACGCAGAACGGCAGGTCAGTTCAGCCCGAAAAGCACTTTCTTCTTTGGCGCAAGGGACGCTGCAATCGGCGTATTCAGTGCATCCACCAGCGGCGCCAGCAGCTTGAAGTGCTTAATCACCGTGCCCGCGAAACCCGTTTCCAGCGCCGTCTCAGCTGGCAGCTCCGTGCGCAGCGCCCACTGCTTGCACTTGATCAAATCCATTGCCGGATGCTCTCACGGGAACCCCTTCGGGGGGCGCGTCAGCGCCTCGCCTTCGAAGACAGTAAAGATCTTTTTGATGGCCGGCCGGTTCAGCACCTTCCGAAACGCTACATGATTGTCGAGCAGCCAGTGGCGGATGGCGGCCAGCTGCTCCTTCTCCGGCATATACGCACCGGCCGCGATCACCACGCCTTTGGGGCTCACCTGGAAGTAATAGCCCGCGCCAGAAGTCTTGTCCATCCCGGTATGCGACCACCATGCGGCAACATGCGTTTTGTAGGGCAGCTTGTTGTTCGAGAAACGCGTGTCGCGATAGATGCGGAACAGGCTCTTTTCCGCCGGCCGCACGTGATTCGGCGCGAAATCCATCATCGCGTCGGTCACTTTGCGAATGATGGCCAGCATCGGCTCCTTCAGCTCGGCTTCGTAAACAGCCTTGCGCTCGTTGAACCAATCGCGGTCGTTGTGCTTCTCGAGGCCGCGCAGAAACTTCAGGGCTTCAGGGCGGAAGTGGGGAGGCGCAACCGCGTCGGTGTCTTTCAGTTTGGAGACCATAGCAAGGATGAGTTTAGCGCGAAGAGCTAGCCGAGGTGGAGTGTAGTTCGCAGCTTGCCGGCGATTCGGGCGCGTCACAAAGGCGCCACACGCCAAATTACGGAACACGATCGTCCCAAGCTTCAAATTTTCCTTTCTGCAAGGCATCCCTCAATCCGGAAATGTCGCGAACCGAGTAATCGTCGATCCTGGCTCCCCACATGCCCCCATTTCCTTTGTGCGAAAATACAACGACGTTAATCGTGTCCGCAATTCCTCCTCTACGAAAAATGAGTACCGCACTTTGGTCCGCAAGACCGACGAACACAAGCTCCTTGTTTGGGAGACCGGGGATGATCGCGTCGGTGCTCCTTGCATGTCCGGGGTCCACCATTTCGAACTTGTTGCCTGTCAATGCTGTGTAGTCGAGTCTCACTGCTCGCGGGATTTCCTCGACAGTGTGAAATACAGTGAAGTTCGCACGAAGCAGTTCTTCGACTTCGGCAATGGTTAGCCTAGGTGCGTCCTTCAACAACGGCGTGGCCTTGAAAGGCGGCGCCGCATCACGGGTCAGATAGAGGGCCGCGAAGGCTGCGAGCACGCTAATAGCGCCAACTGTGGCAACAAAGACGCTTCTTTGGGAGATTTTCACGAGCAGATCTTTACTCCGCAATCAATAGAGAACCGGAAACTGTCATCTGCAACCTGCAATCTGCCTTTACCGAATCACCTTCAACGCCCCGCGGAACAGCCCATCGAAATCCCCGCTCAGCGTCTTCTCCTTGGCAATCGCCTGCTCAATGGCCTTCTCGGCTGCCGCCCGCTGATAGCCCAGATTCACTAGCGCCGATAACACATCGTCAACGGCCGGCCCAGCCACCGTTGTCTGCGTGGGCGCAACCGCGAAGTCATCGAGTTTGTCTTTAAGTTCGACCACCAGCCGCTCGGCAAGCTTCTTGCCCACCCCCGGAATCCGCGTCAACTGCGCATGATCCTGTCCGCGAATGGCCTGCACGGTTCGCTCGGGATTCAGCCCGCTCAGCATCTTGATGGCCAGCTTGGGACCGACACCGCTCACCGTGATGAGCCGCTCAAACAGCCGCTTCTCTTCGCGCTCCAGAAAACCGAACAGCGCAATCTGATCCTCACTCACCTGCGTGTGAATATGCAGCGCGGCCTCCTGGCCAACAGAGGGCAGCGCTGTAAAGGTAGGCACAGAGATGGCGACGTCATACCCGACTCCGGCCGCCTCGACGATCGCCTGGCCAGGTTGCTTGTAGATGAGCTTGCCGCGCAAGTGAGCGATCATGGTGCACCTAACTGTCCGCGAACAATTCTTCGTTTACTGCGGCGGCCAAGTCATAAACAGATTCAAAGTCGAAATTCCTTCCGATCTTTGGATGCCAGTACCGACCGTGGGCAAGCCAGTGGCGGAGTCTGAAAGCGGTTCGCAACTCGCCTATCACCCTTTTCGAAGTGGGGTTATAAGTCTTCCAAGCTTCAAAAATGTCTTCATCCAATGAAACATGCTGTTTGTGCTTTCGGTACATCGAGCGAAAGGCTCTGGATAGGGGATCCTTGAACCTTCTGTCGCATCGAATTTCATAATCAATCCGAAAGCTAGCTTCAAGAGCTGCCAACGTAACCAAAATGGAGCGAAGACCCGTTTCCCCGATGCGCTGCTTTAACTCCTCAGTGAGCGCCTGTGGTGTCGAGTCAAAGAATCGCGCCAGTGAGGAGGAAGCTTCGGTGAAGTAGTAGCGAAGCGAAGTTACAGCGTCCTCGTGATACTTTTGTATTTCTTCTAGAGATAATGGTTGTTCTGAAGCGGTCGATCGATCAACCATTGGCAACTTCCATAATCATTTTGAAGAGTGTTTCCTGCGTCAGCTCGATGAATCGTCTCTCAGGAGGACGTGTGACAATCTTCCACGCTTGGTCGATATTGCTGGGATCTTTCTTTAACGGAGCGGGGAGCTTTCCCGCAAAGTTAATGGAGACTCGAATCATATCCGAGGCACGCGTAAAATTCTTGTTTATCAACACGAGACGGGCTTCTGTAATCCCTGTGCCAATCACGTCAACGCGGCCTCTGCTCCCGATCAACAATGTGCCAATTGGCTGGAACCTCACCTGCTTCCGCCCAATCTTGAGCGTGAGTTGAGGGGCCGTGTAGGAGCCGATGTTTTCTTCGGTCAGCGTAATAGGAGAAAACTCGAGCTGGATCTCACCAGCAATAAGGTAATCATTCAAGAATGTGCGAATTTGGCCGTATAGCTCATCCAATCGGCGAAGCCATTCATCGCGAATCGCGTTCCAGTTGACATCGGAATGCGCGTCTGCCTGTTGGCTTTTTACGAATTCGTCAAAGGTCGCATTCCTCATCCGAGTCCTCCGTTCACCTGTGCTGCGATCATTCTACCGCTTAGCTGCGCCCAGCTATCTGTCTTCAAGCTCTATCCTAGAATCCCCAGCCTCTTGGCGACACGCTCCAGCGTTTCCAGCGCCTCGTCCAACTGGCCGCGTGTGTGTTCGCTGGTCAGGATGGCGCGGATGCGCGCCTTGCCTTCCGGCACCGTGGGGAAGCCAATGCCCGTGGCCATCACGCCCTCGTCAAACAGCGCGCGGCTGAACTCCATTGCCTTCCGCCCTTCGCCCACAATGATCGGCGTGATCGGCGTCTGCGTGGCCGGCGTGGTCACTCCGCCGATATTAAAGCCCGCGCGATGCAGCTCGCCCTGGAAGTAATGCGTGTTATCCCAGAGCCGCTGAATCCGCTCCGGCTCAGCCTCCAGAATGTCGAAGGCAGCAATGCACGTGGCAGCGACACTCGGCGGATGCGAGGTCGAAAACAGAAACGGCCGCGCGCGATGGTAGAGGTAGTCGATCAGATCCCGCGAGCCGCAGACATAGCCGCCCAGCGCGCCAATGGCCTTCGACAGCGTGCCGACCTGCACGTCCACCTTGCCGTGCATGCCGATGTGGTCCCCAAAAAAATGATCGATGGATCCGCGCCCGTTGCGGCCCAGCACGCCAGAAGCATGCGCGTCGTCCACCATCATGATGGCGCCGTACTTCTCCGCCAGCGCGGCCAGCTTGTCCACCGGCCCAATGTCCCCATCCATTGAGAAGACGCCGTCGGTAATCACCAGCTTGTGGCCTGGTTCGCCTGCAACCTCCTGCAAGAGCTGCTCGCAGTGGGCCACATCCTTATGCCGGAAGACCTTGATTTTGGCTCGCGAGAGCCGCGCGCCGTCGATGATGCTGGCGTGGTTCAACTCGTCGGAGAGGATAAAGTCGTCCTTGCCCAGAATCGCGCTGACCGTTCCGGCGTTGGCCGCGAACCCGCTCTGAAAGACGACGCAGGCCTCGACATTCTTGAAGCGGGCAATCTTCTCTTCGAGATCCATGTGGATGCGCATGGTTCCGGCGATGGTGCGCACCGCGCCCGAGCCCACGCCGAAGGCCCGCGTAGCGGCCAGCGCCGCCTCAATCAGGCGCGGATCGTTGGCCAGGCCCAGGTAGTTGTTGCTGGCCAGGTTGATCACCGCGCGGCCGTCGTAGTGGCAAGCCGGCGCCTGCTGATCGTCGAGGATGCGGAGTTTGAAGTGGGTCCCGGCGGCGCGCAGGTCGTCGAGCGCGGCGGTCAGGTGGGCAAGCTGGGGGCGGGGGGCGGGCTGAGACATTATGTGTACCTCAAACCAACAAGGATAGCGCGGTGTGGCGGAACTGCTAAGTCCATTTCCCGGCTGCTATTAACGCCGACTCAATCGTCGCCAGTGGAAGCAGCAGAGAAAGCGGCGCATCCAGCAGCGGAAGAGCGCCATAGCTCGCATACCATCCGGCCACGCGCTCGTTCTTTGCGTCGATCACCATCACCGTTCCGCCCACCTCCGCCGACGCGAGCAGGCACCGTCCCCCAGCGGCAAGCAGGAGCTGTCCGCCGAGCCCCTGTCCCTGCGCCTTGCGGTCCACAGCCAGCCGCGCCAATCTGAAACCCGGTACGTCATGGCGAGCCAGCCCGCGCCGCACGATCTCGGGAGTGCGCGCATAGGCAACCGACGCGGGACTCAGACTGTAGAACCCGAAAACTGTCTTGATGTCCGCGTCGTCGATGGCAAGAAAAGTTTTCGCCCCGCCTAACTCGTGGCTCTTGCGGGCATAGCGGCGAAGAAACTCGTTAAGCGCCTCTTCGCCGCAGTCGAACGCTTCCCTGTCATGGGTCTTGCCGATCGGTTCTTCGTGCCAAGCCGTCAAAGTCATGGCCGCAGCGGTAAGGCCTTCGCCGCGGCCAGCAGGCGCGCGTTTGGAGCAGGCGGATTTTCGAGCAACTCCAGAACCCGCAGGCTGTCGCGCCCAGAGAGCTGGATCCTGTCGGCGGCGTCAATTACGGCTTTGGCCGCGCTCAGTGCGTGGCGAAGGACGAAATCCGTCAGGTCGGTGTGGTTCAACGCCACAGCCCGCATCAGCAGCGCTTTTTCCTCGGCGCAAATCCGCAAAGACATCCGGCTATTATCTTCAACTGCAACTCTTGGCATCGCGTGACTCACCCTTCAATGTACGCATTCAAAGAGTACAACAAATCACCGTGAGAGGCAACTCAGGGGGTGTTCGTCGCACCCGCGCTCGAAGTATCCGCATCACTCCCCGGAATGACGTACACAGATCACACGTTGATTTTGGCCGACCCTAGACGGGATGGAAACCCGCACTCCCCCGCCCGCGGAAAACGCCCACATTTCGCCGGCGCTCTCACCCGTGCTGCTGCTCCAGACCCAACCAGTCAAATCTAGGCCTCCCTTGACGTGGTTGCTGCCTCTTGAGTTGAGGCCAGGGTCATAAATTGTGTCCA
>Ga0302320_10028691_pt1 | contig 10671 bp, 5 predicted proteins | sample Bog_T0_3_FD_202130 | JGI IMG/M metagenome (GOLD analysis project Ga0302320, IMG submission 202130) | Peat permafrost microbial communities from Stordalen Mire near Abisko, Sweden - Bog_T0_3 | ecosystem: Environmental > Terrestrial > Soil > Wetlands > Peat | place: Sweden: Abisko, Stordalen Mire... | reverse complement strand
GATCATCGCGAAGGGAATTGCCCCGGAAAAAATTGCGGTGTTGCCGCCGTGGTCGCAGGATCAGGATGTGCGGTTTGATGCGGCCGGCCGCGAACAGTTTCGTCGGCAGCACGGGTTGGCGGATAAATTCGTCGTGATGTATTCCGGCAATCACTCGCCGGTTCATCCGCTGGATACGTTGATGCAGGCGGCAGAACGATTGAAAGACGATGCCTCAATCGTGTTCTGTTTTGTCGGCGGTGGCAGCGAATTCAAACGCGTGCAACGCTGGGCGGAGGAACGGGGCAAAGCGGAAAGCGGAAAGCGAAAAGCGGAAGTTTTATGCCTGCCGTATCAACCGCTGGCGCAGCTTTCCGCCTCGCTCTCCGCCGCCGATGCGCATGTGGTGGTGATGGGCGATGCCATGCGGGGTTTGGTTCATCCCTGCAAGATTTACAACATGCTGGCGGTCGGTGCGCCGGTGATTTACATCGGCCCGCAGCCAAGCCACGTCACGGAAATTCTGGAGCGTCCCGGGGTGACCCATCCGTGGTGTTCCGTGCGGCATGGCGAAGATGATATTTTGGCGGAACGCATCCAACAATTGCGCCGGCATTCCGGGGAACGGGCGTGTCCAACCACCATCACGGCGGAGTTTGCCAAGGCCGTGTTGCTGCCGCGAATGATCGCCGGGCTGGAGCAAGCGGCGGCCAAAATAAAATGATGAGGTTTGCCATGGGAAACGTTAGCGCCTAGAGTTGATTGATGATCGGACTGAGGTTGAGCCTAAAACCGCTTTGCCATACCACGAGCCGGGAAGCCTTGCTTCTGCTCGTGGTTTTTTTGGGCTGTCTTTGGGCGATGCTCATCAACCATCTGCGGATCGAGTGGACGGTCAATCCCCAGTATGGCTACGGCTGGGGCGTGCCGTTTCTCTGTTTATTCCTGTTAAGCCGGAAACTCTTACCCAATCAAACTCAAAGTTTCGAAATCCTTCCTTCGCCGCGGCCCTCGGCGGTCAGTTATTTTCTCGTGGCGCTGCTGGCGCTGCTGTTCGCGCCCACACATCTCATCGAACAGGCCGATCCCGGCTGGCGGCTGGTCAGTTGGGCGCTGGCGCTGGAAGTGGTCGGACTGACCCTCCTGCTGGTTTATCTGGTTGCCGGGGCGACGTGGTTGAAACGACTGGCGTTTCCCATCGCCTATTTTCTCGTGGCCGTTCCCTGGCCAACCTTGGTGGAGGGACCGGTGATTCAAGGATTGACGCGGGCCGACGCGGGGGCCACGGTGGAACTGCTCGGCTGGTTCGGCATCCCTGCCATGCCGCACGGCAACGTCATCGAGGTGGCCACGGGCGACGTGGGCATTGACGAGGCGTGCAGCGGCATCCGGTCGTTCCAAGCCACCCTGATGCTCTCTCTGCTGTTCGGTGAAATGTATCAGATGACTTTTGGCCGCCGGCTCATTTTGGTGCTCGGCGGGTTTGCCATGTCGTTTGGATTTAATCTGGTGCGGATGTCGGTGCTGGTGTGGGTGGCGGCGGATCACGGCGTCGGTGCGATTGCCAAATGGCATGACCCGACCGGCGTCACCATTTTGCTCGGCTGTTTTTTTGCGCTGTGGGTGCTGGGAATTTGGCTGGCCCCAAGAAATGTCTTGGCTCAGACCGCACCCGCTGCCACCAGTCCGGATATTATTCCGCCACCAAGCCGCCGGCTGATGCCCTGGCTGCTGGCCTTGGTGGCTTGGTTTGCCGTGGTGGAAATTTCGGTGGAAGGTTGGTATCGCTGGCACGAACAGCGCCTGCCGCTGGCCACGCCTTGGACGATGAGATGGCCGACCAACAACCCAACCTTCAAAGAGGCCATTCTCCCGGAGCGAGCGCGGCAAATCCTGCGCTACGACGAGGGCCGAAGCGTGGCTTGGGAAACGGACGGCATTGGCTGGCAGGCGGTTTTCCTGCGTTGGAATCCGGGACGGACGGCATTGCATCTGGCGCAAAACCACACGCCCGAAGTCTGCATGACCGCCGCCGGTCACACCTTGAAAATCCTTTCCGAAATGACCTGGTTTACGGCGGGCGATTTGCGGCTGCCCTTCATAGTTTACGTGGTGACCGACACGCCCAGGCCGGTTTATGTCTTTTACTGTTTGTGGGATGATCGTGCCAGCATTCAAGGCCGTGGCACCATGATGTTCACCTACCGCAATCGGCTGGCCCCGATGCTGCAAGGTTTGCGCAATCCCGGCCAGCGATCATTGGAGATTGCCCTGACCGGGGATCTGGATGCGACCCAGGCCGAAGCCACCCTGCAAAATGAACTGGGGAAAATAATTCAAAGCGGAACGGACAAGGTAACAGGGGCAACGAAATAAAAATTTAAAAAACTTGGTCCAGCAGCGCGCGGAGAATTTTTCTCCGCGCGCTTTTTATTGGCGGGGCACCGCCGCGCCGGGCGTTCAATCGCCAATGTCGTGCGGGACCGGTTTTGCCGGTTCAGTCTGTTTTGCCAGCTCCGGTTCAACGGCGGGCGGCGCTGGCGGGGTCGCGTCGAAACGCACCGGCAGTTTATGGGCTTTCTTCCATTCGGCAATCGCCTTGCCCCAAGCTTCGGATACGAGGTCGGCTTGAATGCCAAGCTTGTTTAAAGTCGGTTCGGACAGGTTGCATTCACCCGGGTTGGGCGGGGTCATGGTATCCGGGCAGGTGACGCAGAATTCCACAAAACAGTATTTATGGCCGGCCAGTTTGTGGCGGAACCGTTGGCAACTCAGGCCGCAACGATCATTGCGCGCGTCGTTCAAGTGCCAGACCTTCTCGTCATCTTCCAGCCGTATCCGCACATGGGCAAACTTCAGCTTACGGGAAATATACAGCAAAGATTCGGTCATCTCACCGATGGTTTTGCAGCGGGACCCTTCCAATGCCAGACCTTGGGACAGGGTCATGGCATAGCGAATATCCGCCCGCGATTCGATGGAATTCCCCAGCGTGCGGCCGATGGCAAACCACTCGCGGCTGAAATTGAATTTGCCGGCGGTCAGGATGACGACCAGAATGCCGAGGCCCAAAAACACGGCAAAGTATTGGCCGTGCAGGAAAAAGGCCAGGAAGCCCAGCAGCAGGAAAAAAGCGGTGAAGAGATAAAGCCCCACCACCACCTTGCGCCGCGAGTAGCCCAGATTGAGCAGGCGATGATGCACATGTTTGCGGTCCGGCCGGAACAAGGGCAGGCCGCGCAGGCCGCGTCGCAGGATGGCCAGCGAGGTGTCAATGATGGGCAGCGCCAGCACAAACAGCGGGGCGGCCAGCGCGGCAAAGATGGTGCCTTTCTGCGAGGTGACAATGGTCATGCAGCCGATCATGAAACCCAGAAAATAAGCTCCGCCATCGCCCAGATAAATCCGGGCCGGCGGAAAATTATAGCGCAGAAATCCAAGCAAGGCTCCGGCCATGCCGACGGCGAGCAGGGGCACCAAACGGTTGTGGCTGGAGACATAAATCAGCAGGATCATCAGCATCAGGCAAATGCCGCCTGCCAGCCCGTCAATGCCGTCAATCAGGTTGATCAGGTTGGTCATGGCCACCAGCCAGAACACCGTGACCGGCCAGGCCCACAAGCCCAGGTCAAGCACCTGATCGGTGAACGGAACCCGGAAATGTTCAATGCTGATGCCGCAAAAAAAGGTGGCGCTGGCGATGGCAATTTGGCCGAACAATTTGCGCCTGGCCCCCAGCACAAAAAGATCATCCCACAACCCGAGCGCGAACATGGACAGGGAACCGGTGATGATGAGCCAGCGGCTGTAGGATTGCAGAAAGTCCGGCTCCAAAAAGATGGAGACGATCACCACCATTGCGAGTGCGCCGGCCAGCGCCAGGCCGCCGAGTCGAGGGATGGGGAAACTGTGCGTGTGATGGTCTTCGCCGGCCCGGTTGCCCAGGCCATAGCGCTGGCTGATCTGGATAATAATGGGGATGAGGCTGAGGCTGGTGACCAGCCCAACCAATCCGCCTAATGAAAGTTCAATCCACTCCATAGATCTCATTCCCTTGAATGTGTTGCCAGGAAACAACGAAAATCAGATCAAATCATATTTAAATTAGCAGGCATATACAAGCTAAAAATGGCCGAAGCGGCTTGTTCAAACTTTATTCGTTTGAACAGCGGAATTTCGGCTGACGGGTGATTCCTCCCAGGCGGGTGACTCGCTCTGGAATTGGCTGAATTTGGCGTTCACCTGTTTTGGGGAGTCTGTTCAGATTAAATCCAACTATTCAAACCGTCGTTTCCCCGACATTCTGGTCTTGAAAGCAAATTCATTTATATTTTCCGCACCATGATTCGCCGCCCGTTTCAAACCCCAATCGGTTCACTGATTATTTGCGGTTGTGACCTGGGTGGCAGTGCGTGCCGGCTGCCCGTGCTGGCCGCCTTGTTTCTGGCTGCCAATTTGCTGCAATCGGCATCGGTGGCGGATGACAGGAGCGATTCGTCAAGATATCACATGGCAAAAGTTCCCCGCGGCGCCACGAACGGCCTTGGTGATTGGATTTGGGCCAGCCAAACTTTTGACCGGCAGACTTGCCGGCTGTGGAAAGAGTTCGACATTCCCGGCGGGGCGAAGGTGACCTCGGCGCGGATGCGGATGACGGCGGACAATGCCTATCAGTTTTATCTGGACGGCCGCGAACTGGGGCAGGGTGCCGACTGGGGCGGACTGACGGAATACGATCTGTCCCTGCTGCTGACTCCGGGACATCATGTGCTGGCGGTGAACGGTTTCAATGATTTTTTTGAGGCGGGCCTGATCATGGATTTGCCGGTTGAATTTAGCGACGGAAGGACACTGGACATCAAGTCGGATGAAAGCTGGCGGATCGTTCCAAACGATGAACTCGGCTGGGAAAAGTTGAGGCATCCGCACAATAATTGGCCGCCGGCCAAAGCCATCACGGGCAAAAACCGCGCACCCGAATGGAACGACCGGCATTGGCCGTATGATTATGTCAGCGTGCCGCGATTTTATCCCGTCGAGATTCCTTTCTGGCAAACGGGCTGGTTTCATTTGGTGCTGACGCTGGTGTGCGGGCTGATTTTTTTGGCGTGCATCGCGTTGCTCATGCAGGTCGCGCTGCAGTCCAAAGAGCAGCGGCTGCTCAATCTGGAGCGCGCCCGCATCGCCCGCGACATCCACGACGACGTTGGCACCCGGCTCACGAAACTGGTGCTGCAAGGCGAGGTGGCGCAAAGCGCCCAGCCGGCGAATTCTGAAACGCGGCAGCAGTTGGACATGATTTGTGACGGCTTGCGCGGGGTGTTGGGTGCCATGGACGAGATGCTGTGGGCCGTGAACCCCCGGCACGATACCGTTGAAAATTTTATTGCCTATATTTGCGATTATGCGCAGACATTCCTGCAAAACACAAAAATCCAATGCGTGTTGGAAGTGGAATCAGATATTCCTCCGCTCAATTTTGATCTGCCATTGCGTCGCAGCCTGCTGCTGGCCGTCAAAGAAGCCGTCAACAACGCGGCAAAACATTCAGAGGCGAGTGAGGTATTGCTGAAAATTCACCGCAACGGTTCCAAACTGGTCGTTATCGTGGAGGACAACGGGCGGGGTTTTGACTTGCTTCAAGCCCCCCGGGACCGCAACGGGCTGGCAAACCTTTTTCAACGCATGAACGAGGCGGGCGGCGAATGTCGGATCATAACCCGGCCGGGCGAGGGTTGTCGGGTCGAATTCAGCATCACGCTGACGCGTTATCCGGCAGGCCGTTGGTTTTCAAGTCTCGCCCGGCAGCCGGAATCGAAGCCTCCCTTTGTTGAACTTGGGACTGTGCCGCCCGATGATGCCGAGGCAACTAATCAATCCCATGAAATTGAAGAAAGCTGAGGCCGGCCCTGAACCATCGAAAGCCAAAGCCAAGGTAGCCTTGGTCGAGGACCAGCATGAGGTCGCTGAAAACTGGATTCGTTTGATCAATTCCTTTCCGGAATTCAGTTGTGTTTGCAATTGCATCTCCGCCGAGGAGGCCCTGCGGGAAATTCCCGTCGTGCAGCCAGACATAGTCTTGATGGACATTTTCCTGCCACGAATGTCCGGCATAGAATGCACGGCCCGGCTGAAGGCGCTGCTGCCCGATACCCAGATCATTATTCTTACCGCCATGAATGACCGCGAGCTGGTCTTTCTCGCGCTCGAAGCCGGTGCGGACGGCTATTTGCTGAAACGAACCAAGCCCGCGGATTTGCGCCTGGCGCTGCTGGACACGCTCGCGGGCGGGGCACCGATGAGCAGTGAAATCGCCCGGCGCGTCATCGAAACTTTCCGGCGCAAGGCCAAGGCCCAGGAAGAGGCCCTCGGCTTGTCGGGCCGCGAGGAAGAAATCCTGGTGCTGCTCACCAAAGGTTACTCCAACAAATTGATCGCCGATCAACTGGGTTTGAGCGTTGACACCGTGTGCAGCCATTTGAAACGCGTTTATCAAAAAATGCACGTGAACTCCCGCACCGAGGCGGTGATCCGTTATCTGGCCTCGCACGGCAGGTCGCCGAGCGACCCTCCGACGCTTTAGAAATGCCACGGATGGCGGAAATTCCCCGCCTCTAGCCTACCCCATTTGGGGGATGCCCTTGACCTGTTCAGGGCAATGGCAAATTCATCCCAAGCCGACTAAATTAGGCTGAACAAAATCTGTATTTCATGCCTAACACCGTGAAGTGCAGATCCAAACATGCAAAACAATAATACAAACCGGTTTGTCCCCGGCTTGAGCTGCCGTCAGTCGGCCTACCAGTCGCAATGCCCCAGCAATCTGCATCAGTGGTCGGTGGCCGATGCCATGTATGCGGGCGATCATGTGGAATGGATAAAATTTGCAAACGATTACAGCACCATCAGTCCCGCCTTTACCATTTCCGGAAGCGGCGGTCCCAATACTTGGTTTCTTTATCCCGACAAATACGGCAAAGGACCGTGATGTGGCTGAACCCGAACAGTGTTGAGCCAAAGCCGGCAAAATTTGACAAATTCACCGACTCATCGTTGTTTACAGCGGTCATCAATTTGATATGAAGCGTTTTTGTGGAATTTTTTTCTGGATCGCTCTTTGCGTTGCTTCCAAGGCCTTCGCCTTGACTGCGACGAATCTGGCCTGTGAAGATCGTGCCAATCCGATGGGCATTGATGTCGCACAGCCACGATTGAGCTGGGCGCTGCAATCGTCGCAACGCGGCGACATGCAAACAGCCTACGAAATTCAAGCCGCATCAAGTGTGGCGTTGCTGGCAGCGAACACTCCCGATCTGTGGGACAGCGGCACGGTGGCCACCAATCGGCAAAACCAAATTCCTTATGGCGGGATTGCACTGCAAACTTCGCAGCAAGTTTTCTGGCAGGTGCGCGTGTGGGACGTGAATGAAGTCGCCTCGCCGTGGAGCGCGCCGGCGACGTGGACGATGGGCGTGCTCAATGCCGCCGACTGGCAGGCGCAATGGATCATGGGCTTGCAGCGTAAATCCAGCGGCTACCACGCGCAGACGAACCTCAACCAGAACGTGACGAAATGGGTGCAGATTGATCTGGGTCAGGCGTATTCGATTACGAATATTGTTCTACATCCGAAATGGAATCAGGGAATTGCTGGCTACGGTTTTCCCGTCCGATTCCACATTGAAGTTTCGAATGACCCGACTTTTGCCACCTCCAACAGCGTTGTCAATCAAGCGACCGATTATATCAATCCCGGCTACTTTCCAGTGCCGTTCGCGGTGAATTCCATTTCCGCCCGCTACGTCCGCGTCACTGCGACGAAACTTTATTTCTTCACGGCCAATAATTATTACGCCTTTGCCCTGAGTCAGCTTGAAGTGGACAGCGGCGGAACGAACGTCGCGTTGAACGCGGCGGTGTCCGCGCTTGACAGCATTGAGCAATACGGCTGGGGCGCGGCCGGACTCACGGACGGCGTGGGTTTCGTGGGTTGTGATTATGGCCGCCGCATCCGCCGTGAGTTCACGGTGCAACCGGGATTGCAGCGGGCTACCGTTCAAGTTTCGGGTCTGGGCGAATATGAATTGTCGGTCAATGGCGGCAAAGTGGGCAACGATCTGTTGTCACCGGGCTGGTCTTATTATGGCCCGACGGCCTGGCAGGTGGGAACGAACGAGACGGTTCTCTACAACACGCGGGATGTAACCAGTCAGTTACTTGCCGGGACAAACAACGCCATCGGCCTGATCCTTGGCAACAGCTTTTACAACATCACGGCGGGCTACGGACGTTATGTGAAATTTTCGCAATCGTTCGGGCCGTTGCGCGCCATTGTGCAGTTGCGTCTGGACTACACCAACGGCACGACCCAGGTCATCGGCAGCGACATAAATTGGCAGACCGGGCCGGGCGCGATCTCGTTTGAAAACGTCTATGCCGGGGAAGACTACGACGCGCGTTTGGAGCCGGTCGGCTGGAATCAGCCGGGGTATAAAAATCCAGAATGGACGCCGGCGGTGATTACCAACGGGCCAGGCGGGACGTTGAAAGGTTTGTCGTGTTCCGCTCCGCCCATTGGAAAGTTTGATGTATTTACGCCGGTGGCTACGAACCTTATTTCCGCAGGCACCGTCATCAGTTGGAATGAGAACGACGGCAACACCATTCCGGCGACCGGCGGTGCTGGCATCGTATCCGCCACGAATTGGAATAACTCGAACACCGGCATGTCCCTGTCTGACAACACCGGTGCCGCTTCGGGCGCAAGCTTTACGATTTCCGGGACATGGGGACCTTGGGAAATCACTGCGGTCGGCGGTCCCGATGCCACCGGAGCTTACAACAAAACACTCCTCAGTGGATACGCCAACACATCTTCCGGCGCGGAACCAGAAGTGTTTTCCATCACCGGCATTCCTTATTCGACCTACAACTTGATTGTTTATTTTAGTTCCGACACCGCCAACCGCACCGGAACCATCAATTGCGGTAACACGGGCATAACCTACGATTTTTCGACCATCGGCCCGGCTTCCGTCAACGGAGCCAATGCGCTTCTGACCCAGACAACCGATACCACCGGGGCCAATCCTTTGGCCAACTACGCCATCTTTTCAAACTTAACCGGCAGTTCTGCGACGCTGACTTTGAACATTCCCAGCGGCGGCGGCATTGCCGGGTTTCAGCTCGTGCCGGCCCAGGAACAAGGCACGGTGGTCTATGACCTCGGCCAGAACGCGACGCTGATGCCGCAATTGCAAGTCAGCGGCCCGGCGGGTTCGTATGTGCAGATCATTCCGTCCGAATTACTGGGAACGGGCGGGCTCGTGGACCGCACCACCTGCACGCAGAGCAGTCCGCCGCCGCCGGCGTGGTGGCAATATACTTTGAAGGGAACCGGAACTGAAACGTGGACGCCGCAGTTTTTCATTCAAGGTTGCCGCTATTTGCAAGTGCAACTGTTTTCCGCGCCGGGCGGCGGTGCGTTGCCGGCGATTCAATCGTTGCAGGGCGTGGCGGTTCATTCCACCTCCACGCCGATTGGCAGCTTCAGTTGTTCCAATCCGTTGTTCAACCAGATTTACAGCCTCGTGCGCTGGGCGCAGATGAACAACATGGAAAGCTACCTGAGCGATTGTCCCCATCGGGAGCGCCTCGGCTGGCTGGAGCAGGTTCATCTGAACGGCCCGTCGCTGCGCTATAATTTCGACCTGGCACCGCTGTTCACCAAAATTGAAAATGACATTTTCGACAGCCAGTGGACGAACAACGGTTTCGTGCCGAACATCGCGCCTGAGTATTTCCAGACCAGCGACAGCCTGACCGATCCCTACCACAACTCGCCGGAATGGGGCAGCACTTTTATTCAAGGCGCGTGGCAGCAGTATCAATTCTCCGGCGACATTTCATTGTTGCAGCGCTTTTATCCGGCGATGAAAGCTTATCTGAATTTTCTGACCAGCACGGCGAACAATTACATTGTCGGCGTTGACCTGGGCGACTGGTATGACGTGGGACAACTTGCTGCGGGAAACTTTTCGGGCGTTTCACTCACGTCGAAAACTCTCCCCGGCACGGCGATTTATTATTCCGACGCCGTCGAACTCGCGCAAATGGCGCAAGTCCTCGGCTACTCTTCCGACGTGGCAACTTACAACCAGCTCGCCACAAACATTCGCACTTCATTCAACCAGACTTTTTTCAAACCGGCCACCGGCGTTTATGATACGTCCAGCCAGACGGCCAATGGCATGCCGCTGGCGTTGGGCATGGTGGATGCCACGAATATTCCCAGTGTCACCGCCGCGCTGGTCAATGACATTCAATCGCGCGGCAACACTTTGACTTCCGGTGAAATTGGTTTCGGCTACGTGGTGCGCGCGCTGCAGCAGGCCGGACGGGCGGATGTCATTTATGCCATGAACAACCAGACCAACACACCGGGTTATGGTTATCAAATTGCGCACGGCTGCACAAGTCTTACGGAAAGATGGGATGACGCCAACATCCTTTTCAGTTCGCAGGATCATTTCATGCTCGGTGAAATCATGGAATGGTTTTATCACGACCTTGCCGGCATCCAGCCCGATCCTTCCGGGCCGGGTTTCAAAAAAATCATCATCGCACCGACCATTGTCGGCGGCCTGACTTCCGCCACGGCCAGTTACAATTCGGCCAACGGGTTCATCACCA
>Ga0302320_10028690_pt1 | contig 10671 bp, 9 predicted proteins | sample Bog_T0_3_FD_202130 | JGI IMG/M metagenome (GOLD analysis project Ga0302320, IMG submission 202130) | Peat permafrost microbial communities from Stordalen Mire near Abisko, Sweden - Bog_T0_3 | ecosystem: Environmental > Terrestrial > Soil > Wetlands > Peat | place: Sweden: Abisko, Stordalen Mire... | reverse complement strand
GCATACCGCGTTTACCCCCAGCCGCGTTCCGGCGAAATCGCCCGCCATGCTACCGGGATCGCCTGGAAATTGCAGGGAACCGACCCCTCGGCCACCGTTCTGGTGGTGATTTCGCTGAATCTGCTCGACCCGCTGCTCGACGCCATGGAGGAACCTCAGGTGCAACCGCTGGCGGCCACTCGCCGGGAAGGGGTCGACCTGCTGAATCCGCATCCCGAGTCGCTGGGGGAGATCTGCGCCGAATACCCCGATCTGCAGTGGCGATACGAGAATTACCGCGGGCTGATGACCGACAACAGTCTGGTTGACCGGAGGCATGCCCAACTGGCGGTGTTTCGCGCGGCCGAGAAGGAATACGAGGCCAACACCGGCGAACGGATCGCCCACTGGCAGCGGCGCCTGCTGGCGCGCTACTCGCGTAATTTGGCCTTGGCCGGAAACGAACTGAGCGCGGGACTGTTCGATCTCACGGTGGCGGCCCGCGGTGTGGCCGACGATAACTATGCGTGGGAGGTTTGGGAGGCGGCGGGCCGCTATCCGCCGCAACAGACCGCTTCCAATCTGCTGACGGTGCGCATTTCGGGCGACGAAGTCTGGATGGACACCCGGCGCATCCGCATCCGCCGCCGGCTGCCCAGCACCAAGCGGCGGCTGCGGCCCTATGGCCTCAAACCTCGCAAGAAAGAGAAGATCCCTGGCGAATGGGCCAGCCAGCTGAACGGCGCCAGCATCTGTTCTTATCCTCCCGAAGACCTGGTAATCGAGGATTACGGACGATATTTGAAGCATAAAGGGAAGAGCATCCTGTCGGAAGAGCGGGTGCGGGTGGAGCCGTTCAGCACGTCGATATTGGACGGCATCGACATGCGCGAGACCATCCGCAAATGGTACGAAGGCCGCATCTACGTGCGCCAATACCAGAAGATCCATGGCGAAGTGGGATCGATCGCCGTGATTTTCGATGAAGACCGCGACAATCGCTATCCCTACACCACGACATGGCTGGGCGAGAACCAGAACGAATCCGACATGGCATTCTACTCGACATTTCCTTTCGACAACATGGTGGGGCCGGGGATCGGGCGCGCCGAATACGGGGGATTTCTGATGAGCCTGCCGCCGCGGCGCATGTACGACGTCTGGCACGACGTGGACTATGAGTTCGCGGAATCGAAATCGGAGCGGCTGCTGCTGGCCGCGTTGGATTATTCCATTCACCACTACGTGGTCTATGTCGCCGCCAAGCCGCCGCGAACCATTTTCAAGACCATCGCCTCGCGCGTGGACCGCACCATCATATATATTCCGATCGGGCAGTTATCGCCGGTTTCCCTGAAGAAGATCCGGGTGGTCCACGTACTGGACGGCTACGACAAGCGGGAGATCGCCAGGGATTACCTGTGGTGAAGCGATTCTTCGCCGCGGCTTAGCCTAGAGCTAAGGTTTCTTCCGCGCACCGCCGATCACTCTCACCAGTGAGCCTCGATGCCTGAAACGGAAACCACCAACTTCGGAACAATTTCATTCGCACGCGAATCGGTGTTTGAATTCCCCCGCGGGCTGCCCGGCTTTGAGGAGCGCCAGAAATTCCTGCCGGTGCAGAACCCGCTGACCGCTCCCATTCTGTTTCTGCAGAGCATGGAGGATCCTGCTTTGTGCTTTACCACCCTTCCTATCTGGGTGGTAGATCCGCACTACCGGCTGCACGTCACCGAGCAGGACCTCGAAATCCTTGGAATTCCCGTGGACCGTCAGCCGCGCATCGGAGAGGAAGTGATGTGTCTGGCGGTGCTATCCGTGCGCAAGACCGGGACGACAGCCAATCTGTTGGCGCCGATCGTAATCAACCTGAAGAGCTACCAAGCCGTGCAGGCGGTGTCCCCGGAATCGGGCTACTCGCACCGGCACCCGTTGTTTCCCCAAGAGGTTGCGGCATGTTGATCATGTCGCGGCGCCAGGGCGAGACTATCCTGATCGGCGAGGAAATCGAGATCGTGATCGCGCACATCGGGCGTTCGCGGGTGAAGGTGGGAATTCGCGCCCCCCGGAAAATGCCGGTGGTGGCGCAGGAGGTAAAGCTGGTAGGCGACGAAAACCACGCGGCGGCGCAAGCGCCATCGGAGCCTGTTTTGCAGGCCATTTTGGCGCAACTGCTGCCGGTGTCTCATACTTTTTCGGCACGGTCCGATGAGGGAAGTGTCCGGCAAGATGCCGGAGACGAAAACTGAAAGGAATTCAAAATGCTTTCCATCCAAACCAACGTAAACTCCCTCAACGCTCAGCAGAACCTGAACATTAACAACCAGTTCATGAGCCAGACCATCCAGCAGCTGACCTCTGGCTATCGTATCAACTCGTCGGGTGACGACGCCGCCGGTCTCGCGGTTGCCAACCAGATCCGCGATAACATTTCGCAGGTGACCCAGGGCGTGGCGAACGGCAACAACGGGGTCGCGCAGCTCCAGATCATGGACGGCGGTATCAGCAACATCTCGCAGATTCTCGATGGCATGCAAACCCTGGCGGCCGAATCGGCTTCGTCTTCGTTTACCGGCGATCGCACGGTTTTGAACAACGAATTTCAAACGGACATTTCGGAAATCAATCGCCAGGCGCAAGCCATCGGTCTGAACACCGGCGGCACATATGCTCAAAACATGGCCGTATATTTGGGCGGCGGCCAAGGCAGCACTTCCGCTGCGACTCTCTCCAACGCGACCGTGAACGTCAACCTGGCCAGTTCTACCGTCGACGCCCAAAGCCTCGGGCTGAACGGGGTGCAGGCCATAAACAGCACGGCCTACGACTTGGGCTCGTCGAGCGCCACCAGCGTGCAGAGCATCATAGCGGCCAATGGCAGCCCGACAACTTCATCGTTGACCTTTACCGGTCCGGGATTCGGCGATACCAGCGGAATCACCGTCAGCGTGAACCTGAATGGCGTGGCGGATACGACGGACCTGGTAAACAACATCAACTCCGCGATTCAAACCGCGGCCCAGGGGGCCACCGGCGCCGCGGCCGCGTTCAAGGCAGCGAATATCACCGCTTCTGTGGTGACGAATGCGGCCGGTCAGCAGGAACTCGCTTTCAATTCGAGCAATGCGGCGTTCTCGGTTACCTCCGGTGACGCCACCGCCAGCGCCTTGATGGGCAGCTTCAACGCAGGGGCCGTGGGTAATGCCGCCGGCGCCATCACGGAAGTGGCTAGCGGTTCGACCCAGTTGGCTACCGCCGGCGTGAACGGCGCGGCCAGTACAGCGGCGCCGTTGACTTTCGCTGCAGGCATTACGGGAACACAAACGGTTTCGATCAACGCAGTTGACACTAGCGGCAACCAGCATAGCCTTACCGTGAACCTGAACTCCGGCAATGCCGGCTCCCTCACCGCGGCCCTCACCACCATCAATCAAGCGCTTCAGAAATCCGACGATACCACCCTGCAGCAGATCACTGCCGTGCAGACGGGCAGCAGCACCTCCACCACGATGAACTTCGTCAGCACCCTGTCCAACTTCACCGTTAATGTGGGCGCGGACTCCATTGGCAATACCGAGGGTCTTGCTACCACCGCTGCCGGAGCTGGACAAACATACACGGCGCTCCAGGTAGGAACGGGCAGCACCGCGGATATCAGCACGCAGGCGGGGGCCACCAGCGCCGTATCCGCCGTCTCGAAGGCCGTGCAATCGCTGGGCATCGCCCAAGCCGCTGTTGGTAACGGCGAAGACCAGTTGAACTACGCCATCAACCTGGCGACCTCGCAAATCACCAACTTCTCCGCCGCGGAGTCGCAAATTCGCGATGCCGACATCGCGCAGCAGGCGGCCAACCTCACCAAAGCGCAAACCTTGCAGCAAGCGTCTATCGCTGCCATGGCGCAGGCGAATTCCGCTCCTCAGGCAGTGCTCTCGCTGTTGAAGGGCTAATCTCTGAAATCCTAACCCGGCGGCGCGCTTCCGCAAATGGCGGGCGCCGCCGGTCTAAAGCTTGGAGCCGGATCCGACGATAGTCACACCGGCTGTGGATTATGGGAACTATCAGCAGCGTCCTTTCCAGCGCGAACAGTCTGACGAGCACGCCGGTCAATGCAACCGGCGCTGCCGATAGCACCACTGGCACTACCGATTATTTTGCCGGGGTCAGCACTTACTCTCAGCAGTTGCAACAAGTGATCAGCAGGGAGGTTTCCATCGCCTCCTTACCCATCGAGCTCCTCACCAACCAACAAACCACACTCAGCGGCCAGGCTACCGAACTGACCACGCTGGATAGCGATTTCGCTTCCGTCCAAACCGCCATTCAGAACATTTCGGCGGCGTTGAGCGGCTCGGGGATGAGCACCAACATATCCGATCCGTCGGTGGCCAGCGTGACCGTGGGCGATGGAGCCGCCCAGGGCGCCTATTCCATCGATGTTTCGAGCATTGGAGCGTATGCGACCAGCTTGACCAGCGGGACTTGGAATAACAGCGCTAATGCTTCCGGAAATACCACCACGTACAACCTGGTCGTAGGCGGAAACACTTACGCATTTACGCCTTCCGACAACAGCGCCGCCACGGTGGCTTCCACCATCAACGCACAATTTGGAAGCCTGGTACAAGCGACGGCCGTTAACGTGGGGTCGGCCAGTAGCCCCGATTACCGCATCTCACTCCAAAGCTCAAACCTGGGGCCGATGGACCTGGAGATTCAGGCGCCGTCCGGCGCCAGCCTGCAAACCTTGGAGGCTGCCACGACTGGGTACGCCACCAGCGTCACGGCTGACACTTGGGACTCATCCGGCGCCGCCTCCACCTATACGCTGGCAGTGGACGGAGCCGATTTCACCATTAGTCCCACCGACAATAGCGCAGCCAGCGTAGCGGCTGCGATCAACGAGTTGTCCGGCGCCCCCGTGCAAGCGACCGTCGTCAACCTCGGCACCGCTGACAGTCCCGACGAACGGATCCAACTGCAGAGCACCAGTGCCGGTGTGTCGAACATCGATCTTCTGGACGCGTCGGGCGACAGTCTGCAGCAGCAGCAAACACCAGCTGCCGCGGGGTCCGCGGTCAGCCAGACATCATGGACCTGGGACCCGACTCCCGACCCCTCCGGTAACCCGACGCAATATACCCTCACCGTGGGTAGCACTACCCAGACCTTCACGGCGGGCGACAATAGCGCTGCCGGGGTAGCCGCGGCCATCAACTCCTTGGCGGGAAATCCCATAACCGCCACGGTAGTTGACGCCGGCACCGCCAGCGTTCCGGACTATCGCATTCAACTGATCGACAACACCGGGAGCGGCAGCGCTCCCCAACTCACCAGTAGCACGGCTGTTAATCTTCAGAACCAGGGGCCGGCCGGGTCGCTGGCCAAATACCAAGTGGCCAACTCCGGAGAAACCGTCACCAGCACTTCCCGTCAGGTATCGATTGCCGCCGGCACCACCCTCACCCTGACGGGCGCCGGTAGCACCGAGGTCACGGTGACGCAGTCCGCATCCACCCTAAACACCGCCATGTCCGGATTTGCGGATGCCTATAATGCGGCCGTCGCGGAATTGGCTAAACAATACGGCCAATCGGGTGGTGCATTGCAAGGACAGAGTATTGTTTTTAGCCTTTCCCAGGCGCTCGCTCAGATGTCCACTTACTATAGTTCGACCCGCGGATCGATCGGCATGGCCGATCTGGGATTGACCTTGAACAACGACGGGACGCTCACTTACAGCCCGCTGACCATGATGTCCACGGACCTGGAAAATTCTCCCGGAGTGATTGCGTTCCTCGGTTCCGCCACGGGAGGCGGCTTTCTTCAGGCGGCGACCAACGCGATCGATAATATCGAAACACCCAATACCGGATTGTTGAAGACAACCGAGTCCGCCCTGCAGTCGCAGATTACCAGCATAGGCAACACCATCACGCAGAAGCAGGCCGCAGTCAGTCAAATGCAAACCAACCTGACGAATCAGATGGCGCAAGCGGACGCCGCCATCGACAGCATGCAGCAACAATATGCCTACATGAACAGCGTCTACCTGGCCGAGCAGACGGCGAACCAAATGCAAGCTAGCGGGTTGTAGGCATGGATACCGGGCGTACCGATGAAATGCGGCAAGCCGTGGCAGCGGGAGATTGGGCGGCCGTGCTGCGTCTGTGGAAACCTTATGCTGCCGGTATCCTGGACGAGATCGGTGGTGGAACCTGTACACGGGCGCACATGGCCGAAGCGGGGGAATTCCTCGACTGGGCAAAACGTGTAGCGCTATGCTCTCGCGCTCAGGCGCAGAATCGGCTCAACGCCATCCACGCCGCCAGACAATATGGGCCTGAGCCTTTAGCGCTGAGGCCCTCTTTCCGAAAAAGCTTATAGAACTTTCGGCGGAACCTCTATTTCCCGGCATGAGAGCTTTGGCCGCCCGGCTCCGACTTCACCGCCTCGTCGGACAGGATCACCAGGTCAACCCGCCGATTGCGCGCTCGACCCTCTTCGGTGTCATTGCTATCTACCGGCGCGTTCTCCGCATATCCGGCTACCGACAGCCTTTCGGTTGCAATGCCGAATTTCTGGCGCAGCAGTTCCAGCATGGCGATGCTGCGCGCCACCGACAGCTCCCAATTGCTGCGAAAACGCGAATTGTGAATGGGCTTCGCATCGGTATGTCCCTCCAGGCGAACCGGGTTGCCGAAACCCTGGATCTCGGCGGCAATCTTGGCCAGAATCGCCTCGCTTCCGGGCGCCACCGCGTCGTCGCCGGAAGCGAAGAAGGTGGCTTCCCGCAGGCTGATTACCAGGCCGCGCCCTTCCAGTTTCAACCCGATTTTGTTGGCCTTCAGTTCTCCATCCAATCCCCGCTGGAGCGTCACCAGCGATTTTGCCAGATCGGCCGGAGGGGGCCGCACAGCCGGCGCCGGCGGCGCGGTCTGCGGAGGCAGGTTCTCCGACTGCTTCACCCGTTCGGGATTGGTGGGCGGTTTGCTGTTTTCGTGCTTGCCGCGGCCCAACACCGTGGAGAGCGTACTGCTAAACTGTCCGTGCTCCAGAGCTTCCTTCACCGATTCCGATACCGCTTTGGCCTTGCCCTTATCGGACTGCGTCGACGCGAACATCACCACGAAAAAAGCGAAGAGCAAAGTGATGAAATCGGCATACGACACCAGCCATCGTTCATGACTTTCGTGGGAAACGGCCGGTTTACGTCGCATGGCGGCAGCTCTAGCTTCCCTCCGGCGCCGGACGGGCGTCCGCCGCCTGCCTGCCTGCAGATTTTGCGGCCTTAGTCTTCGCCGCTGGGGGAGAATCCTGGTTGTAAGCGCCGAGTTTTGTGCGCAGCAGCGTTGGGTTGAGCCCCTCGACAATGCCCACCACTCCCTCGAGGATCAAATCCTTGGCCAGCGCCGTGGCTCGACTACGCCCCCTCAGTTTGTTGGCCACCGGCAGGAAAAAGATATTTGCCGATGCTACCCCATACACCGTGGCGACAAAGGCCACCGCGATTCCATGACCCACGGCCTTGATATCTTCCAGGTCTTTCATCACCTGGATGAGTCCCATGACGGCGCCGATAATTCCGATCGTCGGGGCGTATCCTCCGGCAGCCTCCCACACCTTAGACTCCGCCTCACCGGCCAACTCGCTCAAGCTGATGTCCAGCTCCAACATCTTGCGCAGTTCCTGGAGGTCGGTGCCGTCCACCGCCAGGTTCAACGCTTTGCGCAGGAACGGATCGGAAATCGCCGCGGCTTCCGTTTCGAGGCTTACGATCCCGTTTTTGCGCGCCAGGCTGGCGTAGCGGATCAACGAATCGATGGTCGCCGCGGTAGAACTACCTTTTTCCAGAAAAGCTCCCCCTAACCCCTTGCAGGCCCGTATAAAGACCGGAAGGGGAGTGGTCACCAGGACGGCGCCCAAGGTCCCGCCAAGCACGATCATGGCGGCGGTTACCTGCGCCACGTCCTGTAAGCTGCCCTTTTCCAGGAGCAGACCGCCGAGGATGCCAGCCAGCGCCACCGCAATCCCGCCGATGGTCGCGAAATCGGGCCTCGCACCCGGGGGCTTGGTAGCTGTCACCTTTTTTTGAGCACTGGTTGGGAGCGCGTCAGCCATGGGGCGTCAGTTCAGTTCTTCGGGCGATTCGAGGAGGGTGGCCGGCTCTTCCGGCCCGGCGAATATCCGTCGCCGGAACTCCACGATGCGCTCGATCACCTCCTCGGCAGTCTCGCGGACCCGAAGGATCTGTCCAGTGGTCAGGGTAACGACCGTATCCGGCGTGACATCGATGTGCTCGATCAGGTCGGAGTTCAGCACGATCGCTACGTGGTTGAGGCGTGTGAGCCGGATCATGAAGCCTGCTAGTTACTTATCGGCCCGCATCGGCAACATCATTAGCCGTCGCCATGGTAGTCACCGATTACCACTTTGGGGGTATGATGGTCTCCGAAGGGAAGCCAATGGAAGCCACTGCCGCAGCCGCCCCATTTGGGCTGGCCACCATCGGGCAGATCGCCCTGACCGTTACGGATGTCGACCGGGCGATTGCCTTTTACCGCGATGTCCTGGGTATGAAATTGTTATTTCAGGTCCCCAACATGGGCTTCTTTGCCTGCGACGGCATCCGCCTGATGCTCAGCGGCTCCGAAAACCCGGACGAACATTACGGCTCGGTGATTTACTTCAAGGCGCCGGACATCCACCAGGCGTACGACACTCTCTCGCAGCGCGGCGCCTCCTTCGAGGGCAGCCCTCATATGATCGCGCGCATGCCCGATCACGAGTTGTGGATGGCCTTTTTCCGCGATCCCGACCGCAATCTGCTGGCCCTGATGAGCGAAGTTCCGCTGGCCTGAAACATCGATCTACTGCTGGTTGGCCGGCCGTTCCAGCGCATCCAGCAGCAGCGATAACCGCGGGGCCGGTTCCCGCCTATCCCCGTAACGCACGTCGTTGTAAGCCGCGGTAAATTCCTCTACCGTCCGGCGCAAGGGCGTCGCCGGCAGCGACCGCGCGAATTCCAGAGGCGTGAACCAGACCGGCTTCTGATAACCCCGCCGCCGAAGCACCTGCAGCATCCGCTCATATAGCACCGTGGCATCGGCCCCACTGGCTTCCCCCCGCCGCACCCGCTCCACCCGCCGCCGCATCCGCATGGCGCGCCACAACCCGGGACCGCGCCACCACAGCCCGTACGCCATCAGCAGCGTCACCAGGACGCCCGTTCCGAAACGCCGGAGCCACGCCTTCCCCCGGGACGCCCACTGCCATCCCGTGCCGGAGAGCGAGTCGAACCAGCCGATCCCCAGCCGCCGCACCGCCTGTTGGATGCGGTCAGCCAGCGTGCCCTGATGGTTCGGATCGTAACCCACCACCCACTGCTGCCAGAATGTTTCCGCGGCGTCCAGGTACAAACCCAACTTGGAAAAGAGCGTAAGAGCGTGGGACGACAGGTCGGGCGGCGTGGGATCGAAGGTAGTCCATCCGTGGCCCGGAATCCACGCTTCCACCCAACTGTGGGCGTCGGACGCGCGCACCAACCAAAGATCCGAAATGGGATTGTACTCGCCCATCTGGAATCCCGTAGCCAGCCGCGCTGGAATCCCCAAGTTTCGCAACATCACCGCCATCGCCGACGCGAAGTACTCGCAATGGCCTTTGCGGCGCGTAAAGAGAAAATCGGCCAGCGGGTCTTTCGATTCCTGTTGAGGGAGTTCCAACGTGTACCCGTAACCGGTGCGCAGCCCCTGTTCGAGAGCGCGGGCGCGCCCGAGGTCGCTAGTCGCCGCAGCCGTCATGGATTGCGCCAGTTCCGGTATCCGCGGATCGAGGCTCGGTATTCGGAGGTATCGCTCGCGATGCCGCAAATCGAGAATCGGCGGCGGATAGACGGGCGGCGCAGTCTCCGGCGGCTCCTCCAGCACGCTGAACACGTCATAGCGGAAGCCCGATGGCAGCGCGCGCGGGATGCGAAAACATCCGGTCCCCAGTTCCACCACGGTTTCTTCCGGCAGCCCCTCCACGGTCTCCGGTGTCCCCGCGAAGAACAATGTCCGCGATTCCAGATCGGTAAACTCCACCCGATAGCTGCGCTGCTGCCCGGCATGGGCGCCCAGCGAGACGTGGCCGCCGGCCGCCATAATCCCCCGGTCGCCGGGAAGAATCCGGGAGCGCGACCAGACCCGGCCGTCGAAATCGCTCAGCACATCCCCGCGCCACTTGGCCGAGCCCATGGGCTGATTGCCATAAATGGCGACGTGCATCACCGGACGCGAGCTGATTTTGAACTCTCCGATCTCCCCCAGCGTCACGCGCTCGGAATAGCCGGGCACCCTGATCTGGTGCGAGGTCAGGGTGGAGAGCGCCGCGTCGGCCGTGCGCGGCAACAGGAAAAACATGCCCGCCGTGAGCGTCAGGATTCCCAGCGCGATCCATGCCGCCAGCAAGGCGAGACGCGGATGGAAGTACTTCATGCCGGCGCGCGAGGTAGTGGTAGCCCTTCGCATCGATCGGCGAATTTCACCGCTCGAGAGCGCCGCGATGGCGAACAGCAGAAATAGTGTAAGGCAGAGGAAGAAATTGAAATCGATGGAGAGAATGGCTGCCGCCAGCAACTCCAGAAACGCAATCACGGCGATGTAGAGGTTGTCGCGATTGCTACTCGCCGTGAGGATCTTCAACACCGCC
>Ga0302320_10028689_pt1 | contig 10671 bp, 9 predicted proteins | sample Bog_T0_3_FD_202130 | JGI IMG/M metagenome (GOLD analysis project Ga0302320, IMG submission 202130) | Peat permafrost microbial communities from Stordalen Mire near Abisko, Sweden - Bog_T0_3 | ecosystem: Environmental > Terrestrial > Soil > Wetlands > Peat | place: Sweden: Abisko, Stordalen Mire... | reverse complement strand
ATCCGCTTCGCCTTTTACCGCGGCTTCGGCGATTTCCGGCTGCTCCAGAAGGAACTCTTCGATTTCGCGCGGATAGATGTTGAAGCCGCCGGAAATGATCAGATCGCTTTGGCGGCCGCAGAGGGTGTAGTAGCCATCGGGAGAGCGGGTGGCGAGATCGCCGGTGCGGAACCAGCCATCGGCGAAGGCTTCGCGCGTCGCGTCTTCACGGCGCCAATAGCCGGCGAAAATGTTGGGACCCCGCAGGTGGACTTGCCCGGTTTCTCCTTCGTTCACGGGCTCGCCCGCGGGGTTCAGCAGACGTACGGAGACGCCGGGCAGAGGAAGTCCTACGGTTCCGGCGCGGCGGTCGCCCGCATAGGGATTGCTCATGTTCATGAGGGTTTCGCTCATGCCGTAGCGCTCGAGAATCCGGTGGCCGTAGAGAGCTTGGAAATCGCGCAGAACTTCGGCGGGCAGGGGCGCGGAACCGGAGACGAACAGACGCGCGGCGGTTCCGATTTTGCGCGCGATGCCGGGATCGAAATCGAGGAGGCGTACGTAGATTGTCGGTACCCCGAAAAAGAGAGATGGCTCGAAGTCCAAAAATTCATTGGCGGCGGTGCGGTGGTCGAAGCGTTCGAGCAGGCGCATGCGGCAGCCGCTGACGAGCCAGCAGTGGATGCCGTTGCCGAGCCCGTGAACATGGAAGAGCGGCAGCGCGAGCAGGAAACGGTCGGCGGCGGTGATGCTCCAGCAGGCGGTCAGGTTGGTGGCGTTGATGGCGAAATTGTGGTGAGTGAGGACTGCGCCTTTTGAAGTGCCGGTGGTGCCGGAGGTGTAGATGATTCCGGCCGGGTGATCGCCATCGGGGTGGATATCGGGGCGTCGATCGCTGAGGGTTGAGGCGGCCTGGGTGATTTCCGCGGGCGTCCAGACCGGAATTGCGCCGGTGAGCGCAGATTCCGCGGTTTCCGAGATCAGGGCGCGCGGGGTGGCGTCATCGAGGATGTGGGAAATTTCGCGGCCGCGGTAGAGGATGTTGATCGGGACGAAGATCACGCCGGTTTTGAGGCAGGCGAGAAACAGGTCGATCGTTTCGATAGTGTTGGGCAGATAGACGCAGAGGCGGTCGCCGGGCGAAAAGCCGCGCTGAAGCAGGAGTTGCGCGAGGCGGTTGCTGCGCGCGTCGATTTCGCCGAAGGTGTACGAGACGCCCCGGTATTCGAGACCGATCGAGTCTTTGCGCCCGCGCAGGGAGAGATCAAATAGCTGGGAAAGATTCATTTTGCCCGATCTTCGATTCTATAGAACTCGCCTCCATCCGCCGATAAACCAGTATGGAGACTTCGCTGAGACTGATCGCGGCAACGGCCGACGCTCAGGGACATTTGATGGACGCTTTGACAGATCACGGTGTCGCTTGCCACAGCCAGGGGAAGATGGTGGTGGTCGACGGCGCTATCGACCGGGTTCGCGATGCGCTTTCCGGACCGGAGAGGGAAGCGGTCAGCGTGGTGGAAGATCTGGAATTTCCCGGCGAGTTTCCGGTCACGACGCGTCTGGAAGCCTGGTGGTCGGTATTTGAGACGTCATGGTTTGAAAAGGCCGTTGCCACGGACGCGTTTTCCGTGTGGTTTCAGCCGGTGGTGGATACCACGGCGCGGCAGACGATCGGTCATGAGTGCCTGCTTCGGCTGACGCGCGGCGCGAGGCGCGAGGGCGCGGAGATTCTACAAGCGGCGGCTGCGCGGCGCGATATGCGGGGCTTCGACGCGTACACCCGGCAACTGGCGCTTCGCACGATCTCAAGCCAGGCGCAACGCGACACGCTGTATTTCGTGAATTTTATTCCGTCAGCAGTTTACCGGCCCGAGCACTGCCTGCGGGAGATGCTGCAAACGCTGCGGGAGACAGGTTTACCGGCCCGCAACATCGTGATGGAAGCGGTCGAGTCCAATCACAATCCGGATATCGGGCATTTGAAGCGAATTGGCGATTATCTGCGCGAGCAGGGGCTCCGATTTGGGCTGGACGACGTGGGGGCCAGTGCCGAGGCGCTGCGCCTGATGTGCGAACTGCGGCCCGATTACGTCAAGCTGGAGAAGCGACTGGTGCACCGGATGGATCGCCCGCATGAAGCGGCGGCGGTTCGCAAACTGGTGGAAGTGGCGGAGCGGCTCAATGTGCGTGTGGTGGCGAAAGCCGTGGAAAGCGTCCCGATGGTGGAGAACCTGTGGATGGCCGGCGTTCAGTACATGCAGGGGTATCTGTTTGGAATCCCGGCGCCTGAAATTACGGGTATTGAGTCCGACGGCTCGGGTTTCGTCAACTGATGCGGCGCCAGTTTTTGCCTACCTGGACGAGCAGTTCAGCGCCGGTAGCCGGAACGTAGAGTTCGGTGACACGCTGGCCGTTGATTTCGATTGCGCCCGCTTTGCGTTTGCGGCTGGCATCGGCTACGGATTCCGCGAGTCCGATTTTTGCGATGAGTTTTTCCACGTTCAGGCCGTTGGGGCCCTGCACGCCATCGGGCAGCGATACCACCGGCACATCGGCCGGCACCTCTTTGCGCTGTACTACGCGGTTGAATTCTTCGGCGGCGTGGCCGGCATCGGCGGCGGAATGAAAGTCGGTTACGATCAGGCGGCCCAGTTCCATCTTGGCCGTCATGGGATGCAATGCGCCGGTTGCGATGCGCTCCTGCATGGCTGAAATTTCGCTCATGCTGGTGTCGGTCAACAGCTCGTAATAGCGGAACATCAGGCTGTCGCTGATCGACATGATTTTACGGAACATGGCATCGGCCGGCTCGGTGATGCCGATGTAATTGTCGAGCGATTTCGACATCTTCTTATCGCCGTGGAGGCCTTCGAGAAGCGGTGTGGTCGCTACGATCTGCTGGGGCTGGCCGTAGTCTTTTTGCAGTTCGCGGCCGACGAGCAGGTTAAATCGCTGATCGGTACCGCCGAGTTCCACGTCGCATTCGAGGGCGACGGAATCGTAGCCCTGGGCCAGAGGATATAGAAGCTCATGCATGGAAATCGCGATGCCGCCCTGGTAGCGTTTGGAAAAATCGTCGCGTTCGAGAAGACGCGCCACGGTGTAACGCGAGCAGAGGCGCACGATCTCTTCGTAACCCATTTTCCCGAACCACTCGCTGTTGAAGCGGACCTCGATTTTATCCGGATCGAGAATTTTAGAGACCTGCGCCTTGTAGGTTTCGGTGTTGGCGAGGATTTCATCGCGGGTGAGCGGGGGACGGGTGGCATTGCGGCCGGTGGGATCGCCAATCATGGCGGTGGAATCGCCGATCAGGAAGATGACGCGGTGTCCCAGATCCTGAAAGTGCTTCAGCTTGCGGAGCGGAACGACGTGGCCGAGATGCAGATCGGGTGCCGTCGGGTCGAAGCCGGCTTTGACGCGCAGGGGGCGGCCCTGGCGGGCGCGCAGCAGAATGCGCTCGCGGAGATCTTCTTCGCGAATCAGATCGACAAGACCTTTGCCGATATAGGTGAGTTGCTCTTCGACGGTGGCAGACACGGAAGTCCTATTGTAGCGGCGTGCCCACAACAGGCTTTCCGCTTACGGCCCGACTGGCAAAATCACGGATATCCCCGACGTCGATGTGGAGCCGCCCGGCACCGTCATAGTCAGGCTATAGTTGCCGGAGGCGATTGTCGCAGGCAAGGCAACGTTGACCTGGAACAGGCCGGCTTCGATCAGGTACGGCGCCAGTTTGCCGTCGGAGCCAGCGACGACTGTCAGAGGAGTGCTTCCCGCTGTGACGGTGACCGGCGTTTGTGAGAACTCGGATGGCGTGATAATGCTCGCGCCCGGAGCTGGCGCCAGACCGGTTGCATACAGGAAGATTTCCTCACCCGGGACAGCTTTGGTGGAACCGGGCTGAACCGCGGGATCGCCAACCAGCGTGTAATTGGCATGGTAGGCCGCCACGTAATACGGGCTTGCCGGGCCGTAGACAAAAAACGAAGGCGAAGCCTGAGCAATGGAATCTGTAGTGAACGTAGCGGCCGCCGAGCCCGCATTCGCGACAACCACGGTCGCGGCTCCGGAAGAGAGCCCGGATGGGACGACGAAATTGACCTGGGTCGGGCTGATGGAAAAAACCGCCGCGGGCACGGAGTTCACCGTTACAGTAATGCCGTCCAGTGCCGTCGGCAGCGGGTTCCCGGCGGCTGTGCCTCCGGTGAAGTCCAAATTGGCATTCCAGGTCCGCGTAGTATTCGACAGATTTGTGCCGTACACGGAAACATACTGGCCGGAGGTCATGGCCGTGCCGGAGCTATACAAGGGCAGAATGTTATTCACCGTGGGCGCGACCGGCTCAACCAACAGGCCGCCGGATAAAGAGAGAATGCTGGTACCTTTGACCAGCCAGATGGTGGCCAGCGTGATGTCGGTTTGGGCGGGAATCACCAGGGTAGCCCGGAGGACCCCGGCCGAATCAACTTTCGTCGAGCCGGCCTTCACGGTAATCCCACGGCCGAAGGCGAGAACCGAAGTCGTGGCATCTACGCCTCCGCCTGAGAAGCCCATGTCGAAGGAACGGCCCGCAGTCACGGGCGCGCCGCCGGTGAAGCTGAGGAATGACTTGATGTCACCGGATCCGCCCGCTGCGCCAATTCCGTAAGTGGGAGCGGTAAGCGCCGATGCGCCGGTCGAAACCGTGATATTGACGGTTGCGGTGCCGCCGGCGGTGAGTGGAACGACTGTCGGATTGGCGGCTGTGCCCAGGAAAGTCGGCTCAAAGGCCGTTGTGACCTGTGCGGGAATCAGTGAACCGGTTGAACTCGTGAGTGAATAAATGTTGAGCGGGCCGACATAACTGTTGAAAGGCTCGGCGTAGGCGATATACGAACCGGCCGGGGCCTGAATCGAAAAGGTGCCATCGGCCGCAGTTAACCCGCCAATCGTCCTGCCTGCCGACTGGTCGATCAGGGTGACTACCCCGAACGCAACCGGGCCCGATCCGGTGATCGTGCCGCTGATCGTCCCCAAAGTCCCGGGGCTGGCCGGATAGGTCGCGGTGGCGAAAGCCTTCTCGTCAGCGGTGACATAACGCTGCGTAGTGGCCGAATACGGATACATCGTGGTGCCAAGAAGGGTGGAGTGGTTCAAGGCGAGCGAATGGCCAAGTTCATGCGTGAGGACAGCCTGCACGTCGAACGTATTGGCAGTACCGTCGGTTGAAAACGCGCGGTAGGGATTCAGCAGGATGTCCGAGTCGATGATTTGTCCGGGGGTAACGCTGGCTCCGTTTCCGCAGGGACTGAGGCCGGAGCCCAACACGTAAGAGCTGACAGTGAAGGCAATCACGCCGGTGGCGCCACCAAGAGCGCTCAGATCCGCCGCACTGCTGGCAATACTGATCACGTTCTGGCAATCGCTCGAATTGTGCAACACCGTGGTCGGCTGGAGCGGTAAGAAGTTGATATTGGCGTTGTTGGCGCTCGCGGCGCTGTTCCATGTGGCCATGGCCGCTTCGACAGCTGCCGCGGGGTTGCTGCCCGAGGTAATGACAGTGGTACCCGAGAGGCTGCTTTGGGCGCCGGCGACGACCAGATTATTCAGATAAAACTGAAGGCTTGCAGCGCCGCCGTGCGTTACCTGGAATGTCTGGCCCGCACTCGTAACGCTCTCCCCGTTATATCCAAGAGCACAGGGGAGTATGACTGATGCGAGAACCAGCACCCGTTTGAACGTTGCAGCGATTATCATTTGGCGCCTCCGATCGTTTATCATTTGCCCACTCCGTTGGTGCGGACCCGCGCACTCACGAGTTGCCGGACCTGGCCGACACTCATACCGTCGAGGGTGGTGACAGCGCCTGCGGCGTCTGTTTTAAAATTCGCCTGTCCGTGCACCCGGCCGCCGGGATCCACGAGGTATTTTCCCTGACCGAGGCCGGAAGTTCGCAGGTAGCCATTCGGCATCCGCGAGAGGAATACCAGGACGCTTTCGCCCACCCGGTATCCAGCCGCGCCTGAGACGATCATGCCCATTCCATCCCGTTCGCCGCCCGGTTCCGCGATATCCACTGTTTGTCCGGAAGAACCTTTATATGCTGCGGAGACCGCCAGCTCATAGTGGGTCCAGATGTATTTGTGGTCGGGATCCCAATCGGCCCAGGTACGGGTAACATTCCCGGCAACGACCAGTTCGGAGTTATCCGTCATTTCGGCAAAAGACAGCCTCGGCAGATCCGAGGCGAGGGCTAATTGCAGCAGAATCAGGCAGGGAGCCGCCAGCAACCCCACCCGGCGAAGAGTTCGAAACATGGTATGGATTATGCCACACATTACCCGCTAAAGAACGATAACGAATCGAATTGCCAGCCATGCCACGCCGATCAGCCATCCCGCGAGTGCCTGGTACTCCTCGTTTTTCTTGTAGAGCGCCCAGGAGAACCGGTCCGGTCCCCAGTTTGGCGGCCAGCGGGGCGCGAGCAGAGGGACGCGGGCCGCGAATTCGCGATAACCGGGCAGGATTATATTCAGATGCTGCTCTTCCAGTTCGATGGCGGGCAAATATACGAGAAGAAAGATGGCCACGAACAGCAGCGCCAGTCCCGTGCTGTTGCCGGCCGCGGCCAGTCCCAGAGCGGTGATCAGAGTGCCCAGATACAGCGGATTGCGCGTGGCGGCGTAGGGTCCGGATTGGGCGAGGCGTTGGTTTTTCGCAAGATGCCCGGCGGCCCAGGCGCGCAAAGCCAGCCCGCAGAGGGAGAAGGGAATTCCAAACACAAGCGTTCCGCGGGTTGGATGCACAAACCAGACAAACGCGGCCAGCATGAGGAAGCCGGCAGGTACGCGCAGGCGGGCCACTGCATCGGCATACGGCTTGGGGAACCAGTGGCGGCGCGGCATCAGGTGCGGGGTCATCAACTATGCGTGGCAGTTCATTCGGGCGGCCAGCGCGGCGAAAATCTGTTCCGGGGCGATGGCGCGCATGGAGGAATCGATGGCATCACCGCGGCGATGGGTGGTTTTTACGCCATCCGCGCGGAAGACCTGAAAGTCGCCGCCGCGCGGACCGTTGCGCGCGGGGTCGGTGGGGCCGAAAATTGCCGCGCCGGACTTTTGGAGGGCGGCCGCCAGATGCAGAGGGCCGCTATCGACGCCGATGACGAGGGCCGCGCGCCTGGTGGCGTCGATGAGTCCGGAGACCCCGCTCTCATGCCTGACGGCCCACGCGACAGGCTGCATAAAGCCCGGCGGGCCATTCAGCACCATCGGCATATTAAGCCGTTCGCGCAGCATTTTCGCCAGTTTTTCGTAATGTTCGAGCGGCCACTGTTTGGAAGTCCACCCGGCGAGGGGACAGGCGAGGGCGAAAGGCCCGTCGGGTAAAACGCCTTCGGGCGCGCCGGGTGGCAGCGGAAAAGGCAGCGCCGGCTGGCCTGCACCACGGGGTTCGCCGATTGCTCCCGCTGCAAGATCCAGCGCCTGATCCACCACGTGGATGGAAGGGGTCTGAATACAGGTGGAGTAGAACCAGCTTGCCGGTTTTTCGCGTATTACGGCGGGGCCGAACCCGACGATGCGTTCGGGCCGGGCGAAATGGGCGATCAGCGCCGACTTGATCAGGCCCTGAAAATCGACCGCCAGATCGTAATGAACGCTGCGTAACGCTTTTTTCGTCTGGTCCCAGGTTGAGAACCGATCGCGCTGGAAAATTACGATACGGTCGACCAAACCGTTACCGAGGCCGCCATTGCATCCGAAGAGCGGAACCCAGGTGGATTCCACTACCCAGGTGATATGGGCGGCAGGGAAGCGTTGTTTCAAAAGCGCCACGCCGGGCAGGGCATGAATGATGTCGCCCATTGCGCCCAGACGGACCACCAGAATATTGCGAACGTCGCGAGGCAAACTGTAGTCTATCAGGAGTTATACCCGCGATTTGGGGCGATTGCCATGCCGATTTCCACCACCTGGTCCACCGTGATCCGGGTCATGCAGCGATGGTCGATAGGACACTCGCGCAGCCTGCACGGCGCGCATTCCACCGGCTCGCGGATCACGCGGGCGGTCGCGCCCACCGGGCCGGTGGCGGTCTCATCTGTGGGTCCAAAGACCGTGACCGATGGTACGCCGACGGCCGCCGCGATGTGCATGGCGCCGGAATCGTTGGCCAGAATCAGCTGACAGGCCGCGGACATATCGATGAACTCGCGCAGAGTGGTGGTTCCGGCTAAATTATGACCTCCCGAGGCAGAGGCGACTGCGCCGCAGAGTTCGCGCTCGAAAGCGGATCCAAAGACGGCGATGGACGCAGAAACGCGGCCAGCCAGTTGCTTTGCGGCGGCGGCGAACCGGTCCGGCAGCCATCGTTTTGCGCTCCCGTAGGCTGCGCCGGGATTGACTCCGATCACGGGAAGTTTCAGGCCGCGCGCGGCGAAGAGGGCTTCGCCGCGGCTGCGTAAGTCATCGAGACCGTCGAGGCGGATTTCATTCACGCTCGGAAGCGCCTGAATGAAACCGGCGCGCCGCAGGAGTTCCAGATAGTAGTAGCGCTCATGGACCGGAATTTCTCCGGGCAGGGGCACGGGGATGGCGTCGGTGAGCAGCGCGCTTCGGCCATCGCGCGCGTAGCCGACCCGCCGTTTCGCGCCAGAGAGGCAGACGATGGCGGCGCTCTCAAAGGAGTTGGGGAGCAGGATCGCGAGATCGAATTTTTCGCGGCGCAGATGCGCGCCCAGTTGCCATTTTAGCGCCCAATCGCGCGCACCGGGTACGCCTCCGAGGGGTATCACGGAATCGACGGACCGCTCATTCTGATAAAGCGCGGCTACGGAGGGTCTGGCCAAAACGACGATCTGTGCTTTGGGAAACCGGTCCCGCAGGCTTCGCAGCGCAGGGAGGGAGAGAACCGCGTCGCCCAGCCAATTGGTGGCGCGAACGAGGATTTTCACCTGGCGCTTCTCACTTCTGAAGGGCGGGCGATGTTCCCGCGATGGCCGCAAAGGCATCCGTGACGCTGCGGGCGCCTCCATCATTCGGCGCCTCGCTGCCTTCGTTCGTGATCCCGGTGGTTTGGATATCTATCTCCATCTCTACGGGCCGGCCCTCGATTTCTCCTTCCAGAAAAACGCGGAGAGTGCTGACGGAGCCGCCGAAGTGGTGCTCGAGGAACTGGCTGAGCGCGAGCCGCCGCAGCTTGTCGCGTTCAATAGAAGGCCGATAGCGGAAGCCGCGCCCTTCTTTTCTCCGAGACACCGCGCCGCGCCGGGAAAGGCGATCGAGTAAGGTAAGCACCGTTGTGTAGGCCAGGGGACGCCCGCGCGATACGCAGACCCGCACTTCCTCCACATTGCCTTCGCCCAGCTCCCACAGAGCATTGAGGCAGGCCATTTCGAGGGGGGGAGGCAGCTCGCGTTCCTTAGCCATTTTCGTGGCTCCTTCGTTGGTTATCGACTGGCGGAGTTTCGGTGGTCTGGTTTTCCGGTTTGAGGGCCGCGCGGAGCTTATCGCCGAAGCCTGAACCAACGCTTGGCAACACCGGCTGCGCTTTGGGCTCCGGTGGCGCGTCAAGAGGCGCTGCCGGCTCTTCGCAGATTCCCAGATAGCGGTCCTTGCGCAGGACCACGCGTTCGAGCGAAGAGCTCCAGGCAGTGAACAGACCTTCCGCCATGGCCCCTTTTTCGGCCGTCGCGCGCATGCACTCCATTTTGGAATCCATATCGTCGAGATAGTGAAGCAGAAGCGCTTCGGGGAATAAAGGCACTTTCGGCGAGCCAAACTCCAGCTTTCCGTGATGGCTCAGAATCATGTGCTCGAGCAGATTGCGCAGGTCGCCGGGAAAATCGGGGAATGCCCGCAGCTTATCGGAAAGCATGCGCAGCGCAATGGCGATATGGCCCAGTAACTGGCCTTCCGTGGAATAAGAAAAACCGCGCTCGTAGGTCAGCTCGTAGATCTTGCCGATATCGTGCATCACGATGCCGGCGACCATCAGGCTCCAATCCACAGCAGTATCGCGAGGGGCATTGTAGTGGGCGACAATTGGCCTGGCCAGACCGCAGAGCGAAAGGACGTGCTCCAGAAGACCGCCGCGGAAGGCATGATGAATGCTTTTGGCGGCGGGCGCAATACGGTAGCGGCGGGCAATCTCGGGGTCGTCCAGAAAGGCCTGCACTAACAGCCGCAGATGCTGGTTGGGAATTTCCGCGACAATCCCGCGAAGCTCGATCCACATTTGTTCCGGATCGCGCGCGGAGGCGGGAAAAAAATCGGCGAAATTGACCTCCGCGTCTTCCATGCGGCGCAGTTTGTGAACGATGAACTGCGGGCGAGTGTTATAGATCTGGAGCTGCCCGCGAACCTTGATGAAGTCGTCGCGCCCGAAGGTATCCATCACATCGGCGACGTTATCCCACATGCGCGCCTCCAGTTCCCCGGTTTTATCCGAGAGATGGAGCGACAGGTAGGGTTCGCCGGTACGTTTTTGACGGATCTCTTTCGACTGGACAAGGAAGACCGCGTTGGCAACCTCGTCCGGTTTCAGTTCGCGAACAGCCAGCAGCTTCATGGCGTTGTTCAATTGGGCGTTCCGTCAGCGTTGTGGGTGGGCGGCGCCTGCTGGACCGGAGTAGTGGTGGGCGGGGCGGCGGGCGCGGTGTCCTTCTGGCCCGTGTAACCGTACGGGATGACGCCCAGCAGCTTCTTA
>Ga0302320_10028688_pt1 | contig 10671 bp, 10 predicted proteins | sample Bog_T0_3_FD_202130 | JGI IMG/M metagenome (GOLD analysis project Ga0302320, IMG submission 202130) | Peat permafrost microbial communities from Stordalen Mire near Abisko, Sweden - Bog_T0_3 | ecosystem: Environmental > Terrestrial > Soil > Wetlands > Peat | place: Sweden: Abisko, Stordalen Mire... | reverse complement strand
CCGAGCACGCCTCCGGCAGCGGCATCGGCAATCCCCTCGACCGCGTTGAGGCACTGCTCAAAAGCACCGGCGACCCGCGCATTGCCCAGTGGGTCTGCCAGCGCGCAAACGGCTTCTTCATCCCGAATCCCAAGAGCGTCCCGCATCCGCATTATCTGATCCCCGCCACAAACCAGATCGTGCAGGAATTCGCCGACCTCCTCGCCGTCATCGCCAAGGCCGCGCACGACAGCGAGGTGACAACCGGCGAGGCGAAACAAATCCGCGCGCGCTGGGAGGAACTCAAGTCCGTCACGGAAGGTTTCGTGGCGGGTTGCGAACAGGGGGATTTTGACCACATCCGCAACCACGCCGTCCGCCGCGCCGCCGCGATTCCCGTCTCGCAACAGGCGAGGGCGTAGGTAATTTCGAATTGTGATTTACGAATGACGAATTAATCCCCGCCAACCCCTGCCCTCCTTCCGTCCGGAGTGAACTTGGAATTTAATGCCGGCCTTTGACATCCCACGCGTCGCGCAGGCCGTCGCCTAGAAAATTCAGCGCAAGCAGCGTCGCCACCAGCACGCCGCCGGGAAACGCAATCAGCCACCAGTAGATGCGGATGGGATTGATACTCGAGACGCCCTCGGAGATGAGCGTGCCCCAGCTCGCCATCGGCGCCTGCACGCCCAGGCCGAGATAGCTCAAAAAGGATTCGTAAAGGATGATGGCCGGCATCGTCAGCGCGAGGTAGGTGATGACGACGCCAAAGATATTCGGAATGATGTGCCGCGCCAGAATCCAATGTGGCTTTGCGCCCAGCGCGCGGCTGGCTTCGACAAAGGCGCGCGTCCGCAACGACAAAACCTGCCCGCGAACAATCCGAGCCATGGTCAGCCATGACACCGCTCCAAGGCCGACGAACAACAACGTCACACGCAACGCTCCCGCCAGCGCCGGGGAATTTTGGATGAAGTGCGATTGCTTGAGGAGTTCGCCCAGCGTGGTTATCAGCACGATGACGAAGATGATGGAGGGCAGCGAGTAAAGCACGTCCACGATGCGCATCAAAATGGCGTCCACCCGTCCGCCAACGTAACCGGCAATCGCGCCCCACAAAACGCCGATGACCAAGCTCACGCCCGCGCCGCCGACGCCGACGAGAAGCGAAATTTGCGCTCCGAACAGGACGCGGGAAAAGAGGTCGCGCCCATGCAAGTCAGTGCCGAACCAGTGTTGTGCGGATGGCGGCGTGAATTGGGCGTCGGAAAGCTGGTCTGGATTGTGTAATTGGGCAAAGGCCGCGCCGGAGATTTTCAACAGCACCGGCCAGGCCACGATGACTGCCAGCAACAACACCAGATACCACGTGCTCAAGACGGCGGCGCGGTTTTTTTGGAACCGCCGCCACGCACGCTGGCCGGGCGAAAAGTATTGTTGAGGTTGCTCACTCATATTTCACGCGCGGGTCGAGCAAGGTGTAGGCGAAGTCCACGATCAGGTTCATGGCAATAAGCAGCATCGCGTAAAGCAGCGAGAGGCCGACGACGACGGTGTAATCGCGGTTGAGCGAGCCGTTGATAAGGAACACGCCGATGCCGGGGATTTGAAAGATATTTTCGACGATGAACGAGCCGGTGAGCAAATCGGCGAGCATCGGGCCGGAATAGGAAACGACCGGCAGAATGGCGATGCGGACGGCGTGCTTGAGCAGGAGCATTTTTTCGCCAAGCCCCTTGGCGCGGGCGGAGGTGACGAATTCGGATTGCATTGCGTTCAGCATTCCCTCGCGAAAAAGGCGCGCGATCTTCCCGGCAAAATACAATCCGAGCGCGATCGGCGGCAGAATCATGTGCCATGGCGATTCCCAAAGCGCAACCGGCAGCAGGCGCATTTTGATTGAAAAAGTCAGAATCAAAATCGGTGCGACAACGAATGCTGGCACACACACGGCAAGAATGGCCAGAAAGCTCCCGACAAAATCCTCCCAGAGTCCGCGCCGGGCCGCCGTGTAGAAACCAACCGGTAAGCCTACGGCCATGGCGAAGCAAAACGCCAGCCCTCCCAGCGTGATTGAAACCGGCAATCCCTGCGCGATGATGTCGTTGACGGTGTGGTTGCGGTATTTGAGCGAGACGCCAAAATCGCCGTGCGCCAGATCGCCAAGGTAACGGCCATATTGTTTCCAGACCGGTTCGTCGAGGTGGTATTTCGCCTTCAAATTCCGCTCGATTTCCGGCGAGGCGGGCACGCGCTCCCGGTCGAACGGGCCTCCGGGTGCGAGATGCACAAGCGCAAACGCCAGCGCGCTGATGACGAGCAGCAGCGGAACGGCAAAAGTTATGCGCTTGAGAAAATACATTTCAGTTTTTCACTTTGCGAATCGCCTGCAATGGATGGTCGTCCAGAATGTTCTGGTAAATGCCCACGATGTTGGTGTGGTAGTAATTGATGCCCGAGTAAATATAAAGCGGAACGATCGGTAGTTCGTCGCGCACCATGATTGTCTCGGCCTGCTGGAAAAGTTTTTCGCGCTGCTTCATATCCGTCTGCCGGTTGGCCTCGTCAACGAGCGCATCATAGCGGGCATTTTTCCAGCCGGTGCGGTTGTTGCCGCTGTCGCCGACGAAAATATCCAGGAAAGTGTTTGCGTCGTCATAATCACCAATCCAGTCGCCGCGCGCCAGGTCGTAATCGAGATGCGAGGTCGAACTCAAATAGACCTTCCATTCGACCTGATGTAATTCGATGTTGATGCCGAGCGTGTCGTGCCACATCTGCTGCAGTTCAATGGCAATATCCTCGTGGATTTTCGCCCCGCCGCCGGCGGGAGCGTTGAACATATATTCAACACGGGGAAAACCCCTGCCGTCGGGGTAGCCGGCCTCGGCCAACAGTTTCTTTGCCTCCGCCGGATTGTAATCAAGACCTTCGGGCGAGGTGTAATTCGCAGTGCCGTCGGGCACGAGATGTGAAATCGGCCGTTCACCACCCCTGGTGATTTTTTTCACGATGCGATCCCGGTCAACCGCAAGCGCGAGCGCCTTTCGGACGCGCGGGTCATCGAATGGTTTGCGCGTGACGTTGATATTGACGAAATAGGTGGCGAGATAATTGAAGGGATGGACATCGGGCCGGTGGATCAGCACGTCCAGCAATTCCGACGGCACGACTTCCTTGTCCCAGATGACATCCACGGCGCCCTGCTCATACAGATTAAACGCCGTGCTGGGCGAACCGATCGGCAGAACGTCAATGATTTCCGATTGCGTGTTCGCAGCGTCCCAGTAGAGCGGATTCTTTTTCAGACGAACCTTGTCGTTGAGCCGCCAATAAACAAGGTCGTAAGGCCCGCTGCTTGGCAGCGGCCTGGCCATCATCCAGCGGTCGCCGTATTTTTCAATCGTCCGGCGCGGCACAACGTAAGTCACCGGCAGCGTGCAGACATCGAGGAAAAACGCAGTTGGATTATTCAATTCCACGCGAACGGTGAATGGATCCAGCGCGTGAACGCCGACGAGCGAGGCATCTTTGATTTTCCCCGCATTGAATTCTTCCGCGTTCTTTATATAAAAAAGCTGCCCGGCATAATCACTAGCCGTCGCCGGGCTCAATGCGCGAATCCAGGAATATACCACGTCATCGGCGCGAATCGGTTCGCCGGTTGACCAGACGAGGTTTGTGCGGAGATGAAATGTATAGGTTTTTCCATCAGGCGAAATCTCCCAGCGTTCAGCCAGGCCAGGAATCGGCTGGGCCGTTTTTGGATCGAGGCGCACCAACCCTTCGAACATGCCAATCGCAATGCGCATTTCGGGAATGCCGGTCAGGAGAGCCGGATCGAGCGTTTCGGGTTCGGCTTGGTTGATGATGGTGATGTCGGCGGGCGGTTCGCGGCGGATGCAGCCAGTTGTCAGAAGACAAAAGGTGAATGCAATGAAGCAATAAATCGTGACAACGCGCGACGCGCCTCCGTTCCGCCTTCCGCCTACCGCCATCTGACATCTGACCGGGGCGCGTTTCAAGATGGCGACCTAATTCGTCTGCGGTGTTGCGGGCGGGCCGCCAGCCGGGATCACGGGCAAAGCGGATGAATTACTGGCAGTCGTCGGCGCGGACGGTATCGGCGTGCTGGGCGGCACGGCCACCGGCATTTGCGATTGTTGTTTTTGCTGCACCGCCTGTTCAAACGCCGGCGCATCGCTGCTCTGGGCGCTCTTGTTCACAAGGCCGAGTATCAAAGCCATCCCAAAAAAAACGCCCGTTCCCCATTTGGTGATTTTCGTCAGGACGTTTCCCGAACCCGCGCCGAACAGCGCGTCCGCCGCGCCGCCGCCGAAGGCAATGCCCGCGCCCGCGTCCTTTTTTGGCAATTGAACCAGCACCAGAAGGATCAGCAACAGGCAGTTGAGGACCAGCAACACCGTTAAAATTCCAGCGATAAAACTCATGGCCGGATGTTAGATGGAATTCTTGATGATGTCAGCAAAACTTCGCGCCTCCAGCGCCGCGCCACCGACCAGCGCGCCGTCCACGTCCGGCTGGCCCATCAGTTCCTTGGCGTTGTTCGGCTTCACGCTGCCGCCGTATTGGATGCGCACTTTTTTAGCCGTGGGTGCATCAAACATTTTGACCAGCACGCCGCGGATGAACGCGTGCGCGTCCTGCGCCTGCTGCGTCGTCGCGGTCTTGCCGGTGCCAATCGCCCAGACCGGCTCATAGGCGACAATGGTTTCGACCATCTGCTCCTTCGTCAGTCCGGCGAGGCTCCCGCGCACCTGCGTTTCCAAAACCTTCTCCATCTGGCCGGCATCACGTTCCGCCAGCGTCTCGCCGACACAGACAATCGGCTTGAGCGACGCGCCGTAGACGGCCTTGGCCTTTTTGGCGATGAGGGCGTCCGATTCCTTTTGATACTGACGCCGCTCGCTGTGGCCGAGAATGACATAACGCACCGAAAATTCCTTGAGCATCCCGGCGCAGATTTCGCCGGTGAACGCTCCGAAATTATTCTCGCTCATGTTCTGGGCACCGAGCCGGATGTTCTTGGTCTCCCAAATCGCCTTGGAAACGGATTCCAGCGCGGTGAATGGAGGGCAAACCACCACGTCCACTTCCTTCACATTCGCAAGTTCAAGTTTAAGGTCGTTGACCAGCGCCAGCGCCTCGGCAACCGTCTTGTTCATTTTCCAGTTGCCTGCAATTATCAATTTACGTTCTTTGTTCATATTTTAAATCGTTATCGTCCTCGAAATTCAATCACGAAAAGTAGGACAAGGACGACGAAATTCATTTGTCCGAAAGTGCCGCCACGCCGGGCAGCACCGCCCCTTCCAGAAATTCCAGGCTCGCCCCGCCGCCGGTGCTCATAAACGTCACCTTATCGCCAAGTTTGGCCTTGTTGAGCGCTTTCACGCTGTCGCCACCACCGATGATACTCTTGGCACCGCTCTTTTGCGTGGCGTCTGCCACGGCCTGCGCCACGGCATTTGTGCCAGCGGCAAATTGTTTGTTCTCGAACAGACCCATCGGGCCGTTCCACAAAATCGTCTTCGCCGTGGCGACTTCGGCAGAATATGCCTTTACCGTGGCCGGGCCGATGTCAAGACCGGCGGCGGCGTCCGGGCAATTCATGTCGGTATTCACGCGCGGATTCTGCCATTCGATGACCGGCTTGCCTTTCTTGTCGAGTTTGTCCGTCTTGAACAGCGTAGCCACGACATCATCCAACGGCAGCAAAAATTTAACGTTCTTCGCCTTGGCCTTGGCCAGCGCAGAATTTGCGGTGCCGGTTGCGTCGGGTTCCACCAGCGACTTGCCGGTCTTGAAACCTTGCGCTAACCGAAAAGTATAAGCCATCGCGCCACCGATCAGAATCGTGTCCGCTTTTTCCAGCAGCCGGTCAATGACCTTGATCTTGTCGGAAACTTTCGCGCCGCCGAGAATCACGACGAATGGCCGGGCAGGTTTATCCAATTCGTCGCCGAGGAATTTCAACTCAAGCTCCATGAGCAAGCCCGCCGCACATTTGCCGCCGCGTCTGGCGATAAAGCGAGCCACGCCCTCGGTGGAAGCATGGGCCCGGTGCGCCGCACCGAAGGCGTCATTCACATAAACGTCGGCGACTTTCGCCAGCTTTTCGGCGAACGCCGGGTCGTTTTTTTCCTCTTCGTTGTAATAGCGGACGTTTTCCAGCAGCACCACATCGCCGTCCTTCATCGCGGCCACTGCTCGCTCGACCTTTTCGCCAATGCAATCATCCACGAAAACAACCGGCTTGCCGAGCAATTCGGACAACCGGGCGGCGACCGGCTTGAGCGACATGGTGGCATCGCGTTTGCCCTTGGGCCGGCCGAGATGCGCGGTGAGAATCAATCTGCCTCCCTTTTCAATCAGCAGCTTCAAGGTCGGCAGCGTCGCCACGATGCGCGTCGCGTCGGTGATGACCATCTGCCCGTCTTTTTCCTCAAGCGGCACATTGTAATCCACGCGCAAGAAGACGCGTTTGCCCCGGACATCCAGATCTCGAACAGTTAGTTTTGCCATACAAAAATGTTTCCGTTTCTAAAAAATCGAGGCGACAGGATAACTCAACCTCAAGAAGAGTAAAGTGAATTCCGCGTGTCAAACGTAGAGTGTGTCCTGCAAATCGCGCACGAGGACGCTCATGAACGGATAACGCCGGTCAGGGTCGATCGCGAGGCATTTGAGGATGACCTTTTCGAGTCCCTCGGGAATGTCTGGATTATGTTCGCGCGGTGGAACGGGGCCGGCTGGCTCAAGCTGGGCGGCAAGAATTTCGGCGGGCGTCTCGCCGGGGAACGGCTTGTGGTTGGTCAGCAATTCATACGCCGCCACGCCATAGGCAAAAATATCCACGCGCGCATTGATCGGCTTCCCCTGCAATTGCTCCGGCGACATGTAGCCGGGCGTGCCGGGATTGCCGGACATTTTTTTGGGCTTTTCGAGAATCGGCTGGGCCAGGTCAAAATCAATCAACCGCACATTGGCGTTGCCGGTGACAAGGACGTTTTCCGGCTTGAAATCCAGATGCATGTAGCCGCTCTCGTGGACGTGGTTCAGGCCGACGGCCATGTCTATGAGGATTTGCGCCACGTTCTCCGTCAAAATCGGATCCTGCTGGGCGAGCAGGAGCTTCAAATTGGAGGCGGCAACGTAGTCCATGAGGAGATAAAGCGTGCCGTCCATCTTGCCGTGTTCGACGTAACCGACGATGAACTCGCTTTCGTTGAGCTGTGAGAGCACCTCGCATCCGCGAACAAAGCGCCGCCGCGTGCGGAGATTGAACCGGAATTTGGGCTTGAGCTTGCGGAGCGCGAAGGTCTTGCCCCGCAAGTCTGTGACAAGCCAGATGTCCGACATGCCGCCGCTGTTGATGAGTTCGTGCGGATAAAACCGCCCGCCGAAACGTTCCTGCGTAGCCGCCCCGACCACAGGTTCTGACTGTGCTTCGTTCGCCATTCCGCCTATTCCTTAACACAACAAAACCGGCGCCGCGAACAAAACTTTTCCGCCGCGCGCGTTTTTGGAAATATTCAAACGGCCTGCTGCGAAAATCACGAAGGCAATTAACGCTTGGCTCGCCAGGAGGTTGAAACTATTCTCATGCCATGCGACCACTTCGGGCGCTGCTAATTTACATCGCGGTGATTTTCATCGGCGGCGCCCTCTTCGCGCCGTGGCTATACCGGCTTGCACAATTGTCCGGGCATTTTTTTCCACAAGTCGCCAGCGCGCCTTTCCACCGTTTTCTGGACCGTTCCTTTCTGATTTTCGCCCTGGCCGGATTGTTGCCGGTGTTACGTTCGCTTGGCGTCACTTCCTGGCGCGATGCCGGCCTTGTCCCGCCTTACGGCCAGTGGGAAAAGCTTTTTGGCGGACTGCTGCTCGGATTTCTGTGCCTGGCCGCCGTCGCCGGCTTCGCCATTGGGTTTGGCGGACGCGGCGTGGTTCAAGATCTGGCGGCGCATAAAATTGTCGGGGTCATTTTTGTGGCAATTGCGACGGCGTTTACAGTCGCCACGCTGGAGGAAATTTTGTTTCGCGGCGGCATTTTTGGCGGTCTGCGGCGTGTGCTTTACTGGCCCTTTGCGCTCCTTATTAGCAGCGCGGTTTATGCCATTGTCCATTTTCTTCAGCGCGCGGAATTCGCCGGTCCGGTCGTCTGGAGTTCGGGACTTGTCTTGTTGCCGCAAACCCTGGGTGGCTTCGCGGATTTCCACGCACTTGTGCCGGGATTTTTTAATCTGACGCTCGCCGGCTTGCTGCTGGGCCTTGCTTATCAACGCACCGGCAACCTTTACTTTTCCATCGGTTTGCACGCGGGCTGGATTTTCTGGCTGAAAACCTACGGCGCATTCACCGCCGATGCGCCAGCCGCCGCGATCTGGTTTTGGGGCACCGGCAAAATGATTGACGGCTGGCTCACATTTTTTGCCCTTGCCATCACGCTGGCGGTTTTCAAGTTTCTGCCGCTTGACCAGCGGCATCCACACTACTCAATTCCCAAATGACTTCGCTCGCCACGCCAATTCAAATCTGGCTCAACGTTGGCCTCGGATTTCTTTACCCGGAAACCTGCCAGCTTTGCGGCGAAGAGCACGCCACGGCGCGCGAAGGTTTCGTTTGCCGGCAATGCTGGACGCAGGCGCGCTTTATCCGCCCGCCGTTTTGCGAACGCTGCGGCCTGCCCTTCCCCGGCGACCTGACTGCGCCGTTTGAATGCACCAACTGCCGCGAGATGGAGTTGCATTTTAGCTCGGCACGCTCGGCGGTGGTCGCGCGCGGCATTGTGCGGGATGCCATTCATCGCTACAAATACCAGCGCGCTTTGTGGTTCGAGCCATTCCTTGCCGACCTTCTCATCCGCGAGGCGAAGCCCGTTCTGCGCGAACAGCACTGGGATTTCATCGTGCCTGTTCCGCTGTATCCGGTAAAACTGCGCGAACGCGAATTCAACCAGGCGGAACGGCTGGCGATTCACTTGAGCGCGGCCACTGGAATTCCACTGAACAAAAAATTACTCCGGCGCGTGATGCCCACGGCAACCCAGACCCTGCTTACGCGTGAGCAACGCGAGAAGAACATGCGCGGCGCGTTTGCGATGACCGGCCATTCCGGTTTGGATGGCGAACGTATCATCCTAATTGACGATGTGTTCACGACGGGCGCGACTACCAGTGCTTGTGCGAAGGCGCTGCGGGCCGCCGGTGCGGGAGATGTTTGCGTCTGGACTGTTGCGCGCGGGCTTTGAATTTGATATTGTTCAAGCATTCATGGATACGACTTCGTTCACGAAGAAATCGCTTGGCAACGACTCGGTCGAGCTGGCGTTGACGCCGCCGCTGCAAACCACGCAGACGACCTTCACCAAAAAGCCGAAGGTTGGCGCCGGCAAATCCAAGAAGCGCGACATCCCGGAGGGGCTTTGGACCAAATGCCCGACCTGCGAGGCGATGATTTTCGACAAGGAACTGGACGAAGGCCTGAAAGTCTGCCCCAAGTGCAATCACCATTTTCCGATCGGCTCGCGCGAGCGCATTCATTCGCTCGTCGAAACCTGCACCTTTGAGGAGATGGATGCCGGCATGACGAGCGTGGACGTGTTGCGCTTCAAGGGCGTGTCCACCTACAAATCAAAGCTGGAAGCGTATCAAAAAAACACCACGCTCAAGGACGCAGTTGTCACCGGCCTCGGCAAAATCGGCCCGCACCGTCTCGCGCTCGGCGTGATGGATTTCAGCTTCCTCGGCGGCTCGATGGGCTCGGTGGTCGGCGAAAAGTTGACGCGCCTCATTGAACGCGCGACGGAAAAGGAATTGCCCGTCGTCATCATCTCTAGCAGCGGTGGCGCGCGGATGTATGAAGGAATGTTCAGCCTCATGCAAATGGCCAAGACCTCCGCCGCGCTCGCCTACCACGCGCAACACCGCCTACCTTACATCAGCGTGCTGACGCATCCGACGACGGCGGGCGTCATGGCCAGTTACGCGAGCCTCGGCGATCTGATTCTCGCCGAACCGGGCGCGATGATTGGCTTTGCCGGCCCGCGCGTCATCAAGGACACCACGCAGGCCGAACTGCCGCCCGATTTTCAAACCGCCGAATTTCTCCTCAACCACGGCCTGATTGACGCCATCGTGCCGCGCAAGGAAATGAAAGAGCGGCTGATTGGCTATCTGGATTTTTTCACCGCCGGAAAGAAAGCCGCAGCCGCGTCGTAACATTTTCACCGCCGTCCGTCATACCACAAATGCGCCTTTTCGCGGCTGCCGAGCGCGCGGCCGTTGCTGAAAATTACTTTGGCTAGAAAGCGAAGGTGCTCCCGCATCGTGTAAAGCCGTATCTTGCGCGCGGAGGTCACGAGCGGATGCCGGTGCAAGATGACAACTCTCCTGCCCTGCGCGCGCGCGAATTGCTTCAACCGCTTGCTCAATTCCAATTCCTCCGCCACGAACAATTCATTGCTGAAGCCGCCGACTTTTCGGAATGCGGTCGTCTCTACAAAAATAAACGAACCGGCGAGCAGTTTGAGGGACCGGCTGGCGCAGTTCCACAATTGCGTGATGCAGCCAGCCACGAAGTGCTTCTCATCCAGCCGCACTGTCGCTCCCCCGGCGAGGCATTTGCCGGATATTATTTGCTCCGCCACATCCTCAAAAAGTCCCGCGC
>Ga0302320_10028685_pt1 | contig 10672 bp, 20 predicted proteins | sample Bog_T0_3_FD_202130 | JGI IMG/M metagenome (GOLD analysis project Ga0302320, IMG submission 202130) | Peat permafrost microbial communities from Stordalen Mire near Abisko, Sweden - Bog_T0_3 | ecosystem: Environmental > Terrestrial > Soil > Wetlands > Peat | place: Sweden: Abisko, Stordalen Mire... | reverse complement strand
AGCACGGGAACATCGCGAAACATGGGCGCCAGGCGTTGCACAGAAACTTTCTTCGCAAGATCGAGCGTCGGCACCATCCAGACGATGGAGGATGGATCTTGCTTCATGAAGTATCCGAGGATGTTCTTCATGACCAACGTCTTGCCGCACTGCGAGGCAATCATGAACACCACTTCTTCGATCATGGGATCGAGGATGGCGTCCATCATTTCGCGCTGGTAGGGCGCGCGCTCGGAGCGGTAGCGCGAGCCTCCCTCGGCGGAATCCTCGGAGCTGAGCACCATCTCCCGCTCGGCCCAGGCGCAGATCGTCAGCCGCGGCGGAGGCTTGAGCACCTGTGCCGCCTCGAAGAACACGGACTGGGTCACGGGGGAGATTTGACAGCTCATAAGTGATCGACTCTCCACGCCCCGTCATACGAGTCACCAACTAAAACCATCCACTCGGCATAGTCAAACGGTTCGGCAAGCGCTACCTCGCATATCCGCGCGTCTGCGTCTTGCGTCCTTCGAGGATGGCGCGCACCATCGGCGCGCTGAACAGGATCGGGCGTTCAGCCACGGAGCACCTCGCCTGTGAGCGCAGAGTACCGTGACAAGAACATCTTCTTTGCAAATTCAGGAAGCCAAGGACGGATTCGCATCGCGATAGGGGCCTGATGCTCCGTGCTCCATGGTCCTGGCGGCGCTGACATAAGATCGCGGCGTTCCGCCATTAACACCGCATCATCCGCAATCTTCACCGTCGAATGGAGCATCAAAGGAAGCCTAAACTTTCGCATGATCACTATTTCCAAAGCCCGCTCGATCTCCCTATATCCGGCTAAACCTAGTGAGTGTTTTACGGGACGGTTTAGATCGGCGAGATACGCTTCCGTCGCATCATGCAATAACCCCTGCAACGCAAACTCAGCAGGAACGTGAAGGCTTACCAGGTAGGAATGCTGAGCGACGCTGTAAAAACTGCGAACCGCGCCCGTGAATCGGCAGAGGTTCGAAAGATGGTGCGCAATGTCTTCAATCGAGATCTCTTCCGGGCGCGGGTCCATCGGGAAAAACTGAATTCCAGAGACCGTTTGCATCCAGTCGCCAACACGTTCGATTTGCATCACAACCCCTTTCCGTATTTCTGTTGATCGAGTTCGTTGAGCAGGGCGACGCCAAGATTACGGCGAACGCTTGAACCTTTCGTGATAATGACGGAGGTACCGGGTGCCCAGGCCACGGCTTGCGTTATCTTGAATCCCGGAAGCGCGCAACAGGAGACCTTCTCTCCGACGATATAGAACGTGCCAGCGGGGATCTCCCCACCACAGGCAAACTCAAATGACTCAAGGTAAATCTCGCGGCGCTTATCCATCAAAATGGAAGCTGGCGAAACCCCTTCTGGTACGAAGTCGCGGCCGTCTTTCATCAGGTGCGAGGCCGCATGTTCCAGAACCTGCAATGCAGCGCGTTGTTCAATCGTGTATTCAGCCATCACAACCCCTTTCCGTATTTTTGTTGATCGAGTTCGTTGAGCAGGGCGACGCCAAGATTGCGACGCTCCTGGACGATGGCAAACTTAGAATCGTTGAGGATCTTGATCGCGCCCAGGTCGCCCGCCGTGTCCAGCAAGTACTCCTTCGCCGAGACCACCTTCGCTAGTCCGCGCGTGTTGCGATCGCGGCGGTGGATGATCTTCATCAGCTCCTTTGTGGCGCGCTGCGCGAGAGATTTAGGCATGAGCGGCCATCGCTTTCTTGCCCGGCTTGCGGCGGCGACGGTCTTCGTTCTGCATGCAGATCCGGGCATCCAGGGAAACGTGGCGCGGTTCATGCTCGAACTTATACGGCGAGCGCCAGTATGGCGAGCGTTGCGTACTCTCACGCATAAGGGCGGCGAGCAACTCGCGCTCGGATAGATCAGGCGCGCTCACAGTGACGCCTCGGCGGAGACCAGGGCGGACGCGTGGGGTAACGTGGATTCTTCGCTGGCGCCGGCTGCAGACGTTTGCAGCGCGAGCGGATCACTGGCGAGATCGGAGAGCTGGCGATCGATGTAGGCGAGCAGAATGCGCTCGATCTCCGCGGGAACGGTCACGGTTGCCAACTCCTGCGCCATGGCGCGCGGCAACATGCGGAGGCGCGTACGGACGTTGGCATTCTGCATTCGCTGCGCGGCGAGAACTTCTTCTTTGCGAAGCAAGAGGCCGCGCTCGTGTCCGACCTGCAACTCGGAGAGCTCAGCATCGGCGGAAGCCTTACGGGCGCGAGCCGCAGTGAGCGATGCAGTGGAACTTTCCGCGCGCAGGCTTCGCAACGGCGGCTTGGCTTTGGGAACATGCTTAGCCGGAGCCGCTTTGCGTCCGCGCGGGCCGAGAGCTTTGTCGGCTTTGACGGGATCAATGCTGCCATCGCGAAACGTGGGGATTTTACCCTCGCGCACCAGGCGGCTGATGTACTGAGGCTTGACTCCGCGATGCTTGGCGTACTGTTTCTGATTTAGGCGCGGCATTGCTTCCTCTTGCGGCGCGGCGGATGCTCGGAACGGGCGCGGGAAAAATAATCAGGGTTGGCGCAGGTCACGCGATGAGGCTGCAACGTCGCGTAATCGAGCGGCATCTTAGTGAGCTGCGGAGTCCAGTACCACAGGATGCGGGATCCGCAGCCAGGAGCGCGGCAAGTGCAGCCGGCAGGATCCTGCTCACAGCGGCGGTATCCGGCGGCGCGGAGATCGTCGTCAGAACGATAGCCCCACTCTCCAGCACGCGAACCATAGGCGCGAGCGCGCTCGGTATGCAGGCGAAGAAAACTCAAAGACGCAGCGAAAGTTTCAGCAAACAGCGGATCGCTAGGACCAACCTGCAACGGCCGACGCTGCCACCAAGTCAAAGCGAGGAAATCGGTCATACAGAACGCCGAGTGCGCACGCTTCGCCGAACCGCACACAGCGCAGACTTCACTCGCGTAAGACTCACTCGGATTAAGTTCACTCTGCATATCAATCAACCTCAAAACAACCTCTTTTGAAACCGTCACGCTAGCGAGAATCTGCACGCTTTGCGTTACTCGCAGGCCCCAGGGTCCGGGAAGTACCTTTTGCCAGCGCTTCCAAGGCTGCAGCGGTTACCCCTCCATCGCAGAGGCGCAAAGCGTTCAACACAGCGTGAAACTCTGCGTCACTAAAATACTTATGTGCCTGCGCGCATGTTCCACATCCCGCCGCGTACGCCTCAATACCGAAGCTCGTAGTCTCTATGTTGCTTCCATGCACCTTTCGCAATGGATTTCGCCTGGTAACGCCCCAACTGTCGACTCCAAAAAAATCGCCACAATATTCACACAATTGATCCAAGGCGGCGATCACCAACTCGACCAAGTCATTGCGATCAAATCGCAGGCGACCGCCATGCGCCGCTGCCTCAGCCGCCAGTTGCTGCCACGCCTCATAGATGTCATCGCGAAGCTTGACCCATCGGACCCGTGATTGATTGGGAGAGAATCGGGGGAGCGCGTACTGTGCCCAAATCGCGCGAATACGCTGCTGGTCGATTGAATTCATGTAGTCCCTTCCATTCGCCATCCGGTTTTCTTTTGTCCGTACCATCGTTTTGTTTCTCCCGGAAACATCCGCTCGACTTTCGCTCGCGTGTACTCATCCGGATACACAGTGAGCCGCACATCCCTGAATCCCACGCCAAGGGCAGCCTCCAGCACATCCGGCCACCGCGCCCGGGCCTGCACGTAGATGCGTTCATTTGGAGGAATCGCCACCAGCGCTACTTGCCCGCTCATGACTTTCAGCAGCAACGTCGGACGCAGCCAGCCATCCCAATCATCCGGGCCAAACTTCTCTCGCAGTTGCGCTTTCAGATTCAGCCAGCGCCGCAGGTTTTCTTTGCCTTCGGGCGTCGAGCGATCCGCGTTCATCGCGCCGTCAGGCGTGCTAAGTTCTAGTTCAAGATCTTTAGTTCTTAGTTCTTCCTTATAGCGCCGGGCGTCCTGCAACCCTTCTGCTACCCTTTTCGGCTCCAGATGCAACCCTTCTGCCACCCTTTCGCCCTCAGAAAAAAGGGTGGTATCCTGCAACCCTTTTACTTGGTTCTCAATCCGGCGGCGTTGCTCTTCGGGATCATCGAGCGCCAGAAAGACATAGCTCGTCTTCTGCCCCCGGCCCTGATTGACCGGCTTGATCTGCTTTACTTCGCAATGCTCTTCGAGATATTGCAGATGCCGTCGCGCCGAATCTACACTCATCATTGCCTCACTCGCCAGCAGAGATAGAGACGGCCACGCAACCCGCAGGTGCGTGTTATGGTAGTCCGACAACACAAACATCAGAAGTTTTTGCCCTACCGAGAGCGGCGCGCCGTCGGCACAACATTGCAGCTTCTTGACATACGCCGTAGCCTCCCAACTCACTGGAATGCACCCTGCGACACTGCGCTAGCCTTACGCGGCATCTTGTTCCCCCTTGAAAAGGTATGGAGGGCCAAAGCCCTCCACGCTGTCCTTACGCGATCACTGGCACATTGCCCACGCCTTGCGCCTTCATCGAGTTTGTAAGCCAGGTTTTAATATTCTTCATCGCCTCGATACGCCATGTTCCTCCGTCGCTCTCCAGCAGTGCCAAGCACGGGATTCCGGATTGCATCTTCAATCGAAAGCAAAACTCGGAGATCGGCTGAGTACATTCCCGAAACGTGCGGAAGGGAGCGAGCTTCACTCTCGATTTCAGCGCTACCGCCGACTTGAGCGCGGCGCCGGTTTGGATTATTACGTTCTGCGTGATCCCGTCATCGGAGGTTTTCACCGTGCTTCCTGCGGTGACGTTTCGAGCCATCTGCAACACGTACTCACGATCATCGTCGTAGCTCGCAAACAGCGTCATGATCTTCATCACAAAGTCCTCATGAGGAGAGAATTGGCCAAAGCCGTATGCGTCAAAAGCTGGTAATTTTGCCACCGCAGCCACCGGACGCCTGCCAAACTCATCAGGCCTCCGCGTTTGCAGGCACACCAACTCAGGGCCGCGCACCGCAACAATGAGATCCTCCAACATCGCCCCATAAGCCTTTTGCTCAATCAAATCCACCAATCCCGAAAGCGTCTCCACCTGCAAGAATTCCGGGAGCGCCGGACGGACATCGTGCGCGTTAAGTTTTTGCTCGCTCAGTTTGAAGCCGGGCGCGCCATCCAAAACCGTGGGGGCCGCCAGCTCTACAATCGCCTGAATTGCCTCTGCAGTTACGTCTGCCATTTGTTTTTTCTCCTCACTGCTCTTTCGTCATTGCAGCCTCGTACGCGGGCTGCGGTTCACTGCTTGGGGGTCGGCACCTCTTGCGCGGCGAACAGCGCCGCCTGGTGCGGGTCGCGCGCATAGGCATGCACGTCGCCGTGAGGCCCAGCCGCGAAAAAGATATTGCCTTCGACCGATTCCACCGCCGCCAGCTTTGACGTGCAACTCATCTCTACCGTCGCTCCACTACGATCCTTGAACGGCTGAAAAGTGAACTCCAGCTTGATCTTCCGTTTTATATTCCAGCCGGTATTGCAATCGTTGATGTTGGTCATCAGCTCAGCCACTTCGCGCCGGAAAACTCCGGCGCCGCGCCTTTGCAGATATTTGTGATGTCCAGCTCGTTTTCGTTCCGCTCCGCCATTGCTCCTCCGTTTTACCGCGCTGTTCGTACCGCTTCCTTGAATGCTGCTTCGAACTCGCGTGGCCACATCTGGGTCACCACCACGCGCACCACATCCTCAAACCCATACCGCTTTGGCAGTGATGCTCTACTCACCAAGGCGTACATGGGAGTGATCTTTGCCCGCGCCGTGCCGCTCATAGCCGCGCCGGGGCCTAATACCTTCATGTAACTTTTCGGACGCTTATAGTCCGCGCCGCGCTTGTACATCACGTTGCCTCGAATGAAGCCGCCGCCACCAGGCTTCATCAGCTCCTGCGGCATGTTTTGTGGACTCACCCAGCCACCGGGGCGCCGCGCTCCACCCATAATCGGCACACAGATCCATTGCTTATGCGCCGGAAACTTCGTGCCGCCCGTTTCCTGTAATCCCATGTCAGCCGCGATCTGACCCTCGGGGCCACCTGTGTCTTCCACGCTTGCCCATGGCTCGGCGTCTTTTTTCTTGGCGGAGACAATCTTGATGTTCTTCTGCATAAACGCCAACCGGCGGATCGTGAAGCGCAACGGCAACTCTTTCTGTACCGATAGCTGCGAATCCTTCGCGGTCTGGGTCAACCCGTTTACAATCGCAAACGGTAGTTGATCGTCGCGAATCCCCTTGAACTCGCGCAGCGTCTCGGCCATATCCACGCGGACCGATATCAGAGGCATTGCTGATTCCTTTCGATCTTTCGCAGCTCCGAGGCCACGCTTTGGCACTCCGGGGAGCAGTATTCCTGATGGCCATTCGGGATGAATATCTCCGGACATACCGGGCATTTAATCTCTCGTTCTACCGGCAGCGGAGACGGTTTCCGCGCTGCGCATGGAGAGCAGAGAGGGCCGCTATTTCCGGAGCGCAGGACCGCCTTACAGCGCTTGCAACGCGAAGCTCTGCCCTGGCCGAGGCGCTTTCTTTCTTCCTCCTTCAACGTCCGCGCTTGCCGCTCGATCAGATCATTCAATTGATCGAGCGGGTACGCATAGGGATTTCTCGCGACATGCTGGCTCATACACCGCCCTCATGCTTTCCGGCGGTCACGCGCGCCATGCCTGCCACGCTTTCCGCACTTTCGCGGCCGCCCCGAAAGCGGCTAAGTTGCATCTGGCTTGCATGTGGAGCGCACGTAATCAACGACGTCCCCGGAATTCTTACCGGGGCGCTCACCGATTCGAACAAACAGCTATGGGTGTACGCACAATGCCAGCCACGCTCTTTTGCCATCGCCGCCCCTTTTCTCACCACAGGTGCTCATCCATCCGCCCAAATATTTATTTGTTAAAGCGGTCCACGATCACCAACACAACCGCCACCAGCGCCAACAGCGCTTGCAGAGCCAGAAACACGACTCCTGCCTCCACTACCACGACGCTGATCACGGACGCACTCCGCGCGTGTCCTGCCCGGAGATCGCATTGACGTGCGAGTCCACCTGTTTTGCGCGCCACGCCTCCACCAACGCCTTACACTGCAGCCGCGCCTTTTGAAATTCAGCATCCAGAGCTTGACGCTCCGTTAGAACGGCCAGAGTATCCGCGCTCGCCATAGCATCGACATGGCCAACAGCAGCAACACCCTGACTTGCAGGCACAAAAGCCTCTCTCGCCGCGTCAGCATTTCGCGCCTCCAGATAAAGGTCATGTCCCGCTGCGCAGAGACGGTCGAGACTGCAAGCGATAAATTCGCGCTCCGGTTCCTCCATTGCTGGCAACCGCGGCGCCAATGCAATACGCAAGTCGGCAATCCGGCTCAGTAAACGCGCCAACAAAAACTTCTCCGCTGTCGTCATAGCGTCATTTCCTCGCGCGCCGTGGCTAGCTCCGCGCGCCGTTCCACTGCATTGGTGTGTTGGGATGTCAGGCGGTATTCGCAGCGCGCCAGCGCCAGCCCCGCGCACGAGAATAGGCGCGAGAGCGAAAGCAGCACGGTCAAAACGAGCGACCATAGCGCCCATCCCGCAAAGTTCAAGGCGCGAACTGCGTGCTTATTGCGGCGGCGCAGCAGGGCATCTGGAGATTCGTCAAACTGTCTCACTGGCCACCCTCCTTATTCATCCGGGCGGACAAACGCTCCGCGACCGATTCCGCCTGGTCAAAGTTCTCTAGCTGCTTTACCGACGCCGCCGTCTCATCCCGCAGCATCGACAAGCTCAAGTCTCCCGTGATGCCCTTCACGCGGACAAACGTCAGATCCTCGCTCAGTAGCTCCACGCCCAGTTCGCCGTGATCCCACACCAGGCGGTAAGGGATCGTGCGGGCCAGCTCGCCGCGCACCAGGTACTCAATCCGCTCGATATACTCCTGCTCGCCATAGACCGTTCCAGCGCGCAGGGACTTCATGAGCCGCACCGAGGCGGCCATGCCGGCCATACCTTCGCGATAAGTGAGCCCGCGATTTTTGGCGATCATTACGATGTCGAGGATGAAATCGCGCAGCGCCTTCATCGGGATTACGTGCTTATGTGGTACCGCTGCCGTGGCCGCACTCACTGAACACCAGCCTTGATCTTGCGCATCTCAATGGCGATCAGCCGCGCGGCAAGGTTCTTGGCGCGGCCGCGCGTCAGAAAGGAGCTCCGCCCCTTGTTTGCCTGGTAGAGTCCCTCAGCCAACTGCTTCCGCTTGCCATCGTGAAATTTCTTATCCGCCAGCTTCGCTTGTTCGCGCTTCCCCGCGAGAAAGTTAGTCACTACTTACCGCCTTTCTTTGCGATGGTTTTCTTCGCGACCTTTTTCGTCGGTGGTTTTGCGGCGTTCTTTTTTACGGGTTTAGTGGACTTCGCGAACTGTTTCGGGGCGGCTTTCTTTGGCGCGGCCAGGTTATTGAGCTGTTCGGAAGTAAGCTCTTTTTGTGCCGGAACGGACTCACCCGTTTCCACCATGGCGCGCAGCTTTTTCGCCGATCCGCCCAGCGCGTCAATCATCGCGTGGAAATCGTCGCGGCCATCCTCGACACGTCCCCAATCATTGACGGTGAGCGAACGTGCGGCAAAAACTCCGGTCACCGCCTTGGCAAACTCGGCAGTATCTACCGGAGACTTCTTTACCACATCCAGAACCGGCTTCCCGATGGCTTCGGAAATCAGTTTTTGCACTCCGGCGTCACAATGCCGCGCACTCGCAAACCAGGTGGTCAACGTGCGCGTGATTTCCGGCGTGAGCTTATCGATTGTCTTCAGGAAGGCCAATAACGTCCGGTTGCGAATGGATTGCTCTTTGGCGCGTGCAGCTTTCACCGCCTTTTCCTTTTCACGCTGCGCGATCTCCGACGGCGAATCTGCCGCCACGCCGCCCTTGCCAAAATGCACCTTGCAGCTCTTAGTAACGCAGCACTGCACAATCCCTTTCATCTCGCCCTGATAGCCAACATGGATGGCATCGATTAGAAATTCACACGAACCGTTTGACGCCTTCGCCCAATCGCTTTTCTTTAGAACGCCTTTTTCCTTAACCAAACTGGAATCCGAGACCTTCGTCGGTTCATGGCCGCACTTTGCGCGCAGTTCCTCGATCCGCACGTTGAAGTAGCGTTTTTTCTTGTCTTCATAGCAGCCATCGTTGATACAGACCGGCTTTGCCGCGTCGCCGCCGTCCTGATTCGCAGTGTTGAATTCACACGGCCCACACGCCGGCGCGAAGGTGTCTTTCTTCAGCTTCCAGGGAGCCTTCTTCAGTTCGTGGCCATCGCGCTTGAGCCGCGCCTTGAGGTCGCGCACGCTAGGGATTCCGTCCGGCGAGGAGAGCCTGAACTCATATTCCTTACCTTCCTCGCGCTGCCAACTCGGGACATCACAATCGCAAAACAAATCAAGGAAGACCTCTTTCTGCTGCGCCTCCGAAAGCCGCGCGAATTCATCGCCATGCGACGCTTCGATCTTTCCTTCCGCCAGCGCTTGCTTAATTGGCGGGATAAGCTGATCAAGCTTCATCCGCGCCCACACGTAACGCGCGCTCTTGCCAATCTGCTGCGCAATCTCGGCCACCATCTCTTCGCGCGTCTTGTGATCGGAGATCGGCTTGTCTTTTTGTCCCGCCGTCATCGCCGCCAGCAGCGCCTTGTAGCCGCCCGCTTCTTCCAGGGCGCTCACATCCTCGCGCTGCAGGTTCTCGACGATCTGAATTGTCCGGACTTCCCCGTCGCTTAGTTCGCGGATCGTCGCCGGGATCTCTATCTTTCCCGCCGCGATGGAGGCGCGCCAGCGGCGCTCGCCCACCACGAGTTCCAGCGCATCCTCGCCTACCTTTGGCAGCGGTCCGGTCACGGACGGAGGCCACGCCGCTTGCGCCCGCGCTACGTCGTCGGCAGTGCAGATCGCGGTGCGCAGCAGCACGGGCTGCAGCACGCCATTGACCCGGATCGACTTCACCAGCTCGTCAAACTTGGGCCCTTCAAACGTCTTGCGGGGATTGGTCTTGCTCGGAAAGATTTGGCCAAACGGCACCAGGGCAAACTTGGCAGGGGCGGCCAGGGAGGCGAGAATCTTTGAAGTAACGCGCTCAATGGCCCGGTCGACGGCCGCGACTGCTTGGTTCTTGTCCTTTTCGGCGGCCCAGCGGACGCGCTGTTCGAGTTTGGCGCTGACTTCAGGCGGCAGCGTAACGGTGTTTTTCGGGGTTGCAGACGTTTGCAGGGCCGGAGGCGCTCCGGCATCGTGGGTGAGATCGGTCATTGCATCGCTCCTTGGGCAGCACAACGCCCAGCAAAAAGCCCGGCGCGGGTGGCGTCGGGCGAAAGGGACGGAGAATGGATGTACGAGACAGGCCCCAGGAGAGCGGTGCGCGATGAACCTACGGCGAACTCGCCGTGGGTCCAAGCGTATGCGATCTGGATGTTGTGGGACACAGTTGATACACCCCTTTGGGTTGTATCAACCGCGAAACATGGTGGCGGCGCGTGGACTCGAACCACGGACCTACGGATTATGAGACCGTCGCTCTAACCGGCTGAGCTACGCCGCCACTGGCAATCTGCCGGAAGGGCCTGCTGATGCAGGCGGGCAGACATCATA
>Ga0302320_10028683_pt1 | contig 10672 bp, 7 predicted proteins | sample Bog_T0_3_FD_202130 | JGI IMG/M metagenome (GOLD analysis project Ga0302320, IMG submission 202130) | Peat permafrost microbial communities from Stordalen Mire near Abisko, Sweden - Bog_T0_3 | ecosystem: Environmental > Terrestrial > Soil > Wetlands > Peat | place: Sweden: Abisko, Stordalen Mire... | reverse complement strand
CGTGGTATAGAGCACCATGTGCGAAGAAGCCGAGGCAGCCGGCGCGAGCGGAATGGCGAGGGCTTCCACGCCTTGCAGGCTGTCGGAGGAGCGCAGTTCATTGGCGTCGGCGAGCGCAGACTCGGAGACGCGGAACTGGCGGGCAACGGAGGCCAGTGTGTCGTCGGCAGCCACGCGGTGGTAGCGCCAGGAGTTGCGCTTGGCTTCAGGGACGGCGGCGATGCGCTGCTCGAAGAGCGTGGCGGTGCCGGCGGGCAGGTGCAGATCGAAGGGCGCGTCGGGCGGGGTGACCATGCGCAGCAGGCTGGGATTCAGGGCGGTCAGCTCATCTGTTGGGGCGTCCACGATGTCGGAGACCAGGCGCAGGTCGACGGAATAATTGATGGTCACGGTGTCGGTGAGCAGCGGCGGGTCGAGGGTGACGTCGTCGAAGCCGTACTGCGTGGGGTTGTTGGCGATGATGATGGCGGCCAGGATTTCGGGAACGTAGTTCTTGGTTTCGCCGGGCAGGTTGTTGCGCTTGTAGAGCTCCCAGAAGTCGGCGTAGCCGGTTCTCTGCACGGCATGCTGGATGTTGCCGGTGCCGTGATCGTAGGCGGCCATGGAGAGATACCAGTCGCCGAGCTGGTTGTAGATGAACTTCATGTAGCGGGCGTAGGCGCGGGTGGATTTTTCGGGGTCGAAACGCTCGTCGACATAGGCGGTGCGGGCCAGGCCATAAAACTTGTCATTGGGCATGAACTGCCACATGCCGCCGGCGTGCGAGCGGACATTCATGGCGCGGGGGTTGAATCCAGATTCGGCGACGGCCAGGTAGATCAGATCCTGCGGCACGCCTTCTTCGCCCATGACGCGCTGAATCATCGCCTTGTAGCGGCCGGCGCGCTGGAAGGAGTGGAGCAGGGTGTTGTGGCCGCGCTGGGTGTTGGCGAAGAAGTTGATGTAGGCGGCGACGTAGTCGTTGACCACCAGCGGCAAGTCGGACTTGGTGGTGGCCAGGGCGCCGCGGGCTTTGGCGACGATGTTGGGGTCCACGACAAACGTTACGTCGCTGGCCGCCTCGGCGGGGGTTGGCTCCTCGGGCGGGACAAAGCCGTTGCCCTGCTTGAGGGCTTCCATCTCCAGGGCGTTGACGCCATCGACGATGCGGTCGAACTCATCCTGCAGCTGGGCGTCCGACTTGATGTCGATGCCGCTGAGGAGCATGAGATCGACGGCGCGGTCGAAGTCGATTTTGGCGTTGGCCAGGTCTCCCTTGCGATAGGCAGCCTGCCCCTGGTAGTAGGCCCCCTCAACCTGCTGGATGAGGAGATGCACGCGCTGCTGCTGGGCCGTGGGTTGCGGAGGAGGAGCGGGCGTGGGGGCTTGCTGCGGTGCTGCAACTTCGGGAGCGGTGGCCTGGGGCTTCGCATCCGGGTTGGCGTTGCCGGATTGGGGAGGGGTGCAGCCGGCCAGCAGCAGGGCAAGCAGGGAGAAACCGACGACCCGTGGACGATACGAACTTTTCTGCATTGAGTAATCGCGCCGCCCTGGCCGCACCCGGCTGGGGCTCGGACCGCAGAAGACACTATCCCGATGATAAGCTATGGCCTGGAGGGTCCGCCGCGGCGGACGTGCGGCAGCGCACGGAAGCCTCCTCTAGCTAACCCCCGCATGGATGCCCGCCTCCTCCGCAACTTCGCCATCATCGCCCACATCGACCACGGAAAGTCGACGCTGAGCGACCGTCTTCTGGAACTGACCGGCTCGGTGACCGGGCGCGAGATGCAGGCGCAGATTCTTGACGACATGGACCTGGAGCGGGAGCGGGGAATCACCATCAAGGCGCATGCCGTTCGCATGATGTACAAGGCCGACGACGGGGTGACGTATCAGCTCAACCTGATCGACACGCCGGGGCATGTGGACTTCAGCTACGAGGTTTCGCGGTCGCTGGCTTCGTGCGAGGGCGCGCTGCTGGTGGTGGATGCCAGCCAGGGCGTGGAGGCGCAGACGCTTGCCAATGCGTACCTGGCGATCAATCACGGCCTGGAAATCATTCCCGTGATCAACAAGATCGACCTGCCTTCCGCGGACATTCTGCGCACGCAGGAAGCAATTGAGAAGGCGGTTGGACTGGACGCGACGGACGCGATTCCGGTGAGCGCGAAGACCGGGCAGGGCGTACACGAAGTTCTGGAAGCGATTGTGCACCGGCTGCCCGCGCCGACGGGCGACCCGGATGTGCCGCTGCAGGCGCTGATCTTCGACTCGTGGTTCGATGCGTATCGCGGCGTGATCACGCTGGTGCGGGTGGTGCAGGGAACGATGCGCAAAGGGCAGCGGATCCGGCTGATGTCGAACGGGAAATCGTTCGAGGTGGAGTCGATGGGCGTGCTGATGCCCAAGCCGGTGGAGATTGGGCAACTGACGGCGGGCGAGGTGGGGTTTTTCGCGGCCACCATCAAGAACGTGGGCGACACCAAGATCGGCGACACAGTAACCGAAGATGCGCGGCCAGCGGCGACCCAGTTGCCGGGGTTTGAAGACATCAAGCCGATGGTGTTTGCCGGCCTCTACACGGTGGACTCGCATGAGCACACGCTGTTGCGCGATGCTCTGGAAAAACTGCGGCTGAACGATTCGTCGTTCTTCTTCGAGCCGGAGAGCTCGGTGGCGCTGGGGTTTGGGTTTCGCTGCGGGTTTCTGGGCCTGCTGCACATGGAGATCATCCAGGAGCGGCTGGAGCGCGAATACGAACTCGATCTGATCACGACCGCGCCGGGCGTGCGCTACCACATCACGCTTACCGACGGCGGCGTGGTGGAGGTCGACAATCCTTCGCGCTGGCCTGATCCGACGAACATCGAAGAAATTCGCGAGCCGGTGATCACGGCCAAGATTCTTACCAATGAAGAATATGTGGGCGGGATTTTCAAGCTGGTGGAAGAGAAGCGCGGCAAGCAGTTGAACTTCGAATATGTGACGCCGACGCGGGTGATGCTGACCTACGAGCTGCCGCTGAACGAGATTGTGCTGGACTTCTACGATCGGCTGAAGTCTATCTCGCGCGGGTACGCATCGTTGGATTATCAACTGGCCGGCGAGTGGGCGTCGCCAATGGTGAAGATGGACATCCTGGTTTCCGGCGAGCCGGTGGATGCGCTTTCGATCATCGTGCACAGGGACTTCGCTTATGAGCGCGGCAAGCTGCTGGTGTCGAAGATGCGGGAGCTGATTCCGCGGCAGCAGTTCGAGGTGGCCATCCAGGCGGCCATCGGGTCGAAGATCATCTCCCGGGAGACGGTGGCGGCGCTGAGGAAGAACGTTCTAGCCAAGTGCTACGGCGGAGATATTTCGCGCAAGCGGAAGCTCTTGGAAAAGCAGAAGGAAGGCAAGAAGCGGATGAAGCGGATTGGCAAGGTGGATATTCCACAAGAGGCTTTCCTGGCAGTACTCCGGGTGGGCGAAGATCAGCAGAAATGAGTAGAAAACAGTAACCATGCAGATACTTCGGTCACAGGGCGTTCATGCGCGATTGTGGAAAGCTGTGAAATGGGGCGCATTCCGAGGGGCCCGGAGGTGGTTCTTTGGCCACTCCTGTGTGGATGAAGTTTATGTTGATAAATAAGGACTTATGTGGCATATCAGAAAGAAGCCGCCGTTGACAAGAGCAAAATAGAACATGCGTTCGGGATATAGCGGCAAATAATCCACATTTTTTTCCACAAGAGGGGGCCTTTGCCGCGGAAATTATTTCCGCGGCAGCCTTGACGATTTGGCCTGTTGGTGAGTAAGCAGAATTGAGCAGGAATGAGACCCTGGGATTCGAGGCCCTTTTCGAGTTCATGAGCCCGCTTAGTGGGCCGCGGGAGCCTGCGGCTTGGCTTGGGAGCCGGGCGCGGCTGGCGGTTGCGGCGGCGGCGCGGGCACGCCTGACTTGACGTTATAGGCTTCTACAACCGGCTTGGTGATGTCAGTGGATGGAAGGGCAAAAAGAATGGGATTCTGCTGCTGAGAGACGTCGAGCACGATGGAGAATCCCTGCTGCTGGGCATAGTTGGCCAGGACGTCGTAAACCTTGGAGGCCACGGCGTTGTACATCTCGTTCGCCTCCTGAGCGCCTTCGGTGCGCAGATCCTCCGCGTCACGGTCGAGCTTCTTTTTCTTCTCGTCGATGGTGCGGGCCTGGGCCGCGCGGGCTGCTTCGGTGAGCGTGCTGCCCTGGGCCTGCAACTGCTTGGTCAGGTTCTCAATCTCGTCGTTGCGGGCCTTGAGCTCGTTCTCCCTGGGCTGATACTTCTTCTGCAGATCGGCGAAGTTGCGCTGCCCCTCGTTGGTCTGGGCCACTGCTCCCTGGAACGCGATGATGGCAATCTTGGTGGGGCCTTCTGGCGCGGCGGGAGCTGCGGGCGTTTGTGCGGCGGCGCCAAGGACAAAACCCGAGGCCAGCAAAGTGGCGAGTAAAAGAGAACGATTCATGTGAATGGAAGACTCCTTCAGGTTCCCGCTTCGACTTTTCTTTAACGGCCGAGCCGCGCGTAGGGGCGAGAGCAAGCCGGTTGCCTCCGGAACAACCTCGCGGTCCTTACCAACCCAGCGACACCACCGGAGGGAGCGAAGACGGAAAAGATGCAGACTGAGACGTCAGCGGAACAGTCTGGATTATAGGAGGGCAGCAAGGGGAGCGTCAAACCACGTGGGGTTTGGGTAATGGTGCAGTTGGCTTATGGAGGATTTACGAAAGCTCCCAATTGGGCTTTGCGATAGGATGCCCCTCCGGGCACTGCAAGTGACCCCAGCGCCAAGTCTCGACATCGGCTTTGCGCTCTGCGGTGGTGGTATCCGGGATCCATTGTGCGATGAGTGGCAAGAGAGCTTTGCAACCTTCCTCGCCGCATTCGAGCATTGGGCCGTCCATGGTATCGCGGATTGGGTCTGCGAATTTCACTAAATAGGCAGGAGTGTGACGGGGGTGTTTTCTATCGAGAAAGTAGATGTCCACGCTCTTGCATCGACGAAATACTACGCCTATCGCGTGTGAAAAATTGGGTTGGGCGTCTGGAATAGCGAATATCCGTCCTATCATGCCTACAGGCAGCAGCATGGTTGAGCCACAACCTTTACAGCGAAGCTCATAATGGGGAATAAGCCCATCCATAGTGGTCAAAATCATACGCTCATGAATCTCGTATGAGAATCCGTGAGCTTTTAAAAGTTGCGCCACTACCAGGGTCTGGTTTCTCGGATTACGCCGCGGGGAGCAAAAAAGCCCCGCGATGCGGGGCTTTTTTGGCGGATCGACCAGCTTACATGGGGATGGCTAGTGAGCGGCGGGTGGCGTCTTCGCTGCCGGCTTGGGAGACGGCGCCGTGGGTGGTTGCGGCGCCGGGGCGGGAACGCCGGACTTGACGTTATAGGCATCCACAACGGCCTTGCTGATATCGATGTTGGGGGTTGCGAACAGCACTATCGGGGCCTGCTGCTGGCTTGCCGTCCCGTCCAGGACCAGGGTGAATCCCTGCTGCTTGCAGTAGTCCGACAAGACGTCAAATACTTTGGTTGCGACCTTGCTGTAGACTTCGTTCAATTCCGTACCAAAGTCGTTCTGCGCATCTTCGGCGAAGCGCTGCGCCTGCTTCTTCTTGTCGTCCGCGGTCTTGGTCCTGGCGGCGCGGTCGGCTTCGCTCAGGGTGCTGCCCTGCGCCTGCAACTGCTTTTCCAAACCTTCGATCTCATCGGCCATGGTCTTGAGCTGGGCGCGCTTGGGCTCGTACTTCTTCTGCAGGTCGGCAGAGTCGCGCTGGAATTCGTTGGTCTGGCTCACCGCAGCCTGGAAAGCGATGACGCCCACCTTGACGGGGCCAGCCGGCGTAGACGCGGCAGGGGCTGGCGAAGTTTGAGCGGCTGCGCTCAGGGCAAAACCCGAGGCCAGCGTAAGAACGAGCACAATGGAACGCTTCATTTGAATGTAAGACTCCTTCAACCTGCTTTGACGCGATTCCCGGGTAGATGTCCGCAGAGCATCGGCGGGCCGAGCCTGTGCCTCCTGTGAAACCTAACGGTCTTTTTTAGGGAACCCCGGTCCCGGATTAGGACGGAGACAGGAAAAGACGCGAGCGGAAACATCAGCAGGAACTCTATGGATTATAGGGGGCTGGGGTGGGGGAGGTAAAGCCGGGAGGGTAAATTTTGCCGTGATTTCGAATCGGGCCAGGGCTGCCATCGAACGTCTCAGAATCGAGATCCAGCGCAGGATTCGCGGGTACCCTTTTCGCCGAGAACACGAAAAGGATGGGGCACACGGCAGTTACTAGAAGGTTGTTGACACCGTCAGGCGGAAGGTCTTGCGGGGTTCGCGAAACAGGTAGCGGGAACCGTAGGCCTGCAGGGATTCCGTGTAGGTGTAGTCGCCTGCGCCTCCGGGCGGGAACAGGTCGCGGGTAATCAGCTCAGCCGAGCAACTGCCCTTGTTGCCGCCGAGGATGACGGAGTTGCAATAGGGGGTCTCATAAAGGCGGAGCGGGTTATAGGCGTAGTAGAGCCGGAAGGGCGCGTTGATGATGGGCATGATGACCGAGAGCTCGCCGCCCAGCGACATGCGGGGCACGAAATTGGTTCCGGCGATGGGACGGATGTTCTGCTGAAAGCCGACCTGGCTGCCGGGGATGCCGCCCTGGCAGGCGCCGTTGTTGAATACCGGGCAGCCGTAGAGCGGAGCGGTCAAAGAGGCGAAGCCTTCCGGGCTCTGCTTCAACTGACCTTTGTTGAGGGCGACGTCGATGCCGAAGTCGTCGAAGAACGAGATCATGACCGGCCCGGCGATGGGAATGCGGTACTCGGCGTTGGTGGTGAGGTTGGTGTCGCCGCCGATGGAGGCGATGCCGTAAACGGGCAGGGGGATCTGCAGGCACTGGTTCAATTGCGGGTTGTTGGGATCGCGCGGCACGCAGGAGCCGTCAGGATTGGTGAGCTGGACGGAAACGCGATTGGGGACGTAACCGTAGGGAGTTGCGCCGCGGATATCGAAGCCGCGCAATTCAGCTTCGCCGCCAGAGTAGATGCGATTGTTGGGCGGTGCCACGTCTCCGCCGAAACCCTGCACATAATTCATCTGCGCGCGCACGCCGAGGACGTTGCGTCCGTTGGCGGAGGGGAGGAGGTAGTGCATGGGCATGAAGTGCTTGTAGGCAACGAACGGCGCGATGTAACGGACGTTGCCGCCAATGCCCGCCACCTGGAACACCGCTGAGTACTCCTTGCCGGTGCGCGAGCGGAGCGGGTTGTTGATGGTGTTGTAAATGTAGCTGAAGGAGGCGCTGCTGTTCACGATTCCGGCTAGCGCATTGGAGCCCTGAATGCCGGAGCGGAAGCTGATGGTCTGGAAGAACGTCTGCGACGCGGTGCTGAACGCGGTGATGGTTGACCTGTTCAAGCTATAGGTCATGCCGACGCGCTGGAAGGCGTGGCGCTTCAGCGGATAGCTCAGCGACAACGTGAGGCCGGTGGAAGCCTGGTTGTAATTCTGTGTTAGCGACGACTGCGCCGCAGAGAGGTTGGGTGACGCTCCGCTGGACGTCTGATATTGCTTGGCGGCGTTATAGTCCTGCTTGCTGTTGAAGACCTGGAAGCCCAGGTTGAGAGGTCGATTGCGCAGGTAGGGCTGGGTAAATCCGAACTGGAAGGTGCGGGCGACGTTGCCCAGGTTGCCCTGCACGCTGAGGGTTTCTCCCAGGCCGAGGAAGTTGTTGGTCTGATAATTGACTCCGAGGAAAGCGCCGGAAAGGCCACTGATTCCGCCGTTGAGGCCGATGGAGTTCTTGCCCTTTTCCTTGACCTTGAGCAGCAGGTCTACGGTGCCGGCTTCGGCATCCTGGTGGGCTTCAGAGTCTTCTTCCACACGGAGCGGATTGAAGTATTCCAGCTGGTTGAGGCGGAGCAGGCTGTACTCCCAGAGCTGGGAATTGTAGACCGCTCCTTCGTCGAGCAGCAGTTCACGGCGAATGACCTTGTCGCGGGTGATGGTGTTGCCTTGAAACTCGATGCGCGAGACGTAGAAGGGCTTGCCTTCGTCGATGTCGATATCCAGCGAGACGGTCTTTTTCTGATCGTCGTAAACGGGCTTGGGGATGGCGCCGAAGTTGATATAGCCATATCCTCCGTAAGCCTTCTTGAGACTCTCCAAACCCTTCTGGATAAGCGTGGCGTTGAACCAGTCGCCGTCTTTGAGGGCAAACTGGGCGCGCAGGGCCTTGGTGTTCGAGAGGGCCTTGTTGCCGGTGAAAGTGATGGTGCCAAGGCGATAGCGTGCGCCTTCTTCAACGGGCATCAGGATGTCGATACGTTTCCCCTTGTTGGGCCGGAAGGTAAAGAAGTTGAGACCGCCTTCGTCGCGAATCTGCGTCTTGGGCTCTTCGATTGCGGCGTTGGCGTAGCCCTTGTCGCGATAAGCCAGGCGGACGCGCTCGGCGTCTTCTTCAAGCTTGGAGGCGTCGAAAGTCTGCGGGAAGATGTCCTCAAAGAAGATGGAGTAAGGAATGCCGATGGGCTTGAGGTTCTTCATGGCGCGGCGCAGCACCAGGCCGGGAATGTGCTCATTGCCGGTGAACTTGATGTTGCCCACCTTCACGGTGGGGCCTTCCTTGATATTGAAGTTGACCTGGACGGAAGCCGGGGGAATGTCCTTGATGTCGAGCTTGACGATCGCGAACTGGTGGCCGTGCTCGGAGAGGAGGTCTTTGAGGACGGTGGTGGCGCGCAGAATCTTGGCCGGGTCGTACTGGGCCTCGACAGAAAGGCCGACCTTCTCCTTCTTGAAGCGGTCGAGAATGTCGGAGGTGGACACCGAGTTGTTGCCCTTGTAGTTGATTTCCTTGATGGTCGGTTTTTCTTTGACGAAGACGTCGAGGATGATGCCTTTTTCCGTGTCTTCCCGCTCGATGCGCAGGTTTTCAAAGTAGCTGGTGTTCCAGAGCGAATTGAAATCGCGCTCGATGGAGATGGGGTCGTAGACATCGCCGGGGTGGGTAAAGAGACGCGCCAGGATGGTCTCCTTGGGGATGCGCCGATTGCCGATCACGCGGATGGAGTCGATGGTCTGAGAACTCTGGGCCAGTGCCGCGCCGGCGGTCATGAGCAGCACAAGCGACAGCCCGATGCGGAGCAGGCGAGAGGTCCGCAAAATGCGGGAGATGAATGCGCGCTTGGTCTTCACCGGGCAGGAGCCCTGCGTCGAGCACAAATACTGGGGCGGGCCATAATTTGCCTTCTGGTTCGGCTTCACGGGAAGAATATCGACACCCTCACAGCTGAAAGAAAAATCTGTCCTGCATCCTGCATCGAGGAAAGAATTGATTATATTTGACCGCACCCATGCCACCCAAACCAGCGGAGCGTGGGCAGGGTCCGGAAACCGCACCTTTCCCTTCAATTCCCTGCCGCGCCAAGCGCCTTCGGACCGGGGCCTAACCCCCAGTCTACCGGACGCAGACGGGTTGAGGCTGTGATTGCATTCCCCTCGCGCTGCACGGCATGCATCTTAGACGCGCGTTGCGCAAACATGGCATCTTGTCAGGAGGGAGGTTTTGCATTGACCGGCGAGCCGCAACCGACGATCTACGGGTTCAATGCTCCGCTGCTGGATGGGACCCTGGTGAGCCTGGAGACCTGGAATGGCAAGGGGCTGCTGATTGTGAATACTGCCAGCCAATGCGGGTTCACGCCGCAGTACGCGGGGCTGGAACAACTATATCGGAGATATAAGGACCGCGGGTTTGCGGTGCTTGCCTTTCCGTGCAACCAGTTTGGACGGCAGGAACCGGGGTCGGCGGATGAGATCGGAGCCTTCTGCCGGCAGAAATACGAGGTCAGCTTTCCCCTGTTTGCCAGGATCGATGTGAACGGCAAAGATGCGCATCCGCTCTATCGCATCCTGAAGGAGCGGCAGCCAGGTTTGCTGGGAGTTTTTGGCGGCGGAAAGATTCGATGGAACTTCACCAAGTTCCTGGTTGACCGGCAGGGAAATGTGGTGGGGCGATTCGGCTCATCCAGGGCTCCGCGCGCTTTGGCGGGAAAAATCGAGAAGCTGCTGGACAGCCGATAGAGCGGACCCCGCTGCCCTACGGAATGGGAGCGGCGAGGAAGTGGACATAGATCAGCATGGCGAGTCCGATGAAGAGCGGGACCAGTCCGCAGGTAGAGACCGCGGGCCCGGTCAATACGTAGAGCAGGATCACGACACCGAGACCAATACCGACCATGATTATGCCCCCGATCTTCAGGCCCTCAATGGTTCTGTACTGGACCACTCGATTTTGCTCGCGCAGGAACTCGATTGAGGATTTACCTGCATCGCCGGAGGCCTCGCTCACGCGGCGCAGCGTATCCGCCTTGTAGAAGGCCTCGCGCTCCTTGCGCCGGGATTCGAGCCAGGTGGTGATGGGAAGAAAGATGCCGAACAGCGCCACGGCGCCGACGGAAAGAAAGGCCCACAGACCGAAACTGCCGAAAACATCGTCTGCGCCGAGCAAAAACCCCAGGTGCGTAAGAACCAAACGCGTCATAGAATCCTCCGTGCGCCGGTTAAACCGGCAAGGTGTAGTGAATGGAAGTTTCATACGTTGAAGGAGTAGCGAACCACAACGGCCCCGAGTCATGCGGAGCCGCTCGCGAGGGCGGCGACGAAGCGTTGACA
>Ga0302320_10028682_pt1 | contig 10672 bp, 9 predicted proteins | sample Bog_T0_3_FD_202130 | JGI IMG/M metagenome (GOLD analysis project Ga0302320, IMG submission 202130) | Peat permafrost microbial communities from Stordalen Mire near Abisko, Sweden - Bog_T0_3 | ecosystem: Environmental > Terrestrial > Soil > Wetlands > Peat | place: Sweden: Abisko, Stordalen Mire... | reverse complement strand
GCTGGCTTTTTATGGTCTCGCCTTTCAGCCCGGAACGTACCGAACCCATGCGGAACCGGTCGACCTTGCCGTGACGCTCGCTTCCTTATTGGGAATCAACGCTCCCGCGAGAGCGACGGGACGCGTAGTGACGGAAGCGCTGCCACCGATTCATCGCCCCGGCATTCAAATGTCGCCGACTCTGCCACCTGCACACATGCCGCCTCCGATCGAACCTTCGTCCGGTCCGGGAGGGATGCAATGACGCCCGTCAGCCAGCCGGATTTGAGTGTCACCGTGATGGGCATCGAGTTGAAGAATCCCATCATTGCAGCTTCGGGCACCTTCGGCTACGGCATCGAATTTGAAGACATCGTGCATCTCGACCGGCTGGGCGGGTTGGTGGTGAAGGGATTGTCGAAAGAGCCGATGACGGGCAATCCTCCGCCGAGATTATTTGAAACGGCAGCTGGGATGCTGAACGCGATTGGCCTGCAGAATATTGGAGCACCGGCATTCCTTACCGACAAACTTCCAGCCTTGCGCGAAAAGAAAAATGTCGTGGTCTTTGCGAATGTTTTCGGATATACGCGCGCGGACTATGAGAAGACGATCGAGATTCTCAATCAGGGCGAAGGAATTGCCGCCTACGAGATCAATGTATCGTGCCCCAACACAGCGCACGGCGGAATTCAGTTTGGCAGCGATCCCATGCTGCTCGACGAGTTGGTGCGAACGGCGAAGCGGATTGCGACGCGTCCGATTATCGTGAAGCTGTCTCCCAATGTGACCTCGATCGCGCAGATGGCTTACGTCGCGCAGGAGGCGGGAGCGGACGGACTGTCGCTGGTGAATACGTTTGTGGCAATGGCGATTGACGCGGAGACGCGACGTCCGCGAATCGCGAATGTCACGGCCGGACTGTCGGGCCCGGCAATCAAGCCGATCGCGTTGCGCATGGTCTACGACGCGGCCCACGCGGTGAAGATTCCGGTGATTGGGATGGGCGGGATTACCACTCCCGCCGATGTAGTCGAGTTTATGCTGGCAGGCGCGAGTGCCGTAGAGGTCGGGACCGCGAGTTATTTTGATCCGGTAGCGACGGAGACGCTAGTTGAAGAACTGACGGAGTATTGCCGCGACCGGCGGATTGAGCGACTCAGCGATCTTACGGGCGGTTTGCTGACAGATTAATCGAGATGCACTCTTGGTTAGCGTCCGGCGGCGTGCCAGATCGACCCGGGGGATTGATAGTTCAGGCCTTCACCCCACACGATGTGAGTATCGCTGTGGTTGTCGATTGCAAGTCCGAAGTAGTCTCCGAAGGGGAAGCGGAAGCCGTCCTTGCCGATGTAGCGATAACCGGGGACGAAGCCAGAGACGCGGATTTCTTCTCCCCAAGTCGCACCGCCGTTGCTGGAACTGCGGTAGAAAGTATTCCAATATGGCGTGTTGCGTTTGTCCATCCACGCGATACGGACGTCGCCATTGTTGCCCGCGACGATCGCGGGAAAAGCATGTTCGACGCCAACTCCGGCATCGGAGACGTTCGCCTTGGCTAGCCAGTTTTCGCCGCCGTTCGTCGACGACGAGAAGTAGATCCGTTGCGGGCCCAGAGCCGCGCTGCCTGCGCTCCAGAGAGCGTAAAGAGTTCCGTCGGCGTCGGAGGTGAGAGCAACCTGTGCTCCGAGATAGCCTTCGCCGCATTCTTCGTCTTTGCATCCGGGTGCGGCCGTGGAAACGTCGAGCAAGTTCGCCGTCCAGGTCTTGCCGGCATCCCCAGACTTGGCGACGTACAAATCAACCGAGCCTCGCGCTCCTCCTGATTTTGAGTACGACGCCCATGCGATATAGGCGTTGCCAGCGGGATCGACGGTTGCTCCGCCGAGCAAAGACCAGCCCGGGCGACTCTCGGCGTTGACGCGTGTTGGAGTGAAGCTACGGCCGCCATCCTGTGAAGCCGCCACCCAGACTTCTTCTTCGTGATTGAACGAGACGAAAATATCCTGGCCGCGAACTGCGAGCGCCGGCTTGTCAACTTCCGCTTCGCTGCGAACCGCAATCGTGAATGCCCAGGAAGCTCCGGAATCGACGGATTTTCCAAGCACGACGGAGCGTTTCCCATCTTGCAGCCAGCTCGCATAAACAGTGTGTCGGTCCGCTGGGTCGACGACGATTTGAGCGTCAAATTGGCCGGAAGGGGACTCGAACATCACTCGCGGTGCCTGCCAGGTTTTGCCGCTATCTCCACTCGTCACCAACAACATAGTGGGGATGCTGCAGCCTTTGCAGTCCGCCACTTTGCCGTAGTGGGGATAGAGAACATAGATTCGTCCGGAGTTGTCGGCCGCCACCGAGGGCTCCCATTGATCGCCAGTGGTCAGGCCGACGCGCGTCTGTCCCGAAAATTGCGGTGAAGCGGCCCACGCCAAGCTGGCGAGCCCGAAGAAGAGGATCGTGAGTCGTAAGAACGCGGGTTTGCGCGAAGCGTTACGCATTGAAGAAAAAGAGGCAAAACAGGGCGGGGGCAGTCAAAACCCTGGCTTTTGAACTTTATCCCGAAGCTCGACGCGGGTCAATACAGTCGTTATCGCGGCCGTGCCCAAAGTACCCAGCGGACAGCATTATGCGATTTCGACCTCAGACCGCGGTCAAGAGCATTGGCGCACCGTCCGTAATGACCAACGTGTGCTCGAAATGGGCAGAGAGCGAATGATCTTCGGTTCGCAAGGTCCAGCCATCTTTATCGGTAAAAACGCGGCCGGATCCGATCGAGATGATGGGCTCGACTGTAATGACCAAGCCCTTGGTCAGCACTTGCTGGGCGTGCGGATCGGCGTAGTTCGGGACGTGCGGTGACTCGTGGATTGTGTGTCCGATACCGTGCCCTCCAAGTTCGCGAATTACCGAGAAACCACAACGTCGGACTTCGCGCTCGACGGCGCGTCCGATTTCCAGAACGCGCACACCCGCGTGGGCTACTTGCATGGCGCGGTCGAAGGCACTTTCGGCGCAGACCGTGAGATCTTCGGCCTGCTGACTGACACGGCCTACGGGGACGGTGATCGCGGCATCGGCCATGTATCCATCTTTTTCAACGGTGACGTCGAGCTTCACCAGGTCGCCCTCTTTAAGCTTGCGTTTGCCGGGAATGCCGTGTACGGCTTCGTCGTTCAGGCTGATGCAATTTGCGCCGGGAAACCGGTAGACCATCGAAGGGGCAGAGCGGGCTCCGTTAGCTTGCATGATGCGGGCGCCGATATCGTCGAGGTGTTGCGTCGTAACGCCAGGGTGGACGGCGTCTTTCATGGCGTCGAGGACCATGCGGACTACGCGCCCAGCGGCTTTCAACGAGAGTAGGTCTTGTTCGTCCTGGATGCTCATGGGAGTGTGCCCTCAAGGAACACATGAATAGAACCTACCTCATCGTGAAGATTTGGAACAGGCAATGTTGGGAAGCCATTCCCACCTGAGCTTTCTTCTGCGCTCAGCGATTATTGTTCGGGTGGCGAAACCTAGAGAGGTCAAACTTTGATGGAATCAATGACCTTCGCGATACACTATCCGCGGAGAAAATCATGGCCCGGTGTGTCTCTTGTAGCGCTGAAGTGCCGATTGCGAGCCGCTTCTGCTCCTCCTGCGGAGCTCCGGCGGGATCGGATGACGCGACCTTAACCGCAGCGGCGGACGCTGCGGAAACCATTGCTGCGCCCCGGATTTCCGGCCCACGCAGTTCGTCGCCTCCGATTTCGACGGACGACGTAGCGACTCTCGAATTTGCTTCGGCGAAATCCTCGCGCCCGGCACGCGCGACGCGTTCTGCTTCGTCCTCATCGTCATCTTCGCGACCGCCCAGTTCGTCTGCGTTTTCTTTGAATGAAGGGCGCTTTCTACCGGGACGGCTGCTGGCGGGGCGCTACCGCATCATCGCGTTGCTCGGAAAGGGTGGCATGGGAGAGGTATATCGCGCCGACGACCTTACGCTCGGCCAGCCCGTGGCTCTGAAATTTTTGCCGGAAGAAGCGTCCCGAGACGAGAGCCTGCTTGAACGTTTTCGCAACGAGGTGCGAATCGCACGGCGCGTCTCGCATCCCAATGTTTGCCGGGTTTATGACGTGGGTGACGTCGATGGAAATACGTTTTTTACCATGGAGTACGTGGACGGAGAGGATCTGGCATCGTTGCTACGCCGCATTGGTCGTCTTCCGCAGGATAAGGCGGTCGACATCGCGCGCCAGCTTTGTGCGGGACTCGCTTCCGCGCACGCCAAGGGCGTACTCCATCGCGATCTAAAGCCCGCCAACATCATGCTAGACGGACGCGGCCAGGTCGTGATCACTGACTTCGGATTGGCTGGTCTCAACGACCAGATCCATGGCGCGGACATTCGTAGTGGCACGCCAGCGTACATGGCTCCCGAGCAGATTGCGGGGAAAGAAGTCTCGGCGCAGAGCGATCTGTATTCGCTGGGGCTCGTGTTGTATGAGGTCTTCACGGGCAAGCGTGCGTTTACCGCGGAAGCGTTGGCGGAACTGATGCGCAGCGGCGGAGTCTCCACACCCAGCAGGCCTTCGTCGGTGGTGAAAGATCTTGATCCGGCAGCGGAGCGAGCGATCCTTCGATGCCTGGAGCCGGATCCGCGCAACCGTCCGCCGTCGGCGCTGAGCGTTGCCGCCGCGCTTCCGGGCGGAGATCCCCTGGCGGCAGCGTTGGCAGCGGGTGAAACTCCTTCTCCAGAGATGGTAGCGGCCGCTGGAGAAACCTCAGGGATTTCTCGACGCACCGCAATCGCCTGTCTGGCTGCCATTGTCATCGGCCTGGCTGGCGCGATTTATCTCAGCCTGCAGCACAACGCGCTCGACGCGATGGGCGCGGAGTTGTCTCCAGAAGTGCTCGCGCAAAAGGCGCGCGAGACGATCGTCCGGCTCGGCTATGAAGGACGGCCCGCCGACAGTTTTTACGATCTGAACTACGACACGGATTTTGTGGGCTATGTCGAGAAGCACGACAAACCTTATCCGCAATGGGACCAAATCGTGCATTCCCGGCCGTCGTTGCTGGAGTTCTGGTACCGGCAGAGTCCAGAGCAGTTGGTCCCTGACGATTTTAATGGCGGGCTGCTCACACCCGGAATGGTGAGTCAGGACGATCCACCTCCGATCAAGTCCGGGATGATTCAGGTGGAACTGGACGCACAAGGAAGGCTGATCGTTTTTGAGGCAATTCCGCCTCAGGTATTTTCCGCAGCTTCGAAGGCGACGCCGAACTACAACTGGAATCTTCTGTTTAGCGCGGCCGATCTGGACCCGACGCAGTTTCAGCCCGCGCAACCAACCTGGAACTCATTGGCTTCTTCTGACGTACGTGCCGCTTGGATCGGAAAATGGCCGGGGACGGAACGGCCGCTACGCGTGGAGGCTGCGGCGTTTCAGGGCAAGCCCGTTTTCTTTCGGCTCATTGGCGATTGGACCCAACCTTCCCGGATGCAGACGCCGGCAGCATCATCGGGCAAGAAAGCGATCGACATCCTGATGGTGGTGCTGGTCACGGCGATGATCGTAGGGGCACTACTGCTGGCGCGACGGAATTACCGGCAGGGGCGCGGCGACCGCGAGGGCGCATTGCTCCTGGCTAAGATCTCATTCGCGGTGCTGATCGCGTTGTGGCTGCTGGGGGGCCATTTTGTGGCCGCACTTTCTACCCTGGGACTCATGATTCTCGCGATCAGCACGGCGCTCTTTCTGTCGGGAGTGATCTTCGTCCTGTACGTTGCACTGGAACCCTATGTGCGCCGCTATTGGCCGCAAGCCATCATTTCCTGGAGCCGCTTGCTGGCAGGCCGCGTGCGCGATCCGCTGGTTGGCCGCGACATGATGTTTGGGGTATTGCTGGGCGTGGTGTGGATTGTAGTTTTCAAACTCGGCCGCTTGGCGTCGATGCACATGGGATCTTCTCCTGACTTGTTTTCGACCAACTATTTGCTGAGCACGCGGCGAGCTATTGGCGCATGGCTGATACAGTTCCCCATGGCCATTTTCGGTACATTGCAGTTTTTCTTTTTCTTCCTCGGACTCAAGATCGTACTCAAGAAAGATTGGCTGGCAACCGTCGTATTTGTGGCGATCTTCGTGGCGAATAAATCCATCGGATCCAATTATCTAGCGGTGACCGTCACCACGTCAGTCGTGGTCTATCTCATTCTGGCGCTGATCGTCTATCGCTTCGGCTTGGTGCCGCTGACGTGTGCAATTTTTACCGTGAACCTGCTCGCCAATGTTCCCTTCACAGCAGATGTTTCCGCATGGTACTTCGGCATTTCGGTATTTGCATTACTTAGTGTCCTCGCGCTGGCGCTCTGGGGTTTTTATCATTCACTGGGCGGCGAGGTGGCCTGGAAAGCGAGCGTATAATTCTCCGAGTCCCGTGGGAGCCGGTGCTGTTTAGTGGGCGAGATTAACTTAATCAGAGGATCGAGCTTGGTCTTAGCGCCAGTCATTTATCACTCACCGAACCAGCTGAACCGCACGCGCAGGAGAATACAAAAGCAGCAGCGCGCCGCTTCCCAGATAGAAGCCCCAAATGTTGGCCAGCGGAAAACCGTCGAGACGTAGGATCACTCCGAACAGGCCGAGTGCTTCGCACATCAGGTAGAGAAAGGTGCAGCAAGCTTTCCAGCGGGCCGCTGCCGCAGCGTCGTCCGGCTTACCAGTTAGCACAACTTCACTGGGACGAACTAACGTCTGACGAACCAGCAAAGTCGCGCCAACAAGACCCAGCGAAATCACTGAAAGCGCTTGAAACAAGCCGTTTACAGGATTTTGAGGGAATCTGCGTGCCCACCATTCGGCGGCTACAGCGCTAAATGCGATGCCGACAAGCAATGCGCCTTGAATCAGTCGCAAGCGCTGAGATACCGTCTTCACAACGGCCATTGTCGGCCGAAACCCTACAAAGTGCCATGCAAAACACCTTCTTACTCCACGTTGGTAACGGTGCGAGCTCTAATTCGAGTTATGGTTCGAGATTGGTCGAACTCTAAGAAAGACTTGGAATGACACTGGATCCTTGCCGTAGGACGAATCCAATGCCCAAGGCTTGGAGTAGAAAGTCAGGTCGGCGCCCAGGGCTAAGTTCCAGAGGCTATTGCGGATTAGATCCCGCGCTCCGCCAAAGGTGTATGCTCCAATACGAAAGCTGGGTTGCAGGGAATTACTGGGAAATAACTCATCTTTGTCGACTAGTTCCAGGCGCGAGAAAGCGTAATTACGGGATAAAAAGTTAGCTGTCGTTTCAAGCAGATAGCCGTTTAAGGTGTGATTATCCGCGACTTTATGAACCCGTCCCCAGACCATGGAAGTCGCCCATGAGCCTCGCGAAAACGGCCGCACATATTCGGCCGAAGCCGTCTGGCGGCGCTGGCTGCCGGCTTCGAGGACTTCAGGATGCTCTAACCGCCCGTAACTGTATTGCGCCGTCCAGTTGGGTGATGGAGCAACGCTCAAGCGCGTCGACCAGGAATCGAGCGGCGCAAACTGCAGGCTATACCTCTTCTCGTCAGGCTCCCGGCCGTTGAATGCCGAGCCCTCCACCTTAAGACGACTGACGACCAAGGCAGTGGTCAGCACGCCAAAGCTGATGTGTGTGGAATCCTGCAGGTGATGGGAGAGTGGGGCCAAGGGTAGTTCGGAGTCCGAGGCGCGATGAACGTAGGCCACCGGGCCGAGAGCGGGTTCGCCGGCGGCGGCGCCATAAAACAACCACGAAATTTTCTCCGTGAGCGGGTTTGTGTATTGGAATGCGACTTCGGAAAAAACGTTGTGAGGATGTTGATGATCAACCAGGGGCTCACCGTGATAAGTTTCGCCGGTTTGAAAAAGTTCGGGGTATCCGGGATGCGGCGAAGTCAGCGATTCGGCGGAAAACATTTCGCGGAAAAGGATCGTGCCCTGGCCAAGCTTATGCTGCTCCATCAGCATCAACCAGTTCACGGATTCGGCTTTGCCTTCGCCACGCGGGCCGCCTTGCTGGTTGTAATCAACAAACAAGACGCCGTGCGCCATCACATCCCATGCGCCGAACGACTTCATCCACATTTGCTCGGGCGCGGCAGCCGGTTGCCATCCAGTACCGGAGCTGATGTGAGGCGACGGCATCCAGTCAGCCTCGTGGTCGGGCATGCTCATGTTCGACATGGTCATGCTCGACATGTCCATCGGGGAGCTGTCTGTCTTTCCCGTCTGCTGATGACTCGCTATCGGGGCGCTCGCGTCACCTGCACCTTCGGGTATTGCCTGCGCTCCAGCCAAAGCTACGATGCTAAGCGCAACGAGTGTCAATATGAAAACCCGCACAACGCAATCCTCCTGCGCAACCCGACTGCGCAATCCATTCATTGCTGATGTAAAAAATGAATTGACCTGGAAAAGCGGAGTGTGGATTAAATTCTGAGAGCAGTTATGTTCGGAGGATCGCCACAGACAATTGCGGTTATCTGGCAAGCGGTCGTGGCCGAAGTGACCCGAGTGGGTTGAACTTGCACCGCCAAGCGAAATCCATGAGCGAAAGGTCGCTGCCCCTGGATCAACGGCACCAACGCCGAATCATGCCCGGTCAAACAACATTTGTAATTCGACGAACCCGGCGCGGGCGGCCCTTCGCGTCGCGGAACTGGAATGCCGGTCTGGCTATGCGCGTGACAACTTCCAATCCGCTCGGTCGGCGTAGCGGGCACTCGCGACGCATGGTCGTGGTGAGTCCCGTTATTGTCGGCCCAAGCGTCGATCGCAGAAGTCGTCCACGCCAGTGCGCCAATTACAACCAAAGACAATATTTTTGAGCGGCACTTCATAACTTCCACCACAACCACACGTCGGCGCTCCGGCACAAATCCATCAAGAGCCCGTAAACTTGACGCGAATCTCTTCCGGCAACCGCTCACGAATCTCAGCCGGAAGGCGATCGTGCACCACGCGTGCGCCATGCTTCGCCACATCCACGACTGCCATAGGCGCGGGAGTTGCCACAGCCACCACCAGCCAGATCAGCGCCGACAACGCGAAGCCCATGAGGGCTCCAACTTCCAACCAGAAAGCGTGGCGCGGTCCAAAGTAACGAATCACGGCGAACGCCAGCAAGAACACGCCAGCCGATGCGGAGGCCAGCGCGATCAGCGAAATGTCGATGATGCGATGCAGTTTCTGGCGGCTGCGGCAATGCTCGCAGTCGGCAAAATGGAGTTCGTAGTCACCGCGCATCTCCGGGGCGAGTCCGGAAATATCGTAGCGCCATCCCGCAAGGATTTTCCCCACGATGGGTTCCACGCACTCACTCATAAGAGGCTATAACCGGATGGATTCGAGAACGTCCGTCTGGGTTGCCAGAAGCACACGATTGTGCCAAAGCCCCTGACGTCCAGCAAGCGCTTGTTCCGCAGCGATGCGCGCTCTTTCGGGATGGTTGTTTTGTTCAGACAGATGCGCCAAGACAATATACTCGGCTTCTCCATCATAGTCGCTGGAGAAGAATTCCGCGAGAGCCTCGTTCGAAAGATGGCCCACCCGGCTCATGACGCGCTGCTTCACCGACCAAGGATAGTTACCCGCGCGCAGCATCTCGACGTCGTGATTCGACTCCATAACTAACACGCTGCAGCCCCGTAAGTGGTTCCGAACGCTCAACGGCATATAGCCGAGATCGGTCGCGAAGCCAACCTTGACGCCTTCCGAACGAAAAGTGAAGCCGACAGGATCGGCGGCGTCATGTGGAATGGTAAAGGGCATTATTTCGATATCGCCGACGCAAAAGCCGCGTCCCGAGGCGAAATGCTCCGATTTTGGCAGCTCCGGCGCAGCACAAGCTTCGTCCTTATCGCGGACCGCGCGGCTCCATGCGTGATGAGTAGGCGCAGTCAGAAACACCGGCACATTCAGCTTCGACGCCAGGCGTTGCAGCCCGGCAACATGGTCAGAGTGTTCGTGCGTGATCAGAATTGCGGAGATATCTTCGACCCGTTCGCCGATCGAGCGCAACCGCTTAAACGTCTCGCGGCCCGAGAGGCCCGCATCGACGAGAATGCGCGTGGTGGAACTCGCAACCAAAGCACAGTTGCCCCGGCTTCCGCTGGCGAGTACCGACACCGAAACGCACATAAGCGTAGCTTACCTTGAGCGGCTGTGGAAACGGCAAGGTTTTTGGGACCGGTACCTTTGGCGAAACGGGGGCTAGGCGACTTATATTTCGGGAATTCGTGAACTATGGAGTGATGAATCTCGTAATTCTGAAATGAGTTCTTCTTAAGAATTCCACGAAAGCAGGTTTCTCATGAATCAACTACTCGATTGGCGTAAAACTTTTTGGCTTGTCCCAATCCTCGCTTTGGGACTGCTGCGAACGCAAGCGCAAATTCAACGACTCGATGAAATCAAATCTCAGGAGGAGTTAGACAAAACGGTCGGCAAACTGGATGCGGCTCTATTCGACGCGTACAATCATTGCGACTTGGAGAAATTCGGCAGTTTTATTAGCGAAGATGTGGAGTTCTACCACGACCAAGGCGGAGTAACGCTGGGCAAAGCAAATTTGGTAGACAGCATCAAGAAAAATATCTGCGGCAAGACGACCCGCGAACTGGTTCCGGGTAGCCTGCAGGTCTACCACATGAATGGATATGGAGCGGTCGAAATGGGAGTTCATC
>Ga0302320_10028681_pt1 | contig 10673 bp, 6 predicted proteins | sample Bog_T0_3_FD_202130 | JGI IMG/M metagenome (GOLD analysis project Ga0302320, IMG submission 202130) | Peat permafrost microbial communities from Stordalen Mire near Abisko, Sweden - Bog_T0_3 | ecosystem: Environmental > Terrestrial > Soil > Wetlands > Peat | place: Sweden: Abisko, Stordalen Mire... | reverse complement strand
GGATGGCTGAAGACGATCGCGCTGATGCGGAAGGTTCGGCATCGTGGGGTCTTCAAGGTGGGATGGGTCTTCACCTTCGCGGCTGCGGCCTACAACTTAGTCCGTATGAGGAATCTGGCGATGCAAGCGACGTAAGCCGAGGTCGCGGTGTGTTCGCAGGTCGGAAAATGAATCCGCTTGGGACACCAGCGGATGCAACCAAAACTTTCCTCACTACAAAGTCACGAAACCTGGGCTGCATCTAACTCACGCCCCCTTTTTCCGCAGCCTGCTAGGGAAATCAAGAACATCACACCTGAAAAGATCGTGGCTGGCAGTGCAGTATGACGGTTCCCGCTCAGGAAGGACTCCAAAGCAGCGCTCAATAGCCAGATTTGTACGATCAGAAGAACGGTGATCAGAGACATCGCTCCCGCGATGGCGGTCAGGCCACGATTTTGAGGAGGCAGGTCGTTCGAAGTCGGCATGGCGTTAACCCTTTACCTCGATAGCAACTAATTGTTCGCCGCGTGTTTCGAGGACAATACGCGGCAGTGGGCGCGACGGAGGCCCTTGCAGGACGGTGCCATCCTTGATCGAAAAGAAGCCCCGGTGGCACGGACATTCAAGTCTGTTTTCCGCCTGAGAATAATAGACCACACATGAAAGATGAGTGCATTTCTGGCTGTAGCCTACATATTCGTCCTGGGCGGTCCGGATCATGATGCAGTGGTCTTCTCTTGTCGGATAGCTGAACAACTTCACTCCTCCGACAGGAATCTCTCCGAGTTGGGCCACAGGCTGCTGCGGGTAGACCGGAGCCTTGTAGAAAAGCGAACGAATCAAAATCCAAATGTTGCCCACGAACATGCTGAGGCTCGTCAGCACGAGGAACTTGGTGAGCTGGCGACGTGTGACATAGCGTTCATCCGCGGTGCGAACCGAGAACTCATCCCTCCAAAGGGGTTCGCTAGTCCCTCGCCGCAACCACTTCATGGTTCTCCTCCCACATGTAATCCACAACATCCAAAGCGATGGCCTCTCGTTCGGCTGGAGCCATCATGTAAACCTTGGTCGTGATCTTCTGGCTGCCGAAATAGAAAATATTTGTTGGCTTCTCGCGGCGGCTGGCAATCTCCTCTGGTCTAACGTAAGACAGTGCCTGGCTCGGACAGACGGTCGCGCACATAGGCCGCTTGCCGATGGAAGTGCGGTCATAGCACATGTCGCACTTCATCATCTGCTGCTCGGGAATCATCATCTTCGGGATGCCGAAGGGGCAGGCCAACACGCAGTTGTTGCAGGCGATGCAGCGCGGTTTAAGTGAGGAGTGAACAATTCCATCTTCGCCCTTCTTGATGGCATCTGCTGGACAGACTTGAGCACAGGTAGGCTCGGCGCAATGCCAGCATACGTACGCGGCGGAGCGGATGCTCTCTTCCCGCTCGATAAAGTCGAAGTTGATCATCGACTTTCCTCGGTGTGTATCGCATTCCTCGCAGGCCTGCAAGCAGGAGCGGCAGCCAATGCAGCGCGAAGGATCGACATAGAATTCGTACCCGAACACTAGGCGCCTCCCCGCGATGCGCCGTTTTTGTGCGCGCCACGATCGTCGGGAGACTCATCAGGTCCCTTGGCTTTGGCAATCCAGCACGCCGAAACCTTGAACTCCGGGATTTTGCTGCGAGGATCGAGCGTGCGGTGGGTGAGCCGGTTGGCACTGCGAATGCCAGCCCAGTGATACGGAATGAAGACCGTATCGGGGCGAATCGTTTTCACCACCATAGCGCGAATTGTCAGATCGTCGCGTCGTGTCGTCACCGCAATCCAGTCTCCGTCTTTGATTCCATACTGTTCCGCCAGGCGCGGATGAATCTCCGCCCGAGGTTCGGGATTCTGGTCCACTAGCGCGCCGATACGGCGGGTTTGCGTTCCCGAGAGATATTGGCTGACCACTCGACCGGTGGTCAGGAAGAACGGGTATTCTTCATTGATCGGATCGCCGCTGGGTCGCCACTCCGTGACGTTGAAATGCGCTTTGCCGTCGTGGGTATAAAACTTCTTGTCGACGAAAAGGCGCGGCGTTCCGGGATGGTCGAGGGACGGGCAGGGCCAAAAAATACCCATCTGGTCGTCCACTCTCTCGTAAGTGATGCCATAGTAGTCGGCTACACCGCCCCGCGAGGCCACTCGCAGCTCTTCGAGAATGTCGGCGGGATTCTTGAATGGAAAGTACTGGCCGCGCCCCAGTCGGTGTGCCAAATCAATGATGATGTCGGAGTCGCATCGCGCATCGCCGGGCGGATCAACGCTCCTCTTCCAGTGAATTACGCGGCCCTCGGCGCTGCAACCGAGTCCGTCTTCTTCTTCATGCAGACTGCCCGGAAGAACGACATCAGCATGATGGGCAGTTTCCGAGAGAAAGAAATCGACCACGCGGAAGTACTCCAGCTTCGACAACGCTTCGCGGGTGAAGTTCGCATCCGGAAGTGAAACCAGCGGGTTGAAGCACATGCAAAGCAGTCCCTTAATTTCGCCGCTGTGGATAGCGTTCATGATTTCTTGCGCGCTGTAGCCCGGCTGCGGAAGTTCTTCGGGCTTGATGCCCCAGACGCCGGCAACGTACTCGCGAGCGGCGGGATCGGCGAGGGAACGCTGTCCGGGAAGTTGGTCGCACTTCTGCCCATGCTCGCGCCCGCCCTGTCCGTTTCCCTGGCCCGTAATCATCGTGGGCCCCGCGCCCTCGCGCCCGACGTTGCCGGTAGCAAGAGCAATGTTAAGCACAGCCAGGCAATTTTCCACGCCTTTGGACTGGTGCTCCAGGCCGCGAGCGTGCATCATGATGGCCCGCTTCGATTTTCCAATCCACCGCGCCGCCTTCTCAATGGACTCGGGCGGCACGCCTGTCATCTCACTTACTCTGCGGAGATCCCACCGCCTGGCAGACTCGGCGACGGCTTCAAATCCCGTGGTGTATTGGGAGATGAATTCGCGATCCTCCAAGCCGTCGCGCAGAATTACATGCAGCATTCCCATCAATAGCGCTAGGTCGGTTCCCGGACGTAGCGGAAGATAGAGATCGGCGTTCCGCGTGATGGGTGTCATTCGGGGATCGGCGACGATAAGTTTTCCGCCCTTATCGCGACAGCGCCAGATGTAGTCGGTCGTGATTGGAGCACACTCGCCGATGTTCGCGCCGATCACGAACAACACTTCTGCTTTGGGGATCTCGGTCCAAGGGATCGGACTTCGGTCGACGCCGAACGCAAGTTTGTACGCCGTTCCAGCAGAAACCATGCATAACCGCCCGTTGTAATCGATGTGACGAGTTCCTAAGGCCACGCGGGCAAATTTACCGAGCAGATAGGATTTCTCGGTCGAGAGCGATGCGCCGCCGTAGATGGCAATGGCGTCTTTGCCATATTTTTCCTGGATCTCGCGCATTCGGCTAACCGTAAAGTTCAATGCTTCGTCCCACGACGCTGGACGAAATCCCTTCTCACTGCGCATCAACGGTGCCAGCAGACGGTCTGGATGATTGCCCTGGAGATAACGCTTCACTCCCTTTGGGCAAAGCATGCCATGGTTAAAGGGGAACTCTTCCCAAGGCTCGAATCCAATTACCCGATTTTCGCGGACCTTTAATTGGATCCCGCATTGCTGTCCGCAAAAACAGCAATGTGTTTTGACCAACTTCTCCGCGGGATGAATGGATTCGTCATTCCAGCCACCGGGCGGTTTGTAATCAGATGTGGGCCGAATTGTTCTTTGAGGATCTCTTCGGAGACAAGAGCCTTAGCCATTCGCTTCCTCTTTTAATCTCAGCTGCGCGAGGGAAAGTGATTTGCGCTTGCAGGTTGGACAGAGTTCTTGCCAATTGCCAACTGGCCCAGACATCGAGTAGTTGAATCCGACTTGCGGCAGCACGCGTTTCAAATCGTCTACATGCATATAAGAGTGAGCCATCAGCCGCAAAGCTGCGATCCTGAATCATCAGCAAAATTTCGTAAGCGCCGCTCGGAAGGTTCAAGCCATCTTCTTCGGGATCGCGGATCAGATAAAAGCCGGCCAATCCCGCATAGACGTTCAGCCGCGTAATGCCCATGGCGTGATCGTGATAGGGTGTGCCTTTGGCCTGGTTTTGAGTGTAATCGCTGGTTACGCAAGTCATCGGCGGATGGGACCCCTGCGTCGCATCCGCCTTTTAGCCCCGCGCTACTTACTATGCCGCTTGAAGACAAGTGGCAGAGAGAGGCCGCTCTGCTTCCACTCACCGCTAATCTCCGAGTTATCGTGGTTCATTGTGCCGTCGAAGCTGCTTCCGATGCTTCCGATTGCAAAGTGCAGATCAGGCTCCTTGTAAGAGACGAGGTCGATTGCGATCCCGGTGGCGTCCTGGTCCGGGCTGTCCAGGCTGCCGGTCAATTTGCCGTCCGTTGCCTGTGAAATGTGTACGATCACCCGTAAGCTGCTACCGCGGACATCGATGTTTCCTTCAGCAACTCTTTGCCATCGATCTCAACCATGATGGGAAACTCGATCTTTTGGTCGGCCTCAACGGAAACCTAGGATTTGAGGCCAGCGGAGACGACCTGATTGAGGTTCTCGGCAATGGCGACGGAACATTTCAGACTCCGACGATTTTACTCTCGCACTTCGGAGCTGTGGCTGTGGCTGATGTGAATAACGATGGGTACCCAGACCTGATTCAGAACCGGGACCCGAACGGCGACTTCGGTCAAGAAGGATTGCTCTATCAACCGGGCATCACCGTCTACTTGGGCTCGGCCAATGGCGAATTTCAACAGCAGCCCAGCTACGATCTTCCTGGCGTTACGGAGCCCTCTTTCAATCCGGCACTGGTCGGAGATTTCAATGGGGATGGCATCCCCGACATCGCCGTGCGGTGCTGGGTGACACCGCCGCCGGCATATCTCGTCGAGCCACGTCTAGTGATACTTCAAGGTGTTGGTGACGGCACGTTCATCGTCACGGACCATACCTACCAACTTCAAGCCGGCAGTTACCCCGTTGTGGGCTTGGATTTCAATGGTGATGGCGCAACGGACCTCGTGGAACTCACAGGTCTCACCTCGTCGTTTTCTACTATTCCCGCCGCTCCCGCTCCGGCGCTCGACATTGTGCTAAACTCAAGCCCCGTCCTAGGCAACACCGGCAAGGCGACGGTAGCGCTCGACTTACCAGCCACTTCTTCCGAGACGGTCAAGCTATCCGCCAGTGACCCCGCGATTCAACTGACGGCGAGTCTCAACTTCAGTACCGGGCAGCAGTCGCAAGATTTCTCGTTTACCCTGGGCTCGGGCTTTGACCCGACCCATGTTTTCGCGCTCTATGCAACCCTCGGCACCCAGACAGCCACCACTTTTGGCACCAAACCCAATCCGAATCTTAAGGTGGGGGTGACGTCCCAATTGTCGTATCCTCAGAATCCACAGAGTACGAATGTCACTGTGGAGCCGGGTGAAACCTTCGAGATGTTTTTCGGGATCACGAGTGAAGGAGGATACTCAGGAACTTTCTCATCCCTGCAATGCAGTGGATTGCCCGCAGGCGCTGCTTGCTCTTTTAGCGCCACCTCAATTCCGATTCTTCCCGGTGGATCCGGGACAGTCGGCGTCACGATCAGCACGTCCCCTACGACGCCGTTTGGGAGTCAGAATGTGACCGTTAGCGGCACCGATGGCTTCGTGACAGCAGCGGCTAGCTTTGAGATGGGAATCGGCGACTTCTCCCTGAGCGTCAATCCCACAACCATCGTGGTGGGGCCGAGTGGCAACTTCGTCGCCACCCTTAGTTCTACCTCGACATTTGGGCTGAACGAACCGCTAAGTTTCGTCTGCAATGGCCTTCCTACTGGGGCACAGTGCAGTGCAACCGGTCTACTCTATACCTCAGGTCCCTCAACCGGTCTCACTTTCAACTACAACCAGCTTGCCCCAAAAGACTATCCCTTCCAGATCGTCGGAACGGCGGACATAGTTTCCCATACCGTCAACGCCATCCTGCAAGTCGGTGACTTTACCGCATCCCTCGACAAAACAACCGCTACGCTTTCGGGTGGTCAATCAGCCACGTTCAATGTGACCCTAACTTCGGTCAATCACTACACGAGCAGCATTACGGTGTTGTGCCAGTCACCGAAGGGCACTGTGACATGCGCTGTCTCCCCCTCACCCGTAACTCTGAATGACGATGGCACAGCCACAGTGCAGCTGAATATAACGGACACTGCGGCCGCATCAGGGAACCGTCACGCGGCTTGGCGATCTTCAAGCGGAGGCTTTTTTTTCGCCTGCCTGGCGCTCTTGTGTTTTGGCGTCGTCCGATGCAAGGCGAGACCATTGCTCACTTTCATCGGTATCACCGCTTTGGCAACGATGATTTCCTGTGGCGGGAGTTCTGGCGGGGGAGGCGGGGGACCGCCACCTCCCCAAACCATAAATATCTCCGTGCTGGCTCAGGCCGCCTCGACGCAAAGCGACAACAACAACCAGAAGACGATTGGACCAATTGTTATCACCCTTGACTAGGCACTGCCGACCGGCGTGGCGTCAATCGTTGAGAATTTCAGGCAAGTGCTTCCTCGCCGCGAAAATTGTGAGGCAACTCCCGGCGAACCTGTCTGAATTAGACCGTAATCGGCTGCTGAGTGCACGCCCAAATTGTCGTCTTTAGCTGAGCGCATAGTTCGCAATGGTGCACTCTCTCACCGGTGACCTATCAGGCATTCCCGGAAACACTGATGAGTTTCGCGAGCGCCTGCCAGTGGGGCGGTTTCGGCCTGTGCGGATGTCGGCGGCATCAGATTCCGAGACGCCAAGCTCCAAAGCCCGTTGTACTTTTACTCAGAGTTAATGTGAATCGGGGCGGGTGATCTTACGGGCGCACGAAAATAGGGTCAAACCGATGCGGGGGTTATACGCAGTGAGGGGAAAATGCTACACCCCTACCCCAGGGGGGTATAGGGACCGGGGCGCGCGCGCTAGCGGGGCGAGATGCGCGGGGGGGCCACTGTAAAAGGTGTTATTAGCCCCTACTGCTTTTCACTGCGCATCGCTTGTAAGCGATGTTGTGCTAAGTAGTAGGGCGAAGTAGGAAGTTCGATCGCTTCCTCCGGCTTTGTTACCCGCTCGTAGTTGGCAACTGCTGCATCGCGCTCGCCATATTGCTCGGCGATGCGCCCGAAAGCATACCAGTAGTTGGTGTCTGGCTCGTCGAGATTCGACAGGTCCATCGCTTGTACAAGAACCTCACGTGCCTCTTTGGTTTTTGCCACCTCAGCGTAGACGCAACCCAAAGTGTGCAACCAACTCGGATTGTTATTACTTAACTGAGCGGCCTTGAGGCCGTACTCGATATCAGAGGGTTCAACTTTCCCAATAAAGAGCGAGGACCATGCGATGTTGTTCAGGTCCAGGGGTCCGGCTTTTCCTTCATCGATGATGTTCTGGCTAAGAGCATGCGCCTTGGCGTAGTCTCTGCGGGCGTCAGCGATCATTACCAGAACTTCCATAGCAGCCAAATCGCCTGGAATACGCTTCAATCGGTCCGCAGCGAGTCTGTCACCCTCTTCGAATCGACCCAATGCTCGCAAGTCGCGCGATTGGTTGAAAAATATCCGTTCTGATTCCGGGTATTGTCTGGCCAGATCGGCGCAAACGGCAAGAGCCTTGTCATACTTATCCAAGTTGTTGTAGCCGTCGAGCAAGGCGAGCGAGATGTTCACTTTCTCTGCGTCGTTGCGTCCCGAGTTCCGAGCTGTTTCGAGAATATCCAAACCCTGCACTGCCGTTTGTTTGTATGCCGTCAGAAGCGAGGCAGCCGCGAGCTTCATCGTGGCAGCGTCTGCGTCTTTTCCTTTCGTCCAAGCGCGTGCAAAGTCTGCACCCGAAAGAGGGTCATCACCTCCGCTGAGACGCAAATCTTCCCGCACCCAGTCGAGAAGGAATCGAGCTCCGACCAGATCATTGGCGGCGATTCGGCCCAGAACCTCAAAGCCGATGGCAGCAGGGAATCGAGTCGTTGCGAGTACTTTGTAGTGGCCGTCTTCTTTGACGACATATGTGGCACTCTTGTAGTTAGAGGCACCGTAGAGCGTCACCTTGTACCCAGTCGCATCGTCACCTTGAGCTTTGGGCTGAGCCCTCGCCAAGCCGAGGTCAATCCCAACCTCGTAAATCGAGCTCTGTCGTGCTTTGCTGCTTTGGTCGCCTCTCGCTAATTTGACAAACCATTCCAACACTTCCTGAGCGGCCAAGCCGACCTTGCCGTTGCGGCTGCTGATGGAGCGCAACTGGTCGAGGGTCAGATCGGGACTGTACGTGAGCAGCGCGAAGCGCATCGCGGCGCCAAGGGCATCATCGGCGAAGACAATTTGCTCGTGAGCCACGGTTTTACGATACAAAGCAGCGAAGGCGGCCGTGTCGGATGCGGTGGCTCCCGAGGCACCAGCATCCTCAAGATCGGCGGCAAGGGGATACTTGCGAAGATTTACGAGCATGTCTCCGGCCGCTTTCGCAATCTGCTTGAACTGTTCTTCCCCACCCGTGCGCTTCCTGGCTTCCGCCAACGCACTCTGCGAACCGTTGAGGGCGGCTTCACATGCCACAATCAAGGCGGTCGGCTGAGGATTCAAGGTCTTGGCATTTTTCTCAGCCTCGGAGAATTCCCCGGCATATAACAGGGCATAGGCAATGTTGTTCTGCAGAGAGAGTTCCGCAATCTTCTCAACGGTAAGCTTACGGTACTCGGTGACAGCATCCTTCAGTTTAGCCCCTGGGCCATAACGCACTCCCCAGCGGTTGTATTCCAGCAGAATACCGAGGTTTCCTATCGTCGCTTTGTCTTCGGGATCGAGCTTTTCGGCGGCTCGAAAGGCGGCTTCTGCTCCGGCGTAGTCGCTGCCGGGGCGAAACTTGCGTCCCACCGAGTCGTATTCCAGGATATCTGCGAGCGTCTTTTCGGCCAATGCCGAAGTCGAGTCGAGTTTCACCGCGGCTTGCGCTTCCTTTCGAGCTGACTCGCCGAGTCCTGCGCTGAGAAGGACCTCCGCAATCTGCAAATGGTGAACCGGCTCTTTGGGGTGAAGCGCGATCAATTCACGATAGGACTGCAGCGCTTCGCGCACCTTGCCTTGGCTGGCGAGCGTCTGACCGATGGGCTCAAAATAAATGAGAATGGGCTCACCAGCCATCAGTTGTGCCACTTTGTTGCGGAGGTCCGTAACTTCGGGAACTGTTAGCCGTCGTTTCACGGTGTCAAATCGCAGGCTGGCGTGAACGACACCTTCTTTGTCAGCGGCAAACTCCTCGGCAAGTGTGCAAGGTCCCAGTGAGAGCAGCGCGTTCGCGGGAAGAGGCTTAGGTCTGAAGCCCGCCGGAGGAGTGATGGAATAGCTCCACTCGGTGACAAACGCCTGCGGCAGTTCGTAGTCGGCGGTACGTTTCTTCTTAGATTGTTGACCACTGTCCTTATCCGCCTTGCCATCGTCTTCCTTTTCGGGTTGCCGAAGATCGGAAGGAAGACGGCTAAATAGACCTTCGAAACGGATGGCCACAGCGGCAATGTTGAGATCGGTAACGCCACGCTTGGCGCGATCGCTCTCCAGGACCAATTCGAACTGTTTAGAAAGGTCGGCGGGATCGGAACGATCTATCCGATCGAGCTTCTCGGCCAGGTATTGCGATTTAACGTAGTCGGTTAGCTCCTCATGGACACCTTTGTTTCCTTTGTCGGAGTAGGACCGCCGGTACGACGACTCGCTGCTTCCGTGAGGCTGTGAAGTTTCTATGATTCGAGCCGGACCATTTTCCGCGAGATAGACTTCCCGCTTCTCTATTAGAGCGTTGTCTTCCGACGAAGCGACGGGAGTGCGAACCAAAGAATCGCCGCCTGGGCCCGCGATGAGTGCGAGACGCTCCTGATCGCCGTTTGGAATCTCACCCAGCCTGGCATATTCATCGGTGGCGTCGATCCAGAGATCGGGATTGCCCGGAACATACACAATGGCGTGATCAAACATCCCCACACCGGGGAGGTCGGGAGCTACATCTTCTCGGCTCCCGGTGTTAAGAAGTGCAACATATGCGGGTATATTCGCGACGCGCAACATCGCCACCAGCAACGAAGATTTATCTTTGCAGTCGCCGTACTTTCGGGCCAAAGTTTCACTGGGAAGATGGGGAACCAAGGCAGATTCGCCAAACTCGACTCCGGTATAGCGGACTTCCCGATCCAGGTATGCGAGAATAGCGGCTGCCTTCTCGTCGCGAGAACCTTTTTCCGCGACTAACTTGCCGACAAGAGATTTTAGATCCGCACCCGATATTTGTTTGTCGACAATCTTTCCGTATTCTTCGGCGACTTCGTGCCACGCATCGCCGGTGGAAAAAGTGATGCTGGGATAGGCAGGTATATTGCTGGGCAGTTCGGCTTCGACGTTGTCGATTGTATTTAGCAAACCGTAGTCAAAGGTGATGCGCACCCGCCCCTCTGCTTCGTTTCGTTGCGGCTTCAGATCAGGAAGTAAATGGATATCGTAGCGAAGTGGAAGAGCCGCAGGGGCATCCAGTACTAAGCGGCTATGCTGCACTGCTACGGACGAACCCAAGTAGAAGCGCTCCACGGTACCGGCACCAAAACGGGGTGCGCTGTCAGTGGAGATCTGCTCTTCT
>Ga0302320_10028680_pt1 | contig 10673 bp, 5 predicted proteins | sample Bog_T0_3_FD_202130 | JGI IMG/M metagenome (GOLD analysis project Ga0302320, IMG submission 202130) | Peat permafrost microbial communities from Stordalen Mire near Abisko, Sweden - Bog_T0_3 | ecosystem: Environmental > Terrestrial > Soil > Wetlands > Peat | place: Sweden: Abisko, Stordalen Mire... | reverse complement strand
GAACGCATGGTCTCTGAACTCCGCGACCGCAATTGGCCCTCTGGCGAGCGGCCGATGCTCGGTCGTTTGGAGATGGCCGTCCGCCTCCTGCGTTGGCTGCATGCTGCCGATCCCACCCTCACCGATTTTGAGAATTCCGCACACTGGTACGCACGCGAAGGCAGTTGGGTCGATTGGGCTCGCACCCGAATCCGTGGAGGCTACGAACGCGGCCCCCTGGCCGCTGCCCTAGCCAACCTCACCGCCGCCGTCAAAGAACGGCGCGAGCGGGAAAACCGCCAGTTCGCCTCAATGGTCGCTACCTGGAACAACCAGGGTGCCCACTTTGAGAAGCTCATCGGCGTCGAGTCCGTCATCGAGCGCTACATAGTGCCATTTGCCCTGAAAGAGGAACCCATCCTGGTGATCGTCCTCGATGGCATGAGCTTCGCCGTATGCCGCGAGCTTTCCGTCGAACTTGCCGCTCGCCGCTGGACGGCTTTGTCGCCCGACTCTCTGGAAATCCCGCCCGCCGTTTCCGCGCTGCCCTCAGTGACGGAGTTCTCGCGCTACTCGCTGCTGAGTGGCAGCATGGCGCGAGGCACCCAGGGCGCCGAAGAACTCGCCTGGTCCACACACACGGCGATGGTGGCGGCAAGTGGGAAGCAACATCCGCCCGTCCTCTTCCATAAGAACGACCTGGCCGCCATGTCCGGTCCGGATTCTCCTGTCTTGCGCGAAATCGCCGACACCAGACGGCGCGTCGTGGGAATCGTCATCAACGCCATCGACGACAGCCTCAGCGGCCCCGTACAGATCGCCCCGGATTGGGACCTGGAGTATCTCGCCGTCCTGCGTCCTCTGCTGGACGAAGCTGCCGCCGCGGGTCGAATCGTCCTACTGACCGCCGACCACGGACATATCCTCGACTATGGCACCGAATGCCGCCGCCAGGAAGGCTCCGACCGATATCGCCCCGGCAAAGGCGATTCTGCCGGGGAATACTACCTCGAAGGTGGACGCGTCGTTGGCTCGGCGGGCGTCACCACTCTTGGGGTGGAAGGCACCCGCTATGGTTCACGGCCACGTAACGGTTATCATGGCGGCATCACTCCGCAAGAATGCCTTGTTCCCGTGGTGGTTCTCGCCCAGGCCGGGCGCACCATCCCCGCTTGGAAGGAAGTCGTAGAGTCCCAGCCTGAATGGTGGTTGGCAGGGGCAGTGATTTTACCGAACGAACCCAAGACCAAACGCAAACCGAAGCAGCAGCAGACGCTTTTCACTGAGGATTGGATTTCCAGTCTGATGGCCAGTGAGCTGTTCCGCCAGCAAATGGAACTGCCCGGCAATCGAATCCAGCCGGAGCGTCTAGCAGCTGTATTGCGAGCGCTCGATGGCGCCGGCAACCGCCTGTTGCGTGCCGCATTCGCCTCCCGGCTATCGCTGCCGCTCGTGCGCGTCAACACGACGGTTGCCGCGATGCAGCGCGTCCTCAACTTCGACGGATATGCCATCCTGGCTATCGACGAAGCATCAGATACCGTAGTTCTCGACCGCCCGCTTCTGGAGGTCCAGTTCAACCTATGACTCCCGTCAGCCCACAGCGCCGCTCCGATATCATCGACGCCCTTCGCGCCGGTGCGGTGCCGCGCCGCGGTCTGGAAGCCCTTGCCGTGGGTCTGAGCCATTTCGAACGGACAGTTAATGACGAACTGGAATCCGTTCGCGCCGGCGGCACCAAGTTCAAAGCCGTACGCGGGGAGTATGGTGGCGGCAAGACCTTCTTCGCACGCTGGGTCCAGGAACGCGCCAAGCACCTCGGCTTCGCTACCTCGGAAGTCCAGATCAGCGAAACCGAAACCCCGCTGCATCGTTTGGAGACCGTATACCGGCGCCTGATGGAGCGACTCTCCACAGCGTCGGTCGAGTCCGGTGCCCTCCGGTCCATCGTCGATGGCTGGTTCTTCACGCTGGAGGAAGACGTTCTGGCTGGCGGCGTGGACCCATCCGACACTGAGCGACTCCTTGCCGAAACCGAGCGTTTAATGCAGTCGAAATTCTCGCGCATTACCGACTTGTCGCCTTCGTTCGCCGCCGCCCTCCGAGGCTACCGGCGCGCGTCCGCTGCGGGAGACAACGCATCCGCAGACGCTCTACTCACCTGGGTGGCCGGTCAGCCCAACGTCTCCGGCAAGTCGATCCGCGACGCCGGCCTTCGCGGTGACATTGACCATTTCGGTGCATTGAAGGCGCTACAAGGTCTGCTCACCATGCTGCGCGATGGTGGCCATGCCGGCCTGGTCCTCGTTCTCGACGAGGTCGAAACTCTCCAACGTGTCCGCGGCGATGTTCGCGAGAAGGCACTCAATGCGCTCCGCCAGCTACTCGACGAGCTGCCACTTTACCCCGGCCTGTACCTGATCTTCACTGGCACTCCGGCATTCTTCGACGGACCGCAAGGCGTCCGTCGCCTGACGCCTTTGGCTCAGCGCCTTCACACTGACTTTGGGAGCGATCCCCGCTTCGACAATCCCCGCGCGCCTCAGATTCGGCTCCGCGGCTTCGATATCGATTCCCTCGTCGAAGTGGGCCGCAAGGTTCGGGATATTTATGCCGCCGGCTCTTCCGCCCCCGACCGCATCGCCTTGCTCTGTGACGACTCCTATGTGCGCACCCTGGCCGTCGCGGTGTCCGGCAGTTTAGGGGGCAAAGTCGGCGTCGCCCCTCGCCTGTTCCTGAAAAAGCTGGTCAGCGACGTCCTCGACCGTATCGATCAGTTCCCCGATTTCGATCCGCGCCGACACTACAAGCTGACGCTCACCAGCGAGGAAATGACCGATGCCGAGCGCGCGGTATCGGTGGACGATATTGAGTTGCCCCAGTGAGCTTCACGCGCCTCCACTCCGCCCTGCAATACCACATCCTCAATTCGCTCGAATGGCGCTCGCTTCGCCCCTTGCAGGAAGCCGCCATCGGTCCGATCCTTGACGGCTCCAACGCGCTTCTCATTGCCCCCACTGCCGGCGGTAAGACTGAAGCCGCCATTTTTCCCGTTCTTTCCGAAATTCTGCTCCGCGATCTCCCCGCACCCAGCGTCCTTTACGTCTGCCCGATCCGAGCCTTGCTGAACAATATCGAAATACGACTCGGTTGGTACGCATGCCTGATTGGCCGCACCTGCGCCCTTTGGCACGGTGATGTCAGCCAGGCCGACAAGTCCGCCGTCCTCCGAAACCCACCCGACATCCTGTTGACCACACCCGAGAGCCTGGAGGCGATGCTCGTCTCCACCCGAGTCAACAAAGCTGCCCTCTTCTCCCGAATCCAATTTGTCATCGCCGACGAGTTGCATTCCTTCGGAACCGATGACCGCGGCTGGCACCTGCTCCACATCCTCAACCGGATCCGAAGGATTTCGGGAATTGACGCCCAGCGCATAGGCCTCTCCGCCACCGTGGGCGAGCCCGAAAGTCTCCTTCGCTGGTTCTGCGGAGACTCATCGCGTCCCGCCCAAGTAATCGTCCCTCCACCGCAGCCGCCGGCGGATGCCGAAGTAATGATCGACTACGTCGGCAATGTCCCCAACGCGGCTCACGTAATCGCCCAACTTCACCGCGGGGAAAAGCGTCTCGCATTCACCGACAGCCGCTCCCAGGCCGAAGAATTGGCTTCGTTCCTTCGCGGGCAGGGCGTCGAGACCTTCATTTCCCACAGTTCCCTGAGCCGGGATGAACGACTCCGCGCCGAACAAGCATTCCAGGACGCTCGCGACTGCGTGATCGTGGCCACCAGCACGCTGGAGTTGGGCATTGATGTGGGGGACCTCGACAGGGTTATTCAGATCGATGCCCCCACCAAAGTGGCTTCGTTCCTGCAAAGGTTGGGACGCACCGGTCGCAGAGCCGGCACCCAGCGCAACTGCCTATTCCTTACGACCAACCCGCACTCTCTGGTGCGCGCCGCCGCCATCGAGAAACTCTGGCGCGATGGCTGGGTGGAGCCGGTAACGCCGCCCCCATTCCCAGTCCACGTAATGGCCCAGCAGGCCCTCTGCCGCGTTATCGAACGTGGAGCGATTCCGCTCCCCGAATTGGCTTCGTTCCTGAATGATTACGACGGTCTACTGGCTTGCCTTTTGGAGCGCGGGATGCTGCACGATGACGGTGGCTTGATCAGCATCGGCCCCGAGGCCCAGCGCATCTGGGGACGTCGCAACTATATGGAACTGCTGAGCGTTTTCGATACACCCGAACTCTATACCGTCTTCGCCGGCAACCATGAACTGGGAGTGCTCCACGAGCTCAGCTTCCGTCGAGAGAGCGCCATCATCCTGCTCGGAGGCCGATCCTGGCGCATCACGTCCGTCGATCACAAGCACCGAATCGCACACGTCGAACCCGCGGAGGACTTGCCCGGCCGCTCCACTTGGCTCGGTTCTAGCCAAGGCTTGTCATTCGAGATCTGCCAAGCCATGCGCCAGGTTCTGCTGCGTTCCGATGCGACTCTGTCGCGGCGAGCGTCGGAACACCTGGAGCTTCTGGTCGCCCAGGGCACTACCGACCCCAGCGGGACGGTACTCCACGGGACCCGAACCGGATGCGAGTGGTGGACCTACGCCGGCCTAAAAGCGAACGCTGCACTAGTTCAGCGCCACGGTCTGCCCGCCACCTTCGACAGCCTGACCATCCGAGTCCAATGCTCCCCGATTGAGCTGAATCGCGCAATGGACGGCCCGCCGAACGAACAGGCCACAGAAATCGACAAGCGTTTCCTTCCCAAGTTCGCAGTGTGCCTCCCCGAAGGACTCCTTGAGCAATTCGCAATCAAGCGTCTCTATGATTGGGACGCGGCGAGCCAAATAGAGCACTCCAGGATCGCCCAGAGTTAAGCCTGTTGCTCGGCCAAAGAAACGGTCGCCGACTGGGACGATCCCAGGTCGCGGCTCAGGTTTGCGAAAGAATTCGGGAAGTCCGCGTCCCGCGTTACTTCCAGTGACCTAGTGACGAATCTCCTCGCGGAATCTTCGTATGAGTAGTCCTGACCATCAAGGCTGAATGAGAAGTCACCGGATCCGGAGGTCACCAGATGGATGAGATCTTCGACTGTGCAGTTCACCATATGCTCCTTATCGGCAATTAGCAATCGAATCTCCAGTCAAAATTTTCGCAATACAACGCTCCGCTGATCTAAAGGTCCTTCGAATCAATAGAATGCGAGTCAATCCTTGATTGAATTGGCTTGGCTACACTGTCAAACTTTTGACAGTAAGGGAGCTATCGTCAATTTTTCGACGTTTCGACGCCACCGGTGACCGACGCGGGCTAACGCAGACTGTACCTGTAAAGTCAATATTTCCATGAAGTTGCGAGGGCTCCCCTCGCTCAAGGCCTCAGCCCGCCCCAGTCTCGCAATGCTCCTTTCTTGACTTTGGATGTATGCTACAATACATCCGATTTCAAAGAGCCTTTAATCGAGCGACGCTCGCTGATGTTCGTCATTGAGTAGTCCCGATAGTGCGGCAGGCCATTCGAAAGTGGAGGCTCCTGTCCTGCGCGATTCCCAGCGTTGCGGAGCATGGGATCTCGAAGAACGGGACTGGTGACCGGGAGGTGAGAGATGAAGGCAGTGGTCTTACTGGTTCTTCTCGCAATTGTGGCGTTTTGCCTTTTCCACATGTGGGCGGAGTATCGAAACAGCCAACACATCCCTTCGGAGATGCGAAACAGCGACGATTATAAGCTCGCCGTTGAGGAAGCCGTCGCAGATGCACAGCGGTTACGTTTTATTGAAGTGGGCGGGGCAGTTCTCATCTTCACGCTCATAGGTTTTGTGATGGCTGCACTAAAGTTGCGGCCTGCCTGGTCGCGCAGTCTCGCGGCCGCCTTTCTTGCGTGGCTAGCGACCTTGGTTATTTTCGCGACAAGTATGGAAACGAAATTTCACAACTCGAACGAAAAAGTTATAGGAACATCAATGCCGTTCACCGCATATGAGACGGCTATCGATTACGCTGCGGTCGGTGTAGTGTTGGCCTTCGCCGGATACTTCCTTTGGGAGAGAATTCACGTGTGGAGGGTTGGCCAATGATGCCTCAGGGAGCTAACCAAGATCACGGCACCGAAAGGAAGGTGCTCGCGTTTGGAGGCACAGGAAAGACCGTCGCGCTCATCTACTCGAAGATCTGCAAGCTATTGGACGAGGAGCCTCGGGTTGCCATCTGGGACTTTCCTGCGAGCGATGACACGGCGTCGCCCGATGGCCAAATCGACCGTGATCTCCAGGAAGAGGGACTGGGTGATGACTTTCGAATTCGCACGCTTCCCCGGACCGTCCCGGACGATGCCCCTGCAACTTTCGTCCAAACGTTCGGCATTCCGGAAGATGTCGCTGACGCTCTGTACACCCAAGCGCAACAGGATACCCCGCCGACCGATGGGCTGAATCAGGAGCCGCAGATTGGTGCCAGTGTGGGACAGTTCAAGGTTCGCCTAGATGCCGACGTTGTGCGTCAAATGTGCATCACAGGCGAGCCTGAGATGTTCTTCGTAGGCGGACTGGGTGGGGGAACCGGCACTGGCCTGCCACCGGTGGTGGCGCGCTTTTTAAGACCATTGACACAAAGCCGCTTCCATGGCGTGTTCCTCCTACCATGGAACGACATTGGACAAGGCGGCCGAGTCAACAACGAAAATCAGGACCGAAATGCCTGGTCGATGCTGCGGTATCTGAATAGACAGGCTGAAGACCTCTACACAGACACTTTGATTATTGGCAGCCCCCAGGGAGTCGACCGCGCTCGACCCGCCCCCGGGGCAGCGCCGGTGCATCCGACTCTTATCCTCGCTGCGCTTTCCATGCATATGTTCTTCGCATGGGGCGGGGGTGCTCAGCTGACCGAACGCTTTCGGCGATTCGAAACATTCCAAACGGGCATCACACTACATGAGATTACCGCCCGCGATGGCACGAGCCTTTATCAGCGGATGATCCACAGCATACGCCTTGAGCGGCTCCTGAGGGAACTTGCAAATCAGTTCCCTGACGAGCGCCTCGCACTTTTCTCCCTATTCCCAATGTCGTGCTTTTTCGCCTGGCCCGCCCTCGAACATCTGCTCAAACTGTATGCACGCCATGTGAATGCGTCTTCATATACTGTCGCATGGCACCAAATCTCCGCTCGCCTCCTAGGGATTGCCGATCAGGAGCGCAGGCGCCGGCAATGGATCACGGCGCTCGCGAGCGATCGGCGCCTGTTTCAATTTGATCCCGAAGGCCTTGAACGCGATGCTCGGAGCCAGTATGATCGATATCGTGGCGCGCTCGAAGCGGATCATGCGTACGAAACTTTTCGCCTCGAACAGCAAGGCCATGACGCGGCGCTCGCGCATGTTTGCCAGTTTATCCGTGATTGGGCTGCTGCTGTTGTTTTGCGGGAGATGCTCAATCACGAGCGCCGGGCCACACCGTCCGCGCCGGAAAATCGCAGCATGCGCGTCTGGCTCCCCGGAAACTTCACGCCTTCCGGAAACCGCACGGGAATCACGGCTCTAACATCTGCCGACCGTCAGACCTTGATTCAGCGGCTGATGCCCGTGCATTTCAACCCCGTGTGCCCCGAGGTGCTGGGACATCGCATGTCGTACATCTGGCGCCTCGCTCAAGATTTGCAGGCCGGCCACGGCGGAGCACTTGACGATTTTAATTTGCTCATCGAAGGCATAAACTACGGTCTCCTCTCAACCCATGCCTACGACTTAAGCAGGCTTCATCCACAAGGCGGGGACGGCCCAGCGTACAACTTCGATTTTATCCGCGATGAGGACCGCTATTTGATAATCCTCAAGTACCGATCCTCTCAAGGAGCTAACCCAGTTGTTGCAGGCACCTTCAGCCCTGACACGCTTGTCTGCCCAGCTGCGAACTGGAGACAGAGGGCCGAACTGGAGAGACAGGTTAACAACCTTCGGCTTTCCGAGACTGGAATGCCGGCACGGGGGTTGCTTGACAGCCTCTTTCAAGCAGTGAACTCCCCAGAAATGTTGTGGGCACGCGCCGGCGCCCGGCTCTTGGCCAACTATGCTCCGGAGCGAGATCCCGGCATTGCTAACCAGCGGAACGTCGGTCCGCTCCAACTGCGGATGGCTGAGAACGCGCCGCCTCAACTGGTATTCGTTCCACAATACAACAAGCAGTTCGTCCCATTTCTCGTCAACTGCTTAAACGGAGAGTATACCAAGGCAGGCAACACGCCCGTCTTCCGACACCAAAGCCGAACCATTGCCGAGATCCGGACGCCCGTTCAATGCGAGAATCCTAGGCTGTTCGGGCTCGGGGGTATAGACCTGCCTCCAAATCTCCGACCAACCGACGTCCCAGCGCTAAATAGTTTAAATGGAGAGGCAGAAGAACGCTATCTCTCGGCAGTAAGAGTGGTAGTAGCGAGCTATGATCGCGAGCTTGAATACGAGCGCGCCCGATTCAGGGTTCCGGAAAGCCTGCTCCCAGCCTACTTGCTGTGGGGAAGAGCGGCAAAAGAACGGCTCACACGGGGAACCTCTCCTATCATCTACGGCGATCGAGCGGCCGCTCTAACATTCGATCCCAAACCAGACCAGCTCTCTTCCGAGCCCGGACTCCACGAGAGCGATGGGTACCTATTCTATGTTTCCCGCACAACCGACGGCAGGCTTGCCTATCACATCGAGCGGTGCGGAGGTGTCGATGTTGGCGAGCTGTCCACATTAGGATACGCTTTATGGAAGTTCTTCTCAGAAGCGGGCGGCTCCGCCGCTGGATACGTACAGGATCGGAGGGGCTGGGTAGGAGCGCGAACGGACTTGCAACTGAGTGCTCCCGATTTGGACTCTGGGGCGCTTTACTGGTGTACATTCCTGTACGTGCTCGGCATGCCACAAGCGGACGCTCTATTCGTGGCGGCGGTCGGCAGCTACACGAAGCGTTTCGAACAGCAAGGAATGAAGCCCGCAAAATTGGTTGAATATCGGGCATTGACGCTATTTGAGCGAAACTGGTTCCAAGTCGATGCAATGTGAAAACTGCGGTATAGCTCTGGCGCAGATCGCGGGTACCATTCACGTGGATAATCGGTATCCCGATGTGTGGTGCCCATTTTGTGGCCACAATCTCGGGAAAGCGGCGAAGGCTGGCCTGTTCTGGGATGATAGCGCACAGACATATCTATCTTGGGAGTCAGAGTCTCCGGAGGTGCGGTGCGGCTTAGAATTTCGGATCCAGGTATCGGCAAAGCGCATAGTCTTAAAGGAGTGCCTTTTCCAGAGGGTTGTTCTCTTCCTGTCGAAGCCGGGTGCCCCGTTACCGGCGTTTTTTACGCCGCTCAAGCCTGCGTGGCGCGGAAGGATTGCTTCGTGCATTCTCGCGGACAGGACGCCCGGGTGGCTGACCTACCGAGTAACCGCCAAAGACGGCCACGAGGATCTGATACCAGTTCAATGCCTTGAGGTCGTGGATCTGCCCAGTCCGGAAAAAGGTGCAGCGCTGTATGTATGGCCTAACTTCCGCGTCGACGGATGGAACCGTTATTACGTTGCTTTCTTTAGTCCCAGCTCTCCGCACGGACGAGGCGTACTCGAATCGGTGTTCGACGGCACTACTTACCTACAGCTGCACACGGAGTTCGCGGCGATTGATTTCACGCCAGATGATATAGTGATTCGCTGGGATGACGACCATGGTGACGACTACTATGCCTGCTACCGCGCTCAGGCCGAATTCACCGACCTGAACCTGAAGAAATCGCCACTGGCATCAGAGGTCACACTGGGATTCGATTTCGGCACAACGAATACCGCAGCCTCCGTATTCTTTGTCGGTAGCGAGAACAATATACATGCACCTCTGTCGATTGGGGACTGTACGCTGCGGCTGATGAACGGGCTTACCGATCCTTCAAATACCTGGTTACCACAGCCGAAGACGGGAAAACTCTCTTCAATACCATCCCTACTCTATTTCTCTGCGCGAGGATATCTCCCATCAGCATCTCCAGAGGCAGAACCCGTTCGTGATTATACGATTCCGTTCTTCCAATCAGATGCTGATCTCGGCGATTGGGTGGGCCAGTTCAAATGGGCCAACAAACTAGATGGACTGAGCCATAAGGCGTACGCACTGCGGTATTTATACAACCGTCTAGCGCTCCAGATTTTCCTCGCGGAGCTCGTGAACAGTTTTCGACTCAAACCGTGCGACATCACGTTGATTGCCACCGCACCGCTTGCGTTCAGTGAGAGTGACAGGGTACTTCACAATCAGGCTCTCCAGGACATTTTGGCGGAAATCAAAGCCGCAACAGGCTTCAAGATGGTGCTAGGTCCCGCTGTCGATGAATCCCATGCTGCGGAGGCCTGCGGAGTTCTAATACCCAAGGCCGACCGGACGATCCACGTCGATGTTGGTGGCGGATCGACGGATATCTGCATTAGCGGTCAGGGAACGGAAGGCCGCTTTGTAAGCGTGGTTGATAGTATCGAGTTCGGCGGTGAGGATGTTAATACGTTCGTCTCGCAGCCCCGCATCAGTGGCCTTTCCGTCGTTCAGCTTGGCCAACAAATTCGGCTGCATGGCACGGCAGTATATCATGATCCAAGTGCTCTCAATGGAACTCAAGCCAACGTTGATTCCGTAAAGAAGGTTTTGGACCGGTTTGCGGAGGC
>Ga0302320_10028679_pt1 | contig 10673 bp, 5 predicted proteins | sample Bog_T0_3_FD_202130 | JGI IMG/M metagenome (GOLD analysis project Ga0302320, IMG submission 202130) | Peat permafrost microbial communities from Stordalen Mire near Abisko, Sweden - Bog_T0_3 | ecosystem: Environmental > Terrestrial > Soil > Wetlands > Peat | place: Sweden: Abisko, Stordalen Mire... | reverse complement strand
ACAGATTGAACGGCCAGGAACCAGAGATGGTGGATGGTGCCGAGTATCGACGTCCCCTACGGCCAGCTCAGTGCCTCAGCTGAAGGGAAAGTCCTGGTGACACGTCCCTCCGGGAGAGCCGCACCCATATGAATATGAACTCGATATTGAAAGTCGCAGCTTTCACTTTCCGGACCCGCGACTATCCCGGCCAACGTCTCGATAGCATCAACTAGCAGTACAACCAGGAGGAATGATGGCTAGACGTCCCGCTGCTAGGTCGCAGGTTTCGGTCAAAGACGGGCGCTCCACCGGTGATTATGTCGTCCCTGTTGTCCATGTCCACGTTCCTGAGCCCGTAGTAAAAGCTGGCTTCTACGGTGGGCTGGCTACGGCGGTGGCTGTGGGAGCGCTCGACTGGCCGCTTGTTCTGCTCGCCGGCGTCGGCGTGGCAATGGCGCGCCACCAGCGCGCTTGACAGACCGCCTTTCTAATCCCCCGCCTAAGGCGTTGCCCTCAGGGTGCCGTAAGGCAAGCCTTCATCCAAAGTTCGCCCCAGCGTCGGTTGGATGCCGCCTGGCGTTTACTTCACTTCTTTACCATCAACCTCACCAGTCACGCAGTGTCGGGACAGGAGGGGTCGGTTGGAAGTCATACTCGAGCGGTTGCTCGTGGAAGTCTTGGCTGTCGCTGTGCAGCTTGCACTTTGGCGTTTGCTGGAGTTGCTCGGCTTCAGCCCTAGCCACAAGCCTGTCGTGGCCTCGGCGACCGTCTGACCATCTTCTCTGGGCGGCCAGCCCGGCGCACACCGGCCGGTGAACCCACTCAGTTTGCTGCGTGAGGGCGCGGCGGTCACCGGCAGGGTGATCGGCGGCGCGCTGGACCACTTGAGCCCGGGTCGGCGAAGACGCCGGTCATGGATCGGCGACGGCAAAGCTCACATCGAGGTACGCGGAGTCAGCGACCCAAAGCGCAAGAGTTTGGCCCGCGATGTGGAACGGGCACTGCATGCCGTCGAGGGCGTGCAGTGGGCGCAAGTGAACTCCGTCGCCGGACGCGTCGTCGTCGCTTTCGACCCCGATGGCCCGTCGCCCGAGGACCTGATCGAGGTCATCGAGGGCGTCGAGGAAGTGCACGAGGTCGACAATGAGCGCTTCTCCCACGAGCGGCCCGAGCATCCCGGCGACATCGAGCCGATACGTCGCCAGGCCATAGCAATCGGCGCCGACGTTGTCGCCCTTGGCGGTGGCCTTTTCGGTCAGCTGCTGCGGGTGACGCCGATCCCGGCCGAGCTCGGTGCGATCGTCGCCCTGGCGGAGAACGAGCCTCGCTTCCGGCACTTCCTCGAACAGCACCTCGGGGTGGCTCTCACCGATCTCGGGCTCGGGATCACAAGTGCCTTCGTTCAGTCGCTGTCCCAGGGGCCACTCTCCTTGGCAACCGACATCACCCACCGCGCCAACCGTTTGGGCGAGCTGCAGGCGATACGCCGCGCGTGGGAGCGCCGCGAGACAGACCTCTGTAACGCCCCCCACGACGAGTCCATCGACGCAGTGAGCGTGCCGATGCGCGAAGCGCCCCTCGGCAGAGGTCCCGTGGAGGGGTTCGCTGACATCTCGAGCGCGCTCAGCGCTGTCGGAGCCGCGACCACCCTCGTCCTAACGGGCAGCCCGAGACGCGCGGGAGGAGTTGTAGCAGCCTCTGTGCCGAAAGCTGCGCGACAAGGGCGCGACGCGTTTGCCGCTCGGCTCGGTCGGGAGCTCGCGGCTCGCGATGTCATCGTGATTGACAGTCACGCCCTGCGCCGGCTCGACCGCGTCGACGTGGTCGTGCTCGACGCTGCGGTGCTGATTACGGGGCGGGTCGCGCTAGGCGCGGTGGAGCCGGTGGGCGACCTCGAGGCAACTGCAATCGGGATCAAGGCGCTTGAGCTTTTTGACCCGGCGCGGCCTTCCCGTTTGGCGCGGCGTGGTACCTGGACGGTGGCGCCGATGGCGTTGATCGAGGGGGAGTTGCCGGTCGGCACAGCCGCGCGGGTGCGGGCCCTCGGGCGCGGCCGGCCAGGCGTGCTCGGCGTCACGCGAGCCGGCCTTCTCGTTGGTCTCATAGCCCTCGAGGTGGAGCTGGACCCCCTGGCCGATGCCCTCGCCCGTTCCGCGCTCACGGGGGGCCGTCAGCTACTCGTGGCGGGCCTGCGCAGCGGGCTGCGAGAGCGACTAGGCGCCGACGGCCTTGTCGCCGGTGGTACGCGCCTTGCGACGACGGTGCGCTCGTTGCAAAGAGCCGGCCACGGCGTACTCCTCGTCTCGGGCGGTCCGGCACACGCAGCCTTGCGGGCGGCCGACGTCGGCGTTGGTATCGATGGCCACGGTCGCCATCCGCCTTGGGGCGCCGCGTTGCTGACACGTCCCGGTCTCGCCGACGCACACCTCGTGGTCGAAGCACTGCCCGTAGCGAGCTCGGTCAGCACGCGTAGCGTCGCCCTCTCAGCAACCGGCTCGGCCGTCGGCGCGGCATGGTCTTTTCTCGGCCTAGCTTCGGGCGCGTCGCGGCGAGCGGCCCTTCCTGTGAACGTGGCCGCGCTCATCGCCCAGGCGGCAGGAACCGTGGCCGGATCATCGCTGGGTCGGCGCCCCGCACCCGCGCCTAGCGTGGAAATCGCCTGGCACTCCATGGCGCCTGAGGCCGTGCTCCGTGCACTCGGCTCGTCACGTCGGGGCCTCTCGGTCGCCGAAGCAGCTCGTCGCCACGCGGAGCTTCCCGCCGAGGGTTCGCCCGGCATCTCCTTCGCTCGGGCGGTGGCAGGCGAGCTGGCGAACCCGCTCACGCCGGTGCTCGCGGTCGGTGCCGGACTTGCCGCTGCGGTCGGTTCGGTCACAGACGCCGGGCTTGTTGCCGGTGTGACTGCTGCCAATGCACTCGTGGGCGGGGTTCAACGGGTCCGAGCCGATTCGTCGATCGACAAGTTGATGTACGCCATGACGACGCACGTCGACGTGCGTCGAGGCGGTCGCGTCACGCAGATGGACCGGATCGCTCTGGTGCGCGGTGACGTGCTCGAACTAAAGCCGGGCGACATGGTCCCCGCCGACTGCCGCATCCTCGAGACCCTCGGATGTGAGGTCGACGAGTCCGCCCTCACCGGTGAGTCGTTCCCGGTCCTAAAGCACGCTCTGGCAGTCGCAGGAGCGACTCTGGCCGAGCGCACCTGCATGCTCTACGAGGGTTCGGTCATCGCTACCGGAACGGTGCTCGCTGCAGTTGTTGCCGTTCGGAACCAGACCGAGGTCGGCCGTAGCCTTGCCGACGCCCCCGAGCCCCCAGCAAGCGGCGTAGAAGCAAGGCTGTCCACGCTCACCAAGCTGACCGTGCCCGCGACAGTGGCAAGTGGAGCCGCAGTCACTGCCATGAGCCTTCTACGGGGCCGTTCGCCACGTGCCGCGGTGAGCTCCGGCGTCAGCCTGATGGTCGCCGCGGTACCCGAGGGGCTCCCCTTGTTGGCTACTGTCGCTCAGCTCGCGGCCGCGCACCGGCTCGCTGAGCGCGGTGCACTGGTCCGAAACCCGCGAACGATCGAGGCGCTCGGACGCGTCGACGTCTTGTGCTTCGACAAGACGGGCACCTTGACCGCCGGGCATATCACTTTGCAGCGCGTGTCCGATGGCTCCAGCGAAGAACCGGTAGGTGATCTGTCGCCTCGGTCCGTGGCGGTACTGGCAGCAGCGCTGCGGGCCAGCCCCGCCGACGATGGTGACGACCTGCCGCATGCGACCGACCGTGCGGTGCTCGAAGGCAGCGAGGCTGCGGGAGTTGAGGCGAGCAACGGGCTCGGAGGTTGGAAGCTTCTCGGCGAGCTCGCTTTCGAACCGGCACGCGGGTACCACGCCGTCGTCGGCGACAGCCCGAGTGGCTCACGGGTGTCAATCAAAGGCGCGCCCGAGATCGTGTTGCCGCGCTGCACCACCTGGCGAGCACCAGAAGGCGTCACCGTCATAGACCGCCGCGTACGCCGACGGCTCGATGCCGAGGTGGAGCGCCTCGCGAGCCGCGGACTGCGGGTACTCGCCGTGGCCGAGCGGCCGGCATCGGCGCGCGCCGAGCTTGCCGATGAGCGAGTAAGCGACATGGAGCTATTCGGATTCCTCGGCTTGGCCGACGGGGTGCGCCCAACAGCGGCCGCGGCCGTGGCCAACTTGCGCTCGGCCGGTGTGTCGGTCGTCATGATCACTGGCGACCACCCCTCGACTGCAGCTGCAATCGCCGAGGAGCTTCATATCTTGAATGGCGCGCCGGTGGTCAGCGGAGCAGACCTCGACGCGAGCGACGACGACGAACTTGACGCCTTGTTGGGCGAGGCAACTGTGTTCGCCCGCGTCAGCCCAGCACACAAGATGCGCATCATCCGCGCCTATCAGCGCATCGGCCGCACCGTCGCCATGACGGGCGACGGCGCTAACGACGCCCCTGCCATCCGCCTTGCTCATACCGGAATCGCCCTCGGCGGCCGCGGCTCACCTGCGGCCCGTGAGGCGGCGGACCTGGTCGTGCTTGACGACCGCATAGAAACGGTCATTGACGCCATCGTCGAGGGCCGCGCCATGTGGGCCTCTGTGCGTGACGCCCTGGCCATCCTCATCGGGGGCAACCTGGGAGAGGTCGGTTTCGTCCTCACGTCCACCGCTATCGCCGGGGCCTCGCCCCTCGGGGCTCGCCAGATGCTGCTGGTGAACCTGCTCACCGACATGCTGCCGGCGATGACGATCGCCTTGCGTTCTCCAAATCGGCGCTCACCTGAGGAGTTGCTTCACGAGGGACCCGAAGCGTCGCTCGGTGGCGCTCTCGCAGGCCAGATCGCCCTGCGCGCCGCGACGACGGCTGCCGGAGCAACGGGCGCCTGGCTGCTTGCCCGGCCAACGGGAACCGCGCGGCGTGCCAGCACCGTCGCGCTGGCGGCCCTGGTGGGCACCCAGCTCGGACAGACAGCCGTTATTGGGGGCACGAGCCCCGTTGTACTGACATCGACACTGGTGTCAGCTGGCGTGCTCGTCGGGATTGTCCAGACTCCGGGCTTGAGCCAATTCTTCGGGTGCAGACCGATGGGGCCGGTTGGGTGGGGAATCGCCGTCGGCAGCGCGGCCGTCGCGACGGGGACTTCTGTAGTGGCGCCTTGGGCTGTCAAGCGCCTCCCTGAATTGCCACTACTAGTTCGGGGTTCCGACCGACCTCCGATTTGAGCTACACGCCGAGCATTGCGCGTGAACGATCGCTCGTCGTTTGGCACATGGTCCTCGCGAGGTGGAAGATTCTCGCCATCTGGTTTGGCACGGCGCTGTCAGAACAACCGACAAGCGCACGAGTATTTCGACGATGGTCCCGGTGTAGACATACCGCCCCCGTTGTGAGGTCGGCTGACGTACTGGAAACCGGCTGGCCCACTTTGCTACTGCAATACACCCCATTTTCAGTGGTTAGCGCAGTACTTACGCCGGTCATTAGGACCCGAAGGCACTGCGATGAGCTACGACGTGAACTCGAAGCAACAGTGCGCTTCAGTCGGGGGCTCCTCCTCGCCATCAATCGGCCGACCGGGACAAAGCGCGGCCACGGGCGGCTCGTTCGTCGAGTCGACACTCGGTCTTCTCGAGGAGTTCCAGTGGCCGTGGCCTTGTCGCGCTTGACAGGTACGTCCCCTGCGGACGGCTCAGATCACGGACCACTCACCTGAAAGCTCGAAGTCCGGCTGCGACCGCTATTGCACCGGCTGCTTTCACTCCCGCGAACTGATGCCCGCCTGTAGATGAGTCGCAGTTCCCCGGAGGTTTACTGCCGTGATGCGGCCGGGACAGGTGACACCGAGCCGGATGCGGATGTGCCGTCGGCGGTGTCGAACAGGGCAAGTACCCGCTCAGGGGTGATCGGCAGCTGCGTCGGGCGGAATCCGATGGCATCGGCGACGGCGCTGGCAATCGTCGGCGCAACAGGGCCGATCACTGCCTCGCCCATACCACGTGCGTTCAGGGGTCCCTTGCCCTCCCCACTCTCGACAATGTCCACCATCACGTCCGGCATGTCGTCGGATGTGGGAACGAGGTAGTTGGCCAACAATGACGAGGCGATCTTGCCCTCGTCAAGGATGATCTCCTCCATGAGGGCGTAGCCGAGGCCCTGCATCACCCCTCCCTGCATCTGTCCTTCGACCCGGAGCGGGTTGATCGCCCGACCCACATCGTGGGAGCTGGCGTACTTGAGCACTACGACCTCGCCTGTCTCTAGGTCGACCTCGACCTCCGCCGCATGCGTGCCGTAGGTGTAGTCGGGAAAGCTGACCAATTGGCCGGGCTCGGTGTTGAGCTCACGACGGTCCGCATCTGGGCGAAACACGTAAAGCGTGGTGGTGTCTACCGCGCGGGCCTCGCACAGACGGACCAGCTCGCTGAGGCTGATCCCTTCCTCGGGCGCGCCTTCGCTGGCGGATTTGCCCGCAGCCTTGACCCGACCATCTTCGAACACGACTCCCGCGACGGGACAACCAAGTGCCTCGGCAGCCACCGGGGCGACCAGTTCGCGCAATTTCAATGCCGCCTGCATGACTGCGTTCCCCGACATGTACAGCTGCCGGGTAGCAAAGGTCCCACCCGCCGGTGGCGTAAGTGCGGTGTCGCCGATGTAGACGCTGATCCGCTCGAACGACACCCCGAGGATCTCAGATGCGATCTGGCACAAGCTGGCCGCCTGGCCCCCGCCGACGTCGGTCACCCCGGCTCTGATGAGCAAGGTGCCGTCCGCCTGGATGCTGAGCCATGCCGAGGAGCTGTCCTTGAACCAGACCGTGCGCCCGTAGGGATGCATGTTGCAGGCGAACCCGCGACCAACTCGCTTCGACGGCCCGCTCGGCGCGCTCGGTTCTCCGAGCCGAGCCAACGCTCGCTCGAGTGTCTCACCGACCGCCACTGCGGTCTCGAGCGTCTCGCCGGTCGGGATCACGTCACCTTTGTGGAGGAAGTTACGCCGGCGTACGTCGGCCTTGTCCATGGCAAGGGCCTCAGCGATCCGATCCATCTGCGACTCGTAGCCGAGGGTTACCTGCCTTGAGCCGAAGCCCCGGAACGCGCTCGTCGGGACGTTGTTTGTGAAAACGGCCCGCGAGCGCACGGAGACGTTCGGCGTAAAGTATGGGCCGCACGAAAGCGCGGCCCCGTAGAACAAGACCCGTGCGCTCTTGTACGGGTAAGCGCCGGCGTCGCCGATGATATCGATGTCTTGGGCGACGATCCGGCCGTCGTTGGTCGCGCCAGTCCGGTAGCGCATGATAAACGGGTGCCCCTTGGTCGAGGCGAGAATGGACTCCTGGCGGCTCCAGATCATCCGGACCGGTCGCCTCGTCTTCCACACCAATAGAGCGAGATAAGGCTCGACGGTCATGCCCTCTTTGCTACCGAAGCTGCCCCCCATGTACGCGGCTATCAGCCGAACTTTGTTCACCGGGAGCTTGAGTATCTCCGCGATAACAGTTGCGTGCTCGATGATCTGAGTCGAGACGCGCAATGTGACTACGTCGTTCTCAATCCATCCCACCCCGGACTCGGTCTCGAGCGAGGCGTGCTCGGCATGCTGTGTTCGGTACTCACCCTCGATGACGACATCGGCGGCTGCCATGGCAGCCTGGACATCGCCGCGTTGAATGTGCCAAGTGGTCAAGACGTTGCCGTCATCGTGCACGAGCGCCGCTCCTGGCAGCAGCGCAGCTTCGGGATCGAAAACGCCCGGCAGCTCCTCGTACTCGACCTGGACGAGCTCGGCTGCGTCGTCGGCGATCTGCTGGGTCTCGGCGGCGACGAGAGCGACCGGCTCACCGGCAAAACGCACGCGATCACAAGCGAGGATGGGCATGGCGACTAGCAGCTCACTAAGCCCTCCCGCTGATTGCTCGATGAGTTGGTTCGAGGGAACGTCCTCGCTGGTGAGGACGGCCGCGACACCGCGAAGGGCCCGCGCCTTCTCGGTGTTGATCGAGACGATCCGGGCGGACGAGACCGTAGCCCGGACAACGCGTCCGTGCAGCATGCCAGGCAGTTTCCAGTCAGCCGCGTAAAGGATCGAGCCCTTTACCTTTTCGATGAAGTCATGGTGTGCGACCGGCTGGCCGACCACGCGCATCGGCGCGACCGCGCTCGCTGGCGTATCTGTGCCGTGCAGTTCGCGGGTCTCTGGGCTCGGTGAAGGGGATTCGGCTACCCAGGGCCCGGAAATAGATGGGGCCGGGGGCTCGGACACAACGGTCTGCTCGCCGAGAATCGCAACCGGAGCTGCATCGCTCAACTTCGCGTCTCCTCACTCGCAAAAGCCCGGTCGTCTAGATAGGACTCGATCGCCTCGATGATCTTGGTGTAGCCAGTGCAGCGGCAGATGCTTCCGCCCAATTCATGACGGATCTCTTCTCGCGTGGGTCGCGGCATCCTCTGGCCAAGGCTGTACGCGGTCAGGATCACGCCCGGGGTACAGAACCCACACTGCGTTCCCCCGAGACGCAAGAACGTCTCTTGAAGAGGATGCAACGACTCGTCCTCCCCGAGGAGACCGGCGAGAGTAGTGATCTCGCGGAACTCGACCTGGACGGCATAGACGAGACAGCTGCTCACGGCCTCCCCGTCGAGCAAGACCGTGCACGTTCCACAGACCCCCTCACCGCAGCCGTAGCGGACGTCCCCAAAACCCAGCTGGTCGTGCAGGACGTCCAGAAGGAGGGCATCTGGTGCCACCGAGATCTCGTGGGCGACACCGTTGACCTGAAGTGTCACCTGCTGCAGGCTCATTCTGCCGACGCCCTCGCCTCGGCGCATTGCAGCGCCTCGGTCAAGGCTCGACGAACCAACACCCTCACCAGGCGACGTCGATACGAGGCCGTAGCCTGCCAATCGCTCGCCGGAGCCGTTTGTGCACTCACGTCCGCGGCTACTTCGTCGATCTCGGCGGGCGTGGGGATCCGGCCGAGCAGGGACGAGAGGACCGTCCTGTTGCCGGCGACTGGACGGTCGTCGACACCGATCAGACCCAGGCGGATTCCACCGATCGCGTCGCGCCGAGACGAGAGCGTGACGCTTGCGGCAACTCCCACGACCGCTTCTGCGCCGCTACGTCGTGCCAGCTCTTTGAAGCTCCAGCCCTGGCACGGCTGCGCCACATCCAAACGAAGACCTGTGACTACCTCTTCGGGACGAAGGGCCGTCCTCAAGTGCCCAACGAAGAACTTCTCCGCGTCGATCACGCGAACCCCTGCTGGACCGCAAGCGAGAATTTTGCCTCCGAGCGCCAATGCGACCGCGGCGAGCTCTGATGTCGCCTGGCCATGTGCGAGGGCACCGCCGAGCGTGCCCCGATTGCGAACCCGCACGTTTCCGACATAGGGAATCGCCGTAGTCAGCAACGGAGTCTGGCATCGTGCCAGTTCTGAGAGGAGTACCTGGGAGTAACGCGTCATGGCCGAGAGCGACAGCCGACCGCCCTCGACACGTGGCGCGGCGGCGGCGATGCCGTTGAGATCTATGAGTGCCGATGGGCGTAGTACCCGCAGGTTCATGAGCGGCACGAGGCTCTGGCCGCCGGCAAGGGCTTTGGCGCCCTCGCCGTGCTCACGGAGCGCGCAAACGGCCTCCTCGTAGCTACGGACGAACTCGTAGGTGAACCGGGGGGCCCCATACCAACGACGTTCCCAGTCATCGAGCACCACTCGAACATGGGCGTCTTCAAATGCGCCCGGCGCGCTGGACATAGGCATCGCCTTGTCGACCGCGGACTCGAACCTGGCCATCATCACGCCCACTTCCTACCTCTGTGCTGCCTGATCAACGTTATCAGCGGGCTAGCGCCCTCTCACCTGGCTACGCAACCAAATGCGGTGTCCTGACGAAACAGCGCCTTGTCGCTCGCTCTCAGGCAGTTCTTCTTGTAGGCGTCCTCACCATCGCCCGTCCTGAGATCGCGCGACTTCGAACTCCGAGCTCCTCCCTCAGCAGCACCCCTGCGACCTCTCTTCGAAACCTCGCGCTCGCGCGTGGGTCGTCGATCGGCGAGATATCCGAGCCGAGAGCTGCAACCGCTGCCTCGACAACCCATGGCTCCAGCCGTCTTCCCTCAAGCTCGGCCTCAGTTCTTCTGGCTCGAACGACCGTGGGCGCGACTGCCCCGAAGGCCAAAGAGACGCTTGTGAAGGTCCCATCCGCGTCCTTCTCCCAACGCCACGCCAAGCTGACGATCGAAATCGCGTCGGCTTGCCGTGTGCCGAACTTCCGGAAGCCCTCCTCGCCTGCAGGCAACGGGACCTCAATCCTGTCTATCCATTCATCTGGACCAACAACGGTCCTTCCCGGCCCTGTCGCGAGATCGACAACCGCGACGCGGCGGCTGCCGTTAGCGCCTTCCAAGACGGCGACGGCACCGGCAGCAACGAGCGGTGGGATCGTGTCCCCGGCCGGAGAAGCGTTTCCCAGATTGCCTCCGATCGTGGCCCGGTTGCGGATCCGCACCGAAGCGAAGAGCCGGGCCGACGCATCCAGCCCCGGGAGCACACGGTCCAACTCCGCAATGACTCGCGTCAAAGGAGCAAGCGCCGAGATGTATACAAGATCATCGGCGCGGCGCACGACCGGTGGCCCGTCGAGCAACCTGGACACGTCTATAAGGCGAGCTACTTTCCG
>Ga0302320_10028678_pt1 | contig 10673 bp, 8 predicted proteins | sample Bog_T0_3_FD_202130 | JGI IMG/M metagenome (GOLD analysis project Ga0302320, IMG submission 202130) | Peat permafrost microbial communities from Stordalen Mire near Abisko, Sweden - Bog_T0_3 | ecosystem: Environmental > Terrestrial > Soil > Wetlands > Peat | place: Sweden: Abisko, Stordalen Mire... | reverse complement strand
GAGTTTGACGGGGTGCTCAACGCTATCGAAAAATCCAAGACGTCAACCATCGTTGACATCGGTGCCAACACATCCCTAACGTTTCTAGCCGTTCTTTCGGGAGTTGTACCGCTCTTGGTTCGTGAAGGCTTCGAGTTTGGCGTTTGCGTCGTTCTCACCAACGAACCGGGGGCACTTGCGGCAACGCCTACTCTGCTGGCGCTGGCCAAACCCTGGGCCAAGGCATTGTTCCTGATTGAAAATCTATTACACGGTGCCGCGATCCCGAATTTGTCCGCGCAATTGACTGAGGACATTACGATGACCTCATTTCAGGATTATAAGGCGATGGAGCCGGGGGCTGACGAATATCTACAGGCGGGCGGATTGGCGACGATCCCGAAACTTGATGAGGTCAAGCTGCGCGAGATACACCTGATCGGTTCATCAGGTCGAATCATCGAGGACCTGACTGAACTTCGGAATGATGCTATGAACGCAGTCCGGCCCGCGGCCGAATGGCTGATTGGATGAAAGCCCCACTTGCCCGATTGAACGCCCGCTATGAAGAGGGCAAAAAGCAACTTGAAAACGCCAAAGAAGCCGTACGGCGCGTCAGTAAAAACCGTTTGGCTGAATTGATGAAGCTGCCAGAGCTCGAGCGCTTCAGGCAACTGGACGATCCCGACCTAACGAAGCCCGACCGCGCAAAGCTCCGCCGATCCATTGCCGCCAGCCTTCAGCATGGAAAGATGAAGCTTTTGGTATTACGCGGCGGCTTTCGATGGCGTAGGGTCGCACGCTGGCTACGTTACCGGAGAGCGACGGCTATGGCCGTCGTTCTCGCCGCCGCCCCTTTGTGCTTCCTAGCGGCTATTGCCTGGAAGAACACGGGCGAGGTCATCGTCTTGCCGGCCCCCATGGCACTCGATTGGAAGCTGCCCTCAGGAGCGGCGGAACGAACAATTCTAGCCGCCGGGGACCGCCTGGTCATCGTTTCCCAGTCGAGTTCCGAGGTGGCTAGGCGCTGGATTAAGGACGAGGCGATTAAAGACCAAGGATATGCGACATCCCCCGTCAAGATCGATCGGCATTTATTGCGTTAAACCTAGTACCCGGAATCACAAGTCACTAAGACGGCGCCCTTTGACGCGGCGCTGGTGGACTTTCGACTTGGTCCACACGAACGGTTCGGCATCTTCATTGTAGTTTTGATGAAGGCATCGATGTGCTTCTTGACCTGGTCGACCGAAGTAAACGACGCGCCGTTCTGCAACTGGCCCTGCAGGATCGAGAACCAGCACTCGACCTGATTGGGCCACGAGGCGCGTGTCGGCGTAAAGTGGAATGTCACGAGCGGGTGACGCTTGAGCCATTCGTCGTTCTTCTTGTGTGTATTCAAATTGTCGAGGATGACCTTCAGACGGGCCTTTGGATAGTCCGCAACGATTTCATCCATGAAGTCGAGAAATTCCTTGCGGCGGCGGCGTTTCTTGTGGGCGGCCCTGACCTTGCCGGTGGCGACCTCGAAGGCGGCAAACAAGGTTGTTGTGCCATGCCGTTTGTAGTCGTGGCTGTGCCCTGTCAGGGCGCGTCCGTTCGGCAATTTCAAATAGCCCTGCGCCCGTTCCAGGGCCTGGATCGACGGCTTCTCATCGACACAGAGGACAATCGCGTTTTTGGGCGGCGCCATATAAAGACCGACTACATCGGCGGCTTTTGCCGCAAAATCCGGATCGTTGCTCTCGCACCAGCTTTTTTGCGCCCGGCCAGATCAATCTTCTGTTTACGCAGCGACCGCCAAATGTACTGCACATCGACGTCGCCCAACGCCCGCGCGATCAATGGCCCGTTCCAGCGCGCAAACCCCTTGGGCGGCGGCTGGTCGAGAACCTAGCGAATGCGCTGGTCGGTCGCCTCGCCGTAGATCGGTGGGGTGCCGGACCGCAGCCGATCCTCCAGCCCGTCGAGACCTTCGCGCGCGTAGCGGATGCGCCACAAGCCATGGACCGGAGCGCGCACGCCACAAGCCCACCGTGGTCGAGGTCGTCTCCAATTCGCGGTCCCGCGTCGCGTGCCCTTCCGCCGCTTCCAACACGATCCGTATCCGCAGCAGTTGCCGCTGTTCCGTGGTCGCCGCACGCAGTCGCGCCTCCAGAACCCCGCGATCTCCCGGCCGCAGCCGCACTCTCATAGCATCCGATATCATGCCATCTTGAATCACGGCGCAAAACACCGCGATAGTGCAATTATGACTCACTCACTTCAGATAGTGGGTACTAGTTAGCTCTGCCCACCGGGGCCGCAAGCTCAACGAGGCCCTGGAATCGCGGGTCGGTGTCAGACCGTGTCTTGCGTAAATTCAACGGAGCCGGCGTGTGCGCGCTGCTCGTCAAAAATACCACCTGTGTCCGCTGGAGTAAGGCCGGAAGATCGGTCGCGGGCACGAGGCGGACAGCCTCTGGCGCGCTGGTTTCCTTAGTTGTACCGGATCCTCCGTGGCGCTGCCCGGAAATCTTTGGTCTTGTATAAGTCCCGATTGCCTTCGACCAGTGTTCAATTTCCTCAGGCTGGGCGGCCGGCAGATTGAATACGTTGATCATCTCAGCCGTACCGATCAATGTGTCGGCCCCGTTCGGCCCGTAGGTCTCGATTATCTGGTGACGAGACTGCCAGAACGTCCAGAGTGAGATTCCGTAGCCAGGCAATTCGCCGGCGCCTTCCAGGATTGCCCCAAAGCGACCGAGCACGAATGCCTCGTCAATGAATGCGACGATGCGCTCGGCCGGCTTATTCCGGCGGACCGATGCAAAAAGATCCGCAAGCAGCCAGCGGACATAAGGCGCCAGGATCTTCTTGCGCTCATCGGCGGGAAGCACAATGAATAAGTCGACATCGCCGTTCGATAGGTCGCCAAGGTCAAAGGTGTGATCCTGAACGACCGCCTGCATGCGCTCGTCACGAAGCCATTGCGTGGCTTGCTCGGCCGTCGAGATGATATTCCCTCGATCACGTTCCTCCATCATCAAGATCCTGCGCGCGGCAATAGAGGTTTGGTCAACGCGTCCTTGCAACGCCGCAAGCAGCCCCTCCTGATCCATGAGAAGATTGGCGGCGCTAACCGGATCCGGCCGCCCATCGCGGACGGTCGTCAATATCGCTGCTACGATCAAATCGACCGCCCGGCTGCGAAAATAGGCGCCCGCCTCCGTCTCCTGGCCCGCCTGCGGCAACAACGCCAGCGCCATGCTCTGCAAATAGAGGATGTCATTCGGATCGATCAGGGCAAGTGGATTCCAGCGGTCCGTACCGCCGGAATAACCCAGTGGGTCGATGCATCTTACCGTCCTGCCCATCGTCGTCTCTCGATGGCGCTTGACTGCTTTGTACACATCGCCTTTCGGATCGATCACGACGGCAGGACCTGCCCAGGCATTCACCTCCGAGAAGACAAGATTGGGGATAATAAATCCACCGGTCTTGCCGGTGCGAGGCGGCGCAATCGTGATCAGATTTCCTTCCACCTGAATACGAACAGAACGGCCTGTAACCGGATCGAGACCGATTTCGAGACCCTTGTTCAGGCTTTTAATATCGCCTTGACTTGCCCATTCTGCGTTCCCGTACATGTTTGACGGGTCTCGAAGGGCGACAAGCTTGCCGCCAAACAAAATCATTGTGCCGACGAAGATTGTGCTGCATCCGAGCACCGCAAACTCCAAGAAGCCACCGCCGGCGAACGACGGCGATGCTCCGTGCAGCATTTCAAAATACGTCGCAGCGACCATAATGATGTTGATGCGATACCTGGACAATTCCTGAAACCACTCGGTTGGTGGCATCGGTAGGTTAGGAGACCAGGCAGCGGAATTCCAACCGTGCTGAACGATAAATGCCGTCGGATATCCGAGAGCAAAAATAGCGACAACCATCACGATGACCAAGCATATTCGGAGAAAGAGCGTTGGATTGTGCATAACACCTCAGTCGCGGGCGGCGGGAGCTTCAAACGAATCTAACGGCGCATACCTGGTAGCGACCGTCAGTGGTCACTCTGGTCAAGCTTGGTCGAAAAAGCGAGGCGGCCAACGCCTTCGCTTCGCCTTCGTATTGAACCACAACGCGTCTATCTGCTTGACTTTCTCAAATTTGTTTTCTTGCTCATCAAACGCACGACCGATTACCATTCCTTCAAAATTAAATTTCGATATAAATGTATGCTCTTGAAGCGCCTCCATTGCGCTCACGAACAACGGCTCCATGTCAGTCAAAATTTCAAGTGATTTCGCTGCGCTGGCATAAAAGGATAGTGCTGGGGCGCCCTCTGCCAAATGCTCGTTAGCGAACTGTTTTCTATCTTTCGATGAGCCTCTCTGAGAAAGACAGTAACCTAATCGGCCACTTAAAGCTCGACGCCCATATTTGTTCAATCCAATTCGGCCGGCAACGCTCCTTCGCCAAAACATGACGCCGCCAACACCCGCCGCAAAAATGAGCCTGCGGTCGAAAGGGTCGATCCTCGCCATGTTTGAATTCGTATGTGGCTCCTTCGTAAAGTCCACGTTCTCTATGTTTGAGATATAGCCGACCTCACTCTTAAAGTGATGAGCAACAAGTGCGTGACCTATTTCGTGCGCGGCGGTCACTGTTTTGCGGGGAATATTCCAACTCATGGTATCTCCTTTGTGCTTAACTTAGTTGAGAGCCAGCCAAATCTGCTGAGATACTTGGGCTGCCGAAATACCATCCTGAACGTCGACATATAAGGAGATGAACGTAACGTAGAGTGTCACGCTCATTATGAATGACGATGAATCCGAGGCGGGTGCTACGAAAGTCGAGACTCAAATTATGGAGGAAGCTGGCCTAAGATCTCTTTAAAAATTAGGCCCGCTGCACCCGGTTCTGTTGACACCCGCTTAAGCTAATCAGAGCCTGCCGCTCGATCTCCAAAGGGCTCAAATATCTGATCGTCGAGTGCATTTTTCGGATTGCAGAAGCGCTCAATATAGTCGAAGACGTCGGCCTTGGCGTTATCCTTGGTTCGGCACATTCTGCGTGTAGTTCGCTCGGTCTTCAACGACGAGAAGAGTCTCTCCGTCGCCGCCTTGTCCCAGACGTTGCCTGACCGGCTCATCGAGCAAACGACGCCGTGAGTCGGCCATCGGTCACTGGAACGGTTCGCTGTTGTACACGGATAGAAACCGGTGCGGTCGTCAATGACCGCGCCGATGAGTACAATCAGTCACCGCTGCGACGCGACCAAATTAAGACATAGCTCGAATCTTCGGCTTCAACGAGATTTGCGTAGATCAGAGCAACGAAGCTTGGGTCGTCGAGTCGTACGCTAACGAAATTGCCTTTCTGTGCGCTCTTCTTCCTGCCGGCGCCGAATTCGATATTTCCGACCAAAATCCGGAAGTCCGGGCCCCTATCGCTGTCCTTGGGCGGCGAGACAAACCTCGCTTTAACGTCCATATAGAGCGTCTTGACTGCGCCCGTGAAGCGCTGCGATGCATGGCGCGTATGGCCCGGCCGGCATCAGCCGGACACGTCCGATAAAGCGGCCTTATACGGATCGTGATGAATTCACTTTACCGCGCTCGGCAACTTCCGATAGTTTACCGCTCATATTTCGAGCGACTTTACTTTAACGGCACAGGGTCCCTTGACCAACTCGTCTCCGTTTCTCACGATCGACAGCTTCGACGATATCAAGCGCCTTATCAGCGACGGCATCGAGGAGACTCTCAATCTTGACTACAAGGCTTCACCGGCCTTGTCCCGAGACAGCAAGCCAGTCGATGAAATGTGCAAGGAAGTTTCGGCGTTTGCGAATTCTGCAGGCGGTCAACTCGTCTATGGAGTCGAGGAAGATCGTGCGACGCGAAAGCCACCGGCCAATGATCCTGGAGTAACCGATGCGAAAATCTCCAGGGAATGGATCGAACAGATCATCAATTCAAAACTCCAACCGAGGATTAGCGGCATTCGAACCGCGCAAATCGACAACCGAAAGGTTGGCGGAGGTGCCTGATCGGTTGCGAGACGACTACGATTCAATGCGAGCGCTCGGCCAAATAAACGCAGCGGTGGGCTAATTTCGTCGACAACTACATCGGCATTGAGGATTTAGTCGCGCTGACGATTGATGAAAACCCCGGCATTGTGCCAGATCGCGTACTCGCGTCGCTCGGTGTAGTTCCGCTTCTGCCGGACCTACTCTGATGCTGAAGGTGTTTCCCTGTCGGTTCCGAGGCCGACAGGGAGACGGCAGACACCCCGATTCACTATCATGCGCAAAGACGTTTTATGAAGATCCATTGAAGGCACACTGAGCTGGTGAACGTCTTGCTTGGTCGGCCGATCGATGGCGACTGGCATCGACGCCACCTACGTCAAAGTGCGCCGGGCCGGCCGAATTGTTTCGGTCGCGGTGATCTTGCGGTCGGCGTCGATAGCGACGGACGGCGCGAGGTCGCAACAATGATTTCTTTGTATTCGGTCATAAACGCGAGCCTATTCGACCAGTTTAGAGAGCGAATCCGGCGCGTCAACGAAGGCGAAGGCATTCAAGAACTGACGCCTCCACATGAAGTTCCGGTCGACTTCCGTGAGCGCAGCTACGTCACAAACTTCCGTCCAGAATTTCTTGATCGTCTTGATCTGGTTGCCGACGAGCTCGGCGGCCTCGTCTGCGTCGAGCAAAAAGAGCGGGGCCGCCCTAAGGCATAGCGATATTTGGCTACTACGTTGTTCGCCCATAATCAGCATTGCCTGCGATGCCTCCCCGCCCGACCTTGCTTGCGGACAGATGTCATAGGCTGGTGTAAGCGACAGTTCGCTTCCATTCCAGAACGCGGCATGATTTCGGGCATGATCGTCCGTATTTCCGCAAAGCACGTTGAACACCATCCTTGCGTAGAGTTCCTTTAGTGCCGTTTTGGGCGAAACGAACCTGTGACGTATAACGGTCGCAAGGTCTTCGTAACTGGCATAACGGGCCATCATTTCGTCGAGTCCGAGGAGCGTCAGAGCCGAGATCAGGGCACGGCGGCACCACCCGTCTCCGGTCTTTTGCCGATCGAAGCGCTCGATGAGAATGACATCCTTTCCGGCCGCGAGTTCAAGCCTAACGGAGGCTGTGACAATGCCCGCTTTCTCTGCAAGGCGCATGGCAACGAACTCCGCCTTTACGACGTTGTACAAATCGTTCTGCGATGAAAACTTGGCGATGAATTTTTTGCTGCTCGAAACTATCATCGCTTTCGGCCGGGCGCCACCGATTGAACTTCCATGAAGAAGAGCGCCTTCGAGGTCCGGGGTGAGCGGAACCCCTTTTTCGACAAGGGCCGTCGCGCTTTGAAGTTCTTCGAGTGAGGCTACCGAAGCCTCCCTCGCCACATACTGATCGGCTGATAGCTGGAAATCCAAAGCGCCGATACGGTCGGAGCCCGACTCCAGAAGGTAGGTGAGTTCATCAAGCTCCGTCGTATCAATATCCTTGCTATTTTTTCCAAATTTGCGGTTGATGATGACGCGCCGCCCCCAAGCATCGGGCGCAGCATCCCGTATGCAATTCGGCATTTTCAATCCCAGCGTGAGCGGCAGGACGCCGTTGCGCAACGGTAGCTCGGGTTCGTACAGCGCAATCGCGTTGTTTCGCGCAAGGTAGCTTCGCCCGTAGTTGAAGAGCAACCGATCCCCTACACCCGAGAGTCGACCTGCTACTACCGGGGTCGCCTCTCCAGGTAACCAGGCCCATACGAAGGCCTCGGTAGGCTTTTTTTCAGAAGTTATCATGGAGGCCAACCTTTGAGGCACGGACTGCTTTCGGCAAGAGTGCCATCACCGCAGTATTGGACGCGACGGCGCTAGTGAGTGCCGCCTGATCGGTATCGAACAAGCGCACGCCAACAACGGCGGCGGCTTCGAATACGGCCCCGAGCGTACAGCCGAGGTCTCCGTTCTCGACGCGTCGCAAAAGACCACGCGACAGAACTGCCCGGTCGGCGAGCTCTTCCGCTGTCATCTTATGGTCGATACGCGCCTTGCGGATGAGCTGGCCCAGAAGAACAGCAGCATCCTTGGCGTAGGGGGAGTGAGGCCTTGTTTTCTTTGGCATTTTTGATCCATTAATAGACCATATAGTCCCTTATGGATCGTTTATAGCTCAAATCCCCGCGCCAGTCAAGCAATGGTCTATTAATGGTTCATAAGGCGTTTCGCGGTCTATTTATAACCCATTGCATCTGCTGGTTGGGTTCCTGAATCCGCTTTCTAAAAAGTAGTGGAGCCTCATAGAATTGGACGGCTACTGAAATCCGCCGAGCCTGATTTGACGTGACGAAGTTTATGCGACGTCGAAAGGTTGCGCTCCGTCTCAGGAATTCACGCGCAGCAGCCCTCTTCGTCAGTCAAGCCACCCGTCCTGGCGCCGGCCGCGGGCAAAAAATGACCCATGCGTGACCCCAATGTTTCAGTCTAGCGATACTCTTCCGCACGCTTTGCGAGTGCAGTTTGTAATTTTTCGTCGTTCGAACGTTCATCGTTCCGCCAGGCGTCGACGATCTTCAGTTGACCTCGCTGGGCTTTATCGTTGGCTTCGAGCAGCAGATCGGCCATTCGCTTAATTGTGCTATTCGATAGACCCAAGATGACCTCGGCCTGCTCTTCCGTGATTGTCTTGGGTCCGTATCCGCCGGCCGTGTTGATGGCAGTCGAATGACCCATCACGATCCTACGCGAGCGTTCCGACAGATTAGCCAAATCATCGATGAACCCCTTAAATGTGTGGCGCGCGCTATACAGCGCCAGCCCTTTCCGCTGCATTTTGAATTTTACTTTTACATACTGCCAGGACTTCGAGACAGCCTGCGACCACCGAACCTGTCCCGTCGGAAGTATGTAGACTTTCCAATCCGGAAACAGCCACTGCTGCTGGGCTTCCTCCTCGATGGCGCCGCGTTGCGCGTTCGACAGGCGACCCTTGCCACCAGCTTCTGCAAACTTGCGGGCGATGTAGTCTGAAACGATTGCTTCACGGCGAGCTATGATGCCGAGTTGATCAAGTAGCGGATGAATCGGAACCCAGCGAAATGCATTTTTCGTTTTTGCGTCATTGCCACCTGGCTCGTTATCGGCGTCGGTCTCGGCTTCGTTCTCACCGCTATCGCCTTCCGCAAGAGAGCGTTTGGCGAAGCGAAAATGCCATTGCTTATACAGGGATGCGATGTCGGCACAGCGAAGCTGTGAGATTTCGCCAGGGCGCAGGCCGCAGAGCAGTTGGATAAGGACTGCCCAATAGAAGTAAGTTTGGCAAAAATACTCGCCCACAATCCACACCCGGCTGATGCCGGCACATCCTGTGAATAACGGAGTGCTGAGGAATTTCAGCAGTTCCTCTTCCTCAAAAGCGTCCCGCTCGACAGCCGCAGGGTTTTGTTTGGATTTGCTGGAAAAATCGGGAGCGGGGCCCGGGACATAAAGATTCTCGATCAGGAAAGCCCAAAACGTATTTAGGCCGGTCCGGTAGCGCTTTCGGAGCGTCGATGTCGAAACGCGCACCAGCTTGATTTTTTTTCCGTCAGTTTCGACGACATAGTCATTTGCCTTCGCGATCGTCCAACGCTGATGGAGAGACCTCACATCTACCGGAAAACCTGCGGGCGTCGGTATTTCCGGCATTGCCTTCTTTAGCAGGACAAGGTGATCCGGCCCGATGTCGCCAATGCTGGGATCTTTCCAGAGGTCGATTGCAAACTGGATAATTGGAGCAACATCGCTGGCGGCTCGTCGATCGCCGTCCTCGCCCTCACGCCAGTCGAGAAACTTTTTAAGCACCTCAGATAGCCGGCTGCGATTCCCATCTGGCGGCATAGCCGCGGAAACGGCGGCGGCGACAACAGCGGAGTTGATAACGGCCGGTGAGGTGTTGGCGCTCGTGGGAGAAACGACCACCTCAGCCCCTTGAGCGAACAGCTCTTCCCGGCGCCGTTCGACGCGGCCGGCCAGCGAGTTGTTCTTTTCAATAATGTGGCCGGCCCGGCCGTTTTCACGAATGAGCATAACGAAATGCTCATCCCATCCCGGAACGATTTCGTCCGGTTTTGCGCCGGAATGCCGAACCAGAAATTGGACGTCGAACGCGATGCCCTGGAACGCTTTGCGCTCGATGTAATCGTCTTCGTTCCTGACAGGCTCAAGCGCCAGCGCCTGTAGCCGAGGCCATAACTCCACCATCGCCTTACGCGGGTCGGCATCCATTGTCCTGATCCTCAGCAACCAGGATGCAATGAGGGCCGCCCGGGTGGAGGCCATTTGGTAGTTTGCGGTTCCCAGCGCAAGCCGAATTGAGCCCGAGCGATAGATTGATTTCAGGCAGGCCGGGGTGCGGATCGCAAAAATGTAGCGACCTTCGCGCCTTGAAATGAATGCTGAACGAGCCAAAATTTCGCACCTTCGGTGTGATCGATCCATGTGACACAGGACACATCGACACCGACGCGCGAGACGATATTCATTGATTTCATTGAAGAATTCGGCGAGTTGGTAGCCGCGCTACGAGTGGTAGCGGGAGAGGGACTCGAACCCCCGACCCCAGGATTATGATTCCCGTGCTCTAACCAGCTGAGCTACCCCGCCACGGCGTCCGTTGCGGCTCTGTCTGCCGCGGTCGCGAACGCGCGGCATAT
>Ga0302320_10028674_pt1 | contig 10673 bp, 11 predicted proteins | sample Bog_T0_3_FD_202130 | JGI IMG/M metagenome (GOLD analysis project Ga0302320, IMG submission 202130) | Peat permafrost microbial communities from Stordalen Mire near Abisko, Sweden - Bog_T0_3 | ecosystem: Environmental > Terrestrial > Soil > Wetlands > Peat | place: Sweden: Abisko, Stordalen Mire... | reverse complement strand
TCTCCTTTGCGTGTGCTTGGCGGCTCACGCTTGGAGTTTTCTGGGTGGACTCCTGTATTTGTCAAACTCTTGCTGCCTCCCCGGCAGAGCCGGGGGGCCTCCCGGGGTAGCTAGCGTGGTGCGTATCCGTATCCCAGACTGAAAAGTGTCCCTGCGGTGGTTGGATAACTCAGTGTTTGAAGCTGAAGATTCTTTGCCGAGTAACCGTAGCTCGCGTTCACCGGTCCTCCCGAAAGCCCCATCGAGAAGCCCAACAACGGGCTTGAATGGGGCACCCGCCCGCGAGTCGGGCTTCATCAAGTAAGCGCAAATGCGGTGAAAAAAACAAGTGCAAGCCCTGCACCAGCCAGCATCCAGAACCAAATTGCTGGCCAAATAGGCCACTCTTCCTCGCGTGCGTGCTCGCAATAGCACAGTGTTGAATCGACGAGGCTCCGGTAATCCACAAAGAACCGTCGATTAAATCCTATCCGCGATAATCGAGCATTCATTTTCGCCCAGCAACAATTGGCCGAGCCAATCAAGACGACGCTAAAGGAAAATCCTGCGATAGCTAGATTAGTCATGAGTGGGCCCCAAACAAACTGGTGCAGATGCCCTTCAGTGCGTTTTGAAAAAAACCAAGCTTAGGAATAGTTAGCAAATTATTCGTGGTGGCTGGTGGCCCACATCTCTCCTCTCGACGGTGCCCCACATCTGCCGTAGTTAGATGTGGGTCTTGATTCCGAGTCACTCGTTTGGGATTTGTAACAGTCTCAAAGCTCTTCCGTTCCGGCGGTCAGCGGTCCATTGCGGCTCGATCTCCACCGCTCCGGGATCAGCTGTCATGTAGTGCCGAAAGCTGCTCCATTTCCAATCCTCGGGCTTCTCCACCAGTCCGCGCTTTACCGGATTGCGATGAATGTAACGCAGCTTCTCGACAAAACTCTGGGCTGTGCGCACATTGTGGTCATAATAGCGCTTTTGCCACAAAGTCCCTGAGTCTTTTTCATAGTGCATCGCCCGGCGCGCCACCGATATCTTCAGGGCCTGAATGGCCTTTGCCAAGAACTCAACTTCGGGTTCAGATATGAGCATGTGTACGTGTTCTGGCATCAGAACATATCCGTACACTCGAAAGCGGTAGCTTCGCCGCGTCCGCTCCAGAGATTCGACAAATATGTAGCGGATCAGGTCGTGCTGTAAGCGCGGCAGCCGCCGATAACAACTGAATGTCACGAAATGAGACTGCTCTGACTGTTGGTAGCGCTTCAGCCCATAAGGCATGCCGAAAAGAGTATCACTCCTCGCTGCAAACACCCACATCTGCTAACTGCGGCAGATGTGGGGCACCTTCCGCGTGAAATATCAAGATGTGGGACTTGCCCCGCTCACACCCAGCTACTCTTCACTGCCACGGCTCCCACGCACCACATCAGCGCGTCCTCCAGTTGTTCGCGCGTCAGCCCGCTTTCTTTCAGCAGGCTCCCAAACTCCGGATTTTCTCCCAGGCGTTCGGCCATCGCCCGCAGCACTGCCGTGTATTCGGCAGGGACGTTCAGTTTCACCGCCCGCAGTAGGTCGTCAAACACCGCAATCAGTTCGAAGAGCACTCCGTCCGAGTCTTCTGCTTCGGCATTTGCGATGTAGAGCGCCTCGCTGATGTCGCACAGCAACTCCAACTCCGTTGGCACCGGACGAGTCTCGCGAAAGCCATTGTCGCTGGCTGTCAAGGCCTTCAGCGCATCTGCCGGACGGCGGAAAAGAAGCACCCGGCCGCCCTTGGTGATTGGGCGCTCGCTGTCACCTTCCGCGCCAATTAGCGTGTAGAACTGCGGCCCCTCCACGTCCGGGTCCATACGGAAACCGATCAGGTAAAGCTCGCGTTGCGGTGGCTTCGGCGGAAAAGTAACGAACTGGCTGTCCATCGGAGTATTTTAATGCACAACTTTCTCCCTGCACTCGCGTTTATCATGTGCAGAGATTTCTCTCCCTGGTGGGCACAGCTATGCGCAAAATCCTTCTCACATTGATCAGCTTCGTTGGCCTTGCGGCTCTGGTCGCTTGCGGTGACAGATCTTCTGTCCATACCCCGGTTCCCCCTGGACCGTCGACCGGAAATAACGCTGGCTTCTCCGACGCCAGCCTCACTGGCACCTACGTCTTCTCCGTCAGCGGGTTCAACTCAAACAGAAGTTTCAGCTATGCCTCCATCGGAGTCTTCGCCGCCGATGGCGCTGGAAACATCACCTCAGGCACTCGGGACACCGTCAACGACACCGGTGGCCAGACTCTAAGCGAGCCCATCACCGGCACTTACAGCGTCAATCAGGATGGCCGCGGCCAGGCGGTTCTCAACGGAAGCTCGGGACAGGTGATTTACCGCTTCGTGATGCAATCCCCCAGCTCCGCCAGGCTCTTCCAGATCTCCAACACATCGGACGCCACCGGCAGGATTCTGGGCGTGCCAGCCGTGACTCCCGCGCTCGTGTCCGCAGCACCTTATATTGTCCGGCTCGATGGCGAGGATACCCACAAGAATCCGTACGGCGCTATTGGCGCACTGACCATGAATGGGCCCATTGCCGGAACCATCGACGAGAACGATGCTGGCACTTTCAACCCACAGCTCGCCGCCACGGGAACCACCACGATCACGGGTCCCAATGGCCGCGGAACCCTATCCTTCAGTACTTCCACCGGAACCCACAATTTTATCTACTATCCGGTCACTTCAACCCACTTTGAACTGATCAGCACTGACAAGAACTTCTTCCTGTTTGGCTATGCTGACCAGCAGACTGCCATCGCTGCCACCCCAGCAGCATTCGCCGGAGATCAGGTGCTGAACATCTCCGGATACACCAGCAACGGTGCCATCGTCGAGACCGGACGCCTCACCCTCGACGGTGCCGGAAACGTCACCAACGCGATTGAGGACTATAACGAAGCGGGCTTCTACTTTCCCAGCGTTGCCTTCTCCGGAAGCTACACGGTCACCGCCAATGGCCGTTGGACTGCCAACCTGGTCTATTCCAACTCCAATTTGAACGTGGCCGGATGGCAGGTTTCGCCCTCGAAATCGATCATTCTCACTACCGGTTCGAGCGTCGCCAATTACAGCGTTCTTGAGACAGGAACCCTGAGCGCTCAAACCATTAATCTGACCACCGCCAGCATCAGCGGGAATTACGCAGAAGATCTCTCCGGAATTTATGTTGGCAGCGGCAATGTCGAGTCCACCGGAAACTTCTTCGCCGACGGTGTCGGCAATCTTAGCGGCACCATCGACTCGCAAACCCCGGTTGCCGACAATACGGACATTGCCCAAACCGGCTTGTACTCCGTCACCGCCAATGGGCGGGCTACCGGAAGCATCGGCGACGTACCCGTGGTGCTTTATACCGCCAATGCCGACACCGTCTACATGATCTCCTCCGACCCGAATCGCATCTATCAGGGCAGGCTGGAGAAGCAGTAGCGATTGTCCTGCGCCAATACGGCCCCGGTTGCCACTCGTGACCGGGGCTTTGCCTCCCTGGGGCTAGTCCCAAAGATTGCACCTTAGCACAAGAAATCGAATCTACTCGACTAATGTTCACTTTCGCTTTCGCACAGTCAGAGGTACTATCAAGTTTCATCTGTGCTGAATTCTTAGGCAGGCAATGGGGATGGACCGCAATGAAAATTGGTGATTGGCTGAAGTCGGAAGTAGATTATGGGCGTAATCTTGCTGGTTCGGGATTACAAGGGGCGCGTGCCGCGGCTGATTCAATCCTCCACGGCGAGCATGTGGGCAAGATCCTGGGGCGTTCCGCGCGTGCTTCCTGGGCGCCAACCGTAATGGGTGCGGGACTCGGTGCGCTCTGCGGTTTGCTAGCCCAGCGCCGAAAGCCAAATGTCGCGGCCGTCGCCGCCATGGGTATAGTGGGGGGCGTCGTGGGCTTCACCGCCGGCGTTGCCTGGGAGACTCGCCAGATCTCCTCCGGTATCGCTCGCGGAGCAATACGCAATATCGGCACCACGCGTGACTCGCACTGGCTCGGCAAGCATCCCATCAACTTCGGTTGATGAGCACTGTTGGACGGTGAATCTCACATTAGAGCAACAGGGAACGACAGGTGATTGGCCCACATGCCAACCTGCGTGCGGGCTACGGAGCCGCGGCAACTCAGAACACGGCAACACTGAAATGCCGTAACTCAGAAATCGGGCTCCAGAAGCTTCTCCCCTTGCTACATCACCTCAACGTCGCCCACCTTCTTCGGCTTGCCCGGCTTTTCAGGCTTGGGTAGTTTCGGAGGCTTTACAGCGGGCGCCGGTACTGCAGGCGGTGCCGGAGGAGCAACCACCGAACCATCTGCCTTGCTGATTTCAATATCACCGGTGTCCGATGTGACGACGATCTTGACGCCACCCTTGCCTATCGTCCCCGAGGCATTCGATGCGCCGGTATGGCTCGACGAGCGCACGCTCTCAAATTCGCTGGAAATATCGCCGTGGCGCGTGGTTATCTGGTACTGAAAATTCGCTTTTGCGGGGAGCCGCAAATGCACGTCGCCATGGTGTGTCGTCAAGTCCAGATTTCCCAGGGTTGACGCAGAATTACTTTCGAGGTTGATGTCTCCCCGATCATCGGCGATATGGACGTCGCCCTTCAGATTCTGCAGGTTCACGTCTTTATTCTTGGTTGTCAGCGAGATCGGCCCGAGCAAGCCATCGCCCTGCAAGTCGCCCGAGTCCATCGTCAGGTCGCCGTCGAGCCTGGCAAACTGCAACTCCGTGCGCGAGGTGCGGATGGTTACCCCTTTTTGCAGCTTTGAGAGCCTGGTGTCGCCAAATATATCTGCCGTAATAAACACCGAACCCGAGATCGTATCCAGCGCAAGATCGTCCAGCCGCCCATCCGCCGCGAGGTTTCCAAACAGATTGCTGACGTGGAGCGATCCCTTCCGGGTCGTTACCGTAGCGTTTCCCGTCACCTGATCCAGCGTCACATCCCCGCCCTGCGAACTCACTTTCACGTCGCCGTTTTGCTGGGTGAGGGAAATATCGCCTCGCTTCGCTGTCAACTCCAAATTCGCCTTTAAGGGAACGTATAACTCGATATCGGAAGCAACCCCCTTTGATCCTGCGCCTTCCGTATTGCCCTGCACCTCGACGGTGGAACCTTGTGCCTGGATGCGCGGCACGGTTGACCGGTTCGTTGAATCCGCCTCGCTCTGGCTACCGGCAAATATTCGCTTGTGATACACGACCTTTACCTGCGGCTGGTCCCAGCTATTCACCGTGACGTTGCCCCGCTCGCAATTCACCCGAACCATACCGCCGGTGGGAATCGCCTGGGTTAGCTCGCCATCGAACGTGTATTCGTTGCCAAAAAGATGCAGCAGGTCGTCATCCACATCCACGTTGTCTCGCACCGAGCCCCAGTTGATGTCATGGCGTCCATGGAATGCGGCGCTCAGGGCTGCTCCCGACGCTATCAGGATCACCAGCAGAAACACCGTTCCGCCGCCCATGCAAGGCACGGGACGCCGCGTGCTTCGCGCCGCAAAAAACTCCGCCAATCTCACCAGACCGATCAACACCAGCAGCAGCGGCCAATAACGCACATAATGCTGGAACAGCGGAATCGTGTAGCCAAGGTTCCGCAGCAGGAATAGTCCGCCAACCACGATCAGAATCAGCGGCCCCACCACCGAATGGCGGCGTGGAGGTGGTACATAATACGGTCCTGGACTAGCCATTGTGTGCCTCTGCGTTCTCGTCTTTTCCAGTGCCCAGCGTTCCCGCAATCGGAGCAGGCGGGGGCGTAACTATCGGCCCGCCAACCGGCGCGGGCGGCGCATTTTGCGCTGACGGCCCAAACCCTGCCTGGTATGGAGGCGGAGGATAGGGGCCCGTATACGGCGGAGGAGGATATTGCCCGGGGTACTCGCCGGGATTGAGGTGGCCACTCTCTGGGACGACGTAGCGCACAACCTTGATCGCTCCAATTACGATCAGCAAAATCGGCCAGGTACGTTCAAATCCATAGCCCGAAACATTGTCCAGCAGGAACAACACGCCGAGGGTCACCAGCACCGCCGGACCCACCAGGCCGCGAGTGCTGCAGCGGCCACAACTGCAAGCAGGATTCGGTTGATAATATTTCATCGCTAGCCTCCCTTTAGCGCACGTCGCGCTGGCGTTTAATGAACAGCCACAAGCCAAGCGTGATCAGAATGACCGGCCAGAAACGAGATATCCAGTGAAAGCTGAACCAGCCCAGGTTTGCCAGCAGAAAGAGCATTCCAAGTCCTATCAACACGATGGCACCCATGGGACCGCGCTCGACGCTCTTTCCGCGCCGTGCGTGGCGCTCCGGCCCCGCGTAGTAGGTGCCCTCGGGCCCTGAATAGTACGTCCCTTCCGGCCCCACATATGCGGTGCTGCCCGGAGGCGGATTGCCAGTTGCGCCGGGTGGATTCGGTACCGTGCCATAACCTCCCGGTGGTGGTGGTGGCGGATTCGCGCCGGGATTTACGCTTCCTGCGGCGAAGTTTGAAGCCGCCGATCCCGGTGCCGCTCCGCCTGCCTGGTGCCAATGATGCCCGATATTCTGTGCAGCGGACTCCACTTGCGTCCCTAGCCGTTCACCCGCTTGCTCGACGCGCTGCCGAAACGTTCCTTCACGGCCTTCCAGAATCGCATTCAGGCCAATCGGGTCGGGAATTGGAGTTCCGTAGCGGCGGGCCTTGGCGGTTGTGTAAGCGTCGAAGACCATGTAGAAGTACCACGCCGCGATCATCATTGCCGCAAACGCGCCCAGCCCATGATCCGTCAACCAAATCAGCGTGCTGAATACGATCACATGGACAAAACCCTTCAGAAACTGACCGTTATAAAACGCTCCAACGCCCGGAATGAATCCCAGAAACAGCGCCAGTCCCGGACTCGCTTCTTCCGGTGCGCGCGGAGGCTGGGTGTTTCCGGCCGCTCCAAAGTTTCCGCTCGCCGCCGGATTGATCCGCGCCGCCAGGCAGGGTTCGCAAAAAATAGTGCCCTGCACGTCGCGCCTGCAGATTTCGCAGAGCGCCTTACCACAGGTGCGGCAGTAGGCTACCGCTGCCGTGTCGGGGTGTTGTGTGCAGTTCATATCTCTCTCCTCCGGGAGACGAGGGTCACGGTGTTGGTTGCCAAGCACTGCTTACTTTCATCGAGCGATGCCAGCAATTGGAAATTCCGTTCTGGGCTGTATTCGCCATTCTGATGCCGGTCCGGCTCGCTATTCTGGTTTTGTTCCTGTGTCTGATCGTGACTCTTCTGGCGGCGCCGGTTCTGTTCCTCGCGTTCGTTCTCGTCATTGGCGTTGCGCAGGTTCCGCACTCGCGACTCGATCTCGTAAACCAGGCGCATGTTCTCGTAATACCTCATCAGTTTGTTCTGGCTGCTGTAAAACGTGTGGCTCAGGTTGTGCGGCGTCAGGTCCTTGATCCGAATCTGTGCCATGTTGAGTACCAGCGTGATCGAGAAGAACGCCATTCCCATTGACATTGCAAAGCGCGGCGTCAGGACCGGCGCAAGCACCATCGTTACCTCGCGGCGCAAACGCTCCCATCGCGATGTCCGCGGCACGGACCGGGCCGCGGATATCGCCGCGCCGCTCGTGGCGGCCAGAATGTTGTGTACCAGGTTCCGCGGAGGCGCAACTTCCTCTATCTCGTCAAGCCACGCCCGTCCGTTTGAAACCTCGGCAAATAGCGTACTGCACGCCACGCACTCGGCTTTGTGCTGCTCGAAGCGTTCGCGCTGCTGGCCGTTCAGGGTGCCGTCGATGGCATCTGCCAGCAAGGCATCGAACTCCGCGCACTGCGTTCCGGGTTTGGTTTCGCCCAACATCTCAAATCACCTGCCTCGGCCCCTAATCCTCGGATTAGAGTGCTTGTCTATACGTACGTTGCAACAGCCGCGCCAGTTCCCCACGGCCGCGATTGATCCTGCTTTTGACCGTCCCCTCGGGCACTTTCAGAACCTGGGCTATCTCGCGATAGTCCATATCCTGCAGATCCCGCAAGATGACCGCTTCCCTCAGCTCAGGAGAAATCTGCTGCAGCGCCTTGTGTACCATCTCGCGGCGCTCGCGGCGCTCCACGTGGACCTGCGGGCTGGGAGTATCCGCGGCCAACCGGTCTGCCATGGTGAGCCCGTCGTCTTCCGCCCCTTGCACCGCGTCAATCGAATCCGTCGCCCGGTCATTTCGCGTCTTACGGAAGTGATCCACCAGCAGGTTGCGTGTGACTGTGGTCAGCCAGGTGTTGAAGGAGGCCTTCTCGCCGTCAAAGCTACCGACGGTCCGATAGATCTTGATGAACACTTCCTGAGTCAAATCCTGGGCATCATCCGCCGATCCGGCAAAACGGTAGCAGATGTTATAAATGCGTCGATGAAAGCGCTGGACAATCTCTTCCCAGGCGATGGAGTCACCGGAGGCACAGCGGCGTACAAGTTGCGCAACGACTTGTGCCTCTTCCACCCGCGCCTCCACTGGACGGCTTTGAGCAGCCGCAAACAGCGTCAGCATTGGTGGAGCTACACCACTCGCCATGCTGACGTAATACGTAATGCACGCGCGCAAAGTTCACTTGCGCCTGTAAACCCCTGAATTCTATCAGTCTTCCACGTTTCCATGACGCAGCCGGACGAAGCTCGTTCCAGACCGGCATTTTTCACGCTTACACATGGCTGTAGCCCCGCCGTCATGCAACTCCTTGTAGCAAAATAGATGCATGACGTCCGTACGAATCGACAAGTGGCTTTGGGCCGCCCGCTTCTTCAAGACCCGTTCGCTCGCCTCGCGCGCCTGCGACCTGGGACGCATTCAGCTCAACGGGCAGAATGCCAAGCCCGCACGTGAGGTACGCGAAGGCGACATGCTCGCCATCACCAACTATGGTGGAGTCTTCCAGATCGAGGTGCTCGCGCTCAGCGATATGCGCGGCCCCGCCCCTGTGGCGCAAACGCTTTACCGCGAAACCGAGGCCAGCCGCGAAGCCCGCCAGAAAGCCGCCGCCGAGCGCAAGTCCATGCCCGCACTCTTTGAACCCGCCCCCGCTAATCGTCCATCCAAGCGCGATCGCCGCAAAATCATCAACTTCCGGGGCAGGCCGTAACCCGACCACGCCGCTCACAGACACAACATAGCCACCCTTGGCCGGTGGGTGGTTATGTCTTCGCGTTACGCAAACAGATTATTTCGGAGGTTCCAGCCCTTTTTCTCGCAATACCGGAGCCACTACCGGGGATGAAAGAAACATAATCAGCCGCTTGGCAGCGCTCTGGTCCGCTGCGCCAGCACTCATTCCTACTGACATTACTGTGAAGCTCTGTATCTCCGCAGGTAGAGGACCGGCGATTTCCACGCCGGGAACCGGTATGAGTTCGCTGATCATCTGCATTGCGATCTCGGCGTCCCCGGATGCGACAAGAGTTCCTGATGACGTGCCGCCTTTTGCCAGCTTGGTTTTCGGCGCGAGTTGGTCGGCCATCCCAAGCTTCTTGATCAGGTCTGCGACATAGATTCCACTTGCGCCGCCATCGGCTGGATTGGTATAGGCGATGAACTTGGCGTTGAGCAACGCGCGTTTGAAGGCTTCAACGGAACTTATATCCGGTTTCGGAGCACCGCGACGAACTGCAACCCCGATGCCGGCAAGGGCAATGTCCGTGCGGCCCTGATCGACAACCTTTCCCGCCTTCGCCAGATTCTCCACCGCCGACTTTGTGCCAATGATCACGTCAAACGCTTCGCCATTGTTGACCCTGGCCACCAAGCCGCCGGTGGCGCCGTAGGTGAAGATCAGCTTATTTCCGGTCTCACGCTCGAACTGCGGTCCCAACTTTGCCATCACTCCCGTAAAAGCCTGGGTACAGAACACCTTTATCTCGGAACCGAATGCATTGGACGACAACGCAAGGCTACCAAGCAGAAGCAATGCGATCCCTGCGCAACGCATGGAAGTAAACGCTATTTCAAAACTCTTATGCATCATGATCTCCTCAATACCACAGAAAACCGGGTGGCCCACATCCGTCTTCTTTTGGCGAATGTGGGATCTCGCAGGATTCTCTGGGAACCCACCTTTTCGCAGCAATAGAAAACGTATGTCCGACTGAACTTTATAGAGCTGCCTATGCCGTGTCAACGATTTCGGCAGCCTGGAATCCGAACGAACCGAAATGCCTCCAATCAGCATCTACCGCGACGAACCGTAAGCGCCTGACATTGACCAGCATCTGCTGATTTACACTATCTTCATATGCGTCTTAGCCAGAACCGCGTCCGCGAGCTGCTCTTGCTCACCTGCCTTTGCGCATTTTTCTTTTTCTTTCGTCTCTCGGCCATTGGACTCCTCGGCCCCGACGAACCTCGCTACGCCCAGGTCGCCCGCGAAATGCTTGCGCGTCACGACTGGGTGACCCCCATCCTCTACGGACACGCTTGGCTCGAAAAGCCCGTCCTTCTCTACTGGGGAGAGATGCTCTCCTACACTGTCTTCGGAATCTCCGACTGGGCGGCCCGCGTGCCCTCTGCGGTCGCTGCCACGCTGCTCGTCTTTGGAACGTTTCTCGCCATCCGCCGCATCCGCTACGCAGCCCGCCTCGACGCCGCCATGATGATTGCCTCCTCCGTCCTGATCCTCGGATTCGCA
>Ga0302320_10028672_pt1 | contig 10674 bp, 12 predicted proteins | sample Bog_T0_3_FD_202130 | JGI IMG/M metagenome (GOLD analysis project Ga0302320, IMG submission 202130) | Peat permafrost microbial communities from Stordalen Mire near Abisko, Sweden - Bog_T0_3 | ecosystem: Environmental > Terrestrial > Soil > Wetlands > Peat | place: Sweden: Abisko, Stordalen Mire... | reverse complement strand
GACGCTGCCCATGCCGATCCAGTCGGTCAGTGCCACGATCGGAGGACTGTCCGCGGTGGTCAACTACGCGGGCGCGGCTCCCACGGAAGTGGCGGGGCTGATGCAGCTGAACGTGCAGATACCCACAGGCGTAGTGCCAAGCCCGTCGGTAGCGGTGCAGGTCGAGATCGGCGGCCTGTTCAGCCAGGCGGCGACCATTAACGTATCGGCGCAGTAGGCACGCGGAACCCGTTCCGAGGCACGACCGCCAGGGAGCGGCAGAGGCGTCTCCAGCCGAACCGAGTACCCGCCCCCAGCAAAGGCTGCGCTCTCGTTAGCGCTCCGTTGCAGACGACGGGCGTAACGGGCGGCAAGCTTCGCTCGCCCTGGCAGACGGCAAGACCGTCCGCCCCACCGTCATCGTCGCGGACCCCAAAGAAATTCGGATTTCGTGGACGAGCGCGGCTGAAGCCGCGTGTATTACCACCTTATTTCGCCGGCGGCGCGGCAGCGGGCAGAGTCGCGCCCACGTGCGGATTCGGGATGGCTCCCTGCGGCGGCGGGGGAGGGCCGAAGAACGAGTCGTCCATCTGCACGTTCGCCTTGTCCCGCATCGCCTGCACGGCGCGGCGAGCCATCTCCGGGCGCAGCGCCTTCTCGATGTCCGGCCTCACCTCTGCCAGCGTCTTGGTCTTGTGTTCCTCGACAACGATGATGTGATAGCCGAACGGCGTCTTCACCGGTTCGCTGACGTCGCCGACCTTCAGCGCGAAGGCCGCTTCTTCGAAGGGAGGCACCATCATGCCGCGGTGAAACTCGCCCAGTTCCCCGCCCTGCGCGGCGGAACCGGTGTCGTCGGAATCGGCTTTGGCCGCCGCCGCGAAATCCTCGCCCGCCAGCAGACGCTTGCGAACGTCCTGGGCCTTAGCCAGCGCCTGGTCCTCGGTCAGTTCTTCCTTGCCTTCCTTGCCCGGCATGGGCGCGCCCTTCACGCGGATCAGAATGTGTTTGGCGCGCAGGCTTTCATATTCGTTCTTGTGCGCGTCGTAATAGAGCTGGACCAGCGGGTCGTCAACTTTGGCGTCTTTCTGAAGGTTTTCGAACATGGTCTGCGCCAGCAGGTTCTGACGTGCAAAAGCCAGCGAGGAGGCAACCTTCGGCTGGTCGGCCAGCTTCTCGTTTTCGGCTTCCTGCGACAGCAGCATCAGCTGCACGATGTTTTCCGCGAACTGCCGCTTGCCGGCGCCGCGCGCGAAGCTTTGATACTGCGCGGGAACGGCATCGATCATCGCATCGTACTGAGCGGCCGTGAGCTTCGTTGTGCCGATGGTGAGGACGACTTTGTTCGGATCGGTCGGAGCCGCCGCGGATGCAGGCGGCGCGGCCGGCGACGGGGCGGTCTGGGCAAAGACTGCGGACAAGGATGACAGGGCCAGAATGGCGATACAAAATTTCACTTTATTATGTTACCGCAGCCCGGTTCCGCCTCAGCCGTTATCGTCGAGCACGCAGCCCGCCAGATAAAGCGAGCCGCAAATCAGCACGCGCACCGGTTCCGTCGCCCGGTCGCGGATCGACGCGATCGCATCGACAAACGATGCCGCGGACAGGGGATGTAAAAAACGGGCGGGGCGTCAGGCCGACTCGCCGGCGGGCTCGACGATGGCCGACATCGAACCCTTCGAACGTGGCAGGCGCCAGTCCGGGCCGTAGCCGTGGATCTGATCGCGCCCGAATTCGGCTTCCGCCAGTTCGCACGTAATCAGCGACGTGCGGCCGTGCGCGTCCACTTCCTGCGCGTGCCGGAGCGCCTGTTCGCCGGTGAAAACGAAGATCTTCTGCAGCATTTCGATCACGTAGTCGTAGGTGTGATCGTCGTCGTCGAGAAGAACCACCCGGTAGAGCGGGCTCTTCACGTCCTGACCGGTGGGATCTATGCGGGGAGCCGTGATGGTCTGACCCATGCGCGATTCAAGCTCCAGTATGGCACTCCCGCGCGGCCCATTGCACGCGAGGCGCGCGCCCATCCCGCAAACGCGGGATTGCGGGGATCCGCGGGCGCGGTTAGGATGGGGATATGAGTCCCCGGAGGGAAGTAAACTCCGCCGCCGAATCGATCGAGTGGCTGGCGGAGATCATCGCCGCGTCGGCGCGCGATCGGGATGAAAGAACGCTGCGCATGGCGCTCGACGAGGTCGCAAACCTGACGCGGGAGCAAGAGGAGGCAGCGCGGGCGAGACCCAATTAACGGCGCTCCGGCGGGGGTACACGCGGGAAATCACATCGGCGGCGGAGCGATCGGCAGCTTCGGCAGGTTCTCCTCCGCCTTCACCATCTCCAGATCGTCGATCAGCACGGAAGGCGCCACCACCGTCACGCCGGTGCTCCCCGCGCCGCCCGCCTCGACGTAATTGAGCGTCGCCCGATCGTCGCCGGCGAACAGAATGTCCTTGAGCGAACGGGCGTTGACGCCGCGCAGCTGCACCGCGCGGATCATTTCTTCGTGGCCGTCGACGTACAACTGGTAAACGTACAATGGCGGCGCGACCTCGCCCCCGGCGGCCGGAAAATCGAGCTTGCGGACGATGATCGCGTAGGGCAGTCCGCGCTGCCTGCACAGGTCGATCATCTTCTGCCGAAGCTCCGCGAGAGGCGTCTTTTCGCTCGAAGTAATAATGAGATTCGAAGGCGCGGGCGCTCCCCCCAGAAACCCGTGCCCGTTGGACTCGTTGAACCCGCGCACCGGCGTGCGCGTGCGCAGGAAATCCTTCAGCACGCCTTTCTCGACCAATGACACGCGCTGCGCGGGAACGCCTTCGTCGTCCACCTCGGCGTGCCCGAACAACGGCAGCGTGGGATCGTCCACCACATCGAACATCTCGGGCATGATGCGCACGCCGCGCCGGCCTTCGAGCTCAGTGGCAGCCTGCGCCCCGCCGCCGCGTCCACCGCGCCCGCCGCGTCCGCCCGGCGCTCCGGAACCGCCGCGCGTCATGTGCAGATTGCGCCCCAGAATCTCCGCCAGCAGCTGCGCCGATGCGACGCCCTCGAAAAGGATGGGGCCCGAGTAGCTGTCGCCCGCCGGCGCCGCCGCCAGCTTCGTCAACGCGCCGGCCACGTCGCGCGCCGCCTGGGCAAGCTCGTCTTCGGGGAACATCTTCGCGACATCCTGCGTGTAGAACAGCGCGGAGTCGCGCAGGATCATTCCATCGGGCGCCTGAATGGCCGCGCGAATGTGGATCGACGCCTCGCGCTGCGGCTGGCGAATGGCGGTGCCCTCGCTGTTCACGTAACGATGCACGGAGTCGACGGCATCGTATTCGACCAGGGAGTCGCGCAATTGCGGATAAGCGGCGAAGAGGGCCGAGAGCCGCTTCACGCGGTCGTTCCACGCGCGGCTGTCGAAGTTCACCGGAGCGCCGTCTTCCAGCAGCGTAAAAGGCTTCGCCGGATAGAAATCGGCCAGTTGCTCGCGCATGTTGACGCTGCGCTGCGCCGACCGCTTCTGCGCGATGGCCCGCACCGCGTTCTTATAAGCGGCGTCGGTTTCGAGCCACAGGTAGTGGCGGATCACGAGCGGGTCGTCGTCCAGCGGAAAGCCGCGCATGCCGGCACGCCCGCCGCCGCGGCCGCCCGCCCCCGAGTTGTCGAAATCGTAACCGCCCACCCGCACCTGCAGCGACGGATTCCGGAACTTCGCGGCATCGGCGTTGATCAGCCCGCCCAGTACCGCGGCGGCGGACCAGTTGGTTCCGTCGTCGATCGAGTAGCTGATGAAGTAGGGCTTTTCGAGTTGCTCGAGCGAAAGCGTCATGGAGCGCTTCAGTTCCGCCTGCATGGCGTCAAAGACGGCATCCGCGCCCCAGAGCGCGGGGGCGGCAAGCAGAATGAGGGCAACGCGAAGTTTCATTGGGCCATCATATCCGGCACGGCGCCAACGCCGAAGCGTTTATTTGCCGCAGCGGTCCTGGAGACTGGTGGCGTCGAGCAGACGAATAGCTGTTTCCTCGACTTCGGGCCACGACATGGCATCGAGCTGTTGTTGCGCCCACAGGGGAATCGCGCCGAAACGCCCTTACTGGCCGAGGAGTTCTTCGAGGCTGCGGGCGTCGAGCAAACGGATGGAAGCGTCCTCGACCTCCGGCGCCGACATGGAATCGAGACGTTGCTGTGCCCAGGCGGGGATCGTGCCAAAGCGCTTCTCGATCTGACGCCTGAGCATATTCTGTTCCCCCTCCATGCGCCCCCGTCTGATCAAGGGCCCGAGAAAGTCGTGATCCATGATGTCGTCCAGAATGGGCATCTTCTTCGTCTCCTCTCCTATTATTGCCCCAAGTCCCCGCAGTCCCGCCAGAATCATCAACTCGCGCACGGCGACGTGCCGGCGGGCCGGCTCGCTTTCCGCGATCCCCCGCAGTATCCGGCGCACGGCCGAGCGCTCATCGCTCAGCCGCATCAGGAGCGCGACGACATTCTCCTCCGGATTTCCGCTTGCCAGCAGCGAATCACCATCCAGTTCGCGGATATCCACCACGCGGCATCGAAACGCCATCGAATGTCCCGTGATGCCCTCTGCCATGCGCAGCGGCGGCCTTCCCACATACAGAACAACCTGCTGAGGAAATTGTCGGAACTGACGGTAAATGGCGAGGGCATACTCGGCCATGCGCAGCGCCATGTCCGCGTCGTTAGTGCTCTGCAGCTCCACTTGCACGAGGCTGCCCGCCGCCGTTTCGCCGATCAGGTCGGCCCGCAGCGTACGGATTTCCGGCAGTTCCACGTTATGCCAGCGCTCGATAGCAAAGCCCGTCAGCGTCTCAAGCACACGCCCGCTCAGCCGCCGGATGACGCTCTTGAGCGCGATGTCGTATTCGTGCACGCCTCAATGAAAGTGGCCCGGCGGCGGGAAATTCTCAACGTCGTTCAAACCAGGATATACTTTCCCCGCACCCCGCACGGGCGACAGGAGACGATTTCAATGCCGAAGTTCTTAGTGGAAGCTACCTATACAGCCGAGGGTTACAAAGGATTGGCCACCGACAAGGCCTCGGGCCGCAAGGCCGCCCTCACCCAGGCCATCAAGAAGCTGGGCGGCAAGCTCGACGCCATGTATTTCTGCCTGGGCGAGAACGACGTAATCCTCATCGTCGACATGCCGGACCATCTCTCGATGGCCGCCCTCGGCTCCGCCGCCTGCTCGAGCGGCATGGCGCGCACAAAGACCACTTTGCTGCTGACCGTCGCCGAAGCCGACGAGGCGCTCGCCAAACAGGTAACCTACCGCGCTCCCGGCGCCTGAATCGTCCGAACCGCGCGGCCCCGGCGTTCGTAACCCTCTCCATGAACCGGGGACGCACACTGGCGGCCGCGTGGATGGTGGCCGCGATTCTGACCGCCGGCCCCGCGCGCGCGCAATCGCCCCCGCAATTCGAAGTCGCCTCGATCAGGCCCACCGCGCCGGGCGTCGACAGTTCCACCTCCGACCTGCTGCCCGGCGGCCGCTTCCACGCCACCAACCGAACGGTGCTTTGGCTGGCGCGCGTTGCCTGGAGCGTCCCGGACGAGCAGATCCTCGGCGGGCCGGCCTGGATTCGCACCGACGGCTACGACATCGACGCCAAAATCGACAGCCCGCAACCGATGACACCGGAACAGTTGGCGCCGCTGTTGCGCAGTCTCCTCGCCGAAAGATTCGGCCTGCAGGTTCATCGCGAGGCCAGACAGGTGTCCGGATACTCGCTGGCGGTGGAAAAGAGCGGGCCGAAGCTGCAACAACACACCGGTTCTTCCGAAACCGCCATGAGTAACTCGCTCGCGGCCGGAAAAATGACGCTGACCGCCGCGAAGATATCGATGGCCACCCTCGCCGGATTCCTCGGCCGCCAACTCGCGCGCCCCGTAGTCGACGGCACCGGCATCGCCGGCGAATTCGACCTCACGCTCGACTGGGCTCCCGACGAGCGGGTCGACAGCTCCGCGCCGTCGCTCTTCACCGCCCTGCGCGAACAACTCGGCCTGAAGCTGGAATCGCAAAGGGTTCCGGTAGAAATGGTCGTCATCGACAGCGTCGCCCGGCCTTCCGAAAACTGACCGGCAAAAAAGCCGCTTGACACCGCCGCTCCACCCTGCTAATTTTCCAGCATGGTGCTAAATAAGCAGCACACACTCGCCCGCCGCGAGCGCCAGATCATGGACATCCTGATCGCGCGCGGCCGCGCCTCCGCCGCCGAGATCCAGGCCGCCATGGCCGATCCGCCCGGCTACTCGGCCGTGCGCGCCACCCTGCGCATCATGGAAGATAAGGGCCACATCCGCCACGAGCAGCGCGGCGCGGCCTACTTCTACCTGCCGAAGGTCGCCCCCGCACGCGCCCGGAGTTCCGCTTTTCGGCACATGCTCGACACGCTCTTCAACGGCTCGTCCGAACAGGTGATGGCGGCGCTTCTCGGCAGCAAACCCAGCCCCGCGGAACTGGACCGCATCGCCGCCATGATCGAGCAGGCGCGGCGCGAGGGAAGATAGCCATGGCATCGCTTCTCGCCGGCGTCACCATCGTGTTCCTTCTCGCCTGGTGCGCGACCGCGGCGATGCATCGCGCCTCGGCCGCCGCGCGGCACCTGGTGTGGACCTGCGCGTTCGCGGCGGCCCTGCTGCTCGCTCCGCTGCGCTGGCGCGCTCCCCAACACGTTATTGCGCCCGCCCTGCCAGCCATCAACGCCGTGACCACTGTAGTGGTCGCGCCTTCCGCGGGCACCTCCGCAGCGGATCCGGCGACCATACTCCTTTGCCTGTGGGCCGCGGGCACGCTCATCCTCACGTTGCGTCTTGTTCGCAATGCTATCCGGATTCGCTCGATCCTCCGCACCGCGCGCGGCAGACATCCGCTGTTGACGAGCGCCCGCATCCCCGGCCCTTTGGTGGCAGGCCTGTGGCGCCCCGCCATTCTGTTCCCGGCGGGCGCCGACGCGTGGACGATCTCGCGCCGCCGCGCCGTGCTCGCCCACGAAGCAGCCCACATCCGCCGCGGCGATCCTCCGATCCTGCTGGCGGCTCATATCGCCACCGCTCTTTTCTGGTTTCATCCGTTGTGCTGGTTCGCCGCCCGCCGCCTGCGCATCGAAAGCGAGCGCGCCTGCGACGACGCCACCCTGCGCATCGGTTTGCTGCCTTCGGACTACGCCGGGCATCTGCTCGAACTCGCCCGCGGCTTCGACACTCAACTCGCCATCCGTCTCCGGCATTGGCGGCACGGTCGTCGATGCCACCGGCGCCCGCGTCCCTCGCGCGCGCGTCACCGCGACCAATTCCGACGCGGGCAATCGCGAGACGACCGTCACGGACATGACCGGCAACTATGCCTTCAGCAACATCCCGGCGGGCCATTACACGATCGAAGCGCAGTCGCCCGGCTTCGCCGTGTTCCGGCTCGCCGATCAGGTTCTGGTCAATGGGGGGCAACTGCGGGTCGACGCGCACCTCAGTGTCGGGGGAATCACCGAGCAGGTGACCGTCGCCGCCCCCGGCGCGCCCCGGCCGCAGAACACCGCCGGTTCGGAACGCATTCGCGTCGGCGGCATGGTGCACGCCGCCCGCCTGATTCAACGGGTGAACCCGGTCTATCCACCCGACCTGCAGGCGCGGGGTCTCGAAGGAACGGTGCTCCTGCAGGCCGTCGTCTCGAAGGAGGGCGTGCCGCTCTCGCTGCGCGTGCAGAACACGCCGGCCAACCAGGAGTTTGCCAACGCGGCGCTCAACGCCGTGCGCCAATGGCGTTATGAACCAACGCTGCTGAACGGCGAGCCCATCGAAGTAGTCACCTCGATTGAGGTCGATTTCAACCTGAACGCCCAGCAGCCCCTCATCGATGACAGGCTGCGGCCCAACCAATAGCTCTGCTGTGCCTGGCGCAGGATTGCGCGATTCGGCCCAGAGCACCTGCGCCGAACCACTCAACCCAGTTCCTTCGCCTCCTTCACGATGCCTTTCTGAGCCGCGACTGCGAGGGAGCGGTAACGGCGGTCCCAAACGGCCACCCACCTGCTCTCAGCCAGGAACAGCCACGCGAAAGGATCTCTGGTCGATGGAGCCGAACGACTGCCCGCGCAAGTGCGCAAACTGCACCAACGCGAGTGCGCCCGAAAACAAAGAAGAACGCCGCACCATTCTCACCTGGCTGCTCGGCGGCGGCGCCATCGCCTCCGTCCTGTCGTTCCTCTATCCCGTAGCCCGCTTCCTGAATCCGCCCCGCATAGCCGAGGCCGCGGTCAATGAAGCCGACGCCGGAAAGGCCGAAGACCTCAAACCGAATTCCGGCAAAATCATCGGCTTCGGCAGTAAGCCCGCGCTGCTCGTACGCGTCGGCGACGCCGAGTGGAAAGCCTTTTCGGCGGTCTGCACGCACCTGAACTGCACCGTCCAGTACCGGCCCGAAGAAAAGGACATCTGGTGCGCCTGCCACGGCGGCACTTACGACCTGACCGGCCGCGTGATTTCCGGCCCGCCGCCCAAACCCCTCGAAGAGTACGTGGTCAATGTGCGCGGCGACGAAGTCATGATCTCCCGCAAGGCTTAGCGCGACTATGAACGGAAAACCCACCAGCTGGCTCGACGACAGACTCGGCCTCAGCGCCATCCGCGAGTTAATGGGCCACAAGACCGTGCCGGTCCACTCCGCCACCCGCTGGTATTACTTCGGCGGCATCACGCTGTTTCTGATCTCCATCCAGGTGGTCACCGGCATCCTGCTGATGTTCTATTACCGGCCCACGGTGGCCGAAGGCTTCGACAGCGTGCGCTTCATCATGACGCGCGTCGAGTTCGGCTGGCTCATCCGCTCCATCCACAGCTGGTCGGCGAACCTGCTCATATTTATGGCGTTCGTCCACATGTTCAGCGTCGTGTTCACCCACGCCTACCGGCCGCCGCGCGAGCTCACGTGGGCCAGCGGCATCGCTTTGCTGGGACTGATGCTGGGCTTCGGATTCAGCGGCTACCTTCTCCCCTGGAATCAGATCTCCTACTTCGCGACCAAGGTCGGCACCGACATGGCGGGCGCCACGCCCCTGGTCGGGGAAGGCATGGCGCGGATTCTGCGCGGCGGCGACGATGTGGGCGCGGCGACGCTTACGCGGTTCTTCGCCCTGCACGTGATCGTGCTCCCGCTGCTTACCGCGGGGCTGGTGGCATTTCACGTGGTGCTGGTGCAGAAAAACGGCATGAGCACGCCTCCCTGGATGTCGCTCGCACGCGTGCGGCAGATGAAGTTCTTCCCCAATTTCTTTCTGCGCGAAGTCATGGTCTGGTACGGCGCGCTGGCGGTGCTGGGCGCGCTCGCCGCGATCTTCCCGTGGGAGCTTGGCGAGAAGGCCGATCCGTTCGCATCGGCACCCAAGGGCATTCGCCCCGAATGGTATTTCCTCGCGCCCTTCGCCACCCTGAAGCTGATTCCGAGCCATGTCTGGATCTTCGAAGGCGAGTTACTCGGGCTGCTCGGCTTCGGCGCGCTCGCGGTAACGTGGGCGCTGATTCCGGTCTGGGGAGTGAACCGCGCCGGCGAGGCACGCACACGCCTCGTGACCGGGGCCGGCATCCTGCTGGTGACCTATCTGACGGTCTTCACCGTCCTGGGGTATGTACGATGAGAGCCCTCGCCATCGCATTTCTCCTCGCCCCGGCGCTCCTGTTCGCCCAGCCTCCACAAGACACCTGCGTCCAGTGCCACAGCGCCATGGAGGGCGACATTCAACGCCCCGCCATTCTGATCAAGGGCGATATCCACACCGCCAACGGCCTGAGCTGCGCCGATTGCCACGGCGGCGACCGCACCGCCGTCGACCCCTCCGAAGCGATGAGCAAAGCCAAAGGCTTCATCGGCAAACCGAAGCGCACCGCCATCCCCGAGCTCTGCGGCCACTGCCACGGCGACCCCAACTTCATGCGCAAGTACCGCCCGCAGCAGCGCGTGGACCAGCTCGAGCTTTATAAGACCAGCGTGCACGGCAAACGCATCGCCGCCGGCGACGAGAACGCCGCCACCTGCATCGACTGCCACAGCGTGCACGACATCCGCGCCGTGAAGGACCCGCTCTCTCCCGTCTACCCGCCGCGTCTTCCCGATACCTGCGGGCGCTGCCACGCCGACGCCGCGAAGATGGCGAAGTACGGCATTCCCACCGATCAACTGGCGCAATACAAGACCAGCGTGCACTGGGCGGCGATGTCGAAAGGCGACCTGTCGGCGCCCAACTGCGCGTCGTGCCACGGCAATCACGGCGCCAAGCCTCCGCAGGCCGAGTCGGTGGCCGCCGTTTGCGGCACCTGCCACGTGTTATTCGCCCAGAATTACAACAAGAGCGTGCACCAGCCGATCTTTTCCGGATCTACGGGCGGCGGCTGCGTGGTCTGCCACAGCAATCACGGCATTCACCAGCCTTCGACGGCCATGCTGGCCGGCCCGAACGCCGTGTGCACGCCGTGCCACGACGCCACCTCGGACGGCGGCAAGACGGCCGCGCAGATGGCCGGATGGCTCAATAACCTCGATGCCTCGCTCAAACGCTCCGGCGATGTTCTGGCGCAGGCCGACAAGTCCGGCATGGAAGTCTCCGAAGCGCAGGCGAAACTCACCGAAGGCCGCGACGATCTGGTGAAGGCTCGCCTCGCCATGCACACCTTCGATCCCGCCGTGATGCAGAA
>Ga0302320_10028671_pt1 | contig 10674 bp, 9 predicted proteins | sample Bog_T0_3_FD_202130 | JGI IMG/M metagenome (GOLD analysis project Ga0302320, IMG submission 202130) | Peat permafrost microbial communities from Stordalen Mire near Abisko, Sweden - Bog_T0_3 | ecosystem: Environmental > Terrestrial > Soil > Wetlands > Peat | place: Sweden: Abisko, Stordalen Mire... | reverse complement strand
CGGAAAGTGCCACAGAGAAAATACCGCCTCGCAAGAGGTAAGGGTGAAAAGGTGCGGTAAGAGCGCACCGGGCGTTCAGTAATGAACGTTGCATGGCAAACCCCACACGGAGCAAGACCAAATAGGGGCGGATGCATCGCGTTGCGCAAGCATCGCGGTTCTGCGAGCCGGCTCGGTTCGCCAAACGTCCGGGTAGGTCGCTTGAGCGGCGTGGTAACGCGCCGCCTAGACGAATGATCGCCACGGCAGCAATGCCGTACAGAATTCGGCTTACAGATCCCAACGCTACAACCTGCCGCCGCGCTTCGAGAGAAGACGGCGGCATCACTTTTTCCCGGCGCCGCTCTTTCGCAGTCCTTTGTGCTCGGCCACCACCTCGGCATAGACCTCGAGCATTCTCTTCACCGAGACGTCCCAGGAAAATCGCTGCGCCTGCTCCAGTCCCGCCGCCTTCAACCGCTCGCGCAGGCTCTGGTCGGTGAGCACGCGCTGCAGGGCGCGGCTGATCTCGAAAACATTCTCGGGATTCACCATCAGCGCCGCATTGCCCACCACCTCGGGCAGCGCCGACGTGTTCGATGCCACCACCGGCGTTCCGTGCGCCATCGCCTCCAGCGGCGGCAGGCCGAATCCCTCGTACAGCGACGGAAAGACGAATACCTTTGCCATGTCAAAAAAGATGCGCAGCACATCAATCGAAACGTAGCCCAGGAAGCGCACTTCATGTTGCATGCCGCTGCGGATCACCGCCCGGCGTATATCGGGATTCCGTGAAACTTCGTCGCCGATGATGATCAGCTTCAGGTCCGGATACGCCCCGTCCTTCGCCAGTTCCGCCTTCAGCGCGGAGAAGGCCTCGATGATGCGCGACACGTTTTTGTGCGGACTGATGCGTCCGGTGTAGAGCAGGAAAGGCGAGTCCACCTGGTAGCGCCCACGCACCATTGCCTGCTCCTGCGGAGTGGAGTGGCCGCGCATGAAACTTTCGTCGAGCGCGTTGTAAACCACCTCGATCTTTTCCGGTTTCACGTCGAAGTAGCGGGTGACTTCGCGCTTGGTAAAGTTTGAAACCGCAAAGATGCGCGCGGCGCGATGCATCGCCTGGCGGGTCATGTAGGAGTGGATGGTGCGCCGCATGCCGTTGCTGGTGCGGGCGCGATACATGTAGTCCAGCAGATCGTGCACGGTGATGACGAAGGGAGCCTTGGTAATCAGCGGCCGCCAGAAGGCGTGCGGCACGTGAACCAGGTCCACCTCATGCGCGGCGATGACCTTGTGCAGTTCAAGGTAGGTCGCAAAGGTCTGTTCGGGATTCTGCAGCGGAACCAGGTGAAAGTTTTCCGGCAGCGCGCCCAGTTGCTCAAAGCGCGCGGCGGCGCCCATGAGGAAATACTCATTTACGGAATCAATGCGTCCCAGGGTGCGCACCACGTTGCGAATGTACGTAGCAAGCCCGAATTCATACAGCCTGCGGATGTCGATGGCGATGCGCATATCGTTTAGTGTACCCAAAGCGACGTGGCGGCGGGACCGGAACACACGGTTTTGCGGACTAGCGATTGGCACTTCAGTCAATCGTTTCCGAAGCGAAAGTTACAAGATGGTAAATGGTTTTGTAAGGTTCGAAACGATTGACGATTCAGTTACCGGGGGCATTGCAACGATTGACCTTGCGGTCAATCGTTGGGCGGAAAACCGCTCTCTACGGCAAACCCCAAAGGCACGGCCGGAGCCGTGCCCTTGGGAAAAAACTGGATGCTAGGCGTGCAGGGTCTCGGGCTCGTGGGCTTTGCGGCGCTCCGGGTAGAGCGGGAACTGCTCGCACAGCTCGAAGACCTCACCGCGAATCTTCTTAAGCGCCGCCAGGTCATTGCGCTGCTCCAGAGCGCGTGCGATCCAGTGCGCGATCTGGCGCATCTCCGCTTCCTTCATGCCTCGCGTGGTCAGCGCGGGAGTGCCGAGACGAATGCCGCTCGGCTTCATCGGCGGATTGGTGTCAAAGGGGATTGCGTTCTTGTTGACCGTGATGCCGGCCAGGCCCAGCGCCTTCTCGGCCTCGCTTCCGAACATGCCCTTGCTGAAGACGTCGACCAGCATCAGGTGGGTGTCGGTGCCGCCGGAGATGATGCGATAGCCGTCGTCGGCGAGCACCTGCGCCAGCACCTTGGCGTTGGCCACGATCTGCGCGGCGTACTCCTTGAAGCTTGGCTGGAGGGCTTCGAGGAAGCAGACGGCCTTGGCGGCGACGACGTGGACCAGCGGGCCGCCCTGGCATCCGGGAAAGACCGACCGGTCGATGGCGGCGGCGAACTCATGGTTGCTGAGGATCATTCCCGAGCGCGGTCCGCGCAACGTCTTGTGCGTGGTGGTGGTGACGATGTGGGCGTGCGGCACCGGCGAAGGATGCACGCCGCCGGCGACCAGTCCGGCGAAGTGCGCCATGTCCACCAGGTAGAGCGCGCCGACCTTGTCGGCGATCTGGCGCATGCGGGCAAAGTCGATGGTGCGCGGATAGGCCGAGCCGCCGCCGATGATGAGGCGGGGCTGTTCGCGCACGGCGATGGCTTCCATCTCGTCGTAGTCGAGAGTCTCGGTCTCGCGGGTCACGCCGTAGCTGGCGATGTGATAGGTCTTGCCGCTGAAGCTGAGCTTGTGCCCGTGGGTAAGGTGTCCGCCGTGGGCCAGGTCGAGTCCCATGATGGTGTCGCCGGGCTGGATGACGGCGGCGTAGGCGGCCATGTTGGCCGAGGAGCCGGAGTGCGGCTGCACGTTGGCGTGCTCGGCGCCGAAGATCTGCTTGGCGCGGTCGCGGGCGAGGTTCTCGACCACGTCGGTGAATTCGCAGCCGCCGTAGTAGCGCTTGCCGGGATATCCCTCGGCGTACTTGTTGGTGAAGACCGAGCCGGTGGCTTCGAGCACGGCTTCGCTGACAAAGTTCTCCGAGGCGATCAGCTCGAGACCTTCATGCTGGCGGTTCTCCTCGTTGAAAATGGCCTGGGCAATCTCGGGGTCCACCGCACTGAGCGGACGGAACATCGGCGAATTCGACATGGCGACTCCTGTTCAGACTGAACTAATAGGGTACGACGGATGGGGCGCGGGTGGGAAGAGCAGCGCGGCCGAAGCGTGAAGCCGCCCGAATTGTGCGGCTCGTAGTGCGCGGGTTGCTTTGTGTGACGGCGGTTCGGCTGGCTGGTTGAAAGGCCTCTGGCGCGGCGTGGGAGATTTGAGCCGCGCGGGGATTCCTCGCTGCGCTTCGGAATGACAGCTCAGGAACAAGGGCAGAGCAAAGGCGGCGCGTCGAAGGAGGGCACCGGGCTCGCACGGAAGTGTAAAGGATGTCTTGGGACTGAAGACCAAGACAAGGCGGGTGTTGGCCGCCCTCGGACAAGGTGCTCATTCCGGCGCGTGTTCGGAAAAAGATTTGTGAGGGTCAGGGAGTGGGGGCGGGAGGGTGGATGTAGACGATGGGGACTTCGGGGCGGCGGAGATAGACGGTTAGATCGGGGAAGGAATCGATGCGCTGGTAGGTTTGGGAGTGCTGGATGTAGAAGCCCAAGGGGCCCATGCGGGTGTAATCGTCCTTGAGGAAGATGAGCACGGCGGGATCGCGCTGCTGGAAGGTCAGCATGAGGGCGGGAAGGCGTTCGATGGAAAACAGGTTTCCGGGATCCCAGAGCAGCGGCATTCCGCGCAGCGGCGGCTGATGGAATACGGCGTACCCGAACTCCATGCGGGGGCCGAAGAAGACAGGCTGCGATGGGTAGCGGGCGAGCGCTTCCGCGCTTTGCGCAAGCACTCGCTGCAGACGCGGGCCCGCGTCGAGGCCGGTGAAAAAGCCGCTCTGGATCGTTCTGGTGGGGAGCGGTTCGTAGAACTTGTACTCGCCAATGCCGAGAATCCTGAGATGGGAGACGCTGAAGAACCCGGCCATCACCAGAAAAACGGAGAGCAATCCGGCCAGCACGGCCTTGCTGGGCGCAGTCGCTTCCTCGAGCTGCCATGGGCGCAGGCAGAGAATGGCGCTGGCGACGAGCACGGCGCTGAGGTCGTTTGTCTTGATCTCTGCGTTGGTGCAGAGCATCTCAAGGGAGGTCAGGGCAGCGATGGCACAGACGGCAAGGATGGGCCAGTGCGCGGGCTGGCGCCGGGCGCGGATCGCCAGCAGCACGGCAAAGCAGACGAGGATCAGAAGGATGAAGAGAATCAGGAAGTCGATCTCAGGCCACAAAACCTCGCGGAAGGCACCCATGGCGAGCGGACTTCCGCGGAGTTTGGCGATCTCGACATAGGAGTGCAACAGAGCCAGCGGCGGCATGAGGGCGGCGTAACACAACAGCAGGAAGAAGGCGGCCGCGGCCGCGCAGGCAGAGAGAGTCCTGGCCCACTGCCATTTGTCTCTGGTAGCCAGCAGTGCCAGCACCACCAGGCAGGCGGGCAGGTCATTGGGCTTGGAGGCCAGGACCATGGCCAGCGCGAGAGAAAGACTGGCCCAGGAAAAAAACCGACCGGGCTGCCGCAGGCATGCCAGGGCGGAAAGAATGAGCAACACGACCGAGAGGGCACTTGAATTGTTGTACCACCAGAAGGGAGCCACCAGCATGGTGCTCAACTCGACGCAGACGGTGATGACCAGCGCCCAATGGCGCTGCACCCCGGCGCGCCGGAGCAAGGCGAAGATCCATAGCGCGGTAATCCCGGTGAAGGTTGCCGCCGTGAGAGCAAGAGAAGTCCATCGCAGACCCAGAAGGTTGATGGCACAACGGATCCCTGCCATGAAGAGCGGCGGCAGGGCGCAGGGAAAATCGACATAGGGCTTGAAGCCCTGAGCGTAGCAGGCGGCGACGTGGACGAGCAGGCCCTCATCCCAGCCGCCGAATTGATGCATGCCGAGTTTGTAGACGGCGGCGGCCAGCAGTGCCGTGGAGGAAAAGATGAGGAAGGGAGATTGCAGGAACCGGTGGAGCCGCAAGCGTTCGGAAAAGCCGGCGTAGATGGCGGTGAGCGCCAAGGAGGCAAAAAAAACGAAGCCGTATTCCGCAGCGATGATCGCCTCCAGCCGCACCATGGAAAAATGCGCGCTGCGATAATGCAGGCAGGCCGCCGCAAGGAATGCAGCTACCGCGGCAATTCGTAAGGCGGGGCCGGCGCCCCAGAGCTGGTAGCCCTGGCGAGTTCGAAGTTCCAGCATCTTCTTCTATGTCGATTCTTGTATGTGTCGATTCTCGCACACGGAGCAGGGCAGCGATTACCGACGCATGCGCCAGAAGCACCGCAAACCGTCCGCGAATCCACATGAGGAATGATTCTGCTTGCCTTGGCCGGGGACCCACATCCGCAATCTGTGTTCGTGGGTAGGCCTCTATGGGCGCGCTAGCGGTGAGCGGTTTCAATCTCGTGAATCTTCTCGAGGCGGGCGGAGTGGCGGCCTCCGGAAAAAGGAGTGTCCAGCCAGATCTGCACGATGTGCATGGCGTCGCTTTCCTCGAGGATGCGACCGCCCAGGGTGAGTACGTTGAGATTGTTATGCTCGCGCGACATCTGGGCCTCGTACTCATTGGAAATGTTGGCGGCGCGAATGCCGGGCACCTTGTTGGCGGCGATGGCCATGCCGATGCCGGAGCCGCAGACGAGGATGCCGCGCTCGGCGCGTCCGGCGGCCACGTCCTCGGCGACCCGGAGGGCGTAGTCGGGGTAGTCCACCGAGTCGGAGGTGTTGGTGCCTTCATCGACCACCTGATGGCCGCGATCCGTGACGTACTGGCGGATACGATCCTTGAGGAGATAGCCGGCGTGGTCGGCTCCCATAGCAATCTTCATTCCGGTATTGTATCCGGGCGCGAGCGATTTCGCGCCGGAGAAAAACATATGGGGCGCGAGACCGTGCGGGCGGCTAGGAAGTGGGCTGGAGCGAGGCGTCGGCGACGGCGTCACCGGCGGGATAGGCGCGGTTGAAGGCTCCGGCGACGAAGCGGGTGACGAGGTAGCCGTCCATGTACTTGTAGGGCGCCTCGCCGAGGGTGTAGTGGCCGCAGGGCAGGCAGCGGATTTCGGCTTCGCGATTGCGGCTGCGGAATTCGGCGGCGATCTTGCGGCTGAATTCGGGCAGGAAGGTGCGGTCGTAGGCAGTGTGGATCATGAGCACCTGCTTGCGCCAGCGCTCGAACTTGTCAAAGAAACAGATGGGACTCACGCAGGACAGGACGTGACGCAGGTCGGCGGCGCTCAGCACCTTTTCGATTCCCTCGCGCACGTGGCGGGTGGAGTATCCGGTCCAGACCACGTCGCCGAAATAGGTGGATGCGTGGTTGAAGATGTTGACCCGGATGCGCTCGTCATGGGCGCTGGCGATGAAGGCGTAGCAGGAGCCGAGGCTGGTGCCGAGGACGCCGAACTCGGTGTAGCCCTGCTGCTGGAGCCAGTCGACGCAACAGCGGATGTCGATGATGCCCTGGCGCGCGGAGTGCAGGGTGCGTCCCATGTTGGAGCTGACGGAGTAGTCGGCGCGGTGCAGTTCGGCGGGCATGCGGATGTCGTGATAAGGCATGCTGAGGCGCAGGGTGGAGACGCCGAACATGCGGAAGAGGCGGGCGAAGGCGTTGTGGCTGAGGGCGTCGCCATTCCACTGCGGAATGATGATGATGGCGCGCTTGGGCTTGCCGGCGGCGGGCGGCGTGGGAAACCAGCGCGCGTTGACCAGGTCGTTCTCCGGATAAGGCGAACGGACGGGCGAGGTGAAGCGCAGAAAGGTTCCGACTTTTCCGGCGTAGGGGAGGTCGTCGATCGCTGGATTGGCGTGGCTGCCGGTGCCGTGGACGCGGATGGGACGCTGCTCGAGGCGGAAGTCGGTAGGAGTTTTGTAACCGTAAAACTCGTCGCTGTTGGCGATGAGGCGGTCGTTCAATTCGAAGAAGTAGCGCTTGAGTTGGTCGGGCGAGGCGGAGGCGGGCAGAGCGGCACCGCCGCCTGGAAAATCGGCGGTCCAGTCCAGGCCCCACTCGAAGGGACGCACCACGCGATTGCTGTCGCGGGTTTCGAGGCGGTACTCCCAGTCGTTCATCCAGCGTGCATAACGAGAGCGGATCATAAGTATTGGTATGACGAGTTTATCAGGCGGGGAAAGAGGGATTCGAGCAGGGTGCAGCCAGAGGCGGGCGGCGGGAGTTGAAAGGCGAAGGAGCAGGGGTTAACGGGGAGGGAGGCTGCAAGCTCATAGACCGATTTCACTATGCGAGCCGAGGCGGACCAGGTCGAGATGATCTTCATCCGGCTTCCGGTAAATCAGGATCAAGTCAGGCTTGATGTGGCAGTCCCGGTGGTCGGACCATTCACCGGAGAGTGGGTGATCGAAGTTGCGGTGGGACAGGGGAAGATCGGCAGCGAGCGGGTTCACGACGCCCATCAGGACAGTATCGAGAGTCTTGCCGTGGCGTCCTGACTTTTCCCGTTTGTAGTCGCGCCTGAAACGGCTGGTGAACCTAATCTCCCTCATTCAAGCTCGCAAGCAGTTTCCTGGGAGAGCCAACCTTTACGAGTTCACCGCGGCGCGCGGCCTTCATGGCCCGGATCGTCCTGGCATTGGGAACAAGCGGCTCAAACGGCAGAGCCTTTTCTTTTGCGATGCGGATCATCATCATGCGGAAAGCGTCGGAGGTGGTGAGACCGATGGAGGCGAGCACCGCTTCGGCTTCGGTCTTGGTTCGCTCGTCGATTCGCGCACGGACGACGGAGTTCTGGGGTTCGATCATGGCGCTACCTCGATTGAGCTACATTGTAGCCCAATGGCGACGTGGAGTCAACGCTGCGGTTTCGCCAGGGGCAAGGTCAAGAGCAAGGTCAACTACCACCCTAGTCAAAAGAAGACTAGGATGAGGCTCGCAATATGTGGCGTGGGAAAATCTGGCCGCCGAAGCGAAACCTACTCGACGTAGATGCGGGGGACGCGGGGGGACAGGCCGCAGAGGATTTCATAGACGATGGTGTTGGCGAGGCGGGCCTGGTCGTCGGCGCCGATGGAGCAGTGCGGGCTGCGGCCGATGAGCAGGACTTCGTCGCCGATGGCGGCTTGGGGAATGTCGGTGACGTCGATGGTGGTGAGGTCCATGCTGATGTTGCCGACGATGGGGGCGTAGTGGTCGTGGAGGATGACCTGGCCGCCTTTGGAGAGCTGGCGGTTGAAGCCGTCTCCGTAGCCGACAGGGATGACGGCGAGGCGGGTGGGACGGTCGGCGTGCCAGCGCTGGCTGTAGCCGACGGCGGTTCCGGTGGGGATGTCGCGCAGGGCGATGACGCGCGTCTTCCAGGTGAGCACGGGGCGCACGGGCAGAGTGGCTGCGGCGGCGCCGGGGCCTTCACAGTGGAGGTTGTAGCCGTAGAGCGCGAGGCCGGGACGGACCATGTCCTTCCAGGTATCGGGACGGGCGACGGTGGCGGCGGTGTTGGCCAGGTGACGGTACTGGGGGTGGAGTCCGGCGTCGGCCAGAAGAGCGATGGCGCGGTCGAAATCGGCGCGCTGGCGCTCGGCCACCGGGGAGTCGAGGACCTCGGATTCGGAGAAGTGGCTGAATACGCCCTGCAGACGAACCACGGGCGAGGCCGCGATGCGGGCGGCGAGCGCCGGGAGTTCGGCCAGCGAGACGCCGAGGCGCGACATGCCGGTATCGACCTTGAGGTGCACCTGTATTGTGTGGTGCTTCGCAGCCGGGTACGCGGCAACAGACGCCGCTCCGGCCGCGGGCGCACCGGCGGCGGCTTCGAGGGCTTCGACCTGTTCGACGGTGGCGATGGCGGGAGTAAGGCAGTGGTGGAGCAGGGCCTGCTCTTCGCCGCGCCAGAAGCCGGTCATGACGAGGATGGGGAGTTTGACGCCGGCTTCGCGGACGGCGATTCCCTCCTCGGTGGAGGTGACGCCGAGCCAGAGGGCTCCGGCATCTTCCAGGGCACGGGCGGTTTCGATGACGCCGTGTCCGTAGGCGTCGCACTTGATGACGCAGCAGGGAGTGACGGCGGGGCCGAGATGGCGGGCGACGACGCGATAGTTGTCGGCCAGCGCGGAGAGAGAAATTTCAGCCCAGTTGGGGCGGGTGTGCACGGAGAATTTCTGCTGTATGGATGACAAGACGATTAGACCTTTATAGATTTCAGTATAGCCCGGAGGCCAAGGCTGAGGGCGAGTGCCCAGGCGGGTACGGGGGCGGAAAAAGTGGGCGAATGGGCTGAGGTGTGCGGGTTTGGCGGGTGCGGGGCGACTATGCGACAGCTATCGTCTTGAGAATCGCGCCCACAGGCGGTCCATGAAGCGCGAAAAGATGTGGTAACAGCCCAACAGCACCAGCGCGACGCAGATGAGGGAACAGTCGTCGAGGTTCCTGGAAGCGGCGTCCGGCTTGCCGTAATTCGGGGCGAAGCACGCGAGCAGGACAATAGCGACTGTGGCGCAAACGATAGCGACCTTCTGTTTAGTGGATCTGCGATTCCAAAACGAGCCGAGCCGATGATTTCCGGAAATGGCTGCGACTCCTCCCACCGAGCCAGCGACAAAGCAGACGATGAACACTCCGAATCCGCCGAGCCGCTCCACGTGCAGGCTTAGTGCCACCAGCAACACAACAGTCAGGGTTGCTCCGCGCAGAAGCCATTGACGGTAGCGTTCGCTCATGGACGCAGTTTACGTAAGGCTGAGGCCGTTTTCCATGATTTTGCAGGTTAGTGCACGATAACAGGCCTCATATCCACCTATCTCGGAGCTGGGCGCGGCGGTTGAAAGGTCTTCCGAGCGGCGCGGGAGATTTGAGCGGGGCGGGGATTCTTCGCTAGCGCTCAGAATGACAGCCGCTTAACACAGCCTCTCATTTGTTGCGCGGCAAGGGCGCGCGCAGGGACGCAGGATTTTCTCACTCGTGGAGCCAGTCGGAGCGCAGGAGGGTTTCGAAGCGGGTGGAGCCCTTGAAGAAGGCGAGCTGGATGGTGTCGGTGGGGCCGTTGCGCTGTTTGGCGACGATGATCTTGGCTTTGCCTTCGAGTTCGGGATTGTCGCGGTTGTAGTACTCGGGGCGGTAGATGAACATGACGATGTCGGCATCCTGCTCGATGGAACCGGACTCACGCAGATCGCTGAGCTTGGGTTCGGAGTCCTTGCCGCCACGGGTCTCCGGGGCGCGGCTCAACTGCGAGAGAGCGACGACCGGGACTTTGAGTTCCTTGGCGATGCCCTTGAGGCCGCGCGAGATGGCGGAGACTTCCTGGGTACGGTTCTCATAGCGGCGTCCGCCGGGGGCAGAGGCGGACATGAGCTGCAGGTAGTCGACGACGATGAGGTCGAGGCCATCCTTGTCCATGGCCTTGCGGCGGGCCTTGGCGCGCAACTCAGTCAGCGAGATGCCGGGGGTGTCGTCAATGTAGATGTGCGCCTGAAGCAGCTTGTCAAAGGCGACGCGGAGTTTGCCCCAGTCCTCCTTCGCGAGGAAGCCGGTGCGCATCTTGTGGGCGTCCACCTTGGCCTGGGAGCACAACATGCGGTTGAGCAGGGCCTCCTTGGACATTTCCAGAGAGAAGACGGCGACGGTTTTCTGGCCCATGATGGCGGCGTTTTCCGCGATGTTGATGGCGAAGGCGGTTTTGCCCATGGCGGGACGGGCGGCGATGATGATGAGGTCGGACTTCTGCAGGCCGCTG
>Ga0302320_10028666_pt1 | contig 10675 bp, 8 predicted proteins | sample Bog_T0_3_FD_202130 | JGI IMG/M metagenome (GOLD analysis project Ga0302320, IMG submission 202130) | Peat permafrost microbial communities from Stordalen Mire near Abisko, Sweden - Bog_T0_3 | ecosystem: Environmental > Terrestrial > Soil > Wetlands > Peat | place: Sweden: Abisko, Stordalen Mire... | reverse complement strand
GTGAACACGGTATTTACCCAGCCGCCCCGACTGCCGTTCCAGCCGCGGCTAACGGTGAGCGGATGGTTGGCCCTCGTGCTGTCGATCATGGGTGTGGTGGTACTCGCCGGGGCGGTGGTCGCCGCGGTCCTGCTGATACACACCGACGACGTGTCGCGCGATCTGACCGAAGACATTCAGCCGGCGCGGCTGGCCGCAACCCAATTACAGGCGGCATTGCGAGACCAGGAAACCGGCCTGCGCGGTTATGTGATCACCGCCGATCGGCAGTTCCTCGCCCCTTACTTCGATGGGGAGCGCTATGAACACGCAGCGGCCCAAGGTATTCGGCAGCGCGTAGGTCAGCGTGCCGATCTGATTGCAGATCTGGACGCGGTCGAGGCAGCCGCTGCCGCCTGGCGGAGAGACTATGCCGAGCCCCTCATCGCGAGCGTGAGCCCAAACTCGCCCAATGTCCTAAACAGTGCGTTGGCCGACCGGGGTAAAGCCGAATTCGACCATTTGCGTGAGCTTTTCGACAGGCAGAACATGCACCTGTCGCAGGCAAGGGAACATGGCACAGTCGAGCTCAAACACACCGACGACTGGCGCAACCGGGTGCTGGGCGCGATATTGCTGGTCTTTTGTGGCACGTCGGCGCTGCTCGCGATCCTTACTCGGAGAGCGGTCACTCTTCCACTCGCGGCGCTGGCAGCGGCATGCCGGCGGATCGCCGACGGCAACTTCACCGCAAGGATCGTGCCCCCGCGCCGGCCGAAAGATATTCGCGGTATTGCAACCGATGTGGATAACATGCGGCAGCGGATCGTCACCGAGCTCGAGGTGTCCCGTTCGGCCCGAGCGCGATTAGGCGAGCAGGCGATCGAATTGCGCCGTTCGAACACCGAACTCGAGCAGTTCGCCTACGTTGCGTCGCACGATCTGCAAGAGCCCCTGCGAAAGGTCGCCTCGTTCTGCCAATTGCTCGAAAAGCGTTACGGCGACCAGCTCGACGAACGCGGTATCGAATACATCGGATACGCGGTCGACGGGGCAAAACGCATGCAGGTGCTCATCAACGACCTGCTCAGCTTCTCCCGAGTCGGCCGGCTCGGTACTACGCAGACTGAGGTCGACCTGGACACCACGCTGGATGCCGCCTTGGCCAACCTTGCCCTCGCCATCACTGAATCCGATGCCGAGATCGTGCGGCCTACACAGCCGCTGCCGCGGATGATCGGAGACCCGACGCTGCTGACGATGTTGTGGCAGAACCTGATTGGCAATTCGATCAAGTTCCGCCATCACGATCGCCCGCCCCGGGTCGTCATCGCCTGCGAACGGGGCGCCGGTGATTTCGACGGCAAATGGTTGCTGACGGCGTCGGACAACGGAATCGGCATTGCCGAGGAGTTCGTCGATAAAGTCTTTGTCATCTTTCAGCGTCTGCATGGCCGCGACATGTACACCGGAACGGGCGTCGGTCTCGCGATATGCAAGAAGATCGTCGAGCACTATGGCGGCGCCATCTGGATAGACACGTCCTACACCGATGGCACCCGGTTCGAGTTCACGTTACCGATCACCGCGCCCCAGGACGCGCAACAAAAAAGCCCCAATCTAGAAGGAGCAAAGCAATGACACCGGCCGGTCGAGCGATCGACATACTGCTCGTCGAAGACGATCCTGGGGACGTGCTGATCACTCGGGAAGCGTTCGAGCACAACAAGCTTAATAACAGGCTGCACGTCGCCCACGACGGCGAAGAGGGTCTGAACTACCTATATCGGCGCGCTGGCTTCGAGGACGTGCCGCGCCCGGACCTTATCCTGCTTGATTTGAATCTGCCGAAATACGACGGCAGGCAGCTGCTGGAGAAGATCAAGTCCGACCCCGACCTCTGCCGAATCCCGGTCGTTGTCCTGACTACCTCCTCGGCCGAGGAGGACGTCCTGCGCAGCTACAAGCTGCACGCCAACGCCTACGTCACCAAGCCGGTCGACCTCGACCAATTCATCAATGCGGTCCGGCAGATCGACGAGTTCTTCATTCAGGTCGTCAAGCTTCCCGGCGTCTGACGGCCGGAATTGGCCGGTGCGGCCAGAAATACATCGTTGTGTGAGCCCACGGCCGGCGGGGGGTCGTTGGCCACTGCGTCGAAGCTCGAGTAGCGTGCGGGCGTGCGGATCACCGTGATGGCGTCGTCACCGCTGCCGACGTCGAGCGCAAGCTCATTCTCGGCGAATAGCGGCGTGTCGACCACCTGCTTCCAGGTGTAGGCGAGGCAGGCCATCAGGCCGCCTTCGTGCAGCAGCTCAACCCATTCAGCAGCGGTCTTGGCGGCCAGCGCCGACTCCAATTCGTCGGTCAATTCGGGATAGTTGACCGCCCGCCCGCGTTGACTGTTGAATCGCTCGTCCTCGAGAAGGTCGGGACGGCCGATGATCTCGCACAGCTTCGCCCAGTGTTTGGGTACATACGCGCTGAGCACGAGGTAGCCGTCGGAGGCGCGGAAGGCGTCTGACGGTTGAGTGGCGAAGCCAACACCCTTGCGCTTCTTGGTATTTGGTGCCGCGTCCGCCTGGGGCTTCGTCTCGGGCGGCTGGCTGGGCTTGTTCAGGTGAATCGTGAGCTGGCTCGCCTGCAGCCCGACCGCGACGTCGTACATCGCGACCCGCACGACGTCGGTCACCCCGTGGCGCTCGCGGTTGAGCAGTGCGGCCAGCACCGCCTCGGCCAACACGTGACCGCTGGCGGCGTCGACGAGCTGGAACGGGATGATCTGTGGTTTGCCGGTCGGTGTGGGCATCCCGGTGGTCATGCCCGACTCGGCGGCGACCATCAGATCAACGCCCGGCCTGTTGCCGTGCGGGCCGTTGCCGCCGTAAGCCGAAAGTCGTGCGTAGATCAGCTTGGGGTTGCGGGGCCGCAAGTCGTCGGGACCCAGGCCCAACCGCTCCATCACCCCGGGGCGAAACCCTTCCAGCACAACGTCGGCCGTGTCGGCGAGCCGCAATATCTGCTCCTTGCCCTCCTCGGTCCTCAGGTCCACCGCCACCGACTTCTTGCCCCGGTTGTGGGGCAGAAATAGCGTGGGCAGCGGAGGTCGTCCGGGCAGCACCGCGACAATCTGCCGGGCCGCCTCGCCGCCGGGTGCCTCGACCTTGATGACCTCGGCACCCAGATCGGCCATCACCTGTCCGGCAAGCGGCCCGGCTATGTTCTGGGTGAAATCCAGCACCCGAAATCCATCAAGTGGTTTGGCGGGCTTACTGTCTGGCATGTGCAGCCTTCCTTTAGCCGGCCTTGTGCAAGACGGCGGTGCAGTAGTAGTTCCTGCTAAACGGGGCATCCACGTCGTCGGACTGCAGCGGTAATCCGGTGTCGGCCAACAACTGGTTCACCGGGGTCCGGGAGACCTGCCAGCCGCGGTTCTCCAGGTAGCTTGCCGCGTCGTTGCGGTCGCCGGGGAAACCCAAATTTTCCAGCGCGACGTCGAGACCTTGCTCACGCCACTTCTGGGTGGCGCCGTTCAAAGCCTGCAGGTTGGGTGAAGAATTCAGAAAGACCTCGGCGACCAGCCGACTGCCGTCGGCGCTGAGCGCGGTGATGCTGTCCAGAAGCCGGTCCTGGGCCTCCGGCGGCAGGAACCCGAGCAGGCCCTCAGCGGCCCACGCGGCGGGTCGTCCAGTGTCGAACCCGGCGGCACGCAATGCCGCCGGCCAATCGTGTCGCAGGTCGACCGCGACGGCCCGCACGTCGGCCGTTGGCTCGGCGCCGAGCCCGGTGATCGTGGCGGTCTTGAATTCGATGACTTGTGGCTGATCGATCTCGAACACCGTTGTTCCCGGAGCCCAAGGCAGCCGATATCCGCGGGCGTCGAGGCCGGCGGCCAAGATGACCACCTGGCGGATGTCCGCGGCTTTCCGGTCTTCCTGGGTCTCAGCGAAGAAGGCGTCAATGTGGCGGGTACGAGCCGCCAGCATGTCGGTCATGCGCTGCATGCCCCATGCGGCGCCGGGGACGTCGACGTCGGCGGAGTCAAGTTCGCCGCGGGCCCAACGGGTGAAGAAATCGACGCCGACGGCACGCACCAATGGCTCGGCGAAGGGATCGTCGATCAATGCGCTCCTGGTGGCCCGAGCTCTTCCGGCAGCCACCATGGTGGCGGTGGCTCCCACGCTGGTCGCCAGATCCCAGGTGTCGTCGTCGGTACGTCCCATCCCGTGGTCCCTTTCTCCTGCTGAGTGCTACTCGTTAGACAGATTAACGACACGCGTTCCGGCGCATCCCGGGGCTCGGATGCCAAACGCCGGCAAGCCCCCGAAGACGGTGACCTAAGACCTCTGGCAATAGTGGCGTTGCGCCCTGATTAATGGTGCCGGACCTGCGGCAGCATCGACGTGTCAGGGTCACTCGCGACTTGACGCAGAGGAACGCCACGTTGGGCCAAGCAGCGCGCGGGTTAGGAGCACAGTGACGACGACTGCGGTGAAAGCGTCCAGGCGCCTCGGGTTGGAAGCCTGGTCGCTGCTGGTGTTTGCGCGCTCCGGGGGGTTGCGGTTGGTGCCAGCGCACCGGATGTTCGGAGTGCTGCGGGCGCTTGAGCGCTACGGCCTCCTGGGTGCGGCTACGACGATTACCGCTGCTCGGGACCGCGACAGGGTGGCGCTGATCGACGAGCGTGGTGCGGTCAGTTTCGGCGACCTGGACAGCCGGACTAACGCGTTGGCTAACGAGTGGCGCCGGCGCGGGCTGGGTCCGGGTACCAGCGTGGCCGTCTTGGCCCGCAACCACCGGGGCTTCATGGAAGCTGTCTACGCTGCAGGCAAGTGCGGGGCAGGGGTCGTGCTGCTCAACACCGGCTTCGGCGGCGTGCAACTCGCCGACTTGATTGCCCGCGAAGGCGTCGACCTACTTGTCCACGACGACGAGTACAACGCCGTCGTCGCAGACGCTCACCCGAGACTCGGGCGGTTTCGGGCGTGGACGCAAACCCCCGGTCCTGACACTCTCGATGCCCTGATCGAGTGCGGCGATACCGCCCCGCCGCCCAGATCCGGTGGCCGGCCCAAGATCGTCATATTGACGAGCGGTACGACCGGAGTCCCGAAGGGCGCCAAGCGTTCGGAGCCGTACTCGCTGATACCCGTCGGCAGCCTGCTCGGCAAGGTGCCTTTTCGAGGCCGCGAAGTGACCGAATGCTGTGTCCCGCTGTTTCATTCGCTTGGTTTCAGCCACGCGATGATGGCGATGGTGCTGGGCTCGACGTTGGTGTTGCGCCGTCAGTTCGATCCCGAGCAGACCGTGGCCAGCGTGGCCGCTCATCGGGCCACGGCCATAGTCGTCGTGCCGATCATGCTGCGGCGCATTCTCGATATGGGTCCCCAGGCCATCGCCGACCACGATTTATCGGCATTGCGCGTCGTCTTCGTCGGCGGATCCCAGCTTGGGGCCGCGCTGGCCACCCGCGCGCTCAAGGCGTTGGGACCCGTGGTCTACAACATGTACGGGTCCACCGAGGTCGCCTACGCCAGCATCGCCACGCCCGTCGATTTGGCCGTCGAGCCGGGATGTGTCGGGGGAGTCGTGCCTGGATCGGTAGTCAAGGTTTTCACCGACAACCAACACCAGGCTCCCCCGGGGACGCCAGGGCGGATTTTCGTCGGCAACGTCCTTGCCTTCGAGGGATACACCGGCGGCGACACGAAGGAATCGATCCAGGGCCTGATGGCCACCGGCGACGTCGGCCATTTCGATCGGGCCGGCCGGCTGTTCATCGACGGGCGGGACGACGAGATGATCGTCTCCGGGGGCGAGAACGTGTTTCCGGGTGAGGTCGAAGAGGCGCTCGCACATCATCCCGAGATCCTCGACGTCGCGGTCATCGGCGTCACCGACGAGGAGTTCGGACAACGTCTGCGAAGCTACATCGTGTTGCGACCTGGCGCTTCGCTGACCGAGCGAGATGTCAAAGAATACGTCAGAAATCGGTTGGCGCGCTTCAAAATTCCGCGTGATGTGCTGTTCGTCGATGCACTGCCCCGCAACGCGGGCGGAAAGGTGCTCAAACGCTTGCTGAATAACCAAACAATGCAACACCAGGCAGGGGTGTGACGTGTCGCGGCCTAAGCGCACGCCGGAGGTGAAGACATACACGGTGTCGCGGTCGTGTCGGTGATACAGGGTCGCCGTCCCAGCCCCGATCGTGACCTCGTAGACCCTGACCACGGCGCTGCGGAACCGTTCGACGTGGTTGGGCTCGGCGGACACGTCGACCCAATCGACGTCGATCCCATCCCCTTTGCCGTCGCACACCGCCGACTCCTGCTTTAGGGCCCAGATCCGAGAGCGCTGAAGGCCCAGGCTAACGGCTTCGACACGGTTGCATTACTACAGGGCGCTGTGCCGTCCGATCTTGCCGTGCCGCTCCTATTATCAGCCTGATGGAGACTCTGACGGAGGCCAGGACTTCGATCGCCGAGCTGGAGCACCCGCTCCCGATCGCACCCGATGCCGGGTGGCAGCGCAGCGCCCGGTGGGCGCGACGGCTGGCCTGGGTCGGGATGGTCGTGGTGCTCATCGAGGGCGTCATCGGGCTCTGGCAGGGGTTGACGGTCGGGTCTGTCGCATTGACCGGATGGGCGCTTGGCGGCGGGGCCGAGGCGTTGGCCGGTGCGATGGTGGTCTGGCGCTTCAGCGGGGCGCGCACCGCGTCGCACACCGCAGAGCGGCGCGCCCAACGCGGTGTTGCGGTGTCGTTCCTGCTGACCGCCCCATACATCGCCGGCGAATCCATCCGGCACCTGACGGACCAGCGGCACGCCGAGACGTCGACGATCGGCATCGGGTTGACGGCCATCGGCTTGCTTCTGATGCCGGTCCTCGGTTGGGCCAACCATCGACTGGGCGAGCGCCTGGACTCGGGAGCCACCGAGGGTGAAGGAACCCAGAACTACCTGTGCGCGGCCCAGGCCGCCGCGGTGCTGGTCGGCCTTGCGTTGACGCCCCTTTGGCCCGGCGGTTGGTGGTTCGACCCCGCGATCGGCCTTGCCATCGCCGGCATTGCGGTCTGGCAGGGCATCCGCTGCTGGAATGGCGACTCCTGCGGGTGCTGAACCGGTCTCTGCCGCGAAACTGTATTCCACTACCCGTTTACCGCCCGAGTAGCGCCGTCGCCAGTCGCCGTTTCGCGGGGTATTTAGAGCCGGTAGCGGATCAGCCGGGAACTGTTGGCCACCACCGCCACCGACGACGCGTTGTGCAGGATCGCGGCCAGCACGGGTGACAGCGCGCCGCCCGCACCGATGATCAGCCCGGCGGCGTTGACCGCGATCGACATGCCGTAGTTCTCCCGGATGACATCAACTGCCCTCGCGCCCAAATCCCGCACATCGAGCAGCCGGTGCAGATCGTCGTTGGCCAGCGCCACATCGGCGGTTTCGACGGCGACGTCGGTTCCGGCCAGGCCCATGGCGATTCCGATATCGGCGGCGGCCAGTGCCGGGGCGTCGTTGATGCCGTCGCCGACCATGCCGACCACGTAACCATCGCTCTGCAGCTCGCGGACCACCTCGAGCTTGTCCTCCGGCATCACCTCGGCGCGCCACTCGTCGATGCCCAGCTCGTCGGCGACCACCCGGGCAATGTCCGGGTGGTCCCCAGTGAGCATGACGATCCGGCGAATCCCATTGGCCCGCAGCTTGGTCAGCACTTCGGCCGCCTCGGGCCGCACTTCGTCGCGCAGGCTGATCAGTCCCACCAGCTTGCCGTCCACCGCGAGCAGCAGCGGGGTCTCGGCCTGGCGCCGCAGCTTGTCGACCCACTCTGACGCCTTCTTCGACACCCGCACTTTCTCGGCCCGCAGCAGCCCGGGGCTGCCCAGCAGCAGGGTCCGGCCGTCGGCCCAGGTCCGCATGCCCAGCCCGACCAGTACCTCGCACTCCTCATGCGGCGGGATGCTGATGTGGCGTTCCTCGGTCGAGCGGATCACCGCTTCGGCCAGCGGATGGCGAGAGTGGATCTCCGAGCTGGCCGCGTAGGCCAGCACCTGCTCTGGCTGCCAATCCTTGTGCATAGCAACGATGTTGGTGACCACCGGGCGCCCGACGGTCAGCGTCCCGGTCTTGTCGAACACGATCGCGTCGACCCGGCCCGCCTGCTCCAGGTGAGATCCGCCTTTGATCAGGATGCCGCGCCGGGCGCCGTTGCCGATCGCGGCGCTGATCGCGGTCGGCGTGGACAAGCCCACCGCGCATGGGCAGGCGATCAACAGCATGGTCATCGCGCGCCGGACGTCTCCGGTGATCGCCAGGGTGATGGCCGAGACGATGAACGAGGTGGGAACGAATCGGCGCGAGAAGTTCTCGCCGATCGTTTGGATCGGTGCCCGGTCGTTTTGCGCCTCTTCGACTCTGGCGATTATCCGGCCGATGGCGGTTTGATTGCCGACGGCGTCGGCGCGCACTACCAGTCGTCCGCGCACCACGACCGAACCGGCGTGCACGTGCGCCCCGACCGTGACGCTGACCGGCAGATTCTCACCGGTGATCGCGGATTGGTTGACGACCGCCTCCCCGTCCACCACCTCGCCGTCGACCGGGATGGCGACATGGTCGTGGATCACCACCTCGTCGCCGATCTGCAAGGTGTCGATCGGCACCTGTAACTCGGTGCCGGCCTCGGTCCCTTCGCTCAGCCGAATCCATGCCGTGTCCTGGCTGCCGCGCAGTAGCTCCGAGATGGCCCGCCGGGTCCGCCGCAGGGTCAGATCCTGAAGGTACTCACCGATATTCAGCAGCCACAGCACGGTGAGCGCCACCACGTTCTCGCGCAGGATGAGGCTCGCCACGGTCGCGGCCGAGACCAGCGCATCTGTGCCGGCCTTACCGGAGCGCAGCGAACTCACCGCCCCGCGCAGGAACGGGTAGCCGGTGAAGACGGTGACGCCGGTCGCGACCAGCCGGCCGTTGGGGCCGAGCAGCGGCGGCCGCGCGAATACATATCGGCGCACACCGAGTACGGCCAGCGCCGCGCCCCCGATGACCATCCGGAGCACATCGGCGTTGCGGATCTCCGACGAGTGCGGTGCGCGCGCGGGGATCAGCTCGGCGGCGACGTGTGCCGCGCCACTTATCGCGGCCAGCACCGAAGAGCGCTCGCAACGCCTGGGCGAGTACCACACAACGACGGACCCGGTGCGCGGATAGGCATGCACGGCGCGCACACCGTCCTGCTTGGCGACGGCTTCTTCGACCGCCACGGCGCGCCGGGAATTGCAGCGAACCCACTCGACCGAAACCCGCATGCGTCCCGCCGCGTCCGAAACCACCGCCAGGGCAGGGTTCTCGGACTCGGGCGCCGCCGGCACTACAGCGAGGGCCATGCGGAGGCTAGTGGTCGTGCTGGTGGGCGTCGCCGATGGATGGCGGAGGCACCTCTTCGCCGACGCGTTCGCGGGCTTCGGCCATCACGTCGGCGAGCTTCAGCCGGGCCGATTCGGCGGCTTCCTCGGCCTTGCGGGTCCCGCGCAACCCCAGCTCCGCCGCCGACACCGCGGTCTCGTGCAGCGGTGCCTTGGCGGCGGCCTTGCGCAACACCTCATAGGCCGTCACGCCCGCCAGGCCCGTGAATACCGTCCCTGCAGCCTTTGCCAATAGCCCGTACACCGCCATCGCCTGAACCTCCCTGTCGTCACAGCGTCAGCTACCGCCCGCTCGACGTTAACATCGAAATATTGCGATATCAATATGTATCTGGAACGACACCGCGCTGCGGGAGCTTCCAGAACTAGAGGACTTTGGTGACCTTTTCGGTCTCGATTCGGCGCGCCAGCGCCCCCGGATCGGGATTGGCATCGGGATTGGCCACCTGCACCAACGACGCCCCGGCCGCCAGCACCGCCAGCAGGCCGTCTACCAGGTCGCCGGGACCGGTCCACGGCGCGCTGGAAAGCACCCGATCCCTCGCCCTCAAACCCCTTGTCGCGGCAGAGTTCTCACAGTCCGCCAGCACCTCGTCGACCGATCGACCGGCCAAAGCCGGACCGGGCCGGCGTTCGGGGACGATCTGGTCGCCGTGCACCCGGACCGCGGTCGCATAATCGGTGACGCCGAACGGCAGATCGGGCGCGGGCCGGCCGAACGGATCGAGCGACAGCACCGCGACCTCGCCGCCGGGCGCGACGACCGAGTCGGCTTCATCCAGCCGTTCGGCCGTGCACAGCGCCAGGTCAGCCGGGCCGTCCAGCACCACCTCGGCGCCGATCCACCACACCCCGAACAAAACCGCCGCCGTCTGCCAGTGCGCCGGAAGCAAGATCGCGATTCGGCTGGCCGGACCGGCGGCCAGTTCGTCACGTAACAGATTCGCGGTCTTGGCGGCCCAGTTGGCCAGCGTCACCGCGGACAATTCAATCCGCTCGCCGGTGGCATCGTCGTAGTAGGTGATCCGCGGGCCGACCGGGTCGGCGCGCAGCATCGGATCCAGGATCGCGCCGCTGAGCGTGGTTGGCGTGGTCAGTTGATGCATTCGGGCTTGTCGGAACCGGCGGTGAGAATTGGCGAGGGAGCCGGAGCTCTTGCGTCAGCAGCCGACCCGGAGTTCGACACCATCGGCGCTGCTTGGCTGTTCGGACCGCCGCTGAGGCCAGAGCCCGGACCGCTGTAATCGTTGGCCAGCACCACCCGAACCGATC